>Ga0100398_1005123_pt1 | contig 10575 bp, 3 predicted proteins | sample CryGeymeta201522_FD_81568 | JGI IMG/M metagenome (GOLD analysis project Ga0100398, IMG submission 81568) | Groundwater microbial communities from Crystal Geyser aquifers in Utah, USA - Crystal Geyser metaG 2015-22 | ecosystem: Environmental > Aquatic > Deep subsurface > Groundwater | place: USA... | reverse complement strand
GAGCACCTCGCGGGTGTTGGCCAGCGACACGATCAGCGGCGCGTAGCCCCAGATGCCCTTGTAGGAAAGAGACATGCCTCCCTTCTTCTCTCCGCAGGTCGCCAGCCTCTAATTACGCAAAGATGGATTTTCAGGTCGACGGTGCCGTTGCTCAGTTTGAGAGACTCCTTCGCATAATCCGCATGTTCGCACAATTGTGGTTATGCAAAGATTCGCATAACCACAAGAATTGGATGTTCATCGGACTACCAGGCAATGGCAATCTCCCGCCTGAGTTTTCCACACCGATCTTCTTCTTATTGTTCTTTGGACACCCATCTCCTGCTATCTCGGTCACTCCGTGACCCCTATTCGGAGGAATAGCACGGACTCGCTCATCAGGCCGGGGGTCAGAGTCACACCCACCGATTGGACGCCATTCACATCAGCTGGGCCGGCATCCTGCAGCGCGGTGACATCAATGTCCCACGACTCCATGTCGGTCGAGACCCACACTGTATAGGTCAGGCCGGTGAGGGCGGGATCGCGACGGGTGTAGGTGAACGAACCGGAGGCGTCGAGCGGGAGGGAGATCGGGTTGTTCGATGCAGCGCTGGTAGGATCAAGCCCCCAGGCCCGTTCCTCGTCGTTGCTCAGCAGGTCCCCGTCGAAGTCGCCATTCCGGTCGCCGAGATCGCCCCCCGGGTAGAGCGTGGTCCAATCACCGTAGTCGCCAGTCACGGTGAGGATGCTGTCGTCGGCAATGGCGGTGCCGGTGTCGAGCGGGTTGCCGGACGGATCCAGCACGGTGGCACCCGCCTTGACCTCCAGACGGAGTGTTCCCTCGCGGATGGGCGTTACCACCACCTCGAAGACCGTCGGGTCGGCCGTCACACTGACGCTGTCAATGGTGACCGTGGCAGTGCCTGAGGGACTGTTCTGGAAATCGGCCGGGCTGATGGTCGAGGAGTCCATCGGCTCGCTGAAGGTCAGCGTGTAGGTGACCGTCTCGCCTTCCATGACCGATCCCCCGCCCTTGTTGTCGACGATGGCGGCGCTAGCGAGGGTTGGCGGGGTGGTCTCGATCAGGAACTCCGCCGCGATCACGTGCGCGCCGTTCGAATTGCCGCCGGTGAAGGAATACGTGCCGGGCCCTGCGGTGGGAACGTGGGCGTATCCCGTGACATGGCTGTCCCAGTTGCTGCCGTTCTTGGTGGCGGAGACCTCGGTGAGCGGGGAGTCTGCGTCCACGTTCGCCGGATCCGCGGTGTTGCCCGCTCCCCCCATTCCGAAGGAGGCGATGACGAGCGAGTTGTTCGCGGTGGTGGTGAGGTCCGCAGATCTCGAATAGGGCGCGCCGATGACGGTGGCCCCGACACCGGGGGCCGTGCCAGACAGCCCGAAGACGGTCATGTTCCCCCGGGTGGTCACCGCAGCCTGGACCAGACCGGTGGACGTCGCCGGATTGTCAAGATACCAGATGTCGTTGTAGGTGGTGTCCGTTTCGGCTGCCAGCGGGTTGCGATCAACTGCCCGGACCAGCGGCACGCCGTCGTAGGTGATCCCGCTGCAGTTGCCCTGGGCGTTGTTGAAGCCGTGCTCCCCGGTCACCACCACCACCAGCTTGTCCGAACCGCTCGCATCGAAGGTGAGGCTGACCGCGCTGGCATTGGCACTCACGAAAGCGGTGCCATCGACGGTGATCTGGCCCCAGAACAGGGCGACGTTGATGCTCACCGTGGCACTGGCCGTCTGGCCTTCGCTGTCCATGACCTCGAAGGTGAAGCTGTCCGACCCCTCGTAGGGGGTCATCGGCGCGTAGACCAGATCCGGGGCGGTGCCGGTGAGAGTGCCGTGGGTGGGTTGGGAGGTGACGGTGTAGGTCAGGGCGTATCCCTCCGGGTCGGTGCCGGTGAGGGTGATCGCGGTGGCCGGAGCCTGCGGCACGGTCAGGGACTGCGGATCGGCGACCGGCGGTTCGTTGGAGGGCAGGGTGCCCCCGGAGTTATAAACGGTGAGCGCAACCGTGTCGACGACCTCGGTCAGGCCTCGCGAGTCGGACATGGTGACCTCGAAGAGATACTGGCCGGGTTCCGGATCGATCGTGATTGCCGTGTCGGCCGCCGAGCCGGTGCCATTCGGCGTGAACGAGACATCGCCTGCGCCGTGGATCTTGCGCCAGGTGAAGAAGCTGTCACCCTGGGCGAGATCGATCGCCGTTGTCCGCAGGATGGTGGAATTGGTCGGCAGGGTAAGCGAGGAACTGTCCGGCGCGACCAATTGGATGCTCTTCAAGGGAGTCAGCGGGGTGGGATTCGGATCGGCGCTGATGGCATCGAGGACCGCTTGGGCGGCCGCGGCGTGGGAGCCCGCGAGGAGGGCTTCACAGAATTCAATCACCTGCGGATCGGGGTTCACGGTGGTGCATTCGCCGGCATAGCTCTGGAGCACCCCGAGCCCTTTGGTGTAGGCGCTGCCGCGCTCGTCGTTCACCATGTAGATCATGCTCAGCGGGACGCCCTCCGCGTAGCCGAACTTCTTGAGGGCGTCGAGCCCGCCCTCGCGCACGCCGCTGCTGAACATTTTGTCGGCCGGGGCGCGCACCCCGACCGACTCGACGATGGCGTCCGCCACCGCCTCGACGTCCGCCTGGGTCATGCTGCTCTTGTAGGTCACGTTGAGGGTGCTCCGCGCGAAGCCGATCGGGTTGGCCGCCACGGCGCGGACCGCCGGGTAGAGCAGGCCGCGGTCAACTCCGTTGAGGTTGTTGTAGATGACTCCCCTGGGGCCGTAGGCATTGCCACTGTAAAAGAGAAGTACCGCCAGCTTGCTGTGCGCGAAGTGCAAGGGGTCCTCCTCGCTGAAGGGCATCAGGGGGCCGGCGGTGCTGTCCGCAGCCGCCAGGATGGCGTTGAGCTGACTCATCTTCGCGCTGGTGGGCAGGTAGCGCATGGCCTCCGCGGCCATGAAGCGGACATGGTTCTGCGGGTCGGTCAGCAGGTTTGCGAGGGTTGCGGCCCGGGCGTTGGCGGTGCCGCTGTCACTGATCTTGCCGAGGGCGAGGCAGGCCCCCACCCGCGAGTCACCGTTGGTATCATTGGCTAGGCTGGTGATCTGATTGAGCTCGCCGGCGCTGATGCTGCGGGTGGCGAGTTTTTCCGCAGCCTTCCGCTGCACCTTGGGTGACCAGGAACCCAAATCGCTGATGAGTTCGCTGTCGCTGCGCGGATCGGCATCGTAGTCGTCCGCCACCAGGGCCTCGGTCACGTCGGTGCTGGTCAGATCGCGGGCCGGGTCGTGACCGCGCCCGGTGAGGGACAGTTTCCGCAGGGGAAGGGCGTAGGTCAGCAAAGCGGCGGTGCTCATGCGGAAGTCGTTGTACTGCGAGCCGCTGTTCGGCCCCTCGCCGTTGAGGCAATCGTAGTCGAATCCCCCGTCCCAGCGGCGGTGGAGGTCGAGATACCAACTGATACGGCTGAAGTGCGCCGCTGCGGCTTCCTCGCCGCCCACTGCAGCTCCGAGCGGTGCCCACAAATAGTTGAAGAAGGCCCCGGTATGGCCGTTCTCCCGCTCCACGCTGGAGGCCGTGGCCATCTTGGCGAAGAATTTCCCCTCCTCGACGCGGTTGTTCTGCAGGGCAAAGGCCACCGCCGCGAGCCCGCTCTTGCCGTTGTTCTCGTGCCCGCCCGTGCCGGGCTCGTGCTCACCGTAGGGGATCGACCCCCGGCCCGCGTAGTAGGCAAAGAAGCGGCTCGACGCCGCGATGGCGGGGTCGAGTTCCGGGTCCGTCAGGCCGCACTCCTTCGCTAGCAGGAGGCCCAGAAAGCAGGGCATGCCGGCCGAGTTGACCACTCCATAGACCCCGCCCATCGGGCCGTTGTTGCTGCCGTCGAGGTTCTTTTCGGCATACTTGTGCCCGACCGTGCCGAAGAGGCTCTGGTTCTTGGCGATGTTCACCGCATAGGCCTCGATCGCGGGCAGGACGGCGTTGTCGCCCGTAACGAGGTAATACTCCGCGAGGAAGATGAGCGTGTGCCCCCGCTGCCAGGTGATCATGCCGGTGGTATCCTGCTCGTCGGACATCATCTGCGTCCGGGTTGCGAGATCGGGGATCAGGGCGTGCGCCTCGCTCTGGAGACGCGCCCGGTAAGCGGCGTGGTTCGGGTCGGCGGCATCGTCGACCGCCAGCAGGGCCATCGCGCCGAAGGCGTAGCGCCCCGAGGTCTCGTTGTTGAAGAAGTAGTCGGCTCCCTCCTGGAGAATCTTGCTCGACTTCGTGCAGTTGTAGGGTGCGGTGGCCGAGTAGGCCCCCATGTGTGCGAGGGTCAGGTCCACCGTGGCGGTCGCCCCAGCGCGCCAACGGATCACCTTCAGGGTGGCGGGGGTGCTGGCATCCGCATCGGCAATGGCCCCGGCGAAACTGCGGCGGGCATCGGCCGTGAAGTTGACCGGGATGGCCCCGGTGCCGTCGGCACCGAGGATCACGTCACCGACCGCCAGCCACGGAGCGGCCGGGGAGCCTGCGTCCACTTCAGTGAGCAGAATCTGCCGGCTTTCGCTGGTGTCGGCCTTGACGTGATAGATCCAGCCACGGAGACCAGTGGGGCCCAGATTGATGGTTTTGGCGGGGCTTTCGTTGGGCACGCCGCCGCTCGTCAAGTCGGGCGGGGCGGCCATGGTGATGGTGCTGATGCCCAACAGGACCACCAGCGCCAGAGTCAGCGTGCCCGCAAACTGCAGGAGACCGCTCCTGAAAAAAGAAAAAAGAAGCATCATTGACGTTCTCCTAAACGATCAACCTCGTCAAACCAATTGGATTCGGCTGACCCGAAGCTGTTTTTTCGCGTAATAATTCCAGCGACCCGCTAAAAAACAGCTCGCCAACCTTGGCGGGCGCACTTGATTTTGTTCTTTTGTGGATTTTGCTTCTCATCACCCCCGACGGCCTGTCCATCGGCTACGAAGTCATGCGCGGCAATTGCCGGAAGAATTCAGTGAGCAGCCCGGCCGGCCATCTCCGCTGCGCTCCGATTCCTCCGACAACACCACCTTGGCCGGCATCAGTTTTCCGACCCCTGAAGTCTGCCGAACAGCTTCCCATTCGCGGCCTCAGTCGATGGGATGGTCGCGACCACCTCCAAGAGGTTGCCGTTCCTAGTAATCTGGAAATCGACGCCATTGACTTGACCAGATTCCTCCGGCACGGCGGCTGCGTTTCCAGTCCACACATCGCCGCCCCCCAGATCACTGCTCCACTCGACATAGGGAACGGCGGGGCCGCGGCTGGCGGAATCCAAACAACTGAAGGTCATTACCAGACCACCCCCAGCTTCCTCAAAGGTTGGGAGACGATCGAGAGCGTTTTGACCCGGGTCGGAAGCTCCGAGAAGGAATGCGATGCCGTTCTCGACGCCATCGCGATTACTGTCTTCAGCGAAGGGCACCCCACCGGACCAGACCTCAAACGCGCTCGCTCCACCGACCACTTCGTAGGTCAGGGTGATCGTCCCGGACCAGGTGCCACCCTCACCGGCTTGCCAGGAACTATCCTGATAAGCATTAGCGAGGAAGAGTCCCACGCTGCCGAGATCAATGGTGCCGGTCCAATCGGCATTGGTCTTGTTTTCGTCCAGCGAACTACCAACCCCGGCATCCCCTCCAGCCCAATTCAGTTTTTCACCGATACCGAAGTCCACGTTCGCGGCCGAAGAGACAATCCCCACCGAAAAGTCATCGCCGGGAGTGCCCGGAGTCGGGTCGAAGAGCAGACCGAGGTCGTTCGCGTAGTTAAGGGTGGTGCCATTATCGGAGGCTTCTAGCGTCACATTCACCTGGACCCCTCGCAGGATCGAGCCCGCGGGCAGGACCGGCAGCGGAAGATTCGTCGGGCCGCTGCCAATATAGGCGCCACCCTCGATCTCGGTCCCGGCCCCGAGGTCGATGACCAAGGTCCCGATGGCCGGAGCGACTTTGGCCGTGACCTGATAGGTATTCTCCGTGACCGGATCAGTCGAGTCGTCGGTAATGACGTATGGGACGGTGTTGCCCGTTGCGCCCGCAAAGGTCGGCGAGGGCGGTGCTCCGCTTGGCTGATTGCAACTACCTGATGTCAGGGTGAAGGTCGGCGCAAGAGTGGCCAGATTGCTCCCGGCAGGCACTGTCAGCTCGATGGTCTTGGCGTCGTCGTCAATCACAACTTCTGCGCCCGCCACCTCAAAGGTGCGGAATCTCGCCAAGGGGGCATCTGTTTGTACCAGTTGGAAGCCGTTAAGGTGCAGACGGAAGGCTTCTGACCCAGCGTAATCACCGGCGTCTGCAGCATCGCCAAACAAGACAATTTCACCATTGCTATCAACCTCGACATACTCAAAGAGCACGTAGTTGACTCCCTGCTGCCAAGTGCTGTTGTTGAGGGCTTGCGTGCGGTAATCGATGAGCTGCGGGCCCACGGTGGTCGTAGGGTTGGGCGTCGACCATTCGCCGAGAGTTTGTTCAACCACGGTAGTTGTATGGTTGTAAGAGGCGAGATAGACGTGGAAGAAGGTGCCGGGAGTCAGGCCGGTGATCTTGTGATTGGTGTCCACGCCCTTGCCGAAATGAGCCCTGCTTGCCGAAAGCATGCTGAGCGGAAAACTCCCCCCTAACCAGCCGCTGCCGACGTCGTTGGTGTAACCCACCCCAGTGGGCACACCGGAGGCGGCGAGCAGATTGCTGCCAGTGCTGGTGTTGAACTGGTTCCAAGACTCACCGAGGCCGCTAGCAGGACCCTCCAACGTCGCCGCGTCCTGCGGGACCCAATTCGCGGAAGGGCCACTGGAGGCGTAGAAGTTGACATGGAAGTTCAAGGGCGCATCCGGCTCCACAAAATTCACGCTGCTGGTCTGCGTGATAACCACGGATTCCACCGTCGCCGTGAACTCCACTACTCCGACAATGCTGGAGCTGACGCTGAAAGTTGCCCGCCCGTTCGCGTCGGTGGTCTGGGCACCAACCGGGCTGATGCCGGCGGTGGCCGGGGTTCCGGCGAGGGTGACGTCCAGACCGGAAAGCGGCAATCCATTCTCATTGTTCACCGTCACGGTGATGGTCGAGGTCGATGAACCATCGGCATACGCGGCGATCGGGAAGAATGCCATGCTGGAAAGGTCGGCGTCCGGGACCAGCGGTTCGAAGGCGACGCTGGCGGTCTGGGTGATCGTGAGACTATCGGACACGACCGTGGCAGTGAATTCCTCGGTCTCGACGGTGCTGGAGGCGACGGTGAAGGATGCGGTCCCATCGGCCCCGGTGAGCTGCGTGGCGGCGGGCGAAATCACGGCGTTACCGGTGTTGCCAGCCAGAGAGACTTCCTTGTCTTGGACAAAGAACCCGGTGGCGTCCTTGAGGGTGACGGTGACGGTGGAAGTGGTCGAACCATCGGCCGGAACGGCGGTGGGCAAGGCCACCACGGTGGAGGTGTCGGCGTCGACCGCTCCCGCCACCGTGAGGTTCTCGCGGATCTGGAAGCCGGCGGGACCAATGTGCGCGAATCCGTTGCTGGAGGTCCCGAAGACCTGGGCATCGAAGGTCGGCCCGGTCAGCGCCTTGTAGACGATGTAGTTTCCAGTTTCTCCGGCGGCAGTAATCTCTTCAAGGGTCCCGGTGGGCTCCCCCGATGTCAGGACGAAGTCGGTCCCACCCGTCGAGTCGGTCGGATTGGCGGGGATTTCACCGTTGACCCGGATCCTTGCGCCGCCACCAAGATACTGCCCTGAGTTGGCACCAAAATAGACGATCACATCATAGACGGGGAACGGGATGTCCGTCACCTGAAAGCGGTAGGACAAAGCAGGGAAATCGTTGGTGAGGTTGGTATCCGTATTCTCGCCGGCCGAGTTGGTGCCGTTCCCATGGCCATCTAGCAGGGTCGCGTTGCCGACATCCGTCGAATCCGAGTCGTCGCGGAAGGTCGTCCAGTTCCACGGCCCTCCATTCCGCGAACTCAGGCGGGTGAAGGTCGCCGTAGTCGTACCATCATCGGCGGTGATCGGAGTGGTGGTGCTCGTTGCTAGGACATTCTGCCATGCCGTGGTATCCCAGAATCCTGCGGATGGATCGGCATCGGTTGCATCGATCGTCACGGTTTCCCTCCATGACTCCTGCTGCCATTCGTTAGCTAGGTTCCTGCCGTAGGCAAAGAGGTTGACACTGAAGAGCTTTTCCTGCGCTCCGACCGAGGAGGCAAGTAAAAGGGTTTGAAGAACTAATAACAGTTTGGATTTCATGTTGGTGGGAGGGCTGAGAACAGTTGGCTGAGTCGTGAGTCTAGCACGATTGGATGACAGGGATTGAGTCCTCATCAGAATTGCAACTTCACCGATGGCATCTGGTAGATTCGGGACAATCGGGCCATTCGTCTAGTCATACGATCATATGATGATGCGCTCTGATGGGATTGGCAGCTGATGATCGGGCGGGCGAGGGTGTCGGTTTCTGGCCATGACGGAATTCCAAGTGGTGGGGAGGACGCTTGCCGATGGGCCGATCTGATACGAACCATGGACGCGATCCGTTTTATGGAGTCTCGGATCGGGAAGCGGCGGTCGGATCGAGCTCTTTCAGCATCGCGTCGGCCATCCGGCTCCCGAGCGTCAGCTGAGACGGCCCATCGAAGTGGGTGTTGTCCTTCCATGTGCTCAGGTCGTCGGTGGAAATGAGGTGGACGTGGGGATCGGCGGCGGCGACGGCATCCTGCGCAGCCCGCACCACGGGGACATGGTTCATGTTCCACGGTGTGCCCTTGAGCAGGCTCGACGAGATCCGTCCCATCACGATCGGAAGCTGGTCAATGCCAGTCTTGCGGCGCACATCGGCGAACATCCTCCTGAGATTTTCCTCGTAGGCTTGGGCGTGCTCGAGGTTGTCGGTATCCGACTCCCCCTGCATCCACAGCATGCCCCCAATCGAGTAGGAAATACCCGCGTCCTTTAGCGCCTTGCGGGCATTCTCGGAATTCGCGATGAAACGCTGATACATCCCTCCCTCCGGAATCCACTGGGTGAACAGGCGGGTGCCGCCGGTCGAGGTCTTGGTGATCGCGATGGTCTCGTTGGGAAATGCCTCGGCCAGCCGATGGGCAAAGGTCATTTCGGGTCCGAACATGCCGTTGCGTGCAATAGCCATCGAGTCCTCGGTGAGCCTCACCCAGCACTTCCGGCGATTGTCCCAAGTAACGACGTTTTTTGGCGGCATGCGATAGGCTTCCGGCAGTTCATGGGGGCGGCCGCAACCGTCCATGTTCGACTGGCCGCCGAGCAGGAAAAGCCGACATGGCTTGGTGGCGGAAAGCTCGACGGCGGGCGGCGGGGCGGCCTCCGGAGTTGCGGCGGCGAGAGGGCCTGCGAGTGCCACGAGCCCCAGCCATGAGCCGGCGAGGTGGCTGATGAGTTGCATGACGGGTTTCGGGAAGCCGGGCTTTAGAGGCCGAGCGAGATGAGTTCGGGCCGGTCGGTCGCTGCCTTGATCTCACGGATCGTATCGCGGACGTTCTGGGCCTTCTGCAAGCTCATCTGGCGCGGGAAGTCCGGCTCGTCGTTCTCGAAATATTGGATCGATTCCTCCAGGATCGGAATCGCCCGCTGGGCGTGGGCACCATAGCTCTTGAGCATTTCGAGGATCCCACCGATCCGGATCTGGCTGGCGTGCGGCTTCTGCGTGCGGGTGTAGCGAGCGATCAACTCAATTCCCTCGCTGACCCGATATTTCGCCAGTAGCTGGAGGCCCGCAGTCTGGATCTGATCGCTGAACATGATGCCGCTCGGAGCAGGCTCGATGATTGCCTCGTGGATCGCCGGCAGCAGCGGCTTGAGCTCCTCGAAACTGAGGTTGGCGTAAACGCTGTCGAAAGACCCACGCGCGCGCCCATCCTGATTCTGGAGCCCGGCCCGGACGGCCTTCATCAGCAAATCCCGATCGACGCCGTCGAGCGAATTCCCGAGCAGACCGCCGCGGCGATTAAACAAGGCAAAGGAAAGATAGCGCTGCTCCATCCCGCGCGGATCGTCCGCCGTCGGCCCCTTGGCGAGCATCTCCAGCAGCTCGGGCGCGGCGACCATCGCCGGCGCGCCGATTGCGGCGAGAGCGTCGGCAGCCTTAACCCGCAGCCAAAGGTCCTCGGCCTTGAGGATTTCGCGGAGCTTCGGCACGGCCGGGGCCGCCCGCCCCCGGAGTTTCTCCAGGGCCTGACAGGCACCGATGCGGGCCACCAATGTCGGCGCGTCGAGCATGCCGATCAAAGGCTCGACCGGCACCTCCTTGCGCCGGGCCAGCGCATCCGCCGCCCGCTCGCGGACGATCGGCGACCAATTGGCGAGGCATTCGAAAAGCTGATCGCCCCCGAGGGCATCGTAGGCGCTGTTACGGTCGTTATTGCTCCATCCGCGGCCGTCGAGCACGACCTGCCGCGCCTCCTCGGGTCCGAGCGGCGGGGTCGCCGACGGCCTCTTGCCGGTCAGCCGGATCGCTTTGCTCGGCATCCCGTAGGCGATCAGGTAAGCTCCGGTGGCGTCCCAGTTGCCGTAGGCGTCATTGCTCGGCTGCGGCGGCCCTTGGTGCGGG
>Ga0100398_1005119_pt1 | contig 10580 bp, 6 predicted proteins | sample CryGeymeta201522_FD_81568 | JGI IMG/M metagenome (GOLD analysis project Ga0100398, IMG submission 81568) | Groundwater microbial communities from Crystal Geyser aquifers in Utah, USA - Crystal Geyser metaG 2015-22 | ecosystem: Environmental > Aquatic > Deep subsurface > Groundwater | place: USA... | reverse complement strand
TTTGGAAAATTTACATGCCAATTATCGAGAAGTGGGCGTAACGTCGATCCGATCTGCGTTTGAGGCTTTTTGACTTCAGACCGCTAAACTCATACAAATCCTTTACTCTTCAGCTATTATAGGACACCACCAAAAAAGGCGACCGGAGGGGCGCTCCTACGAAAACCGTGGTCTGCCGGATCGGGTTGTGTGATACAACCCGTTCGTGTTAGAAGGTATAGGAAAATCACAACCTGGAGGTCTGCCTTGCAATCCGGAACAACCTGGGATCTCACACCCTTCTTCCCCTCCTTCAACTGTCCGGAAATGATTTCTTTCCGAAAAGCGGTTGAAGCCGACCTTGACGAGCTGATAACCATGGCTAAGGCCCTGGCTCCGCTCAGTTCACGCACACAAATTCAATGGGAAGAAGTTTTCGTCCGTTCCGAAAAACTTCTTGGAAGGCTGATCCATTACGGGGTTTACGTTTCCTGTCTTTGTTCGGCCAATGCCCGAAACGAGGAGTATCAGAAGGAAAATTCATCACTGGCGCTTCTTGACGCGGAGTTTCAAAAGCTCGACATCGAGATGAAGCGTGCGTTGAGAGACGCGAAGGACAAAGATTTCGAGAAGTTTCTCGCTCGAAAGCCAATGGAATCGATCGTCTATTATCTGGCCCGGCTTCGTGAAGAAGCAAGAAAATCCATGTCACCCGAACTTGAAAACCTGAACGCCGATCTGGGGATCGACGGTATTTCCGCGTGGGGCCGACTTTATAACACGCTTTCTGGAAAGCTCGAGTTCGATATGGTCTTCCCGGACGGCCGGACAGAAAAACGGTCCATGTCTCAACGACGTTCTCTCATGGATGACTCCGATCGTCGAGTACGCCAGGCAGCCTTCAAGGGCGGGAATGAAGCGTGGGCACGCCTTGAGGACGTTGCAGGCGCAGCACTCAATCACATCGCGGGAACTCGCCTGATTTTGAACAAACGCCGCGGAATCGATCATTTCCTGGATGTTGCACTTTTCCAGTCGCGTATCAGCCGGCCTACTCTCGACGCCATGTTTCAGGCAATTTGGAACTGTAGTCCTTTGATCCAGCGTATCGCCAAGGCCAAGGCCAAGGCTCTCGGTCTTCCCGCACTGGCCTGGTATGACCTCAACGCCCCTTTGCCGCTTCCCGAATCCCGCCGCTTCTCTTGGGACGAAGGCGTCAAACTCGTCGAATCAGCGTTCACCCGGTCATTTCCCGAACTGGCCACATTTTTCACCGAATCCCTCGACAAACGTTGGGTCGAGTCCGAACCCCGTGACGGCAAGCGGCCCGGGGCATATTGCACTGGCTCGACATTCATCGAACAGTCGCGAGTATTCATGACCTACAACGGCAGCCTCGGCGATGTCCAGACACTTGCTCACGAGATCGGCCACGCTTTTCACAGCCATACGATGAAAGGTCACAGAATCTTTGCCCGGGGTTATCCGATGACGCTCGCCGAGTCGGCCTCGACCTTCGCCGAAATGATTCTCGCGGACGGCCTTCTGGCTGACCCGGCGATCCAGGATGGGCAAAAAGCCGATATTCTCAATGCCAAGCTCGGCGATGCGATCTCGTTTCTGCTCGACATTCCCCTGCGGTTCGAGTTCGAAAAATCCTTTCATGAAGAGCGTGCCAAGGGCGAAGTGAGCGTAAGTCGCCTGAAAGAATTGATGGCCGGCACGCAGCGTCGTATCTTCGGAGACATCCTGGCGCAAGGCGGCGAAGACCCCTACTTCTGGGCTTCCAAACTTCACTTCTATGTCACCGATGTGACTTTCTATAATTTCCCCTATTCCTTCGGATATCTGCTGAGCCGGGGTTTGTACAAGCTGTTTCAAGAAAAAGGCGGAACTTTCCTGTCTACATACAAAGAATTCCTGAAATATTCAGGAAACGCCTCGGCCGAAGAAGTCGCCAGAGCAACCATCGGATGCGACCTCGGAAATGTGACTTTCTGGGAAAACTCAATACGCGGCCTCGAGCCACTTCTCAAGCAGTTCGAGGAGCTGCTTCCCCGAGTCATTCCGACCTCGGCCTGATCTCCCGCTGAAAATCGTTGCACGAAAGCGCATTGAATTTTGTGATCTTTATGAGTTCAATTTTCGCTTGTGGCAGCCTGCTCCCTGAACCCTGCTCCCAAATCCATGCTCCCTTTGATATAAAGGTGGTTGCATGAACGCTCCTACTATCGAAATGACGACGGCGCTCGCCCGATTCCTCGATGATCCCGGCCGGGAGACCATCGAACAGTTTCTCGCCAATAGCAAGGAATTCATTCTTGTACAAGCTAAACGCTGGCGGAATGCCGGGCTGCCTTTCGTTGACAGATGCCGCGAAATCATGTCTGAGCTTTTCCTGATCCTCATGGAGGATGTTATCGCGGGGAAAGCTGTCAAGCCCGTCTCGCTACTTGCCTACCTCGCATTGCGGTTGCGGCGGTTGACCCGCCCGAAATCCGGAAAAGCCGTTCCGTTCGGCCTCGACACCGATCTGCCGGAAACCGGCCGATGTTCGTTCACTCCTTTCCGGGTGGAGCTTGTCATGGAAATAGTAGGCTCGGTGCGCCATGCGCTGGTTTGCGAGTCTCATCCGGAAACCCGGTCCGTCGAGTTCCTGTTTCTTCACGTCCGCCCCGAGCTGAACTGGGCATCGCGACTACTTTCCAAGGCGGCGTCACTTTCTCCGGATACACGCCTCGAGACCGACAAGAAGCGCCATCAGGCTTTCAATCGTGCCCTTCGATCGAGGTTTGAAGGAATCCGGTGCGGCGACTGGCGCGATATTGCCTCCTGGTCGGCTGGCGAGAGAAGTCATCTCGCCTGGAGCATCATCGAACTTTCGACGACCGAGACAGCCCGACTCGACCAATCGGCGTTGGAAGCTCTCGAAAAATGGCGTGAGGATCCCGAGCAAGCCTCCGCTGAACCCGAGACGGTTGCAGTCATGCTCCCGCGGTATCTGAAGGTTCTTTCAGAGATCCACCACGCGCCGGCTTTCGCGGTCGGGGAACCTGCCTCAAAATACGGTTCAATGGCGCCTGACGAAGATGTGCTTGAAATGCTTTTTCGGATGGCCTCACCCTCACCCTCACCCTCTAACCTGAAACATGTTTCAAGCCTGGTTCCCATCGCATCAAAACCTGGAGAACCATCTACCGCTGACGACGAGAATTCGGCTTTTTCGTTGGCTCTCGCCGAGGTTCTTGACTGGAGCGGATCCCTTTGGTCGCAAAGCCAGATACGGAAAGCCGGCCAGACTCCCCGAAGGTCTTCCAGTCGAAGTTATCCAACAGAGCTGACATGAAACTTTTGTATCATCTCTATAACTCGCGGAAACTTCGAAAACACCGGGATGAGTCTTTCCTGCGCAGGCGTGAATCAAGGCCCCCGTCCTCGTTTCGCGCCAATTGTTGAGTAGATACTGACATGACCATCACTCCCGGAAAAATTGTCGAATTTCAGGGGAAAGAGCTTCCGGTTCAACTTGGGGTAGTCCTTTCGGTCACCAGCAAAGGAATTCGCATTCTTCAACTCAATCGCAAGGAAACCACCGTAACCGAGCGAAACATTCTTCATCAGACATCCCAGTCCAAAGCCTCATGCGCTGACCTCGACTCATGCTGGGAAATAGCCAAAGCTAACGATGACAAACGCGACCGTCTGGCCTCGACGATCGATCTTTCCGAGCTTCATCAAATGCTCTGCGAGGATCCCCGACCGTATTCCCTGAACGAAATGGCGGGATTCATTGCCCAGAGCGACGATGAAGACACTCAAGCCGCACTTCTTCGGCGGTTGGTGGCCGATAGTTTTTATTTCCGGCAGCGCAAGGAGGGCTATCTTCCCGTCGCACTTGCCGAAGTCAAAGCATCCCTCGAATGCGAAAAAAAACGCATCGAACAGGAAGCCGAGGATAAAGCTCTTCTTGTAGACTTGAAAACAGCCTTCAACACACGAGGAGAGACGATAACCTGCCGGGTCGCCGAAGTCCTTGATTCACTTGTACAAGTTCTTCTTTTGGAAGCGGAAGCGCCCGTTCCGAAACGGGTGCATGATATCCTTGAGAAAGCCGGGTTTCATGCCCCTCGCCAATTGTTCGGGTTCCTGATCCGCATCGGAAGGCTCAAGCCCGATGAACATCTCGACCTGCTAAAATACAAGGTGCCGGTTGACTTCCCCGATGACTGCGTTTCAGCGGCGGAGCAGCTTGTACTGAAACCCGCGCCAACCGATGGCCGGACCGATCTGCAATCCCTTTCCACCTGGGCGATCGATTCCGAGACCACCAGGGACCGCGATGATGCGTTTTCGATCGAATCTGACGAATCCGGATTCAAGCTATGGATACACATCTCCGATGTCGCAGCTTTTGTGCTTCCGGGCACGTCGCTTGACCGGGAGGCCTGCCGACGCGGAACCACGATTTACCTGCCCGATGGTAACATTCCGATGCTACCTCCGAAGATTTCCGAGGAAGCCTTGAGTCTGGGCGACGATCGGGTTCGCCCCGCCCTCACCTGGGGGATAAGACTTTCGACCGAGGGAGTGGTTACCGACGAGAAGTGCTTTCCCTCTTTTATCAGGGTCAGTCACGCCACGGATTATCTGGCGGCCGACAACATGCTCGATCGACAACCCGAACTGTCAGCCGGAGTCAGCCTTTCCAAGTTGCTGAGAGATCGCCGACGAAAGGCGGGAGCTTTGCTGATCGAACGACAGCGGGAAATCAAATTCGTCATCACTCCCGACGGAGTCCAGCTTGGATACCGTCCTTCAGCCAGTCCAACTTCGGATATGATTGCAGAATTCATGATTTTGGCGAATCATCTTGCGGCCCGGCGCTGCCAGGATAACGGGATTCCCTGCATCTACCGAACTCAGGAGCGTTCAGAACAACTTCCGCAGCTTCCGACGGAATTTGAGGCGGTATCTTTCTTTCAGGCTCTCCGGTATTTCAAGCGGACCGCGCTGGGATCTGTTCCGGGTTTCCATAGCTCGCTTGGGATCGGGCCTTATTGCCAGGTCACGTCACCATTGCGAAGGTATTCCGACCTTTTGGTACAGCGTCAATTGAAGGGCCACCTTGCAGGCCATTCCCCGCCCTACGATGCCGAAGGATTCAGTCAGGCGCTCATGATGTCCGACGAAGCCACTCGAACTGCCGAAATGATCATGAAATCACGCGAGGAATTTTTTCTTCTGAAGTTCGTTCAGCAGGAGATTGCAGCCGGCCAGGACACATCCGCGGGAACGGTCGTCGATCTGAGCTCGAACGATGTAGTGGTTTACATTGACGCTCTCTGCGCTTTTCGGCATTGCCGAAGACCGGCTGTCGACCCGGCGTTGGGGCAACGGATAGTCGTCCGGTTCAAGCGGGCCGATCCGTTCGAGGGAACGCTTAAATTCGAGATCCAGCCGGAAAGAAGGGAGTTCGGGAGTTAATGAAAAAGAAATCAATTCCAAGGCTTGCAGTTACCTTGGGCGATCCATGCGGGATCGGTCCGGAAATTGCGGCTCGGGTGATTCTTGAATCAGACCCGGCTCTTCTCGATCGACTGTTTTTTATCGGGCCGGAAAGCGCCCTCGAATCCGCTTTTTCAATAGTTGGGAAAGGAAAACGCATTTCGAAGGTCCCCGCCGGGCTTAAATGGCAAAAAATCAACGTTGAAGGGCCGTTCCCTCCGGGCGCCGTGTGCAAAACCGGCGGTCGCGCGGCTATACAGGCGATCGAGGTTGCACACGCTCTTTGCATGGGCGGAGCCTGCGCGGGGATGGTCACCTGCCCCATAGGGAAAGAAGCCATCCGGCTTGCCGGAAGTCCTTACGCGGGCCATACCGACATGCTATGCGCCCTTGCCCGCGTGAAATCCACGTTCATGGCAATGGTTTTCGGCCGGTTCCGGGTCGTCATGACCACTCTGCACGTGCCGCTGCGGGAAGTTCCGGCTCTTTTGACTTCGGAGTCCGTTTTTGATGCGATCCTGTCGGCCCACATGGCGTTTCGCACGGTTCGCAAGCCATTCCCCGCCATTGCCGTCGCCGGCCTTAATCCTCACGCCGGCGAGCATGGTCTGTTCGGCGACGAGGAGGAACGGGCCATCATTCCCGCCGTTGCCCGGGCCTTCGGAATCAACCCTAACATCTCCGGGCCTTACCCGGCCGACAGTCTATTCAAGACCGAGATGCGGCGAAAGATCGACGCATTCGTCGCGCAGACGCACGATCAAGGGCTCATCGCCATCAAGGCATTCGGCGGGATCCGCTGCGTGAACGTAACGCTCGGGCTGCCGTATGTCCGGACATCGGTTGGCCACGGAACCGCATACGACATTGCCGGAACCGGCCAAGCCGATCACAGAGGTCTTCAGGCGGCGATCCGCCTTGCTGAACAGTTGGTAGTATCAGCTCAATAATTCGGGGGAAGAATGAAGGCAGACCGGAGGGCGCAACGCGCCCCCCTTTATTGAGAAGTTACAGTTTATACAACAAAGTGAATAGGCAATGCCTGATTCAGTATGAGTTTCCTCTGGTGCCCATGGGAAGCGACTGAACGCTGGGGGATGGTGATGAGGGTTCCACCCCGCTGCCGTAATTGTACTGAATGGATCCCATCAGCCGGTAGTCGTATCCGAAAAACATGTCATTGCTGAGCGCGATAGGGGCTGCAAGCGTCAATGCCATACCCGGTTTCACGTGGTAGCGCATTCCAAGAGTAAGGTCGGTGCTTCGTCCATTCCCGATCCGGTTGTAGGCGTTGATTTCACCCATGAAGGTAAAAGAAGGGTTGGCCGAATACTCGAACCCCACATTGAAGAACACCCCTTCATGCTCGGTGTTTCCGCTGCCGGCCTGATATCCGCCGTTGAGGTGGAAGTTTCCGCCATCTTTCTTTTTTGATGAGATCCCGGCGAAAGCCTCCCAGGCGTTGTCATTTGTCGTGTCGCCGATCTGACGATCGTTTGTGGGGAAAATAGCGCCGAGCCCCAGGCAGGATGCCATGTTCTCATTCTGCGAACTGAATTTCAGCCTCAGTGCGGCGTCTCCCATCCCCGAATCAGTTCCATCGCGGAAGTTGTAAGTCAAAGGGGCGAAAACATCGTAGGATTCAAAGGGAAGCTTCATCGCGACCTCGAGGTTCTCGCCCGAATAGGTCAGGGCAATCGGGAATTCCCAGTAATCACCATCTTCGCCGGCTTGCAGTCGGTGGCCATTCCGCCGGGTGATCTTGTTCCAGGATACGCCGAATGATGTCGAGAAAAGCCCTTTGCCGAGTGGATACGCGGCGAAGGTATGGGTCAATCCGGTTAAGCCGTCGACATTTACGTTGTTTCGATTTCCGTTGTACGTCCGATCGAGACCCGGCAAAAGCACAGGCGGAAGGCCCCCATCGGAATAAAGCACGCGGTCATTTCCGGAATCCGCCGGGGGCAGAGGAAGAGCCGTATCGGGCGGCGGAAACGATGAGCCAGGAGAAACCGGTGGAAGATTTTCGTAGGGCGCCGGCCCGGCCCCTGCACGCATTCGGTTGGTACGGCTGTTCCCCGTCGAAGGAATTCGAATAACACGGCCGACCTTCAATCCCGCGGGATTGGAGATGCCATTAGCAGATGCTACCTTCTTCCAGAATTTGGTTGATCCGAAAAATTTCTTCGAGATACCGCCCAGGGTGTCGCCCTTTCGCACGGTATAGGTCTGCATTCCCGAACCGATATCGCCTTCGTCCGTCACGCCCTCCATGAGCGCATCGCCTTCTTCGATATCTGAAGGTTTCCCTGATCCACTCGAGAATTCAATTGAATCCCCATTGGACTTTCGTCGAATCTTCGGGCGGCCCACAGAAGAATACTCCGTCGAAATTTCATTGGCGACCATCGGATCAGGGGGAAATTCCTGAGCCGAAGACGGAGGAATCGCCCAAAGAAGGATGATGAAAATCAAAATCAGCAGAGACGTCGGCTTGTTCATGGAACTTGGTGTTCCTTTCCTGAAGCGTTGCACCCTGAGAGGTTGAATCAAAAATGAGTTCCCGCGTCTCCTATCGGTTCTCGGCGCCGAAATGTTGAGTCCTCCTTCATCCCAACAATCGGCGCTATATCTTTTTTCCTTTGCGTTCTTTGAAAGCTTCGTGTTCCGTTTGACATGACCCAGACCCTGTGATAGCTTGAAACGCTTTCGAATGCGAAATTGAATGATAAGGGAGAGACAATGAGAAAAACGTTTGTCATTGATACAAACGTGTTGTTGCATAATCATCAGGCTCTTTTCTCCTTCAAGGACAACGACGTCGTGGTTCCCCTCGGAGTCATTGAAGAGCTCGATCGGTTTAAAGGGTTCAACGACGAGCGTGGTCGGGAAGCGCGATCCGCATCCCGAGAGCTCGACAATGTGAGGGCAAGAGGCCATCTTTGCGAAGGTGTTGCAATTCCGAACGGGGGCACCCTTCAGGTTCTGATCGATCATGACATGGAAATCCCTTATGGGTTCGATAAAAACAAGGTCGATAACAGGATCCTGGCCTGCGCTCTTCACCTGAAAAAGCAAGGGCGTACCGTCTACTTGATCAGCAAAGATATCAATGCCCGCATCAAGGCTGACGCCCTTGGGATCCTGACCGGGGATTTTGAAACCAACAAAGTCCGATTAGATGAACTTTATTCCGGATGGCGCGAACTGATTCTTCCGGCACGCGATATTGAGGCATTCCTCAGCTCGAAAACCATGGAGTACAAGGCCACGGACCTTTATACGAATGAGTTCGTTCTGCTGAAGGCCGAGGAAAACGAGAACAAAACAGCGTTGGCGAAATATTGCGGAACTTTGAAAAAGCTGACTCCCCTCTTTCACGTCAGCGCAAAGCCCTGGGGTGTCGAACCGCTCAATCTTCAACAAAAGTTCGCCATGGAACTTTTGCTTTGCAATGAGATCCAGTTGGTCACCCTGGTTGGCCGGGCAGGCACGGGAAAAACGCTTCTGGCTCTCGCCTGTGGCCTTCAAAAGACCATTGACGAACATGTGTATCGCAAACTGCTGGTCAGCCGGCCGATAATGCCGCTCGGCAAGGACATCGGTTATCTGCCGGGTTCCAAGGATGAGAAGCTCAGCCACTGGATGCAACCGATTTTCGATAACCTCGAATTCGTCATGGATCGCCTGTACAACAATTCCGAGGATGTCGGCAAGAAGATTCGTTTCCTGATCGAGTCGCAGAAGATACAGATCGAGGCCATCACATACATCCGCGGCCGAAGCATTCCAAAACAATTTCTTGTTGTCGATGAAGCGCAGAACCTGACTCCCCACGAAGTGAAGACGATCATCAGCCGCGCGGGAGAGGGTACCAAGGTTGTCCTCACCGGAGACCCCTATCAGATCGACAATCCATATCTTGACGGCTCATCGAACGGGCTGAACTACGTCATAAACAAATTCAAAAACCAGGGGCTGTTCGGGCATATCATCCTGCACAAGTCTGAGCGGTCCGACCTTTCGGCTCTTGCTTCCGAATTGATGTGAGCCCGAAGAAAACTGAACGCGTCTTCTCCAAAAGAGGGGATGCACGCCCCCTCTCGGCACGTGAAATGAATGCGTGTGTCTCGTTTTCTTCGACCGGGCGCTTTTCGCCCTCCGGCCCGGTTTTGTGTTTCCCGGGGTTTATTATGCAGATACAACCGAACGCTCCAAAGGGCTTCAATTTAGTTCGTTGGCTGCTTGGGGAGCCCCGGTTTTTCGTTCGCCGCGAAATTACAGGATTCTGTCGGAAATTTTTGTTATAATCAGGAAGAGGTCGAGAGATTCAAAAATGGAATCATCAGGCGGTTTCCGGTTTTCCGGCCATGCGAGGGCTTTCACTTTCCTCGAGATAGTCATTGCGATGGGGGTGATCGCTGTTGCTCTGATCCCTATTTTTGGGGTTATTCATAAAGGCGCCGAGGAGACCGATTTAAATGCGTCTCAGGCATTCGCCATTAACAAAGGCTCAGAGATTTTGAACGCTCTTCTCGACAATGTGCCTTTCGAGGCGATAAGAGCCGGAAATCCTGCGGTCATGAAGACGAGCGACCTATCCGGGGTCAAAGATTACACCAAGTATGATGCTGTCTGGTGCAAAAAAATGGCGGAGATGTTGTTTCCCGATTGCCCGGATACTTCCGGTGGGTATTCATGCAAAGGCATAGTCACCGACCCCCGAGGAGTGAGCTACGCTGTGACCCTCAAGGTCGAAGACGTTTGTGCTTCTCCCGCACCAGCCGATGCCAAACCTGAGACAACCACCCCACCGAAGGCGCCGACCGATTTCCCCGAACTTAGAGAAATGAGCTTCTCTTTTCTTCGAAACCCCGCGAAAATTTCCTCCTCGAAATGGACCCAACAATACAACCCCAACCCCACTGGTGGCTCACTTGCGGGTTTCCCACGCTGGGAGACCGAGTGCGTCCCCAACAATGTTTCTGAATCCCCCGATTCAATTTATACCGATGACAATTACACTGGTTTCAGCGCGGATGCCCCCCGATTTGTCAATCCCTCCGGCGTAAGATTCACCCAACGCATGGTTGCCG
>Ga0100398_1005116_pt1 | contig 10588 bp, 8 predicted proteins | sample CryGeymeta201522_FD_81568 | JGI IMG/M metagenome (GOLD analysis project Ga0100398, IMG submission 81568) | Groundwater microbial communities from Crystal Geyser aquifers in Utah, USA - Crystal Geyser metaG 2015-22 | ecosystem: Environmental > Aquatic > Deep subsurface > Groundwater | place: USA... | reverse complement strand
GAGGGATTGGATATATCGGCAATCATGACTTGTCCATTGGCACCACCAGCCGCCAATTGAGACGGATTCAGGGAACTGAATTGGAGGGCCTTGATGGGTCCCGAAAGACCACCGTTGGCAATGCTCGTGACGAATGGATCTTGTTGTTGCATTAGCTGTCGCGGGTTCCACAAATGGACCGTACCATCGTTCATGCCTCCTGCGAGAAGTCCCATGGGAAATCGATCTGCCAATTGCTCACTCAGCGTCCAATTTGTACTTGCGAATCGTGCCTGGGTCTTGACAGACCCCAGCAGTTGGGGTTGGGGTGCGTGTCCATCGGGAGAAGTTAGATTCAAATCATAGAGATCTAATTCTCCACCAGTATCCTCAAAGCCAATTCCTCCCGAGTCCTGTATTTTGTGGTTGTAGTTTGTAGTTGTTTTTGTTAGGACATTTGGACATAGTATGGTGGATAGAATGCGACGTATGGGTCATTGGCATTGCCCAGGCGAATGAGAAGGTAAAAGCAGAACCAAGTAGGAGTCAGACACTAGAAAAAGCTCGCGATGATCCCCTTGATCCACGTAGACATTCCTCACAAACAGCATAGTATCTTTTTCTCATCGGCTTGGCTTACCTTGGTGCCTAGAGCAATGATGTCTGGATGTTGCCGACAGGGAGACCAAGCAATGGTAGCTCCCTTATCTTCAATTTGAGTAATCTTGGTCATCTTTTACACTGTTTTTTTTTTAATAAGGCGTGGCTTGTTACGAAAGCCTGTAGTCTGGTCACTTCTTGATGAGAGTTCGGTGCAAATTTCGAATAGTCTACCGTAGTTGTTTGCAGGAGTTTGCCAGGAGTTTGCCAACTTGCTACTTCTACTTGGATTTGAGTTCTCACACTTAACTGTACCTGGTAGTCTAGTATCTTCGAAGGGTCTCGTCATCGACAGCTACGAGTAATCAATAAAACTCCTAACAAATAAATAAATCGCACTATTGATCTTATTTTCGCCTGGCAGTCGTCAGAGGCATGACTGAAATGTATCTTACTTACCTTCTCCATCCAACCGCAAAAAATAAAAACGAGTCTGTACCGTACACAAAAAGAAAATAGAACGAGCTTAGAAACTGTGCTCACAGCTCACAGCTCACAGCTCACAGTACCAGACCTCTTCCCACAAAATAAATATGAGTAGCGTAGACAATATTGCCTCTGCAGGGACCACATTTGACAGCACAGTGGATACTAATGCGACGATCCTGAAAGAAGCTCCATTGGAGGCAAATTCTAATGTTAGTGCTAATCCTCATGTTCCGTCCGTTTCAGCTTCGGCTGTCCTAGGTGAATCGTCCAGTATGCCAGAGGGATCAATTCAGTGCCGTGGTTTCGATTTCAACGACACAATAACGAACAATCCAGAAAGTCGACAAATGCTCGATGCATTGATGGATTCGTTTGCCACGACGGGATTTCAAGCGTCCAATATCGGTGAGGCCATTCAACAAATTCGAATCATGCGCAAGTGGCGTCTGTCAGACGTTGAGTGGAAGGAGGGAGATGATCCCGCACTCAAACCTCTGCACGTTCGAACTCGAATCCGAGCTCGTATTTTCTTGGGTTACACCTCCAATCAAATATCTTGCGGACAACGAGAAATCATTAAATTCCTCGTCCAGCACAAAATGGTCGATGCCGTAGTTACCACAGCAGGAGGTATTGAAGAAGATATCATCAAATGTTTCCAACCGACTTTCATGGGAGATTTTAAATTAAATGGACGAGAACTTCGAAAGAAAGGTATCAACAGAATTGGCAATCTGCTGGTAAGCTAATGAATTGATGTTTTGCTTGAAGTGTTTTTTCCATCTTTTTCGAAACAATTCCAATACTAACGAGCAACTACGAAACGGCTGATAGGTACCCAACAAAAATTATTGTGAATTTGAAGATTGGATGTCTCCCTTAATATCAAGCATGCACGATTATCAGGATGAGCAGTGGGAGGCTTGGGCTGCAGCTGATAAAGACAACAAGCTCGCGAAATTCGTTTGGACTCCCTCGAAGGTCATTCACAAAGTCGGCCAGGAAATTAATAATCCTGAAAGTGTTTTATATTGGGCGGCTAAAAATGATATTCCCGTCTTTTCTCCAGCTCTTACGGATGGTTCGGTTGGAGACATGTTGTACTTTCATTCCTACAAACGCCCCGGGTTCGTCTTGGACATTAACGAGGACATTCGTCGGATCAATGATTTGGCTGTGCAGAGTCATCATACAGGCATGATTATTTTAGGAGGAGGACTTGTCAAGCATCACATTTGCAACGCTAATCTAATGAGAAACGGTGCAAACTTTAGTGTCTTTATCAATACCGGCCAAGAATACGATGGGAGTGATAGTGGTGCCTCTCCTGATGAGGCATTGAGTTGGGGAAAGATTGCCATTACGGCCAAGCCCGTCAAAGTATGCTCGGATGCATCCATAGCATTTCCTTTGATAGTCAGTCAGACATTTGCCAAAGATGTAGAACAATGGAAAGAGGAAACCAAAGAAACCGTCGTGTGGATTGATCACCTCGACTAGTAAAACAGTAACAGTGCTAGAATACAGCAAGAATGAAGGCATAAAGTCTAGGAAAAGTGTTGAAGACGAACATACACATACCTTTACATAATGTAACCAAGAAATAGACACACTGTTACATAATATTACCAAGAAATAGACAGTATTAATGTTCAACATCATTTTACAAGTAAGTTTTTTAGCATATGGTACTGCGAGTATGTCTGCATAAAATCAACCACCCTCTCCTCTTCGATTATTTCCCCCAGAGCTATGTAAAAGGACTTCTCCATAATGACCAACCACTCACTGAAAATGTAGAGGGGAATTCAAGCGTTCCAGTCCAAGTCACATCATTTCTTTATTTTCAATAGCACACCGTGCAACAGGTGCACGCAACTTCCCGGCAATCGGCAGTCAACTCGGAGAGATCAGAGTTCGCACAAAAGTTACCCACATCCCCTGAGAGATCATTGTTGTGAAGGGTAAGACTTTTTAAATTCAACAGCGCTTGAAAATACTCTGGAAGTTTACCAGAGAGGTGGTTGCTGTCGAGGTTTAACCGGCGAAGTTTCCAGGTTTCGGAAGTGCGGTACACACTTCCAAGAAACATACTGCCCATCAATGTATCTAACCCTCCTGTGAGACTGTTTCCCGACACATTAAACCCTTCAAGAGACGGTATCAAGAGAACCCCAGGTGGGAGGTCTCCAGAAAAGAAGTTGTTGCTCAAGTCAATGTTCTTCAAAGAAACCAAATCTCTCAAGCAATCAGGAATGACGCCAGACATCATGTTGAAACTCAAATCAAGACTTTCCAAGTGTTCCAATAGACAAATTTCCTCAGGTAAAGTACCTAAAACAAATTTGGATGACAGAGTAATTCCAATTACCGCTTGGGAATTCTCAACTTCTGCGCAGTCCACGACACCAGTCCAAGAGCATACATCAGATGTTTGATCAGTCCAGGAAAAAGCCGTGTCCCAGGCATCAGGAGAAGTTGCATAGTAGAGTGTGAGAACCGCAAAAGATTGTAGAAAGTGAGTTTCAGGAAAATCTCGAAAATTATTTTGGTGGTCCTCAAGAAGTTGTAGAAATGCCCGTCCTTGAGGTCTTGATGCGTCCAATAAGAACTCTCTCTGGGTGTCGGAGCTCAATAATTCGCTCAGATATGCGGAAGCGTCAATATCATCACCAATGGGAGGATCCGTGGGAGCTAGAGTTGGCCCATTGGTTTCGGCAGCACCTACAGTAACGGGAAAGTATCCTTCTACAGATAATTTCTGCGGTGCAGCGCTGGGCGTTCTGGTGACAGCGCTATTTCCAGGCGCAGGAGTGTCTTGCTGCGGTTGGTTTGGACTAATGGCGACCTCGGGAACACTTGTTGGAGCATCTATCATGCTCTCCTGTGCATTCGACATAAAAGACTGACTTGTAGTGTTGCTGCTGCTAGAGGTTTGCTTCACAAGTAAAACAATCAGGGTAGCCGTAATTGCCAGTGCTATTATCAGAATGCCGCACAGGATGTACTTCCGATTGGGCGAATTGGAAGGTTTCAAAGGCTCTTTGTTGGAGGCGCTTTTCATGGTCATGCTGGAGATCTTTTCTTCCGATTCGGTATCTTTATCCACTACTTCCTCTGGGTCCTCGCAAGTCATTTCAGGTTCGTCTGCTGCGTTCACGTCATCAGTGGGCATTTCACAAATTTGTTTGAGACCTGGTTGTCTCCTTTGCAGCATGGAAGTGAGGTATGAAGCATCTTCATCCTCTGGCATCTCACCCAAACTTGTGGATTCGCTGTAGTCGTCACTATAGATGGAGCTCATCGCAGACTCTGACTGCTGGCTATGCAGATCGTCGGAGCATTGGCCACTTCGGCAAGCAAATTCTTCTTCGGGACGCTCCTGGTCAATTTCGACACTGTAATACGGCATAGTCGATCAAAGATCAAAGATATTATTGCTTGCTGTAGTAAAATAGACAAGGACAGTTCAGCAGCTGAATACAGAAAAATCAACTCGGAGAGCTTTGAGCAGCTGTACGTGAGGTTGGGAATTTATTTTCGCGTTTTCTGAAAAATCGGCCATTAAAAAAAAGAAAAAATGGCGGAACATCCCTCGTTTTAAGAACGAACAACAAATTTATTTAGAGGCCGTATCTTTGCGTTCCTGTTTCTGTTTGCAACTCCTGCGACTTCTCCAGGTTTATATGCAAACCGCTACAACTAGATATTTAATTTTTGTATTTTTCGATTGAAAGAATGCTATCTTCAAGCGAGATTGGGCTTTCGCAGGCCAGCAGCGCATAGCCCGCAGCAAGACTTTTGAAGACAGAGAATGGAAATGGCCAGACTTGTCAAGGTCAAGCGCCACTTCGCACGAGTCTCCTGTGCGTCACAGATAACACATAAAATGGGTTCAAACCTTCACTGGTGATTTTTGTCGATTTATCAAGATCGCGATGAGGGAATGCGACATGGTTTTTAAAGTTCCCGACTGTGTTCCTCGACCTTTTTCCCACCAATTATGACAGCAATCAAGTCTGGCTCTCAATCATCGCTATATCGTGCGCGTGTTGCTTCAGACTTGCCGCCTTCCTTTATGCCCGATTTGTCAATATCATCCTTTATTCATGTGCGTGAAACCTCGCATTTTAACGTTGATAATGATGTTTTGATGAACCAGTATTGAAGGTTGAAAGGAATGAAAAACATTTCTTGTATAATACTAGGAACAAATCAGATGTTGTTCTCCGCGATGACCGCGACGTCTCGAAGCGCCTGATCTACTCTACCATGAAGTGTCTATCGAAAAGGCTTTCGTTATCGAAACATAGTATCACATTACCACGCACTACTTTATTTTTAGCTAGTGATCACGCTACAGGTACCATAATTTTTTTTTTGTATGAAACACATTTACATTATTCAACGGCGACGCTGCTATGCCGCCAATGTTTTCCTCGTCTTACAAACAGGGCTGATTTTTTCGAATTCGTAGTAGTGTAAAAAAGGATGCACGCAAGCAAGATGCCCTACTGACCCCTTAGTAGTAGCTAGCATGCACGCACACACGCACGCGCCCTATTTCTTATCACAAAAACATTGACGTAGTAGTCACCAGTCTATGATGCCATCTCGGCGGGGTGCTCTTTTCGGCCAGTTTCCTCTGAAGTGACTCGAGTGTTGGGGTCCCGTGTATCATCATTGTCAGGAGCAAGCTGTTCAATTTCCATTTGGGCGCCTTTCGGGTTGAGCTGGGAGTCGATTTGTCCCGTTTGGATTTGAGTACCTGGAACAGGTTCCACTTCGGACAAGATATGCAAAAGCTGTCCTTTTGTGCGTTCCAAGTATTCAGGAGAGTTGAGGTTCTCCAGGTTACTAACGGGCAAGTGAAGTCTGTAGTCGGGTCCAAAATATTCAAAATAATCATTGAATGGTAATTCATCCTTGACATCTTCTCCGGTTAGCACAGCTGTCTCGTATGTCCAACAGCGAGGCACGTTACGAAGTGTGTATCCACCTCCTCCCAAGACCAACATAGGAATGTTGAAGCTGCGCACAAATTCTACGCAATCTGCGTGCCCGCCAATGGAAAGATTAAAGCAACCAAGTCGATCACCAGATAAACTATCGGCTCCACATTGTAGAACCACAGCACCAGGTGCATACATCTCCATAACCTTTCCAATGACTGGTCGAAAAATACTTCTGTAGGCCTTGTCGTCCATGCCATCGTTTAGAGGAAAGTTGATAGCGTAGTTCTTTCCATCGGCGTATCCGATATCCAGGACATCTCCAGTTCCAGGGAAGTATTCCCCGAATTTGTGAAATGACACTGTCATGACACGGTTGGTAGCATAAAATGCCTCTTCGACTCCATCGCCATGATGGATATCAATGTCAACGTAAAGGACTCGCTCGTGTTTCTTGAGTAATTCCAAAATAGCAAGGACGCAATCGTTAATGTAGCAAAAGCCAGAGGCTTCAGCTTTCTTAGCGTGATGCAGACCTCCCGCCCAGTTAATGACAATGTCAGCGCGATCCTCGTTCAGCCGGGCCGCTCCGCCGATGGATCCCGATGTGTAGAGTTGGCAAAACTCGAAGAGACCATCAAAGACGGGACAGTCTTCTCCCACGTTGAAACGTTGCAACTGACGGATATAATCTTGCATATTATCCGGGGTAATCACCCGAAGAAAGTTTATGTAATCGTCACTGTGGAAACGCGTCATGGCTGTCGGCGAGACCAGGCGGGGACGAAAGACCTCCATTTTGCGATAGAGACCATAATTCACCACAAGGTTGTGCGTCATGCGAACACGATGAGGTTTCATAGGATGGCCTGGTCATTGTTATTGTTATTTATTATTATTATTATTATTATTGTTTGTTCGTTTGACAAGGCAAAGTAACATTGAGTGAGTCAAACGTTTACAACAGGATGAAATTGATTGCATGTACAGCGGTACAGCGTACATTATCGTGCATCGCGTACCTTGACCGTAATGATAGTTGCCTACCTCTGCATCATAAAAGTATGATACACGACGTTGGTCAGCCATGGTGCAATGATGATCTTCCTTCTCCTTGCTTCGTTTTTGGAGATCTGAGGTTGGGAGAAGCAACAAGCTAGTCTAGTCTAAATCTATTATCGCTCGTGTTGGCTGCCAACAGATATCTCATTCATGGGATGTGTTGCCTACCAGTAGACTAGCTAGTATGCTGGCGCTGTATTGATGACACGAACAAAGGATGAAAAAAGCGAGAGCCAGCCGAGGAACGTCTGGCCTTCATCAGCAGGTTCAAGTGAAGAGTGTTCTTTATATTACGACGCACATGGGCTCTCTTTGCAGTAGGCCTTGCAATTATGCTACTTACAATAGTACCAGGTAGACTACGAGCAAGTCTACTCTTGAGTAGCTCTAATAGTCTACTAGTTCTATTGTACTAGGACTACTAGTAGTCTAGTAGCTCCCTGCCTGCGATAGACGAGTACTCTACTCCGGAGTAGTCGTATTTACAGTCGGTACATTTATAAGATTAATGAAGAGTATTAAGTCGAGCTGAGAATAGCTTCACATAACCCCCCGCTTTGGGAGAATAGAAAGTTACACAATGAACATACTAAGTAATTCTTTCTTGATCAGTAAAAGGAAGGAAATGACAAAAATCACAAAGAAGCCTTTGGTGTCCGTCGTCAATAAACCTTGCTTTACATCATATCTACAATTCACAATTACGACAAATATCTGCTTTCATCTTCTTCGGTGACAGGCATAGAAACCTCGGGAGGAGGAAGCATCGTAGCTTCGATGGCCGGAGGCTGGTCCGTGATAATCTCCGCCATTGGTTTAGGAGCTAGCTTCTGGCGCTCAATGCTTGACTGTACAGAGCGCTGGAAAGCAATGTAAGAACAGCAAAGGCGGTTGAGACACTTGAGCCAGAATATCATCCATCTATGTTACCAAGCAAGCTAACCAGACAAAAATCCTACTCACCTTGGGATCGTCGTGGCCGGGAGGATGTACGTGTTGATCCAAAATCACTTCGCGATCTGTTTCGGTATCTGCACAATTGTACTTTTTCAAGCTTTTCGCCCACCGGGAAACCTTCGACACAATCTTGGACATGCTCGACTTTCGCTTTTGCCACCTTGCCAAAACGACCTGAGACAATCTGTCAGTGTCAACGCTTGCACTTTCGCCGTATCCATTATTATCACTCGGATCATTTTCCATTTCTTCCTTTTCTCCTTCGGCAATCATGTCTTCCAAATTCGTCGAATCACCATCGACGGCCCGTGTGCGTTGTCGGTTTGCCACGGCAACGACTCCGTGCGTATAATTAGCGGTAATGTTTTCTCGGTTGTCCAACAAATCAGGTATATTCCGAAACGGTGGCACGAGATGTTTCTTCGGCGTCGTATTCACCAATTTCACATTGCCCTGTTGCAACCGTGCCTCCTTGATTCGATTGAGCGTAATGACCCAATCTTTGCAAACAGCGCGACTCTCCGCTCGTAAATGATAAGGCCGTCCCAACACCTGCATAGTAAAGGAACATCCCTTGGGATCGTCCATATTGACCACAATGGCTCCAACTTTTTCCAAATCCAATGTTGCCAAAAGCTTTGAGCGCTTGGATGTTTTGTAATAGCTCAAACACTCCCCGTCCGTTTCAAACCATCGTGTTTGCCACTTTCCGTTGCGACCTAATTTTTGCAAGTGTCCGTACAAAAGAGCGACTTCATCCTCTTGGTTGGAATCGTCATCGCTGTCGAGAGCAGGATTGTCTTGATTTGAATGTGAGGAAAGGCGCTTCTACAGACAGGAGAATTATGGCAGAAGAATTATGGCACGGGATGTGATGGTCGAGTCGAGAAGTAATAGAGAGAAGAAAAAGGCAAGGGGTCAGGACTCGTGCACAAAACAAAGACCATAGCGGGCAACCAATCCTCTTATATATCATATATCATACATACCCTTGTTTTTTCAATCATACGTCCAAACTTTTGACTCATGTTGTTGTAGGAAATTGTAGTACTCCGAACATTAGTAGTAGTAGCATTGGTAGTAGTAGCCTCGCGACTTTGCGCCGTCAATTCGGAGGCATCATCACCACTTCCTACCGAAGCGTGGCTCCGACTGGCCTGTGTACTCGTTTGCGCTGTATGTGTATCATCGTCATCTTCCATTCCACGATAGAGCTGACGTCGGACCGGCTGCGCAGACGGCACTTGCGGATGACGACGAGGCGGCAAGGCTGTAGTAGAAGCCGCCGCAGGTACTTTTTGTTGTTGTTGTTGTTGCTGCTGCTGCTGCTGCTGTTGGCGTCTTCGTTGCGCTTCATCTTGCTGTCGTTCCAACTGTTCCAATCCAAGAGCCATTCCGTTGTTTGCTTGGTCTGATGGAACTGGTGTCTGATCAAAGGGATTGACGGGATGGGGTGTCACTGCAGGAGACACATCCGTTTGAGCACGAGGCGCGGGAGAATTGGGAACCGAACTGACCATTTGTTGGTGCACAATCTGGGAAGTATACGTATTCGCATTCGCATTCGTATTCGGCATCGGCCGTGCCGGTGACAAGGGCAAAGCCAATGGTACCGCGGCGGGTGACTGATGCTGCTGCTGCTGTTGCATGATTGAACTACTGCTACTTTCTCCCGAAGGACATGGTGTTACAATTTCAGAAGCATCTGTGGAGCTTCCTGTAGTATCGGATATATTGAGACATGCTGTTGCTCCTGGTTGCGTTAACGGAGTCGAGTTCGTCATTTTTGGTTTTTGCCTTATTGTTATCGTTCCGTGTATTTGCTCCAAAGCCTTTCTTAGTTAGGAGTAGTGCAGTACGTAGTACTCGGAGTATTTATTATTATTATTGGAGTATAATTTGAGTTGCGTCCGTGATTTCTTTATAACTGCTTTCGACGATATGATTTTGGGTGAAATAATAATAGAGGGTTCGTCAGACGTTCTTAGCCTTGAGCTTGAAGGATGAAGCCTCCGCCTGAAGATGGAGAGAAAGAAGGAAGAGGAAGAGGAACCTCTCGCTTCAATCACCAATGCAATACAGACAATAAAAGTCTCAGTTCTGCTGACAGGGAAATCAAAGGTACTCTGATATCTTATTTAAAAGGTTTTCGCTTGTGTTGGTGGATGGTGGAAGTAGTAGATCTTTGGGCAGGGACAAACCCTTCGTGTTTCTTCTTGTATGTGATATGTTACTTGAGGGATTTCTATGTGAGTGAAGTCGTTGCCTTTCAAGACACACTAGACTAGTCTACTACTCCGTAGCTAGGGTCTAGCTGTAGACTACTGGTACTAGTAGACCCTCCTACTGGTACTTACTTTTGATTTGGTGTTATCACCTGCTTCTTCACAGTAGTTTCGTGGCAGACCAGATGATGGAGTCGGGCAAATCACTCGCGCGAGGGGAGGTTTAGTCTTGTCACAAATTGAAACGCGATATATTGCAAAACCCGACATTTTTGATGACCGAGAAGACAAAAACGTTTTGTTTAAAAGTAACAATAACATGCT
>Ga0100398_1005110_pt1 | contig 10595 bp, 11 predicted proteins | sample CryGeymeta201522_FD_81568 | JGI IMG/M metagenome (GOLD analysis project Ga0100398, IMG submission 81568) | Groundwater microbial communities from Crystal Geyser aquifers in Utah, USA - Crystal Geyser metaG 2015-22 | ecosystem: Environmental > Aquatic > Deep subsurface > Groundwater | place: USA... | reverse complement strand
TAGACTAGACCTACTGGTAGTCTACTGAGTAGGAAACGCTTGCATCAGATCGCGCTTGCTTCGCTTCAAGGAGCCAATATGCAAAATCGTATTAGTGTGCGTCGTCTTAAATCTCACTGATGTGCTGACGTGTAAACCTTTTCGCGGCATCCAACCGCGGCTGCATATCCATAATAATGTAGTTCTTGTTGTTCAACACTTCACTACCAGGTAGATAGCTACTCTAGCTCACACTGGTCCTTTTTTCTATCATTTCATCACATTCCATCGGATCTCAAATAATAATAGTTAATCAATGAAGCTCTCCAAACCTCCTCGACTGCTACCAAGTGACGTTTCCATGAAGGCCTGGAAGGCACCCGTCTGGCCGTGTGGAATTGCAGATGAAGAATCAGGTGCACCTCGTACTCCGATCTTTGCCTACTCTGAGACTGAAGATATCTTGCTTCCCGTTGATTACAAGCCTACCAAATGTAAGTTAAGATTGTTTACATTGTTATGAAATAAAGTAGTAATGGATTATCCTACTGGAATATTTTGGCGATGAAAACGAGGAGGCCATTGAGGAGCCTTCGTGTGAGATGAGATCCTTCCTCTCACACTAGCCTGAATTTAAAAATCGCCAACCTGCCAGACGACGTAATTAATGGCCGAGGAAAGAAAAGGTAGGGATTCTTGCTGGTGATACGAGCCTACAGACGATTTAAAAACATGTCTTTCCATGCTCACTCGCATTTTATCATAACCTTTCATATTTTCGCTAGTTATAACCACATCGCAAATCGTAGATTTCGCCAGTTGACTGCCATGAATCTGAAACGCTACCAAAACTGCAAGTGTAAAGTTGACAAGACTTTGATTGTCATTGGTATCGTTAATGCTATTCGGAGATCTAGTCCTATGGGAGGATTCATCAAGAAGGACCGCGAAACTGGAAGGTGGATCAGTATGTCGGATGAGGGAGCTCGGGAAAAGGTTGGGTATGTTATATTGCGAGAGTGCACGGTTGACAATACGCATACGATTCTCATATCAATAACCTGTATTGCTACATTCTTCTCTTGAATTTTATTAGACACTGCCTCCGTGACATGAACGCTTCGCAAAGGGAAGAGAAAAAGAAGGCCACCAGGGATAATGAAGTTGATGCCAGCAGGAACCATCAGGCATTAGCTGCATACGTTAGCGACATTCCAAAAAGCTTTTCTCCTCGCATCCCCAAGACTTTCAACACTCAACCAAATAGTCATCCGAGAATTCCAGCTTCCACCAAGCGAACGTCGTTTGTGTCACCCACAAACGCCACCGCGCCATCTGCCAGTGACGCTCAGTTGCAAAAGCAAACGCACATACCGCCGTATGACTATCCTTCTACGGTTCACATGCCATCAACAGCGGCTGCTATGATGGTACCACACATGAACCCGTTTTTAATGGGTCACTCAGGTTTCTTCCCGGCAACACCGGCACATCGGTTTCATCCCGACACCATGGCAGGCATGCAAAATGTTTCTAGTTCATTCAACAAGTTTGGCGAACCCGCGATGAGGTGGAACACGACTCAGGAAATGTCCTTGCAGCAGCAAAAGATTCTCAAACTGCTGGAAAAAGGCTTCAAAGGGAGTGTTGAAGAAATCCTCAATGCAGTGCGCTAGCTAACTTTTGGCTATCTACCTACTGTTGGAAAAATACGTACTCTACCAACAGTAATAAAAATAGCTTGGACCCACAGTTCTTATTATTTTTTGTATTAGCGTTTAGTTGCCAGAATAGGAGCAGGCGTGCGTGCCAAACATTTACTCGAAAGCAAAAAAGATCGTTCAAAAGATAGATTCAAAATCTTGGATCGGCACATTAAATTATAATAATATCTACTGTACTCGAGTCTCTCCTGCCTGCTATCTTCCACTACCGTACAGTACTCTGCAGCTTGTAAGAACAACACTATGCTTCTTCATCACAAGCGATTCGCGAAGTTTCTATTGCTAACAGCCTCTTTGTTGGTCGCCAGAGACCTCAGATGTAGTGCATTCTCGGTGCAGAGAAAGACCTTGAGATTTCCCAGAGGGAGAAAGTTGATTGAACGAACACAAGCTGCCAGTGACGATACTGGTTTAGATTTGGTGCCTATTCAGCCAGAGGGTCCACCGAAACAGGCCAAAAGGCAGGGCGAAGTCTCGTTGTGGCGACAAATGTGCGCCGAGACAATTGGTACCTTTATTATTGTTCAGATGGGCACAGGGGCTATCATGTCCGCAATCTTCGACAATGCCCTCGCAGGTCTCTTTCAAATTGCCTCGGTTTGGATAATTGCTGTTACCGTGGCGATCTCCACGACGGGATCCATCTCGGGGGCTCATTTGAATCCAGCCATGTCCATCGCTTTTGCCACTGTGAGACGAAATGCATCGTTTGGACTTGGGAAGCTTTTGGCATACATCGGCTCTCAGCTTGTCGGTGCAATCGGTGGATCCTTGTGCAATCTGGCATTATACCACAAGAAAATTCTACAATTTGAGGCAGAAAAGGGTATCATCCGTGGAAGTGTTGAGTCTATTGTATCTGCCAAAGCATTCGGGGAATACTTTTCGTAAGATTATTTTTTCTTGTGTTGTTTGATTGTAAAGACTTGAACATCATCCGTCTTTGTGTACATCACTAACAACACCATTACAGTTACCCAATCACTACAGCGACAGCCTTTTGCGTGGAAGCTTTTGGAACTGGTGTTCTTGCATTCGTAGTTTTTAGCCTGACAAATCCCAAGAACGATGCAGAAACAAACAATGTCCCACTTTTGATTGGTCTAACGGTAGGAGCACTCATCGCTGGCCTCGCCCCTCTCACCCAAGCTGGAAGTAAGTATTATCGCTTCGTTGTCTGATCAAGTCAATTTTGAATAGTAAGCGTTGTGCTACGAAGTCGCTCGTCCCTCACACTGCATGCCAACTAAGTGAACCCGGCCCGAGATTTTGGCCCGAGGATAGTAGCTTATTTTGCAGGCTGGAAAAGAATTGCTTTTCAGGGATGGTGGGTATATGTTGTGGCACCTGTTTTCGGAGCGATAACAGGTGGAATTGTCGCTGATAAGCTGTATGGAGTTGGCAAGGCCGAAACACCATGAGCATAAGCGTCAACTAAAATTACAATCTTCACTTGATCTCTGGAGTAAACCAGACAAGGCTGAACCTTTCTCCTTCGTATTGGTTGGTCCAGTGTCGTAATTTCCAACCATTGAATTCTAAAGGCGTGTATCGGATATCGCAAGGGAGCCCTTCTACGTACAGCTCTCCTTTCTTGTAGTCACCAAGGCCAACGATGGTAGAGAGACTCTGTCCGGCACCTCGTCCACTATCGACGTGCGGAGTGAATTGAGCGTTGAAGTTTATGGCACAGTGAGTAGATTGAGGTCTTCGCGCAGTGAGGTCTGTTGCTAGTTTGACTCTTCCAGTACTGACGTCTGCCTCCACTTTTCTGGCATAGTGGCTGATCTGCTCTTCAAGCTCAAAAACCGCCGTGGCGACGTCAGGAAAGTATTGATTTCCGAGTGGCAAAGTGACCGAGTCATGCTTTGCAGATATCTTGTTAAGCAGTTTAATATTGATGACAGTGAACGATCCCCCTGAAACAACGCCGTCATTGTTGCCCCCTTTTGACTTTCTAATAACGCTTGAGCGTGCTACGGAAGTATCGGGCCAGAGCTGAGACTTCACAATGTCCCGTAATTTTTCAAGAACGATTTCGTATACAGGTGGCGTTGGACTAAGATTGGCGTGATGAGCACTACTGGGCTGAAATGTTGTAGCCAGCTGCAAAAGTGATTCTTGTATTCTTGGAGCTATTTCTAATTGCACTTGACCTAGCCATTCCATTTCGGTCTTTTCGACCTGTGCCGTACATCGGCTTTGCAACAGTTGTTGCTGGGTCCACTTCACAGCCTTGGTCGAGTCAAAAACGCCTATAACTTTTCCACCAATATCGGATTCAAAAAAAGGCTTTCCTGATGTCCCACTTTCTTCGAAATGAAATCGGGTATCCGCTAAATAAAGTCTATGAGCTGGAGCAGGAATGGTTTCCAAGATGCAGCCGTGATTCAACAAAAAGTCATCCCATAATGCATCATGTTGTTGCTTTTTGGTACCATCGTCATCGTTGACGGGCTGAATCCATCCGTGGGTAATTGCAAGAGCTGTGCCGATGATGCGGCGACATTGTTGGGGACAAAAGGCATCACCTTTGAGTTCCACGACCAACGAAGCATCTTGCTTGCCGAAATTGACGATACCAATCATTCTACATGCATCCACAACCCGCCAGACGGGTTCTTGATTGGGAGAAGCGTCTCCTTGTAGTGTAGGGTCTGCAAAGTTGTGCCAAGCTCGTCGTTCCTTGGCACCTAGTCGACCAAATCGACCAGCTGCAATCTTTCTAGGTCGTCGCCGTGCTTCGTTTGCGCTTTGCCTGTTACTACCATCATCCAATGGTTCATTGCGCAAAACCATGGAACTTTCGGTATTGCGCAAAGCAGCTTTGAAACGACGTAAACTATCCGTCGGAGGTGCTTCTTTCCACCCTTTCCATTGAGTTTTCAGCAAGTCCGCATCCGGCAACCATGATAATGGCAACAGATAATGATATACCATTTGGGTGCAACTTCGTTCTGCGTGCAGCGTGACATCCTCCATTAGGAGTTTGCAAGACCAAATTCGAACAGATGGAGGAAGACCGTGTTGGTTACGGTTGTTCTCGCCTGTAAAAGGCAGGCCCGAAAGTGCATCTTCCAGTTTATTTACAGATGATTCCAAGCAAGTTCCAGTCACCAGAAGGACATCGCCTGCTGCACTACAATCGGGTTCTTGCTGTAAAATGCGAGAACGAAGACGAGCCACACTACTTTGTGTCCGACTTGATTGCAGTCGAAAATCAAGAGGAATTTGCTGATGTTGTTGTTGTAAAGCTGCGTCGTCGTCCTCTTCTGCAGTAGCAGTATTTTGTTGGTTATAGTTGTCAATAGCCGTTTCAACCGCTTGAAAAACTTGTTGCCCGGCCCATTCATTCAAGGGAAGACTCTTCTGAATATTTTCAATTTCCTTATCATGGTCACCACTCCCGAAACCGTCAACGTAACCAAAGGAAATGGCAATCGATTGTTTCACAATGACATCAGATCCATCACCTGGACTTCGTGGATTTTCGAGCGAACAACCATCCGTTCGAAGATGACGAAAAACAGCATTGCGAGATACAAAGGAACTCTTGCAAAAGTTGCACTGGAATGACGCAGATGCCTCTGTTGTTGTTGGTACTTCTTGTTGATCGTCTCGTCTGGCAGTGACAGGTCGTACGGATTCTTTTTCTATGTATGTATGGAGAGCTAGATCGTGTCGTGATGTAGTCGTACTGAATATAGTTGGGATATGAAAGGCACTAGCAGGTTCCAAAAAGGGCGATGCAAGAACAGCCAGATATGCAAATACTAACATGTTGGAGGTTAAAATCTTTTTTCAAGGTATGTTTATTTGTGGCGTTTCACATAGTAGTAATAAACCGGAGTACATAAAACAACATCATGAGGAAAAGAAAGGAGTGGAAGGAGGTGTCTTCTGAAGAAGTATGCGTCTCGAAATATCAAATTTATGCTCAAGCTAAAAAAGAATCAGTGCATTATTTCATAGCCTGTGCTAGCTGTGAACCGCTTATTTGGAGCGAAGGCAGTCACACACATCACAACGAAAGTCAATCAGATAGTGATTGAATTGGCGGCAGTAAGTGTACGCCATTATGTCACGTGAGTTAGAACGACCTCGTGAGCATCACAATGAAGCCCGATGGTAGCACGACCACCAACCATGACGACAGTTTCTCTCCGGTTTGAGCTATGATGATGAGAAAGAATCTACTACTACTAGTAGTACTAGTGTATTAAGCAAAGAAATTCCATGCCAAGATCCGCGAAGGTAGGAACCGGCTTGTTGTAGTCTAGTCCAGTAGTGTGCAAGCTGGAGGATTTGCGCTGGCTCAGAAGAATGCTTATTAACGACAATTCTAATGCTGTTTTCATTTCGAACTGGAAACCTAGTACCGGGCGGTACCTGGTACTAAAGTACTGGTACCAGTATGACTCATAGTGGAAAATGACCATTTTCAAAAAAAGGCTTATTGAATAAAGTTGTTTGCCTTCTGTTTTAATCAGTTTGATCTTTTGACACAGTATTTGTTCCCTGGGACACTGCCTGTGCTACATTACCTGGTATCTATCAAGACAAGACTGAAATGACCAGCCAGAAGTATTTTCACTGAATCGCAAACCAGTGTAGATAATGGTACCAGTAGAGATCCAATTGAGGGAAGCAAAAAGCAAAGTGTATTACTAGTTCCAATCAAAGTCTGTTTCACGTTATAAAGGTCGATAGGTATCATAAAATGAAAGTGCAAGTTTCAATAAACGAGAAAGCAAAGATACAAAACAAAGAAAGACGATCATGACAGATGCACCGCTCCTCGCACACGATGATATTATCGACTTCTGGGAGGTCGACGAGGCCAACGAATCAGGAAGCGGATTAAGCTGGGCAAGATTCGAGGAAAATGCTGATATAGATAGTCCAGTCCAGGATGACTCCAGAGTTAATGACAGCCATTTTCCGGAGAAGAAAGGAAAACAGGAATCCTCTCACAAGCCAGATTGGAAAGAGGATCAGATAGACAAATTGCAAGATATTCTCTCTCGCCGCCGCTCCACAGTAGAAGACGAAACTAGACCACAGAATACCAGCAGTAGCACTAAAAGACAGAACCATGCTGCTTCAAGACGATCAACCTTGAAGGGAACTCGCCTCGACTCGAGTAGCCGCGCAAACGATCAAAGTACCCGACGAGGAAGGCGGTCGCAAGATCTTGACATTGACGAGTTCAACCGAGAAGAAAACTGCGACAACAGTCATCAGACAATCGGCAGCAGCGGTAGTGCTCGTAGCAATAGGGAGAGACGTGGTGGACGACGGGCACCCCCCAAACGAATGCAAAGTAGTCAAGCATCACGCTCTTCTCTTCCAAAGGGGGATATGGAATCTTTGCCTCGCAGAGTAAAATCGAACGATTCTTCAAACTCTAGCTTGCAACGAGCGACAGAGCTTGCCAGTCTCTGCCAGGCTGCCAGACAAGAAGCGGATAAAGCTATCGCTACCAGTCGATCAAGACTATGTAATGGAAGAGGAGTGTTCGATGGCGAAACATCCTTGTGCGATGTGTTTGACACTCCTGCAACGATAAGAAATAACAAGGATAGCAGTCACAATAATCTATCATGCAGCAGCAAGAGCAAACTCGGTATTGAGATCCTTGCTAATATGAGTGGTCTAACTGTTGCTAGCGGAGACTCTTCTTCGAAGTGCACACTTCCTTCGATTGCCTCTACATTTGTGTCAGGGGCTTCGTCGTCAGTTGTGCACGATACTAAAGGAGACGCCAAGCGCTTGTGGGGTTGATCCGTTGATCCCACCCTACACCTTACTGATCAGTATCATGGTAGAAAAGGACACAGCATAAAATAATCCACATTTTCACGTGTCCTTCTGCAGCGGGTCGAGCGTGCCCGGCTCCGTTCACAACCAAGGCTAGCTAGCTTACAGATGCTGCTCATGTTCACACATACATCTTAGTTCGGCTGTCACGAAGAAGAATGACTGTAATAGAAGAGAGGATCGTTGATATAGTGTTCGTGTGAACCACAAATTATGTTACAACAGTAGTCTTCGTGGAATGAATCAAAGTTACAAGGACACTGCCGTTCTTGCGAACTGTGCACGAGTTGAACAGAATGATAGGGACTCAGCTTTTTCTCCTGTCATTGCAAAATAAACACGATTGATGGTGGGGCGTGTGGTCCTGCGCGGAGAATAACAAATTTATTGCTGGCTACGAACGTGTCTGGTAAGGTAGAGCAAACAAGCGAAGTCCAAAGCCGCACGCAACCAAGTGCACAAGCGCACGAGAGGGGGATCCCAGACGTAGACGATTAGGGTTGTGGATACGGTCATTGTCTTGTGATCCTCTAAACGAAACTACGTATAAATAATGGAGGTAATTATCACTGACTTCCCAAAGAGATGATAATAATATCGTCGTTTAACTCAACATCTCAAATAAAATCAATCTTGCTAAGCATTCAGCTACACGACGGAACAGCAATGCAGAGACAACGACGCACGAAGAAGGCAGGAGATCCCGGAACCCCGCCAGCACCAGTATCCGGAGAAACAAGATCTAGCACTAGACCTGCACTCCACCGGACTGGATCTGAGAAGGAGCACGACAACAAGTCCTCGCCTCTCAAGCTCTTTCTCATTATATGTGCTGCCATGTTTGGTTTTGTTGTGATACTGCATTTTGTATCTCCATCCTCTGAAAAGGCTTTAGAAGAAGAAGTAATGAAAGACGTAAAATTGGTAGAAGACGAAGTTTCTGATTTTTTTGGAGGTGGTATTCACGAGAAACAAAAGCCACCGATTCCTCAACAAGAAGAGTCCCGTGATCGATCTCTTTCTGCTACTGAGGCCATGCTGCAACAAGATTCGTCATGGGTCGACGGGGAAAAGAAATTAAAACAGAAGTTAAAAGTACTGGCTGAGCGACAAAAACAGGGTAAGGACCTTGGTGTTCCCGTCCTGACGAGATATTTAGGAGAGGACATTCCTGCGTGGGCAGGAGAGGGAGTCGATGTGGAGGAGTGGAAGAAAAAAGTAGATGCGAAATACGCAGAAATGGCGGAAGAAGAAAAGAAATGGAGAGAAAGGGTGGCTGAATTCATGGAGAATAAATAAATGAACAGAGGACACAAAAGTATTGAACAGTGTGAGCTGATAAACGAATACACTACACTACACTACACTACACTACACGACACTCCGCCTTTCTTTGGATAATAAACAACTACTGCACTTCATGTGACAAGAAATAATCGGATCTCTTGTTCTGAGTTTCAAAGGATGTCATTTCATTTAATTCTAAACACCCTCTTACAATAAAAAAACATTGACTCCTGAATACTGAATACATAGCCGTATAATTCTATCAAATTCGCAGGGGAACATAATTTAATATAATGTACTCTTAATCTATCTATTCTTGTTGTGGACTTTCCAATCCGGCATGTGGGGAGCAGCAATGGCAAATACACGTGCAAAAAAGTTGTAAGGAAGGAAGAAGGTTCCCATGCGAGTACACCAGGCCAAGCTTCCCAAATCACGCAGTGCGGCACCACCAATACTGCGAAAGATATCGTCTGGTAAATCAGAAGGTGGCACGGCATTCTTCGCAGCCGCTTCAATCATATCAACCTTATGGTCTAAGTTGCTGTAAAAATTAGAAGCAACAGGCGATGGATGTACTGCGACAACGTCGATGCCCAAACTAGCGACTTCAATGTGAAGGCAACTGCGTGAAATAATTGGTGGACAAAAAATAATGAAATAATGATGTAAGCGAAAAGTTTGCGCGCCACTGCAAACTAGAAGGATCGCGTTAACTTCGTATATCTCAAATTCTTCAAATTCCATAAAGCAAGGTTTCACTCAAGCCAGCAACAAATAATAATACAACATCTCCTCACCTTGCGAATTGAGACACAAAGGCCTTTGTGGACGCATACATGGCAGCAAATGGGGTTGGAATGAATCCAGCTACACTTGAGGTAAAAACAAGACACCCTTTTTTCTTTCCCGAAATTAGTTTCTTGACAAAAAAATGTGACACATTGACACAGGCGGTTGCATTGCATTCAATGTTTGCAAGTAGTTTCCCAATGGGAGCTTGGTCCAAAAAGCCAGTGACCATAAATCCTGCATTATTGAAGATGATGGGCACATGAATGTCTTTTGTTGCCTCGTCAATTTTCTTCATGTAATCGACACCAGGAGCAAAGTTGACACCCACGGCACGGAATTCTAGTTTGGGATACTGCTCCTTCAATTCCTTCACGGTTTCTTTCAAAAAATTGTCGTCCAAGGATACTAAAATGACATTTAATCCCTGACTGGCCAGTTTGAAAGCCAAGGCTTTGCCAATTCCAGATCCACTTCCTGTCACGAGCGCCCATTCAGCATCATATTTTTTCTTGAGATCTGGGACAGGTCGAAAGGCCATCCAGAGTTGAGGAATCAAGTAGGCCGTCAACCAGAAGACGGTGGGAAAAGCAAAGGCAAGGGCCAAGTAGTAGGAAAGTCGAGATAAAAGTCCAACCACTTCTGGTGGGGCTGTGCATGTACCTTCTTTTGCCGCAGCGAAGGAGGTCAGAAGTACCGGTGTTAACGTCTTGAAAAGGGAGTTCATCCTGTTATTTTGTTTGTTATTAGTTAATGTTATCTTCAAAGATACCTCAAAAAAATAAAAGGCAATAATAACTGTAATAATGGGGAAAAAGTTACTAAAATCTACTGTAAAACTGTAATGATGTATGTTGTGTCCTCGTCATTTCTTGTCTGTAAGACGAATCCACCCGGACAGCGATTGTGTTTGGCAGGCAACAACGACGTCAGGCGCAGACAACAGGTAGTCTAGTTGTTGCTGCTCGCCAGTAACATGTAGTTTCTCCTGCT
>Ga0100398_1005099_pt1 | contig 10612 bp, 12 predicted proteins | sample CryGeymeta201522_FD_81568 | JGI IMG/M metagenome (GOLD analysis project Ga0100398, IMG submission 81568) | Groundwater microbial communities from Crystal Geyser aquifers in Utah, USA - Crystal Geyser metaG 2015-22 | ecosystem: Environmental > Aquatic > Deep subsurface > Groundwater | place: USA... | reverse complement strand
GAGATCATGCAAGACTACACCTTGTCACCGTGTCACCGTGTCGCCGTGTCACCCCATCACGCCCTACGCCGCCAGGAAGTCATCCAGCGCCTTCTTGGCGATCCGGAACGAGCTGCCGATCTTCTTGGCCTTGACGTCGCCCGCGTCGATCAACGACCGCACGTCATCCTCGCCCACCTTGAGGTAGGCCGCGGCCTCGCTCAGGGTCATGACGTCGGGGGCGGCCGCCGCGGCGCCGGCCGCGCCAGCAGCCTGCTGAGGTTGCATCGCGCCGGCCATTGCCTGGCTGATCATGCCGGCCATGCCCGCGCCCATACCCAGACCCGCACCCAGGCCGACGCCTGCGCCGGTCAGGCTGCCGGCCTCACCGCCACCGCCGGCCTGCGCCGCGTCCCCCATGGCCCGGGCGGCCTTGAACTGCATATACTTCTGCATGTCGCCGATCGCGCCCATCGAGGCCCGTTCGTCGATCGCCTTCTGGGTGTCCTCGGTCGGGCTGATCGACTGGATGTACATCGCTTTGAGGGTGATGCCCAGCGCGGCGAAGTCCTCGACCGCCTTGACCTTGACCGCCGCGCTCATCTCGTCGAACAGCGCGGGCAGATCGAACAGGCCGGCTTTGGTCTCGCCCAGCAGGTCGGTCAGCCGGCTGATGACGATGCCGCGCAGATAATCCTCGATCTGGCTGGTCTGGTAGAGCCCCTGGGTGCCGACGATCTTGGCGACGAACATCTGCGGGTCGGCGATCGCCATGGAGTAACGGCCGTTCGCCCGCAGCCGGGCCAGCCCCAGGTCCTTGTCCCGCAGGCTGATCGGCTCGGGGGTGCCCCACTTCATGTCGATGAAGTCCCGCATGTTGACGAAGTAGACTTCCGCCTTGAAGGGGCTCTGGCCTTTGAAGAGCGTACCCAGGATGTTGATCAACAACGGGACGTTGGCGGTCGTGATCGTGTGCCGGCCGGGACCGAAGGTATCCAGCGCCTTGCCATCGCGAAAGAACACGGCCGTCTGGTTCTCCCGCGCGATGACCTGAGAGCCCAATCGGAAGTCGCCGCTGCCGCTCTCGGGCACGCGGTACACCATCTGATTCAAGCCCTGATCGGGGGCTTCGACGATATCGAAAATACGTGGCATGGGTTTCCTCCTGTGATAAGTTGCCCAGTCAAAAATCGGGCTGATGGGGCCTAACCAATTAAATTCTTGCACAACAGACAAGCATCTTCTGGTGGCATTTGCCTGGTTGGCTCTGGCTTGTCCAGGTTAGGGCAGACGCAGAAACGTGATGAGTGACGAGTAAAACGTAAGGAGAAAAACGTAAGAATCTGCAAGCGGGAATCGACGGTATCCTCTCAATAGTGCCTAACCCCCGAAATTCTTGTTTTTTGTGCAAGGATTTTGGGAGTGGCGGCTGTCGTCTTTTTGGTTCCGGCTTGTCCGGGTTAGGTAGGGGCAGCTCAAGGCGGATCCGTGATCCGCCGCTCGCCCGCCGAGTCACGGACTCGGCTTGAGCAGATTTGTCCCCGCCTTTTTGAGAGGATACAATCGACGCAACGCATCTTACGTTTTTCGTCTTTCGTGCTACGTTACTCGCCCCGTATGGCTTCCTCTCGCCGGCCAAAGGTCTCGTTCAAGGCAGACAAGAGGTCACCCACCCCCGCGATCGCCTGCTTGACGTTCTCATTCGCCGCCACGGCCTCCTCCAGCGTGGAGATCGCCTCATCCAGGCGGGTCACTTCTGCCAGCAGCGATTCGTCGAATTGCCCCAGCTTGTCCAGTTGCTCTTCCTTGACCTTCTCCGAGTCGAACAGCGGCGCGTAGCCGTAGGAAGCGGTCTTGATGCGGTCGATCAGCAGTTGCAGACGACCGACCACCTTCTCCACGTCGTCCATCCACAGCAAGCCGCCCGCCGTGAGCAACTCACTCTGCAACGCAGTGATCTTGCGCCGGCGCGCCTCCAGTCTCCGAGCCAGGCTATCGCGCACGCTTTTGTCCGCTTCACGGCGCAGTTCCTTCTCCTTGTAGCCCTTGATGCCCGGCAACTTGGAAAGTCCGCGCTCGAGTCCACTCATCGCTTCCTTGGCTTTTTCAATTGCATCCATGTGTTATGCCTCCTGACATCGTAGTCGGTTGGTATGTTGGTAGATTAGTAGATTGGTAGATTGGTGGTAGGTGACTATCCCCCCAACCTCCAGTTTCCAGCACCCAGCTTCCAGATCACTGCCGCATCAACGTCGTCACGTTGGGTAGCCGGTTGAACATCCAGACGCCCAGCGGGAGGCCGATGATGCTGACGCACAACAGCCAGGCCAGCACGGACCAGAGCAGGCTGAACCACCAGCCGATCAGCAGGAAGTAGACCAGCCGCGTCAGGAAGAAATGCTGGCGCGCATCCTGATAGCGCCACTGCACGATCTTGCCGCGCTTGATCTCGGCCCCCGTGTAGCCGCGTGGCGGCCGCAGCGTCAGCACCAACGGCACGCGGTTGAGCATCCACAGCCCCAGCGGCATGCCGATGATGGTCAGGTTCAGGATCCAGGCCGCCACGATCCAGTACAGCGTCACGTGCCAGCCGATCAGGAAGAACCAGAGCACCCGGATGATGAACGGAACCCGGTTTTCTTCGCGGTCATAGGTGGATGTTACCATGAGACATTCCTCCAGAAATGGGTATTCGGTATTGGGTATTGGTAGATATTACACACTCGCGACAAGCGCCCAATATCTAATACCCACCCTCAACTCGCCAGAAACACTTCCGACCCGCAAAACGGGCATTTGATCACGCTCTTGCCGACCAGCTCCACCTGGCCGCCGCAGTTCGGGCACTTGCGATCGGCCTTCATCTGGGAGGCCTGCCTGGAGTAGAGGATGCCGTCCGCCCAGTTGATCGCCCCGCTGAACAGGTTCTTGCCCACCAGGTCCCGCACCATGTCTTGCACCTTGTCCATCGGCGTCCCCAACTCCAGCGCCACCTCGGACAGCGTGACCTTGCCCTGGGCCAGCACCATGTTCAGGATCTTTTTCTGCCTGGCGATCTCCGCGTACTCGACGCTTTCCTGCCGGCCCTTGGTCAGCAGATAGAGACCGCCACCACCCAATGGCAGCACGAACACCACCGCGGCGATCAGGATGCCCAGGATCGCGCCGGTGACCGTCGTTTCACCCGTGGATGCCTGTGTGATCAACAACGCGGTCGCAACCAGGCACGCGATCAACGCGACTGCGATCAGGATGATGCCGATAGTTCTGCCTTGTCCGGGCATGTGTGGTTCTCCTTGTTGAGAATTAGCGATTTGATCTTTCATGGCTGGTCGCTATGTGAGCCTTGCTACAGCTTCAACCTGGCTCATAACTGTCGGCAAGGCCACACGTCGAAAAGGTTCTGGCAATTGGATAGCCATGGCCCGCAACCGTCGTTGAATGAACGGAAAACGCTGCTCGAAGTTGTGAATCAAGCCACTGTCACCGGTCACGATCGCATCCGTGCCCAAGCGAGTCTCGGCTTCATCCGTCCCAAACGTCCCCAGCGCGATCACTTTGGCGTCTTCGCGAGTAAACCCTTCATCACGCAACCGTCGCGCCCAGCGTTTGAAATAACGCGTGGCGCGGTACGTGGGCAGAGCAGCCAACACCACTCGGACATGCGGCAAGTGTGCGCGGCGGCGTAGGATGTTTGCCACTTCAGGCGAAATGACGCAGCGAATACGCCTCTCTCGCGCAGCGCGCAGCAATTCGAGCGCCATTAAGTCAGAGGCATCAAGGCGCTGGCCGAAATCAAGCTTTGTCAGACCATCGAGCGCGTCGCGCACGACGTTCTTATCCAGCAGCCACAGCGATGTCGGGTCTGACATCTACTTCCTCAAAGTCTTCGATCTCCCACGCATCTTCCTTGAAGATCTTGTCCCAGAAGGTGTTCTGCTCTGCTTCCGGCAGCGCAAAATACTCGCGATAAGTCAGCCCCTCTAGAAACTTGTCATCCAGGGTGAGTTGATAGCCGCCGCGTTCCTCGTGCAGCACACGTCGCCAGTATTCTTCGAGGGACTCGTGAAAGGGCATTTGCGCCGGTAGCGCACGCAGTTCTGGCATGAGCGTGACCACTTGCACCAACTCGACCCTCGTAAGCCGGCGAAGTAGCCGCACGGCCGCCATGGCGCGGCGGTCGCCTGCAAGCACCGACTGTGTAGAAACCGTCATCTCTTACCCCTCTTTCCCGGTCCAATCAGCCTTCGAGGTGACCCAATTACCCAAAACTGCTGCCACCCCCACCACCGCCGCCACCACCGCCACCGCCACCGCCCGAGAATCCGCCACCTCCGAAGCCACCGCCACCGCTCGAGCTGGGCTGGCTGGTGAGGGTGCGCCCCGCCTGCGAGAGCATACTGCCTAAACCGGCGCTCATCCCGGCCAGTGAGGCGCCCATGCCGCGGGACATCCCTTCCAGGGACGGCGCGCCCCCTTCCCGCGAGGTCGGCGCGGCGTGACCGGGGACGCGCGAGCCGGCCAGCTCGCCACCCATCGACCGGCCACCCTGATAGATCGGCCGGCCGTACCCGCGGCCATCGCCGTAAGGGATCCACCACGTGGGCGCGGGGGCATCGACCCGCTCGAACTTGCGGATCCAATCCTCCTCCAACTCAAACGCCACCGCATAGGGCAGATAGCGCTCGAAGATGCCGGTTGCCTCCTCGACCTTGGTGTATTTCTCCAGGTTCTGCAAATAGCGCTTGAACGCCTTCCACCGGGCGGCCGCGTCCGCGCCCTTCTCGGTGCGCCGCGGCATATAGCGGGACAGGATCATCAACCCGATGGCTGGCACGCCCAGGCCCAGCGGCACACAGATCGCTGCGGGAGAGTACTGGACCAGGGCGCCCAGCAGCACAAAGCCGATGAAACCGGTCACGACCAGCGCGGCGATGCCCAGACATCCGAAACGATTGCGGGTGGTCTCCGGGCTCTCTTTGAAGAAGCCTTCGCTCACCACCTCTGCATACAAAGCCTTGCGCAGCTTGGGGATTGCGGTGTAGAACTTGTTCTTCAGATCCGACAGCTCGACCTGGCGACGCTTGCCGAAGAGCTCCTTGATCAGGAGCTCTTCATACGCGCGCAATGACGCGTTCGATTCCTTCAACCGATAGACGAAGTCGGAATGGCTGCCGATCCCCAGGAAGCCAGGCTCCTGGGTCTCCTCGATTTCCAGCACACCGCGCCGGGCCAGGTCGAGGATGCTGGCCAGGATATCCTGCATGTCGGCGCTCTCGTCCACGAGCGTGCCCGCCAGACCCGCGGGGAGATCCGACGGTGGTTCGGGCAGATAGTCGGCGATCATGCCCACCGGCGCATCACGGCCGCGGCGGTACCACCACAGGTAGAGCAGTACCGGCCCGCCGATCGCCAGCAGCCCGCCCAGTGCGCCGAACCCCAGGGTCATCACCGGTCCCCACTGCGCCTGGAACGCCTGCTGTTCGGCCTTGCGCTCGGCTTCCTGATCCAACTGCTGCTGCCACGGTTGGGCCGCGCCCGCCACGATGCCGTGCTGCCACTCGGCCACCACTTCCACCTCCTGCCCCGCGTTGATCCGGCCCTTGACCTGGATGGTTGCATCACGCTGGCCGGGCTGGAAGGTCGCGACGCCCTCTGCGCCGTACAGGCCGTAGTTGGTGAAGGTCGCGGCGTCGGGCACGTGCAGCGTGATCACGGAAGTTTGGGTGGGGAACGGGTTGCCGCTGGGGATCGCTTTCCAGTAGAGCTGATCCACGCCTTTGTCAGGATAGTAGCGCAGCGCACCCGAAACCGTATAGCCAATCACGATCGTGCGGCGGGTGTCGGTGCTGGGTGGAAAGTTGTAGCGGACCTTGAGGTAGCCGCTTTCCTGGAATGTCCGGTAGTATGTGTAGGGCGCGTCGGTGTTGGCAAGGGTGTACTGTGGCCCGCCCAACTCGCCCACGGTGACGTCACTGATGCTGCTCAGGCGGTTGAGCGCGATCTCGCGCTGGCCGTAACGAAAAGTGCCGGAGGTGAACACCAACTCCTGGGTCTCGATCACGCGCAGATCGCCGTTCTTCTGCACGGTGATATCCACGTCGTAGCGCTGCCAATAGAGTGTCTTGTCCTGCGCCTGGGCCACGCTGGCGAACGCCAACGTGAGCGCCAGCATCAGGAACAACACGGAGAACCATTTTCGTCGCATCACATCGCTCCTTCCCGAACCGGGTCGCTCGAAACCGGGTGAATCGACGGCCCTAACCCGGACTAGCCGGACCCACGGCAGTGAAAGCCGATAGAGAAATGCCTCGCACAGAATGCAGGCATCTCACGGGTTAGGCCCTATTGTACCACATCTGCGCAATCCCAGCAGAACGCGGCCCGACAGCAGGCTGACACCTGTCACAACACATTACGAGAAATGCGCCCGCAAGTTGCGACTCACGGGCGCCCCAGATTGGGACGCGGAAGCGCTCGGCGGGCCACGATGGCAGCACGTCTAAAAAGGTAACGTCGTGCGCGCCAAGTTCATCCCGTTCAAAATCATACTCAAAGTCAGATGGCGTGAAACGATGCCAATCAACCATAGAAGATTATACTCCGCTTGAGTGTCGCGACAAGGCGGGGCGAAGACAAATGGCGTATAAACGCTGAAGCGCACCGCCGCGCTCGACTGGAAAACATGTTATCCATCACGATGCGATAAATCTGAGCGTTCCTCGGAGTGGTCGGTGCGCGGGTGTTAGGCGACGACTCTCTCTCCTGCTACGGTTTCGGCAACACGCGTTTCAGGAATGCTGTCCATGTACAGTGTATCGGGGCAGAAGTCTTGACCGTGTTCCCATTGCACACTGCCCAAGAATGGTTTGACCGAGTTGAAGATGCTCATGCTTTTCAACTCTCGAAATATCCCGATGTTCAGATAGGGTTTCACATCAAAGCGTTTCACTTCGCCATTTGTGAAAACCAAAGTGATTGTGTAATCGGGATTAGGTTTGACCATCTTGACTCGCGGATTCATAAAAATCCCCTCCTATCTCAAAGGTTCAATCTTGAAAACGTCTTGCCCATGGCTGGCAAGTTCCCAGTCTGCCATCAGTTCGTCTTGATGAATTTCTATCCATGCCAAAAGCAATTTCAATCTGCTTGCCTTTAGTTCGCCTTCCAGTATCTCGCCGTTTGGGATAGCAATAACTACTTCTTGGTCTTGGTATTTGACGTGAATGTGAGGAAGGTGATGTCTACGAGTATCAAGGTAGTACATCGAAACGATGATGCCGTAGAACATTGAAATGACCGCCATAGATTCACGTCTCCTTATCTTCGCGTCGCTTGTGGCACTGCTGTCCTGTCAAAAACGTGCTGTCGCCTAACGCTACAGCACGCCGCAATGCCGACGCCACGCGCGTCTTTCAGACAACTTCCCATTGTGCCAACCAACCGCGCCAAAAAGCCGCGTGCGTGGCATTGTCGGCGTGCGAGTGTTTTCCGCTCGTGCGTGGTCTGTATTCTTGCGCTTTTGCTCTGTGCTACTTTGTGGCTGTTTTCCGCTGGGCGGGAATGAGCCGAATCAAGGAACGCAACGTCACGTTGACAGAGTCCGAGTCTGGAAAATACTTTCGGACATCTGGCTCCAAAATGACCGCGCCTTTTGCAGGTGTTACCTCTTTGACGAGGATTGTCCCGTCTGCCTTGTGAATGGTAATTGTATACCCACCCTGCATGGCTCGGTAGTGTTTGCCGCGCACCCCGCCCGTGAAATCGTATTCGGCGCGCATATCATCATCCTTTAGTGTCTGTGTTCCTTCAGTCATTACCTTCCTCATATTGTCTCCGTTCTGTTGGCGTTGCCTTACGGCAACTGATAATCCGTATCTTCGTTCCGCGTTCCGTGTAGGACACTACCAGCAACCGACCTTTGTCAGAAGTACTGATGTCAAGGTAGCGTTCCTCGTCTGCGGAATGGTCAGGGTCAGGCAGCGTGATTGAAAATGGGTCACTGAAAACCGTTGCGCCTTCATCAAAACTGACCTTGTGCCATTTGAGATTCGCTTTCGCTTTTTCTTCATCCCACTCAAAGTTGGGTCTCATTGCGATTGCCTCAAACCATTACGTATTTCTGCCTACGACGTGGCGAGCCGACTTTCGATTACAAGGGCATGGCGGAAAACGCTGAAGCGGGCTGCCGTGCCGCGCGCGTGACCCAGACCCTCCCAGGCGCACCGCCCAACTCACGTGACCGCCGGCCCGCGCGGCATGGTCGGCCCGCGGGTGTTGGCGGTCGGGCATAGTGATCAGCCCCGTGCGAAATGCCGTGACTCCCATCGCTGCAACCACCGCTCGCCCGTGCAATGCCTGACGGCCAACGCTAAAGCCCCCCGCAACGGCACGCTCCGATGCAAAGACGCCTTGCCTTTAACCGACCAACTGCGCCAGCTGGTGCGGTGGCCAGCCGACAACGAGCGAAAACGCAACCGAAGATCGGCTGAATTATATGGCATGTATACCCAGGTGTCAAAGAGCAAACGTGCGACACGCCTTGAAAGGGTATCGCACGTCGCACGGTTTTCTTCCGTACAAAAGTCGCCCCCGTCGATGTTAATTCTGGGGGCCAGGGGTCCTTTCGACAAGGTCCCCAGCGCCTCCCAGGCGCCGGGGACCTGTCAACCCGCTCAAAGCCCGACCGCCAGTCGCTCGGGTCGCCCGCGATAATCGTCCCAGACCGCCCGGCCTTCCGTCAAAGCCGTGAGAAGTTCCGTGAGACGCGCGTTGATCGGGGTCGCCACACCCGTCTCGCGGCCATAGCGGGTCACCGCGCCATTCAGCCAGCCGACCTCCGATCGTTTGCCCGCGTTCAGGGCCGCGTGCAAAGAAGGCATCTTGCTGCCCCGCCCACCCGAGACGAAACCGCGCAGGCCCAGGGCCAACCAGGGGATTGGCAGCCGCCGGGCCAGCGGCGCCAACCAGGGGAAAGGATAACCGGCCAACGCCACGGGCCGGATCGCCAGGCCGGCCATCACCGCCAACGCCTCCTGCCAGGCGCCCGCCTCCAGCCGGGACGCGACCGGGTCGGCCATCACCTGCGCCGGGGTCCAGTCGAGGATGGCCGAGGCCGCGTTGGCCAGGATGTTCATCAGCAGCTTGGTCCACTTCAGGCCGCGATAGTCGGCAAAGCGGCCCACGCTGAACCCGGCGCCGGTCAACGCCGCTGCGACCGCGTCTACCGCCGCGCCTGCGGCCACCGGCGCCAGCCCAATCTTGTACGTTGGCCGGTGCACCTGGACCTGGCCCGGCGCGGGCGCCGCCACGGGCGTGTTGAGCGCGCCGGCCAGCACCCGGTCGGCGCCCACCGCGGCTGCCAGCGCCTCCTCGTTGCCGACCCCGTTCTGGAGGGTGAGCAGTGGTGGCGGCATCTGGGTCGCGGCGGTCAACCTGGCGATCACCGTGGCGGTGTCGTATGCCTTTACCGTCACCAGGGCCAGGTCGTAGCCGCTTTCAGCAAACGCGGTGGCGATGCCGTCCACCGCAGCCACTTCCGCCACGCGCCGGCGGCTGTCCGGCGCGATCAGCGTCAGCCCGCGGTCGCGCACCGCCTCGACCAGGGCCGGCCGGCCCACCAGCGTCACCGCGTGGCCGGCCAACGCCAGCCTGGCGCCCAGCAACGACCCCACCGCACCCGCGCCGATAATCAAGATACGCATTACTCGTTACTCGTCACGTACACTCGCCACGGTCATAAAGTGAGGTTGTCCGATGCCCGCATCGGCGTCACCTTGTCACAAGCCCCGCACGGTGTTGGCGGGGCCGGTCACCTTGTCAAGTATACTTAGCCCGTACGCCTCGGCCAACACCTGCACTGTGTGCACCACGGGGATGCCGGTCTTGCTGGCGATGTTCCAGCGGCAGGTCTCATTGTCGCAGATGGCGAGATCCGCGCCCGAGGCGACGATCCAATCGAACAGCGGCTCGCCGACCCGGTGCGCGATCTCGTACTTCTCGTGCTTGTAGCCGTACGTGCCGGTGATGCCGCAGCAATCGTGGCCCAGGTCCAAGATCGTCAGCCCGGGGACCAGGCCCAACAGGTCCAGCGCCGGCTGGCCGATGCGGTGCAACTTCTGATGGCACGACGTGTGATACGGGATGGTCCGGTCCAGCGGTACGAAGTCGGTCTTCAGCCGGCCCGCCTCATGCTGCAACCACAGGAACTCGCTGATGTCGTAGATGTGCCGGCCCAGCGCGCGGGCGTCCTCGGTGTGAATGCCCAGGATTTCCTGGTAGTCCGACTTCAGCTCCAGGCCGCAACTGGTGCCCCCGACCACGATCGGGATCCCCTGGCCGGCATAGGGTAGCAGCTTCTTGATGTTCGCGTACGCCTGGCGCCGTGCGCCGGCGAAGTCGCCGTTGGACTGCATGGGCAGCCCGCAGCAAACCTGATCGGGCAGCAACACCTCGAAGCCGTTGTGCTCCAGGATGGTGACGATCGCCCTGCCCACCTCCGGCTCATACTGGTTGGTGGCGCAGCCGTGGAAATAGGCCACCTTCGGCGCACCCACGGGGGTCGGCGCCTTCTCCCGTTGATGCTCGCCGAAGAACCAATCCCGGAATTTTCGAAAATGGAAGGTCGGGAAGG
>Ga0100398_1005089_pt1 | contig 10622 bp, 6 predicted proteins | sample CryGeymeta201522_FD_81568 | JGI IMG/M metagenome (GOLD analysis project Ga0100398, IMG submission 81568) | Groundwater microbial communities from Crystal Geyser aquifers in Utah, USA - Crystal Geyser metaG 2015-22 | ecosystem: Environmental > Aquatic > Deep subsurface > Groundwater | place: USA... | reverse complement strand
GCATCCTGTTCTTCCAGGTAATCGGCGTAGATGCCCGATGCCTTGTTGGCGACCACGTGCGCGTCTGCGCCGATCTCTTCAGCGAGAGAGACTGCACCGGCGAAGTCACCTTCATGAAACCGACGCCAGGCCTCGACGAGTTTGGCGTTGTTCGGAAACGGTTCGACATCGCCGGCATGCAGTTTGGCCCAGGCCTTTTTCAGCCTGTCTCCGGCAAAATCGAATTCTTGCCCATCGGCATCGAACGGTGCCCACTTGCTGGTGTCCATGTGCGTCTCCAGGAATGTGTCGGTCTCCGATCCTGCGTTCGATTCTACGTCGCCATGGCGATTCCGGCCAGCATCGTTGCCGGGCGTCGTCGGAGAGATCAGGTTGAGGCTGGCAAACAGTGCCTGACGACTAGTGTGATTGCTCTAGAAGCGAGGTCTAAGCTACCACTATCGAAGGCTCGGTAATCGGGCTCAACTTGAACATGATCGAGGACTGCAGGAATGGCGAAGAAAACAGCAAAGAAGAAAGTGACCAAGAAGGTCGCGAAGAAGACCGCGCGCAAGGCTGCGAGCAACGTCAACCGCGTACAGGACAACGCGCATGAAATCTGGCTGGCGGGCTTGGGCGCATTCGCGCTGGCCCAGGAAGAAGGCGTCAGCCTGGTTCGCAAGGGCGGCAAGCTGATCAACCAGCAGACCGGCAAGGTCATCAGCGAAAGCTCGAAGCTGTTCGAGCGCCTGGTCGCCGAGGGCAAGAAGCTCGAGGGAAAGGGCCGCAAGATCGCTGAAGATGCCGTCGGTGGCGTCAGGCACGATGTCGAAGGTCGGGTCAGCAAGGCCCGCGAGCAGGCCCGGACCAATTGGGACAAGCTTGAAAAGGTGTTCGAGGATCGAGTCGCACGGGCACTGTCGCGTCTCGGCGTTCCGACTTCCGACGAAATCCAGGAACTCAGCAAGCGCGTATCCGAACTGAACAAGCGCGTTCGTGAACTGGCCGATGCGCAGAACAAGGCGGCGGCCAAGGCCGCTGCCAAGCCGGCGCCGAAGCCGGCGGCCAAGCCGGCCGCCAAGCCTGCCTCGGAAGCCTGATCGGACGATACAAGGTCTACCCCGAAGCAGCCGGACTTTGCTCCAGACGCTGCTTTTTTACCCGGGCTTCGGCCCGGGTTTTTTTGTTTCGCGGAATTGGCGACGCGGCCTGCTGCGGCCGCCCCGGGAACCGCGCCCGGTGCGTTGTGCTCGGTCGCTGCGATTTCTCGATAACGATCAGCTTCGGTAGGCTGTGGCGATGGCGTCGAACTGGATGCGCGCTTCGCCGAGAAGGAACGGACTGACCAGGCTCATGACTTGCCAGGCAGCCCGGTCCGGACGCGGCTCGCAGTCCGGTTCCAGGACCTGGTCGAATGAAATCCAGTAGCTGCTGACCAGGACGATGCTGCGTACCAGCGCTTCTCGCGCATCGGCCGAGGCTTCGAACTGGCCACTGGTCTGCAGGGCGCGCAACAGGCCGTCGGCGGTGCCGAGGGAAAGCTTGAGAATGGCGCGAACCCGCTGTGCCAGGCCGCGGTCGCGGCTGCACAGCTCGGTCAGATCGCGATAGATGAAGCGGTACTCGGCAATCACCTCGAATACCAGGTGCAGGAACAGCCATGCATCCTCGATGCCGGCATCATCACCGATATCGGCACGAAGAAGTCCGAGCATGCGCTGCTCGAAGCGGCCGAACAGGGTGGCGATCAGATCCCGCTTGGTGCGGAAATGGTAATGGAGGTTGCCGGGGCTGATCTCCAGTTCGTCGGCAATCCGGTTGGTGGTGACGTTGGGCTCACCGAATTCGTTGAATAGCGCCAGCGCGGCATCGATGATCCGCTCCGGGGTTCGGGTGCGAGCCATCGGCATTCTCTCCCACGTTCAGTCAGTCAGCACGGATGATTCATGATCCGACCGACTGTCACGGTTCATGAATCATCCGGAGCCAGGGAATCGACCAGGTCGATATAGCGCTGCATGGCTTCTTCTTGCCCGGTCCCCTGCAGTTTGTCCCACGCTTCGTACTTTGCGACACCGACGAAGTCGAAAAACCCGGGCCGCTCGCCGCTGACGTCGCCCTCCGCACCCTGCTTGTACAGGGCATACAGTTTCAGGAGAGTATCGTTGTCGGGCCGTTCGTCCAGTTGCTTGACCCGTGCCTGGGCTTCGTCGAAGCGCTGTTTCAGCTCGCTCACTGCAATTTTCCTGATCGCTGTTGGTGGAACACTTGATAGCATGAGGGCGAGCCAAGGTCAACGCCTTCGTAACGGATTCGTCACTGGCCACGGTTCGGCACTGGATCGATCGGGGCAAATTGCACTGGCGCGGCGCCTGCTGCAACGGTACTCTTGACGGAACGGAAACGGGTCCAGACAGGCTGAGCCGGCATTTCCAGCCAAATAAATCAGAATCGACAAATCAGGGTAGAGGAGATATCGATGGGTTATTTCGTGACCGGGGGAACCGGATTTATCGGCCGGAACCTGATCGACCAATTGCTGAAGCGGCGCGGAACGGTGTACGTGCTGGTGCGGCGGGGTTCGAAGAAGAAATTCAACGCCCTGGTGGCAGAGCGCTGGGAGGGCCAGAGCAAGCGGGTAGTGGCCGTCAGCGGCGACTTGACCAAGTCGAAGCTCGGCGTCTCCGCGGCTGAGCAGGCCGCACTCAAGGGCAAGATTCGACACCTTTTCCATCTGGCCGCGGTCTATGACCTTTCTGCCAGCTCCGAGGCCCAGGAGCAGGCCAACATTGACGGCACCCGAAACGCGATGGAATTCGCCGCTGCGGTCGAGGCGCGATGTTTTCACCACACCTCATCGATCGCCGCCGCCGGCCTCTATCCGGGGACCTTTCGTGAGGACATGTTCGAGCAGGCCACCGGCCTTGATCATCCCTATTTCCGGTCCAAGCATGATTCCGAGGGCCTGGTACGCAAGCATTGCCCGATTCCCTGGCGCATCTACCGCCCCGGCATCGTGGTCGGTCACTCGAAGACCGGCGAAATCGACAAGATCGACGGCCCGTATTTCTTCTTCAAGCTGATCCAGAAGCTGCGCCGAGCGCTGCCGCCGTGGGTGCCAACGCTGGGCCTGGAGGGCGGCAGGATCAACATCGTACCGGTCGATTTCGTCGCCCGCGCGATGGATCACATTGCACACCAGCCGAAGCTGGACAACACCTGCTTCCATCTGACCGACCCGCATCCGAAGCGCATCGGCGAGGTGATGAACCTGTTCGCCGAGGCGGCCCATGCGCCGCTGATGCAGATGCGACTCGATGCGCGTCTGTTCAGTTTCATTCCACAGCCGATCAAGCAAGGCCTGGGAATGCTGCCGCCGGTGCGCCGGATCGTCAATCAGGTGCTGGGCGACCTCGGGATTCCGAGGGACGTGCTGTCCTTCTTCAATTACCCGACCAAGTTCGATACCCGCGAGGCCGATCGGGCGCTCAAGGGCACGGATATCAGGGTGCCTTCGCTCGATACCTATGCCTGGGTGCTGTGGGACTATTGGGAGCGTCACCTGGACCCGGAACTGTTCATTGACCGCTCCTTGTCCGGCCATGTTCGTGACAAGGTGGTGCTGATCACCGGCGGTTCATCCGGGATCGGCAAGGCGACCGCGATCATGATGGGTGAGGCCGGTGCCCGCGTCATCGTCGTGGCGCGCAAGGAACAAGAACTGCTGCAGGCCAAGAAGGAAATCGAGGCCGTCGGCGGCACCGCCTTTGCCTATACCTGCGACCTGGCCGATTACGACGCCGCAGACAAGCTGTGCAAGAAGGTGCTCAAGGAACATGGTGCGGTCGATGTCCTGGTCAATAACGCCGGCCGCTCGATCCGGCGCTCGATCGCGCTGTCCTATGACCGCTTTCACGACTTCGAGCGCACCATGCAGCTGAATTATTTCGGCTCGCTGAAGATGATCCTGGGCCTGCTGCCGACCATGGCTGAGCGTCGCAGCGGCCACATCATCAATATTTCCTCGATTGGTGTGCTGACCAACGCGCCCAGGTTTTCGGCCTATGTTGCCTCGAAGGCGGCGCTGGACTCCTTTTCACGCTGCGCGGCGGCCGAATTCAACGATGCCGGCGTGACCTTCACCACGATCAATATGCCGCTGGTGCGCACGCCGATGATCGCGCCGACCAAGATCTACGAATCGGTGCCGACCATCACTCCGCAGGACGCGGCCGACATGGTCAAGCAGGCCGTGATCTACCGACCGCAGCGCATTGCCACCCGGCTTGGTATCTTCGCCTCGGTACTGCATGCGCTGGCGCCGAAGATCGCCGAGATCGTGATGAACTCGGCGTTCCGGATGTTCCCGGAATCGGCCGCCTCGCGTGGCGAGAAGTCGACTCGGGACGAGTCGCACGCGACTCAGGAGCAAATGGCCTTCGCCAGCTTGATGCGCGGCATTCACTGGTAGGCGGCTCGGAACGCACAGCCCGGCACATCGTGCCGGGCTGCCGCCCGGTCTTCAATCTCAGTGGCGGTCGTGCTGCCGGTCGATCAGTTGGTCTTGCATTCCGTGGTAGTTCAGTTCAATCCAGCGTGCCGGAGCACGCAAACGCTGGCCCCAGGCTGCATCGAACTCGACGGGGGCGCGCGGCCTGCAGCACCTCCTTCAGCGATTTCCCCGATTCGATCAGTGCCTACATCCGCTCGTGCACTGTCGCCCGCATGGTTTGATAAGCGCGCAAGTTTTCGGTGTCGATCACCGGTCCGCCGTGGCCGGTGATGATTCGCGTGGCTGTCTTGCTGTAGTGGTGTTGCTGCAGTGACACCATGCCGAAATTGGCGATGCAGGTTCTGGGTCTTTGGCAGGTTTTGTCGTCGGAATTCGTTAATCAATATGTGGATTGCACAGATTCGGCATCCCGGGCCGGGTTTTTGAATTGTCGACCGGCGGACTCGGGGATTGTCGTGCACGCCGCATATTTGAATGGAACTTTGCGAATGAATTCTTTTGTTAACTACATGCTTAAAGTCTCTGTATTTGTTGTTCTTTTCCCAGGTGCTGCTTTGGCTGGGCCGGGCGTCTGGACATCCAGCGGCCCGGATGGCGGCGAGGTGGGGCGTCTGGTGGCGTCGCCGTTCAATGCAGGTGAATTCTATGCGCTGTCCAGGGGAGGCGTATTCAAGAGCTCCAACAGCGGTGCGACATGGTCGGAAGCGGGCGCGGGTCTGAATCGCCAGGTATTCCAGATTGCACACAGCGCAACAGCGCCGAATCGACTGATCGTGGCCAACTCCAGCAAGGTGTTCTACAGTGATGACGGTGCCGTCACCTGGCAGGATCGCTCGCCGCCGTCGCCCTTGCTCGCCGGGTCATTCCTGGGTTTTGCCACTGGATCGCCCTTACCGGGGACCTACTTCATTGCCATCAGCGATGGCAGGATCCTGATTACCGAGGACTCGGGTCTCAGCTGGAGGGCGTCGCCCCCGATCCCGCAGGTGGATCTGCGTGGCATTTCCGCGCTCGCTGCCGATCCTCTGATGCCGGGGCAGGTGTTGGTCGCCACCACCACCGATTTCGCGGTGCCGAACTTCAAACTCTGGCGCGGTAGCTTGACCGTGCCGTCGCCGCCGCTGGTCTGGACCGAGGTCACCTGCGGGGGCAGCTGCCCCTGGAGCACTTCTCCGGTCCAGGAACTCGAGTTCGGTAGCGCCGGTCGGCTTTGGGCCTCGACGCAGCTCCTGACAGCGCGAAGTGACGACTCGGGTGCGTCCTGGACCGTTCCTCCGGCGCTGGCAAATCTCGGTGCCCAGTCGATCTCGGTGAACCCCGCCGACAATGCGGAGCTCTTTCTGGCGGGGGGCCAGGGTCTGAGATACACCACCGACGACGGTATCTCGCTGACCGAGATCCTCGGCGGATTCATCGGCAACGATCTGTCGCAGCCTGCAACCAGCACTGTGGTGATCCACAATCCGTTCAATCCGGCCTTTCAGCTTGCCGGCACGATCAGCAACGGCGTCTACCGTCGCAACAGTCTTGGGTCCGATTTCTTTGTCCAGAGCACTGCGGGCTTTCGCGCCCAGAACATTCGCGCGGTTGCCTCGAATACGTTCAACCGTGTGCATATCGGCGTCAGTGACGCGTTCGGTGCGACCTTTGTCGCGTTTCGCAGCACCGATAACGCGGTGACCTGGGGGCAGGTCAATGGCGACCTGGAAGCCGACCAGTTCCGTGCGATCGTGGTCGACCCCAATGATCCGGACACCCTCTACGCCGGCGGACGCTACGACGCGAAGATCGACGACCTCGGTAATCCCGTCGATGGCAATGGTGGCATTTACAAGAGCATCAACGGCGGTCTGAACTGGAGCACCATCGACAACGGCATTCCGATGACGCCGACCTCGCCGTTTTCCCGCTCGCTGTTCGGCACCGTGCGTGACCTGGCGATCGATCCGTCCAGCGTCGGGCCTGGGGGCGCATCGCAGGTGCTCTACGCGGCCGGGTCCGGCCGTTTGCGCGATGACAGCATGGGCGGCACGATCGTCGATGCCGCGAGGGTCTACAAGAGCAGCGATGCCGGAGCAACCTGGGTGCCGTCCGACAACGGCGTCGGTGACCTCGAGATTGGCAGCTCGGGTTTCGGCATGTTCGCATCCGGCGTGCAGATCATCGTGGCTCCGACCGATCCCACGGCGCAGACCCTTTACCTGGCGACCTTTCTCAGTCGAGCCAGCGGAGACATCCCCTTGAGCATCGACAACGGGGTGTTCAAGTCCATCGATGGCGGTGCCAACTGGACCAACGTCACCAACGGATTGCCGCGCATCGACGGTAACCCGGCTGCGGCGGCGCAGGATGTGCTGTCGCTGGCGATTGATCCGAACGATCCGACCGGCGGAACGCTGTATGCCTCGACCAACGATCTGGTCAACAGCACGCTGGGCTCTATCTTCAAGACCACCGACGGCGGGCTGAACTGGTTCTTCTCCGGGGTCGGTCTGGAGAATCGCGACGTGCGCGACCTTGTGGTCGATCCGGTCACGAGCAATGTCTACGCAGCGGTGACCGATCCCCTGGGTAATGGCGACAACGGGGTTTTCGTCAGCGAGGACGGTGGCCTGAGCTGGGCATCGATGAGCACCGGCTTCCCGGCGTCGGGCTCGGCCTTGAAGCTTGAACTCGAAAACAGTGGCGCCAATCTGCTGATCCACGCCGGCACGACCGCCGGGCTGCAGAGCTTCGAGGTGCTGCCGGACGAAGACACCGACGGTGCCCCGGACCCGATCGAGGACGATGCGCCGGCATCCACGCGCGGCGGTCTGCCCTCGGGCGACGGCAACGGCGATGGGATTCGTGATGCCGATCAGGCCGACGTGGCCTCGCCCAAGGTGCTCGTCGGCGGGCGTGGCTCCGAGATCACGGTCACGGCCACGGTGGCCCCGGCGTTTTCCGGTGCCGGCGCGTGCAACCGGATCGAGAACAGCTTCGGCATCAATCTGCTCCCGGGCGTTCCGATCGAGCCCCGGTACGATGCAACATTCAACGGCCTGTATCTGCGCATTCCCGATTGCAGTGCAGCAGAGGTGACGCTGGTTTATCACGGTCGCGGTTTCTCGGGCGATTCGTCGTGGCACATTCGGGGGTACGGCTTGGACTTTCCTGATGAGGAAAGCAACGCCTGGGCGCGTATCGACAGCGGAATCGTCAACGGCAATACCTGGACCTTCATGCTCGAAGACGGTCAGCCTGGAGACGGTACGCCGGAAGATGGGGTGATCGTGTTCACCGGGGCTGCCAAGCAGCTGACCGAGCGCTTCTTTGCTGATGGGTTGGAAGCAGAGTAGGGGTTTGCGTCGCGAAGATTTCAAGGCCGGGGTCATCGCCCCGGCCTTTTCTCATTTGCGCCGCCATCGGAAGAATCGCTCGGCCCAGCGCAGTGCGGCCTCCGGCTTGCGTGCTTTCTTCCATTCGCCGGCGGCGAACTTGTTGGCTTCGTTCATGGTCGGGTAGATGTGGATGGTGCCGAGGATCTTGTTCAGCCCGAGTCCATGCTTCATCGCAAGGATGAACTCGGCAATCAGCTCGGCGGCATGATGGCCGACGATAGTGGCGCCGAGGATGCGATCCTTGCCTGGCGCGGTCAGTACCTTGACAAAACCGGTATCGGTGCTGTCGGCAATGGCCCGGTCGAGATCGTTGATGCCGTAGGTCGTGATCTCGTAATCGATCCCCTGTTCGCGGGCCTCGGTCTCGTTCAGACCGACGCGAGCGATTTCCGGATCGGTGAAGGTCGCCCAGGGAATGACCCGGTAATCGACCCGGAACGACTTGAACGGGGCGAGCAGACCGTTGACCGAGGCAAACCAGGCCTGGTGCGCTGCCACATGGGTGAACTGATACGGCCCTGCGGCGTCGCCGCAGACGTAGATGTTGGGAAAGTTGGTGCGCAGCCAGGGATCGACCTCGATCGTGCCACGGCGGCTGAGTTCGACCCCCAGTTCCTCCAGCCCGAAATCCCGTGTTCGGGCCTTGCGTCCGAGTGCGACCAGGACGCGATCGAATTCGATCGCATGCTCGTTGTCGGCGTGTTCGGTGATCACCCGTCCACCCGTAGTCATGGCCTCGAAGCGCAGCGCCTTGTGGCCGGTGGCGACCCGGATTCCCTCGGACTCGAAGTTCTTCATCAGGGCCGCGCTGGCGTCGGGATCCTCGCGCGGTACCAGCCGATCGGCCATTTCGATCACGGTCACTTGTGCGCCCAGCCGGGCGAAGGCCTGGGCCATTTCGCAGCCGATCGGACCGCCGCCGAGCACGGCGAAGCGCTCAGGCAGTTGCTGCAGCCCCCAGAGGTTGTCGCTGGTCAGGTAATCGATGGAATCGAGCCCCGGAATCGGCGGAACCAGCGGCTCGGCACCGGTGGCGAGGATGATGGCGCGAGCCGTGATCGTCCTGCCATCGACCTCGACCGCCCACGGTGACACCAGTCGACCAGTGCCTTCGATCACATCGACACCCATGCCACGGTAGCGCTCAGGCGAGTCATGCGGCTCGATCTTCCTGATCACGTTGGCCACACGCTGCATGATCTGAGGCATCGAGAATTCGGCCTCCATTCGCCGGATCCCGTAGCGCTCGGATTCGCGCGCCTGCTGGACCAGTCGCGCCGTGCGCAGCAGCGCCTTGGACGGCACGCAGCCGGTGTTCAGGCAGTCGCCCCCCATCCTGTTCTTTTCGATCAGCGCGACCTTCGCCTTGATCGTCGCGCCGATGTAGGACGACACCAGTCCGGCCGACCCGGCTCCAAGCACGATCAGGTTGTAGTCGAACGACTTCGGCTTGCGATGCCCGGCATAGACCTTGCGGTTCTTCAGCAGCCGCAGAATCCAGCGCAGGATCAGCGGCAGCAGACCGAGCAGGGCAAATGCCCCGATCAGCTCCAGCGAAAGGATGTCGCCAGTCGATTCGATCCGGCCGAGCTGTGTGCCGGCATTGACATAGACCAGGGTGGCCGGCAGCATGCCGAGCTGGCTGACCCAGTAGTAGGTCCAGGTGCCAATCGGCGTCAGTGCCATCACCAGGTTGATCACCCAGAATGGGAATATCGGCACCAGCCGGAGCGCAAGCAGATACAGCGCACCATCCTTGTCCATGCCTTCGTTGATTGCTCGCAGACGCTTGGCGAAACGCTTCTGAATGCTGTCTCGGAACAGGAATCGAGCGGCCAGGAACACCAGTGTTGCCCCGATCGTTGAGGCGAACGATACCGCGACCGTGCCTGCAATCACGCCGAACAAGGCGCCGCCGGCCAGGGTCAGGATCGCAGCACCCGGCAGCGACAGCGCCGCCATCAGGATGTAGGCCAGCATGAATGCCGCCAGGGTGCCCCAGAAATTGGATTCGACGAAGCCGAGCAGCGCGTCGCGACGCGCCTGCAATTCAGCCAGGCTGAAAAAGCGGCCGAGATCGAACCAGAAGAACGCGCCGATCGCAACGGCGATCAGGACCAGAAGGATCAGGCGCGAAGCGGTCTTGTTCATCGGGGAAATGTCCTTGAGTGGTCGAAACGGCCTCGCTGCATCGAAGCATACAGGCCGAGGGGACCGGGGCCGGCATCGATCGATTGCGGCGGCAGGCGATCTGTCGCCGATTCCGGGCAGAGCGGAAAGAGGCTGTAAGCGTCATGGCTTGAGTATCATCGAAACCGGTAATCGAAGCGGGTGTCATGCCGAGGATCAGGAAGCAGAATCTGGACAGATCACCGCGCGACGACGCCACGATCCGTTACCCTGCAGGACGGGTTCAATCCAAGGAGCAAAGCCATGTTTGCCAAAGTCACCATTGCCAGGATCACAATAGCCGTTCTGACGGTGCTCTCGGCAATCACTGTCTCCGGCTGTGCCTCGCTGGGTGATACCGCTGCCGAAAAACGCGCGACCGTGCTGGAAATGCGCAATGAATCCCTGGCGTGGCTGTATGAGGCCGAGCCCGGTGCGCGCCAGCGCATTGCCGAGGCAGCAGGCTATGGCGTATTCGATGCGGCCAGCCAGAACCTGATTCTGCTGCAGACTGGCGGTGGCTATGGCGTGTTGACCTCGGCCGCCGGCGAGACGACCTACATGAAAGTCGGCGGTGCCGG
>Ga0100398_1005087_pt1 | contig 10623 bp, 8 predicted proteins | sample CryGeymeta201522_FD_81568 | JGI IMG/M metagenome (GOLD analysis project Ga0100398, IMG submission 81568) | Groundwater microbial communities from Crystal Geyser aquifers in Utah, USA - Crystal Geyser metaG 2015-22 | ecosystem: Environmental > Aquatic > Deep subsurface > Groundwater | place: USA... | reverse complement strand
CTTGAATCCCTGGTAGATACTCATGATCACGCAACCCCGCATTTCCTCGCTCAGCCCGGCCAGCGCCTCGCGCACGCGCTGGTGCATTTCCTGCTCCGACCCCGTGCCCGCGTCCCCCCGCACATCCATTTCGCCGACGAAGGCGTCATAAGCTTCCTTGCGCCGCCCCGCGCGGCGGCGATGGTCAATCCAGGTGCGCCGGGCGAGCGTATATAGGAACGTGGTGAACTTGGCGTCTGGCCGATAGCGCTCCCTGTACTTGTATAACCGTATAAACGTTTCCTGTGTGAGATCCTCTGCATGGGTGTAATCGCCCATGCGCCGGAAAAAGTTCACGAGCGGTTGCTGATGCCGCTGCACCAGCGTCGCGAACGCGTCGCGTGTGTGCCGTGTATCGGCCATCAGGGTCTCGTCCGGCGGCAAATCCGGTGTTTTTTTGTCGTGTTCGGGGGAAGCTGTCATAAGAATAACAGGGAATGAACTTTTTGTAATCGGGGGGCGATTACATGACAAACGTGTGCGCGTTCCATTCTATCGGAATCGAGGCAGAAAGGCAAAGGGCAATCGTGGACGTCATGGCAGGAAAGGAGTCGGTTGCAGTGAGCGGGTGCAGATCATGTGGGTATGCCGGGGTTATTGTCAAGAGTCTGGCGGCGGCGGTTATGTGTGGTACCGCACAGGCGCAGGTTACCAATGAAGCAGAGGCGATCCTGCCGGCGGTCGTGGTCACCGGAACCCGGCTGGCAATGGCCCCGGTTGAACAGCCCTATGCCTTCTATCGAACCACGCAAGCGGAGCTCGACGAGCGGGTCGGCCAGACCGCGCTCGGCCGCCTGAATTATGGACCCGGGATCTTCCTGCAGCGTACGGCCCCGAATCAGGCAAGTCCCTATGTGCGCGGGCTGACCGGTGAGCAGACGCTACTGATGCTTGACGGGGTGCGCTTCAGTCACGCCATGATGCGGCCCGGTCCGAACCCCTATTCGGCGCTTGTCCCGGATATGAGCATCAGTTCCATCGATGCCATCCTCGGGGCGTCCTCTACCGCGACCGGTTCCGATGGGCTGACGGGTGCCGTGGACTATCGGCTGGCTCCGGCTGGGCGCGGCATCGAGGCGGCGGCCTCCCCCTGGATCGAGACGCGTGTCGATACGGGCAACGGCGGAACCCTGGCCGCCGGGGTGGACGGCAGGCGCGGCGATCTGGCGTATTCGATCGAGCTTTCGGGCAGCACGTTCCATGACCGTGTCGGCGGCAAGGACTTCCGGGATCACCTGTTTTTTGGCGATTATGACTCCCGCATTCCCAACACGGCCTATGATGCCGCCGCCGCCGGTCTTCGGCTGGCCTGGTCCGGCTGGCAGGATCACCATCTCGAATTGAGCGCCGGGCACTCGCTCCAGCTAGATGCGCCGCGACCGGACGGCTACGCGGAGAACACCGGCAATGCCAACCTGATCAGTCGCTCTTTCGATCCGCAGGCGTTGAGCTATGTCCATCTGCGCGACCGCTGGGATATTGGCCATCCGCTTGTCGAGCGCCTCCAGACCACGCTCTGGTGGCACCAGTTTGCCGAAGAACAGTTCAGGACCGAGTACCGCGACCAGGGAACCGCGGACGAAAGCATCCGTCGCCGTGTCTATGACGATACGCTGGATGCCTACGGGGGCGACCTGCAGTTCACAACCCTGCTGGGTGGCGAGGCGCAACATGAACTCACCTGGGGCGGGACCTTGATCTACGAGACGACCGACAATCGCTATCAGGACTGGCGAACCCCGGCAGGATCGACGGACCTGTCGCTGCTCCGCCCGAGCAATCCGCAGGACTGGCCCAACAGCACGACGATTTCCGATGGCAGCACCTACACGACGCTGGGTTTTTTCCTCCAGGATGACTGGCACATCACCGAGCGCCTGAGCCTGCTGGCTGGTGCCCGCTACAGTCGCCATGAATGGTCGTTCGGGGAGGTCGATGGTGAGGCCGACGATGTCACGGGCAGTCTGAGAGGCCTGCTGGCGCTGCCCCCCGGCCACTGGCTTTTTGCCGGGGTTTCCAGAGGATTCCGCGCGCCCAACCTGACCAATCTCGACGGCCTCAGCGACCGCGGTTCCAGCGGTAACCCGGCCCAGGGCAATCCCGATCTCGCCCCCGAGATCAGCTATACCTACGAGACCGGTTGGAAATGGCAGCAGCAGCGCAATCACTTTGCCGTCACCGTGTTCCAGACCGATATCGAGGATCTGATCCAACGCGATTTCAGCGGTTCCGGCGAGTTCACGAATGTGGAGGGGGCGGCGCTTCGCGGGGTGGAGTCCGCCTGGGATCTCAGTCTGGATTTCGGCCGTCGGCGGGTGGCGCTTGTCGGTGCCGCGTCGCTGGTCGAGGGCACGCGCGACATTCCCCTGGAGGGGGGCGGAACCGTCACGGATAACCTCTCGCGGGCGAACCGGTTGTACGGTCGGGTGGGGCTCAAGGTCGAGCAGGGCCGCCGATGGTGGGGGCTTGTGCAATCGCGCTGGCATGCCGATTATGATAAAGTCGCCGCACACCCGAGTGATCCCGATGCCGATGATATCCGGATGACCCTTGCCGGTAATGCGGACGGCAGCATGCCGGGATATGCCGTTGTCGATATCCTGTGCGGTTGGCGCAGTGATGACGGTCTCCGGACGATCGGCGTTTTTGTCGAGAACATAGCCGACAAGACCTATCGCGAGCCCGGCAGCGGTGTGGATGGAGTTGGCCGCAGCATAGGCCTCACCGCTGGCATCCGGCTCTGACGTAGGGGGCTGAAACCAGCCGTTCTCAGGGTTGACTTTTCGGCTCAGTTGTTTGAGAGTATCGCCATAGCCGGAAGGCCTATGTGTACGTAGCTGCCGGGCGGCAGCGCGGCGGTGGCGATAACCCAGTCAACGGGAGGATCAGGAATGAACGCGAAGCGGATCGAGAGCAAGGTGGCATTTGTATTGCTGGTAACGGTGCTTTCGCTTCAGTCGGCGGAGTTCCGGTTGCCGGGGGGCAGGGCCACGGCCATGGGTGGGGCGGGAGTTGCCGGTGCTGGCGGGGCCTGGTCGACCTACTACAATCCGGCAGCTCTGGCGGAGACCGGCAAGATCCGTACACGCGGGGGCGCTGATCTGCATGTTTATGCGCGCGAGCAGGACCTGATCATCCAGGCCGACCGCCTGGCCGATTACGACTGGGATGATATTACCGACAATCCGCTCGGGAATGCCGCCGATGCCAATGCCGTTGCCGATATCCTGCGCAATGTTCCGGAAGATGCCGGACTAATGGTCGGCGGCGGGGCGGCATTCTACGGGCAGATCGGTACGTTCGGGGCAGGATTCCTTTATGACATCCAGATTGCCTTGAAACCCACGATCGACCGTGCTCGGCTCAATGTCGCGCTTCCCTCCGATCCTAATTCTATCGCCAACAACGATTCCGAAGTCCGTGTCATTGAGCTTGATTTGACCGAGGTACCGCTCGCTTACGGGCACCGCTTCGAGACAGGCTTCGGCCTCGTTGACCTTGGTGGCGCGGTCAAATTCATCAGCGCGCGGACGTATGTCGGGGCGGTCAGCGTCACCGACGTCGAAGGTGACGATCTGTCCGACAAGCTTGAATCTTTTGATAAGGATGACGGCGGCTTCGGCGTGGACCTTGGTGTTCTGTATCACGTACCACAACTGCCGCTGCGGGTCGGCTTGCTTGCCCGCAACATCAATTCCCCGAGTTTTGACACCGTGGATGGCGGCAGTATCAAGGAAAAGATGCAACTGCGCGCTGGTGCGGAAGCCGCGCTGGTTGGCGACTGGCTGGTGGTGGCGGCGGATTGCGACGTCACCGAGAACGACACGCTGTTCCCCGGCTACAAGTCGCGTATGGCCGGTGTCGGGATTGCGATGGAGGGCTATCCGGGGATCTTCGCGGGCTCCCTGCGGCTAGGGCTGATGAAAAACCTGGCGGAATCGGATGCCAGCGTGGTCTACACGGCGGGACTCGGGTTCGGCCTCAAGTGGTTCAACGTCACGCTCAGCGGGGCAGTTTCGAGTGACGAGACCTCGTACGACGGTGACACCTTCCCGACCGAAGCCCGTCTGGCACTGGCACTCGATACCGCCTGGTAACGGTGTAGATATGAGAATAACGCGTCATGTTTTTATTGCTGTTTGGGTTACGGTTCTGGCTACCGGATCCCAGCTGCCAGCCCGAACGCTGGCGGAACAACTGATTGCCGCCGACGCGGCCATCACCTCCGTGCGATGCGATATCCGCCGCGAGACGCTGGTGGCCGGACAGCGGGTACATACCCTGAGCCGGGTCTGGTATGCGCGACCGGATCGCCTGCGGGTGGAGACCGTGACGCCCGAGCCGCGGCGGATACTGGTGGATGGAACCAACATCTATAAGTGGGTGGAAGGTCACACGGAGGGTGTGCGGCTTCCGCTGGCCGAGGCCCCGGAGGCCGAGCGGCTGCAGGTGCGCAAGGTGCCGGGCACGGCTGAGGATTACCTGCTGCGGCTGCGCGGGGTGCCCGAGCAGCCGCTGCCCCCTACCGAGGCTTTCCCCGTGCGGCGCGGCTATGCGTCCCCCGAACCGCATCCCTTTGCCGAACTTGCCATGGATCCGCAGGGGCGGTTGGGGCAGGTTGCCTATTTCAGCACCGCTGCACAGACGAATCGGCTGCTACAGGTCGAATTCGGCGGGTGGCGCGAAGCACAGCCGGGGCTCTGGTTTCCCTGCTTGCAGCAGGCAACGGTGACCGGGCCGGATGGGAAGACTATCCGCGAGACCGTGCGGGTAAGTGCATGGGTTGTCAATCAACCGTTCGATTCATCCCTTTTCGAGGTCGCCTCGGCAGCGAAGGGCGTCCGGTTTGTCAGTGTCGATGAGATGGTCGCAATCCTGGCCGAACGGAAAAAAAAATGATTGCACGGCGTGAGTTGGTGAAGTAGTCTGCTTGCGGAATCTGATGGGTGAGGCGGTTCAACGAAAGGAGCTGGAGATGCGCAAGGTATTGGCGATGGTCGTGGCGACGGTGATGGTGATGTCGGTGGTGGCACCAGCGGTACAGGCGGCTGGCGAGTCAAGTGGTGCGGCCGGTTTCTTCACGGGCTGCTGTTTCGGGCTGCGAACGGGCGCGGATTACAATGATCTGGGTACCGGCGATCGCGATTTCCTGCCTTGGTTCCTGGTCGGTATCTGCCTGGGACCGCGTACCGCGCAGGATTACCGTGACGGCAAGGATTTCCACTGGCGCGAGATCGGTCGCGCGGTTCCGTATGTGAATGTCATTTTCTATGTCTGGGACGGTATTGATATCGCTGGCGGCAAGGGACGCGCGGATCTACAGCAGGCTTATCCCGGCAACTACTATTGATCCGGGGCTTGAGATTTGTTTTCAATAAGGATTCACCGCCTCGGCGGTGAATCCTTTTCTATTGGTAGTTGAAATTCGTTTGTAGCCGGGGTCGGTGACACCGGTCGTGCATGAGGAAGGTGACGGGATTGTCCCTGATGTGCAAGTGCCTGTTTGTGTTCTTGGTCGGTCTGTTTTTAACCGCTGCCGCGACCGTGTGGGCAGGGCAGTCCCCGCTGGCACTGGCGCGTGAGCTGGCCGCTGAGGGCGACTGGGCGGCCTGCCGCTACGAGTCTCGACGGGTGGAGCTGGCCACACCGGCATTTGCCACGCAGGCGAGGGCTCTACGTGGACAGGCCGAACGCGAGCTGGCCTTGAACCGTCGGCAGAAAAGCGGATGGAAGCGTATCGGGGCGTTGCCGGTCAAGGCCATGGTCGGGTTCTACCGTCTGGCAGTCGCCCCCGCCCTTGGCTCACGCTGTGTGATGGAACCGAGCTGTTCGCATTTCAGCATGCAGGCGGCCAGGGAATGCGGTTGGCTGGGGTTGCCGATGACCGGTGACCGGCTGATTGCCGAGGCCTCCATGGTCGTGGCCCGCCATCAACCGGTGACCAATGCGATGGGGCAGGTCCGCTTTGCCGATCCGGTCTCGGATCATATCGGCTGGCGTCCGGCACAGCGGCTTGATAAGGTTCATTAGCCACAAAAGGCACATAAAACACAAAAGAGATTCAGTATGTTTGTTTTGTGCTTTTTGTGGCAGTCAATTGTTCTAGGGATCAGGGAGATATAGGTGAATGAGAAAAAGTGATCGGCTTGTTGTGATATTGGTGTTGTTGACGGCGACGATACTCCCGGCCTCCGGCTGGGACTTTGCCGTGGACCTGGCGAAGAGCGGGGATTACCCGCAGGCGGCCGTGGAATTCCGGCGTCTGGCAATGTCGTATGAGGCGGCGGATGAACGCGGCACTTTCGCTTGGTTGGCGGGATACGCCTACTGGCAGGCCAGCCGCTATTGGCAGGCCGAGCGGATGCTTAACATCACCGAAGAGGCGGCGCCGGCGCTGGAAACCGAGATCTACCTGCTGCGTGCCGGAAACAACCGATCGTGGCGCCGACCGGATGAAGCGGCGTTCTATCTCGAATCCCTCATGGATGAATCGCGGCAGGAACCGGTTCGGCGGCTGGCCACCTTGCAATTGGCGGCGGTCAAGGTCGAGACCGGCAAGTTGGCGGCGGCGCGCGATCTGCTGGCGGCGTCGCCGTTTGATGGGGATATGGCCGCCGTCACGGCGATCGACGAATATTCGCAAGGGTGTGACAAGAGCGTGGTGGCGGGCGGTCTGCTCGGGCTCGTGCCCGGTCTGGGCTATGCCTATTCGGGCGAATATGCGAATGCCTTGCGTTCCCTGATCTTGAATGCGCTTTGCATCTGGGGCGTGGTCGACTTCGCCGATCGTGAGCAGTGGGGCGGCGTCGCGGTCGTGGGTTTTGCCGGGGTCACTTTCTATTCGGGCAGCATCTACGGCGGGGCTGACGCCGCCGCGCGCTACAATCGCCGGCGGCTGGAGGCCTGCACGCGGGCGATCGAGAAGAACGCGCGCTTCGAACCGGATTACGGGGCACTGCCGCTGCTCGATCTGAAATTTCGTTTTTAACCGATCACAGGTTGGCAAACGGATTGGCGTTGAATTGGCGGGGTGGGGTGGGGGCGGCGGGCCGCCGTAGTCCGGTGTTCGATGGCCGTTCACCCGTCTGCCGACGTGGTGCCGCTGTTCCGCTGCCGCCGGTTGCCGGGGCGTTCTTGCGTGCCGTCAGCGAGATGCGCTTGCGGGGCAGATCCACCTCCAGTACACGCACCGTGATGCGGTCGCCCGCCTGCACGACCTCGGACGGATCGTTGATATAGCGGTCGCAGAGCTGGGAAATGTGTACCAGGCCGTCCTGATGGACGCCGATATCCACAAACGCCCCGAAGGCGGTGACATTCGTGACAATGCCCTTGAGCTCCATGCCCTCGCTCAGATCCGCCATGGTGGTGACATCCTCGCGGAACCCGACGTCCTCGAATTGCTCGCGCGGATCGCGGCCCGGCTTCCTGAGTTCGCTGATGATGTCGTTGAGCGTCGGTTCGCCCACCGCGTCGCTGACGTATTTACGAATGCTGATCTTGCTGACAACCTCGACATTGCCGACCAGCTTATCCAGCGGCTGGCCGATGTCGGCGGCCATGGTCTCCACGAGACTGTAGCGCTCCGGATGCACCGACGAGGCGTCCAGCGGATTATCGCCGCCACGGATGCGCAGGAAGCCTGCTGCCTGCTCGAACGTGCGCGGTCCCAGGCCGGGAACCTTGAGCAGGTCGCGCCGGTTCCGGAAGGCCCCGTTGCCGTTGCGATAGTCCACGATCTTACGGGCGAGCGTCTCGCCGACCCCCGCGACCCGCGAGAGCAGCGGGGCACTGGCGGTGTTGAGCTCCACCCCGACATGGTTGACGCAACTAACGACCACCTCATCAAGTTTGTCTTTCAGCAGTTCCTGGTAGACATCGTGCTGGTATTGCCCGACGCCGATCGACTTGGGATCGGTTTTGACCAGCTCGGCCAGCGGATCCTGCAGGCGGCGCGCGATGGAGATGGCACCACGCACCGTCAGGTCTAGATCCGGGAACTCCTCACGAGCAATGGGCGATGCGCTGTAGACCGATGCGCCGGCCTCGCTGACCGCGACTACACTGATGTCGGTGGCTTTCATCAGGCCCAGCAAGCTCTTGACAAAGGCTTCGGTTTCGCGGCCGGCAGTGCCGTTGCCCACGGCTATCGCGCTGGGCTTGTATTTCTGGATAAACGAGCCGAGGTCGATCTGCGCCTTGCGTGTCTGTTCTGATCCCTGGCTGGGATAGATGGTGATCGTGTCGAGATATTTCCCGGTGGCGTCGATCGCCACGCATTTGCAGCCGGTCCGCAGGCCGGGGTCGATGCCGATCACCGGCTTCTCGCCGAAGGGGGCGGTCAGCAGCAGGCTGCGCAGGTTCTTGGCGAAGATCTCGACCGCGGCCCGGTCGGCTTTCATCTTCATCTCGACCGAGACGTCCATCTCGACGCTGAGCGTCAGCAGGCGCTTGTAGGCGTCGAGGATCGCCTTCTCCAGTTCGTCGGCAAACGGCGACTGCGGATCCGGTGTGCACAGTTCGCGGATTCGGGCGAGCTCAGGTTCCGCGTCCACCACCAGCGAGCGGCGCAGTTCACCCTCGGTTTCCCCGCGGCGGATCGCCAGGTAGCGGTGGGAAGGAATGTCGGCGATCGCCTGGCTGAATTCAAAGTAGTCCTTATACTTCGAGGTCTCGGCCACGGCATCAGCCTTGGCCGTTTTGGAACTGATCATGCCGCGCTTGAAGTAGGCTTCGCGGATCGCCGCCCGGATCTGGGCGTTCTCGGCAATCTGCTCGGCGATGATGTCGCGCGCCCCGGCCAGCGCCTCCTCGATGGTGCGGACCTCCTTCTCCTCGTTGATGAATTCCATGACCACGGCGGCGGGGTCGGCATCGACGGGCTGGGCGAGAATCAATTCCGCCAGGGGCTCAAGTCCCTTCTCGCGCGCAATCGCCGCCCGGGTGCGGCGCTTGGGTTTGTAGGGCAGATACAGATCCTCCAGACCGGTCTTGGACTCGCAGCCTGCAATCGCCGCCCGCAGTTCGTCCGTCAGCTTGCCTTGCTCCTCGATGGATTTCAGCACCGTCTGCCGCCGGTCCTCGAGCGTGGTGTAGTAGCTGAGCTTCTCCTGGATATCCTGAATCTGGACCTCGTCAAGATTGCCGTGCGCCTCCTTGCGATAGCGGGCAATAAACGGGATGGTGTTGCCTTCGGCAAAAAGCAGGGCGACGGCGCCTACCTGACGGGGGGCAATCTGAAGATCGCGCGAGACAAACGGGATGGGATTGAACGGTGTGGTCATACGGGCTTGATCCTATAGAGTGAAGGGGTTAGTTGCGCGGCATCTTCTCGAGATTTTCGCGAGCCATACGGACTAGCGAGCGCCCGTCGGCTTCCTTGTTCGACCCCGTCTCATCCCAGGCGTGTTCGACCACCTTGAGGTAGCATTTACGCGCCTCCTCGTATTCCTCCAGCTTCTGGTGGGCGACACCCAGGTTCAGCCAGGCGTAGGCATTCTTCGGATTGATGGCCAGGGCTTCGCCGAGCAGTTCCTTGGCGCGGTCGTAGTTCTCGCCCTGGATTGCCTGGAACGCGCGGTTGGAGAGGTCGCGATCCTTGGTTGGCGGGGTGGATGCGCAGCCGGCGGCGAGGCTGAACAGGGCGATCGTCAACAGGATTCTCTTCATGGTATTGTTCCTTGCTAGTCGTGTTGAAATGAGCCGATCAACGGCGGAGGACAGTCTAGCGACTCGACCGTCATTTTCAATTCAAAAACACGACTTATGCGCGAGCCGCGCTCGCGGCGCGAGCGGGCTGCAAAGTAGCCCAGTTGCGCCGCAACTGAGGCTTGGCCGATGGAGGGTTCATAAGGGTTCGTGAGTTGATTTGCTGGACGCAGCGGGCGACAGATGGTAAGAGAACGCCGCAAATCGATAACGGATAACGAGGGGGATTTTGATGATGACTTACGAACAGGCGAAGGCTTTACTGGACACAAACGGGCAGGGGCATGTGCTGGCGCATTGGGCGCGGCTGGATGCAGACGCGCAGCAGGCCCTGCTGGCGCAGATCGCGACGATCGATATGCAGGCGATCAAACGGATGCAGGCGATGCTGGCGGAACCGGAGTCTGCCGGTGCGGCGGCGGATGTGATCGAGCCTGCACCGGTGGCCGAACTGGGGGCGCTGGCGGAGCGCGAACGCAACGAGGCGCTCTCGGCCTATGGCGAGGCCGCGCTCTCGCGCGGCGAGGTGGGGGTCCTGTTGGTCGCCGGGGGCCAGGGGTCACGGCTGGGCTTCGAGGGGCCGAAGGGTGCCTATTCGATCGGGCCGCTTTCCGGTGCGTCACTGTTCGAGATCCATGCCCGCAAGGTGCTGGCACTGGAACGGCGCTATGGTGCCGAAGTCCCGTTCTACATCATGACCAGCCAGGCGAATGACGCCCCGACCCGCGCATTCTTCGAGGAGCATGCGTATTTCGGGTTGACGCCGGAACGGGTGCTTTTCTTCACGCAGGGCATGTGGCCGGCACTTGATTTGGAGGGGCGCATCCTGCTGGAAACGCCGGAACGGATCTTCATGAGTCCCGACGGCCATGGTGG
>Ga0100398_1005080_pt1 | contig 10634 bp, 14 predicted proteins | sample CryGeymeta201522_FD_81568 | JGI IMG/M metagenome (GOLD analysis project Ga0100398, IMG submission 81568) | Groundwater microbial communities from Crystal Geyser aquifers in Utah, USA - Crystal Geyser metaG 2015-22 | ecosystem: Environmental > Aquatic > Deep subsurface > Groundwater | place: USA... | reverse complement strand
TGATTTGCCAGCGGCCAAAAGCGTCGATGCGGTGGAGGCGCTGTTGCCTTGGAATTTGCGTATAGCAGATTTGGCTGGCAAAACGGGAATGTGATTTACTGGGGTTGATGGAGCGCTTACGGTCTATCAATCAGCCAAAGGAACGGTGCATTCCCATAATCGACCATAACGGTGAGGATTGGAACGAAGGACTCTGAAGGAATTTCGCTCATGACACGCTCAATCGCATTTCCAAATAAATAGGTACTCAGGTTTTTCGCACCAGACTTTGAGATCGCTGGCCAACTCCGCAGCTTCCGCCGCTGAAAGCTCAAAACGAATGTCTGCTCGATAGGGTGCACCATCGTCTTGCCATTCCTGGAAAACACGGAACCGAAGGCATTTGGCTCCACCCTCATGCGGCAGCACAGTCGGATAGAAGAAAAAGAGGTCGCCGTCACCATCGATAAATTCAACATTAACAGGCCATTCCTCTTTCAACAGAGGCAAAGTCAATGCAGTAGCAAACTCTCTCAGCATCCACATATCGGCATAAATCTGGATAGATGCATGTATCCGATCACTACCGACAGTGAAACGGCAGAACGTGTCAGGATCAGAATATTTCGGTTCGATTACAAAATAACGCTGTCTCATGATTTTTGCCCTGCGTAGTTCGTCGCGCGATTTAAAATGCATGCAATGTCAATCCAGCGAAAAGTGAATTTTGAGTAAATAGCACAGCCACATGTTGAGAAGTCATAATTCAATATCGCTGCAACCATTCTTTTCACGACTCTGCTCCCCCAATTAGACGATGGTTCTATATTCGACTTGATTTAATATTCATCTGAATCCATGCAGATTATGCTAGGTTCAAAACCTGGCAAGTAATTGGGAACATATCGGTCTTAGATCACTAAAAGGCAGCTAAAACTTCATTTGCAAGCGTTCGCCGTAAGCCCTTTGATTTAGCTATCATGCCCGCCATGGGATGGTTTGGTATGAAGTTATCAGCCGACCACTTGCGCAGAATTTCACGATAATCGCTCCAAAGTTCAGGTTCATTATTATGAAGAGCAAGAATGAATTTTGATTTACCAAGCCAGGAAATCAAGGCTACATTTTTTTCAACTTCATCACTACTAGATTCTTTCCCGAGTCCAAAGCTTATCCAACGCCGAAGTGCTAATGAAAATGACTCAAGACTTGCCGGTGGTGGTTTACTTAGCAAAGCAATTAAATCATCCTCTGTGTTACATGCCGAGATTTCTAAAAGTGTTGTAGGTTTTCGACGAATTCTACAGCGTCGGACTTTAACTTGGCGACGTTCCCAATCATCTGGGATAATTAAATTATCACTATCTCTATCTTGAAGTAGATCGCCAATTTTTTCAATATCAAGGCAATCCGATACACCAACTAACTGAGCAAGTTGTGCCAAGCTTAAATTAAATTGACATAGCTTATCAACCCATTCCAAGCCATATGAAAACGTCCTTATCTTGCTGATATCATATTTAAGTGAAGACCCTCATCTTTCGTGTAAACTTATTAAGTCAACGACCGGCAAATAAATTAAAGCTTTAGCTAAATCAGGAAATAATCTAGAAATAATCAATAAATCATCTATCCATTCATTGGGTTGCTTTGTACGCCACCACCATACATGATACCCATAAGTCCCTTCATCATTAGTAGGTGCAGAATCATCACCAAGGCCTGCTGCCATTGTTTCAACCAAGTTTCCCAAAGTGAAACTGCACCTTTTTTTCTTGTGATTTTCCCCCTGGGATGGCAGATATTCTCAATAGAAAAAATAACCAATCCATCCTTAAAATTAATATTAAGCTGTGCACGTGGATCATCTAAATCATCAAAAGTTCCGCCTGGTTCAATAATTGAGAAATCACCCACGATTGGAACTTCATATACAAATTTTTCTTTGATAATTAATTTATTAGTCTTTGTCATGGTAATTATCTAAATTACTTTAAATTATAAAAATATCTATAAATCATAATCATAAGAAATCTCAAAATTCACTTTGCATCCCACAATTTTTTAATCTCCTCCGGTGATGGGATTCTGTTTCTAATAATGAAATAGCGTTTGACGTGCCCTCTTAGCCTTACGGTATTCATGCCACGAGCCATCCCTGAAGAGTAACTTGTCGGTTGAGGCAGTTGTGCAATGAACGCTTCCACAACTAACTTGAGTTCGCCCGTCAATGGATGCTGTGGGGATTTTTCAAGTTTCTGAATCTCTGGATCAAACAATAGTTTTTCATCAATTTTTCGCAATAGGCCAAGGTCATCTGTTCCACCGATAGCTTGAGCTAACGACGTAGGTAGTGAATCCTCTTTCAACGGGGAAAGACCTCTACTAAAAAGGAATAAAGCCGCATTTGCCTTCTCTTTTGATTCGGCATAAAAGACCTGATATGACGATGACATACCAGGCATTGAATCTTGATTAGCAACTGCTGTTGCTGTCGCCAAAGCGTCGACCTCCTCGATCAGTTGATCAAAAGAATTCTGCTCATCAATATCTTCATCGTCCTCAAATAATGCGATCCATCTTGAATTGAATGAATCCATCAGTAAACCACCTTCGGCAGTTCTAAAAGTTTCATCAACTACGAGTAACAGATGCTCACAGTTTTCTTTTTGACAGTATGGACACGGATCAAAGATACTTTCATCGCTCATTTAATACCTCTCTCGCTCCTGTTGATCTTTTAGATATTTATAATTTGTTTTTTTAAAATTTCATCGCTCATCAATTCCATTAAAGAAATGATGTTGAGTTACCAGGATAGGCTGCGCCACATTTGGTGGAGTAAGTTAATGAAGCACCTTCAATATCGATAAAATCATGGTATTCATTCATAAATTTATCCGATGTGGTTTACCAACTGTCCGTGACACAACTGGTCAGGTCTTCAAATTTTTTTCCCTGCTTGTCATACGGTGTACGCAGAATGAAGCTGGACCCATCGTCTTCAATGACCGCTTCGAATTCCAGGTTTACTAAGTTATTTGTTTGAACCGCAATATGTGCCAAGCAATTCATTCCATTTGATGAATGGCTCTCCAGGTCTTTCTCAGCAATTGCCTGCTCCAACATTTTCCTTTCAACCTCAGTAAGAAAGTCAAACTTTGGGTCATCCGTTTCGTCAAGAGACTCTGACAACGTTAGCAATTCGGCGAAACGATCGGGTTTAACTTGATCTTGAATCAAATACACCACTTCCGATGCTGGAGAGCACATTTGAGCGTGCTCTTCAACAGACCCAATCTGCGCATACCGAATAAACGACCAGTCCTCACCTGAACCTGGTCGCTCGCAGTCGCTGATGCCTAGCGCACTTGCCAATGAGTGGGCATCAATACCGGAATATCGCGGCGTCTTGCTTTGAAGATCATGCGCCACCGCCTCCAGGCGATCTTCCAATTTCATAGCCAGTAGCTGCTTCAAAGGATCCAAGTCTTTAGCTGTAGTCTTTCCCATTTTTCCCTACTGTTAAGTATTCAAACCTGTTTCCACATTTAATTGCGTTACAAGTCATCGAAGTAAGACAAGTTCCGGACAGGCATCCAATTCGGTTCATAGGATGGCGTTTTGTCCATATTTCATGCCCAGGTCTCGTGCCTGTTCATTCGACAGACCAAGCACAAGAAGACTTTCCTCCCCGGGCCACAATCCAGATGGATCTTTGCCGAATCCCATAAAGTACGTCAGCCCAAGTGCAACCAAGTCAACCAATAGAGCTTGCTGTGCCGCAGAATTGTCTGCCTACGTGGCGATCAGGCTGAAAGGATTCCATGCTGTAATGAATGCTGAGCAAGATGCTTTTTCACGGGCCATCAGATCCGCGAGACGACTTGAAACAACTCCGGGGTGCAATACGAAAGGCTCTGGAGCCAGTACTGTGTAGTGCGCAGCGCGATAGGCTGCAATCGTCTCAGAGTCAATTTTTGAATATTCCATACCAGGACATTTGAATTAGTTGCACACTATCGGTTCCATATTGCTGCTGGGCATCACGCCCTCCCGTTTCACATCCCTGAACGGACCCGGAAGGGTTTTCCCAACCTTATCAGCGGGGTTGTTTTTTCCCTCCCGCCAATGGTTGCGCCCAAGTTAGGCATGGATCTGACACCTTGCACCGTTCAGAGTGTTACCTGTAACTATGTTTGCGATTCGTGATGCAATTTTTTGACCTCCGATGTAAGATGGCTCGATTGGCGAGGCCACGGAATAATCATTAACCTCTGTGCATACGAAACGAAGATCCAAAACCGGAATCTGAAAACGGACGCATTCGCGCAAAATGACATCGTTGAATATGCTCAGTGCGGTTCGCAGCTCTTGCGTCAGGCCCGGCACTTGGTCATAAATGGTGCAACACACAACAGGAGTACCCGAAGCACAAACAATTCTGAGGATATCGACGTAGTCCTTGGCAAACCTGACCTGGATGTCGGCAAGTGCCCGTAGTGCTTGCATCATGGGCACGGGCATCGGCGAATGCAATTGCGTCACTGTGCCTAGTGCGTCGTTGCCCCCCACGCTCATGAACAGATGGGTTGCATCTTCAGGAATCCGCTTTAACTGCTCGCCCACGTCTGAGGCCACGTCACCATCGACGGCCAACAGGGTGGCTTTCCAGCCCGTTGGGAGCAAGCTCCGAACCTGATCAATGACAGCGGGCGCGCCAGCAACATAGGCAGCATTGTCAAAAATGGAGTCGCCAAGGAGTACGAGATGTGTCATGACAACGCTTTCTTGTAGAGATCGGTCATCACCGCCCGCATATCAACGGGAATGTACGACCAGGTTTTGGCCGCAATGTCATCGGGAATGCCAAAACGCGCCTCGGCAACTGATCCTGCTATTGCTGCGATGGTGTCACTGTCGCCACCAATTGAAACTGCATTGCGAACGGCATCCTCAAAATCCACAGCCTCCAGCGCGCAAACTAGCGCCTGTGGCACCGAATCCTTGCTGGCCTCTGTGAATTTGTAGGCTGGTCGAATGTCATCAACAGTCATATCGAGGCGATAGCCAAATCGCTCCACGAGTGTCTGTCGAATCACTGCTGCATCCAAATGCTGACGCGACATCCATATCGCAGCGGCCGTTGCTTGTGCCCCTTTGATCCCTTCCGGATGATCGTGAGTGATGACAGTGACGCGATAGGCCAATTCAAGTGCATTTTCTAGCGAGGCCCCCAATAAACCAGCCGCGCTCACACGCATTGCGGCTCCATTGCCCCATGAGTTGTATGGTTGCGGGTTGTCGTCCGCCAACCAGAGATTAAAGCGCTGACCCCACCCGCCGTTACTCCAATATTCACGCCCCCATCGCTGAAGCGTTGCGACCGGGTCTAGGTCATGCACCAATGCATCTGCCACCGCAACAGTGCAAACGGTGTCGTCAGTGAACTTGGCACCTTTGTGAAAAAGAGGCTGAAAGTCTTTGACCTTGATGTTCCTGAACTCGTACCAGGAACCGATGATGTCGCCGGTGATAGATCCTAACATAGTGCGCTCCAGTCAAAATTAGAATTCACCGCACCAATTCCGATGGGTTCACTGGCTCATTGGTATGGATGTCTGTCAGACCCCAACCTGGCATTACTGGCACCCATTCCCCAGCGAAGTTTTTGGTCATTCTCATGATGCAAGCATATCCATTGTTTTCTTGGGCGACCAATATCAACTTTTCCAAGCTGCTTGGAACTTGCACGCGGCCGTTGAAGTCAACCACATGAATGAAGAAGTTTTGGCCCTCCAGTTGAAACGAGAGGTGCTCCCTAAAGGGCGGTATCAGGTTGCCTCGGAACCAGTTTTCAATACCTCCTTGAACCCGTGATTTGAGGTGTAATGCAGCCGATCGCCAGCACGCTGCAAATTCGGGTGACACCGCTTGAATTTCAACCGTAAGTAACGGATCATCCTCCTCATACATGATGTCTGTCTCCATGACCCATGGACTGTTGCCTTGATAAGACAACGTGTCTCGAATGTCGAAATAGTTGGGTTCGCAACCGACAATCAAAATTACATGATGCTTGCCCGTTGGCTGACAGCCATTCAAATCGTAGTATCGCTCCGCATAAAGACTCGCAGCTTCGCGCAGAATTCCACTCTTCCAGCTACCGAGTACCCCGCCTGCACCGCTGGGGAGATGACCTGATAACAGTTCCCAGTGCATGGGCGTTGGGTTCTCAGTTAATGGATTGTTGAATGGTTTCATGACTGAATACACCTTGTTTATCGTTAACTACCTAGAACTCTGAAATCCTTTGCTATCGCACGTTCCAAATCCATCCAACCCGGCAGATATGCCAAATTCTTGCGCGCTTGTCCCATCCGCTTGGAAACTCATGGTTCAATGCCTGCACCACAATGACGGGCAACGGAATGTGATCGCGGTACATCGATATGCCGCCATCGATTCCATGCCAACACTGTGAGATCGTGTATTGGAATCGTGTCAACTCATACTCCACAGCCAGGTTAGATTCAGAATTAGTACCCTGCCATCGGGCAGATCACTTTCCGTTTGTCTGAATGAATGAACTCTCATCCAGACTACCCATCACGAGGTATGGAGGTAAATCCTGGGTACAAAAGACTGCCTTCGGGTTGAATTTCTCAGAGGAAAACTTTCGGCTGTGACACTGACCACAGTGTTACTTGGAACCAAGGTGCTCTCTATATCTGACATTTCAATCTCCTGTTTAGCCCATTTGCCAAAACGGCTGGGGTGCGCAATCTGGAAAAAAAAATTCCCCCTTGATCCACCTGATTAAGCGGGTCAATCTGCCGCCAACGTCTGGTCAATCAGGTTCTTCAAGATCAACAATTCGTCGCCTGAGAGGATCAAGTCAAAGTTCCGCTTCAATTCAAGTGGATTTTTGGATGTGGACAGACGGCTGCAAAACGCCAGTTGATAGGTTTGATCAAGCCCGGCAATGGGTTTGATAGCGACTTCACGAACGAAATCACCAGTGCTTGAGAGGATTACAGACATGATTCAATCTCCTGTTTAGCGCATTTGCTAACATGGCCGGGTGCGCGTTCTGGAACATATCCCCCGTTATTTTTGGCATTGATTGCGGGGAGGTGCCCCACCGCTTTTTGCAAGCATTGCGTCATCGTCACCGACAACATGCGGTTCATCGGCCCCAAGGCGTTGACATACGTCCACTGGCCCGAATGCCACTTGCAGTGCAACGTGGCCAGACGCTTTCCTGTCAAACCCCTGACAGACAGCAGCAACTCATGCGCATCGGCACAGCGTTTGCTCCAAGTGCCGATGCAATTGCGCATCAGTCGCCCTTCTTCCAAAAGTTCAATCGTGCTGCCCATCGCGACCATTTTCCACTCCTGCCACTGCAGCGACTTGAACGGCACCGGCCATGCAACCCCTGTTGCGGCACGACGTTCATCCTCAATGGCGCAATACGCCTCACTTTGACGAACCAGCCAATGCCTGCCCAGTTGACGTTGTTCAATCGTCAGCCCAGGTAACCCTGGCTCAGTGAGCCAATGGACGACTTGATTGATGTCCATTTCCTCCTTGTCACTGGGTTGATCCATGGCAAGCTGAACCACCCGGACCATGCGGCGCAGTTTGGGCATGGAGGCACGCATTTTGGTGAAATAGTCAGCCTTGCGTGAGCCGGCGTTTCCGTACTCTCCGTAAATGGCCTGTCCAAGCCAGAGAGGAATCATGCGATCAACACCCAATCCGTTGATGACATGCAAACCATTGAGCACCGACTCGTGCTCTTTCCCGCAATAGTACTGACGCACCAGTTCCAGTACTTTGTCGCCGTCTTGCAAAACAAGTTTCCACAGTCTCAGAGTCAAACCGTATGCACGCAAATGGCACTTGAGGCGCTGCAACGGTTCCCCGTATTGTGGAAAATTCGGAGCTGCACACAACACGGTGTAGATGCCCAATGCCGCTGGAGCCAATGTTTGAACTTCCAACAGTTCGGCGCTTGGTATCTGATTTAAGTTGTCGTTTGTCAAACTCATGGTTTCCCCTATTTGAATTAGCCCAGAATGGCCGTGTGCAGACGCGCAGTCTCCCGGTGCAGGGCCAGCACCGGTTCACGCTTTTGCGCCTCGGTCAGTCCTTTGGTCAACTGGTATCCGCCCGCCAAATTCCACACCAGGGGTTTGTGGCCAAGTCGTTCGAAAACAGTCCGGTCACGCCAGCTCATTTGTTCGGTGGTCAAGATGCCACCCAGGGGGTCGTCAATGTGCGGGTCCGCACCAGCTTGGTACAAAATCAGATCGCAGTCCTTGCATTGGTTGATGGCTTTCTCCAGCCAGGCTTCAAAGCGGCCTTGTTGGGCATCTTCGGTGTAAATAAAATGCTGGCCGAAGGTCTGATGCTCAATCCAGTTAATGTGGTGGTGCTCAATGATGTCGTCCGTGCCGTTGCCGTAATGGGCATCACAATCAATGATCCCCACGCGGTTGACCAAATTGGCCTCCTTGAGCGCCAGGGCTGCTACCATCAACCCGTTGAAAGTGCAATAGGCCATGGCCGTGTCGAAGGTGGCATGGTGAAAGCCACTGGTGGGTGAACAAACCGCCTCACGGTGCAAGACAGCATATTCAGCCGCCGCCACCATCGAGCCAGACGTGAATGGCAGAGATTCAGCTACATCCGCATTACGGGTACCAAAGCCGTTGTCAATTTCGCAGGCAAGCACCTTGCGCACAAATTCTGCGTTGTGTGCCAAGGCAATCGTCTGGGCATCGACCGGCTCAAAAGAACAAATTTCCATGTTGATCTTGTAATCAATTTTCCAATCGGCCACCACCAGGCGCGGTTTGAGCGCTGATGGCGAATAGCTTTGTGACGTGGCCACTTGCTCGGGACGGTAGAAGACTTTCATCAGGAAGTTCCTTTATGTTTGACGGACGAGAACACATCGAGCCTGTTGCGAGGCTGTGCACAAAGGGAGGCTTGAGCAGCCTCCCTTTGGCGATTTACGCCCTCTTGAGCGTCAGCAGTGGCCGGTGCCATGCGGTTGCATGTCCATCGTTGGCGGCGATGGTTTGTTGGGATTTCTGACTGACGGCGGGCTCTTTCACAGAACCTTCAATCAGCCGAAACTCCTTGCGCCTGGCGACGAGCCCTTTCGGGTCAGCGGCCACCTGCTCGGCGCTGCGTGGGGTTTCTTCACGCTTGGTGGTTTGACTGGCCTTCTTTGAGGTCTTGACCATTTTTTTGGCTTGGTAGGCCAGTAACCTGTCTTGCACCCTCTGCACTAGCCGCTGTTTTTGAATTGGCCCCAGCGTTGGGTCGTTCATCAAGCGACTGACTTGTCGGCCCAATGACCGGATGAAGGGGTCGAGTGACAGGCACTCGATGAAATGGTGGTTCGACATGATTTGCTCCTTTGCGTTAAGTCTGAACACACCGCGATGACGCATCTGGAAAGAACCTGAGCCTGCAAACCATTTCAGAGGTTTCGGGCGTGAGTTCCCCCAGCCGCATCAGGAAACTTGCGCCCAGAAATTGGGCGCAGTTCCGCTGTCGCGGTGAAAGCCAATAAACTCGATTACGTGTTCAGCGTCTCTGACGCATAAGGTGCAAGGTGTTGCTTGTCATTGAAAAACTCTCCAAAAAGTCACTGCCATCAATGGCTTTCCTCCATCGCGTTGATGGATCGGAGAGCCGCCTGTTTAGCCAGCATTTATGAGTCGCCCCGGCAATCTGTCGATCAAATCCGGCGACGTTCTGCAATCAGACCAAAATCAAAATACAAACGAAAAAGCCCACTTCATCTGTCTCGAACGGCTGATGATTTTTCAATCACAAGGGGCTCGAAATTGCCAAAGCGGGCTTGGTCGCTTTAGCAAGAATATTTAACGTGCCCTGCAATTCAACTGGTAACTCGGCACGGGTAATAATGTAAGCGATGCGGCTCTTTTTGTCAACTCAACAATCGCAGCCCCATCCCAAGTGTGTTGCTTATTTGATTCACTTTTACTGTGCAAATCTCACTGACCTGTGATGACTGTCATTGGCGGGCAACCAAGGTCATCGACACGCCAGTTAGATGAAAATCCCAAGTCCATGCTGCCCTGCTGCTCGCCGTTGAGTGGCTGAAAGAATGCCTCGCCGTTGCTGAAGCGACCAACACAGGCCAGCGACTGGCCGAAGTTATTGCTGGCGACTTTGGTGAATTTGGGGTCGATGCTTTCTATCCAGCGGTCACGCAGGCCGCTGGAGGTGGCATACCCTCTCGGGAGCTGTACTGAAGCTCCCCCCGAAGTACGTATCTTCGAGCTGCGAAGGCGTTAGCGTCTTCTGAGCCATCGTCCATTTCGCGGCGTCGATTTGCGCCTTCAAGTCCTGCTCGAACAGGCTTCCCGGACCATCCGGTAGTGTCTGTAGATACGCCATATCCGCCTGCAATCTTTCCAAGTATGTCATCGTAATCACCCCAAAAATAAACATCTGCCTCGTAATCAACCTTCTCAGATGAGGAAACTCCATCAATACCACGAAGCTGGCGCCATAAGCTCTTGGCCTTCTGGTTTTCTCACCAGATCACCGCCGCTCACGGTGGTGCGGGTGGGCATCACTACCTGTCTGGCCGTGCGAGTTATCTG
>Ga0100398_1005067_pt1 | contig 10646 bp, 6 predicted proteins | sample CryGeymeta201522_FD_81568 | JGI IMG/M metagenome (GOLD analysis project Ga0100398, IMG submission 81568) | Groundwater microbial communities from Crystal Geyser aquifers in Utah, USA - Crystal Geyser metaG 2015-22 | ecosystem: Environmental > Aquatic > Deep subsurface > Groundwater | place: USA... | reverse complement strand
TACAAAAACCGCGGCTGGCTGCACGATGGCGAGGCAGCCGGAATATACACCAACGGTGTGCAAACCAATTTCCAGGGATTGCTGATTGCGTCAGCTTACAATTGCGGAATCCGCGATTTTGAGGTGGAAACAGGTTACGAGGCAGCGCTGAAAAACGAGGTGGAATACCATGGACGCAACCTTGGAAATGGCAAATACGACCTGCATTATTTTGTGAAAAACGGTTACGTTCCTTACAAAGATACGGTTTTGTCGAATGGCTGGGTTTTTAATTTTGGCGCTTCGCATACACTCGAATATGCTTTTAGTTCGTATGCCGTGGCACAAATGGCAAAGAATTTAGGCAATACCGGCGATTACGAAAAACTGATGAAGCAGGCTGCATATTACAAAAACCTGTTCGATGCAGAAACCAACCACATTCGACCCAAAAAGGAAGACGGAACTTTTATTACCGATTTTGACCCGATGAAAGCCTGGGATGGTTTTCAGGAGGGAAATGCTTTTCAGTTTACCTGGTACGTTCCGCATGATGTTGCAGGTTTGATGGAATTGATGGGGAAAGATGAATTTAACCGACGACTGGAAACGATGTTCGAAAATGCACAGAAAAGCCAGTTTGGAGGCGGAACAGGTGAGATTCACAGCTTTTCGGGAATCGATAAAATGTACAACCACGGCAACCAGCCTTGTCTGCACGATTCGTGGCTATTTAATTACAGCGGGCAACCCTGGCAAACACAAAAATGGACCCGCGCTATTTGCGACGAGTTTTATGGCACCGAACCGCTTCGGGGTTATGGGGTGGGGCAGGATGAAGACCAGGGACAACTCGGCTCCTGGTTTGTGATGGCTGCACTCGGTTTGTTCGATGTTCAGGGTTTGACCCATGAAAATCCAACCATGCAGTTTGGCAGTCCGTTATTTCAAAAAGTGATCATTCAACTCGACCCTAACTATTATCAGGGGAAAGAGTTAATTATTGAAACCAAAAACAACTCAAAGGAAAATGTTTATATTCAATCGGTTCAGCAAAATTCAGAACAGTTGGATAATAGTTGGATCGACTTCAAAAAACTAACTCAGGGCGGAAAGATTGTTTTTGAAATGGGTGACCGGCCAAATATTGTGTGGGGAACATCAACCCCGCCACCATCAATGAGTTCAAACAAATAGTAATTTTAAAAAAGATTAAAATGAGAAAGTATTTTTCAATATTCACGATTGTTTTTATGGCTTTTGCCTGTTCCACTCCCGTTAAAAAAAATATAAATATGGAATTAATCAACCAGATTGACAGCAACGCATATTTTCCTTATGTAAAAGAAAAGGCGCTTGAAATCATGAAAACCGGTTTCAATGCCGGCGACGGTTATCGCGAAGTGTGGATACGCGATTACAATACTTTCATTGAACTGGCCGCGCAGGTTTTTCCCAAAGAAGAACTGAAAGAAAACCTGCTCGTTTTTTGCCGCATGCAAGGTGAAGATGGAAACATTATTGACGGATTTACTCCCATTGAAAAAGTTGGCGCGGTAACGTACGATTTCTCTTATTCAACGCTTGAACCCCGCTACGCAGCACACAAGAATTCAGTGGAAACTGATCAGGAAAGTTCGCTGATTCAGGCAGTGTACAAATACATCAAACTAACCGGCGACACCACCATTCTGGCTGAAAAAGTGGGTGACAAAACGGTTGCTGAACGCCTCGAATGGGCTATGGACTTTTTGATGCAAAACAGGTATAATACGCAGTATGGACTCATCATCGGAGCTACAACTGCCGACTGGGGCGATGTTCAGCCGGAGCATGGCTGGGGAGTCGATTTGGACGAAAATACTCATCCGGCCATTGATATTTACGACAATGCCATGTTTATTATTGCACTGAACAACCTGACTGAAATACTTCCGGCTTCGCAATCGAAATGGAATCCTATAAAGGAAAGCATTGCTCAAAACTGTCGTAAACAATTGTGGGATAATGTAAAACAGAAATTCATTCCACATATTTATCTTGAAAAGGGATCACCTTTTCCTGCCGAATTTAATGAAAACGAGATTTATTATTTTGGAGGAACCGCCATTGCCATTGAAGCTGGTTTGCTGAGTATGGATGAAATAAAAATTTCTCTCGACGATATGGTTAAACGGGTAAAACAAGCCGGGGCGCCGTCAATCGGGTTGACCCTTTATCCACCCTATCCCGAAGGATATTTTGCCAATAAAATAATGAATCCGGTTTACAGTTACCAAAACGGTGGCGACTGGACCTGGTTTGGAGGACGAATGATTCAACAACTCATTAAATACGGCTTTGTTGAAGAAGCTTACCGCGAAGTTCAACCCATGGTGAAAAGGGTGAAGGACAATAATGGCTTTTATGAATGGTACTCGGTAAACAACGAACCCCGCGGTTCGGGAACCTTCCGGGGTGAAGCAGGTGTGCTGTACAAAGCAATTGTGATGTTTGAAGAGTGGAATGAAACAAGTAAATAATAAATTATTGTTGTTCAGTTGATAAAACAATGGTAAAAGGTGTTCGAATCACACTTCGACTGCGCTCAGTGTGACCGTCAGACTGAGCGTAGTCGAAGTCTGTTTACCAACTGAACGAAATTAAATAGGAAAACGAAAATGCAGGATTGGAGAAAAACAGCGCAATTCATCATGCCCGCTAAAAAAGAAGAAGTAAAGGAGGGCGAATATGATATCTACCCGACAATACGATTGGAAGAAGGTAAAATCGGTATTGGTTATGAATCGCTGGCAAAATCACTTTCAGGTGAGAAAGTATTGATAATTGACGGTTACCTTGGTGTTTTTTTCGATGATTTCAGCAAAAAACTAAATGCAGAATTTGCCCGTTTGGGGAAAAAAGTTGCCTGGTTCTCTGTGGATAAAGCACTGAAGGAAGAAGCAGAAATTGACCGGATGGATACGCCTTTTCTGGGAGGCGACGACCCGCTTTTCGGAACCCGCACGAGTTTGGTTTTAAGCGATTTTTATGATGCAAACAAACTTTTTCAAATTCAACCTGATTTAAAGGCTGATATTTCGGTGATTATTGGTCCGGGAGCATCGCTGGCCGGCTGGAAAGGCCAACTGATTTATATCGACCTGCCCAAAAATGAGCTGCAATTCAGGGCACGGGCAAAATCGATATTCAATTTAGGAGCCGGGAAAGCAGATGAAATCAAACCCATGTATAAACGGTTTTATTTTGTTGATTGGGTGGTTTTAAACCGGCACAAACAGCAAATTCTCTCACAAATCGATTTTATGGTTGACGGTCAGCGCCCCGAAGAACCAAGCTGGATGACCGGCGACAATTTGCGAAAGTCGCTGGTCATAATGGCGACCAATACTTTTCGTGTTCGTCCGTGGTTTGAGCCGGGTGCGTGGGGAGGCCAGTGGATAAAGGAAAAAATTCCTGCCCTGAATCCCGATGTACCCAACTACGCCTGGTCGTTCGAATTGATTGTCCCTGAAAATGGTCTGATTGTGGAAAGTAGCGGAAATATACTGGAGGTCTCGTTCGATTTGCTTATGTTTCAGGAATACGAAAACGTGTTGGGCGACCGTGCCGAAAAATATGGGTACGAATTTCCAATCCGTTTCGACTTTCTGGACACGTTCAGTGGTGGAAATCTTTCGGTGCAATGTCATCCGCGTCCTGAATACATGAAGAAGTATTTTGGCGAAGACTTTACGCAGGAAGAAACTTATTATATTCTTGATGCAGGCAATGATGCTACCTGTTATCTCGGGTTTCAGGAAAACATTGACCCGGCTGAATTTGAAAGAGATTTGCGTTTCAGTTTCGAAAAAAATGAGGCAATCGATATCACCAAACATGTGCAGGTACACCAATCGCACAAGCACGACCTGTTTTTGATTCCTCCCGGAAGTGTTCACGGGGCTGGTATTAATAATCTCGTTCTCGAAATCAGCACAACAACCTACATTTTTACCTTCAAAATGTATGACTGGATGCGACTGGATCTTGATGGTAAAACCCGTCCGCTAAATATCGACCGTGGAATGGAAAATCTGTATTTCGATCGCAAAGGTGAATACGTAAAAGAAAAAATGATTTCGAAACCTTATTTGCTAGAAGAAGGTGTTGACTGGAAACTATTCCATTTGCCAACCCACGAAAAACACAGTTATGATGTGCACCGGTTTCATTTTAAAACTAAAATCGAAGTAAAAACCGAAAACAAATGCCACGTGCTTTCTTTGGTTGAAGGGAAAAGCATTATTGTTGAAACTGCCGGAGGAATGCGGCAACGCCACAATTACGCAGAAACATTTGTGATACCTGCAGCAGCCGGATCATATACCATAATAAATGAAACCAAAAGTGAAATTATGGTTGTAAAGGCGTTTTTGAAGTAATTTTATTTGGTTTCAACAATGGCATATTTTGTTATCTTCCAGAATTCTTTCGGATTTTCTATTTCGAGATAAGCAACCATATTATTCTCTTCAACCAACCGGTATGAATTCTCCGGATGCTTCGAGAGTAATTTTGCCTTCCGTGTGTTTATTGGAAAATGGTTGGCACTTCGAATGTCCAATAAGGTAAAATTATTTTCGTTTAAGTCATCGTTGATATTTTTGCTTTTTGCTATTCCCAAAAATCCGCCTTCTTTCTCAAGAACGCCATTTGCGATAAGCTGACTTTGTGTCCCTGCAACAAACCAGGCTTTGTTAATTTCGTTATCTTTTTCGAAAATGGTTTGCGATTTTTCGACAATCATTTGCGATTTGGTTTCAATGGAATCTTCTCTTGAAGCAATATCAGTTTGTAGTTGAGCAATGTGTATTTCCTTTTCCTCAATCTGATTATCACGTTTCTCAAGTTCTTCCCTCAACTGGGCCATGCTGTTCTCATGTTCAAGAATTCGTTCGTTGAGTTGGGCTATTTTGTTTTTGAACGATTTGATTTCGATGCCCGAAGCTTTTAGTTTTTTATCTAATTCTTCCATTTTTTTGCTGCTTTCAGCGAGCATCTCGTTCATCAACTTAACATCGGCGACCAATGTTTCCTGCCTGCTTTTGCTACCTTCCTGCGGAATTGAAATCATCTCATCGCGTTTGTTCCGCACAAATGTCAGGTTTTGTTCAATCTCGTCAAAAGTATTGGCCATTTCGTTTACCAGCGAATCCCTTTCTACCAGATTTGTGTTCAGATTTAAATTGTTTTGGGTTAACTGCCCGATTTCAGTTTTGTCTTTCAGAATAATTATTCCTGCAATTACAAGAATCAACAGAATCACTAATCCCGAAATTCCTGCTACTAATGTTTGTTTCTCTGTTTTCATGGTATTTCTCTTTTTTAATTTTAAAACTTTTTTAAACGGTAAGAAAGGATGTTCAAATTGAACTCCATTAAAATAATTATGTGTAAATCGTTGTAATACAGATGTGTTTGTTCAGGTAGATTTGGGTTGATATTATCAAACTGATAGTTTATTATCAGATTGGATACAGAATTAAGGGATGGAATATAGTTGAATGAACAGTATTTATTTGTTTTCCTTTAGCATCCGATAAATGGTGGCAATTCCAATATCCAGTTTATCGGCAACCAGTTTGTGGTTGTTGCTGTATTTTTCGAGGTATTTTTTTACAATACGTATATTGAATTCGCGCAGGGTCATTTCCTTGTCGATATGATCTTCCAACAGAACATTGTGTCCCAAATAAATATTATCCCCGCTGATTTCATCAGTATCGGAAATGGTGATTGCGAGTTCGATTACTGATTTTAACTCCCTGATATTGCCGGGATAGGAGTAGGAAAGTAATTTTTCAACGGCCTCTTTTGACAAGGTTTTTTGGTTAATTTTATTTTCGTTGCAAAACTCTTTAATAAAATGTTTGGCGAGAATAATGATGTCGTTTCCCCGTTCGCGAAGTGGTGGCAATTCAATGGGGAAGCCATATAACCGGTAATATAAATCCTGCCTGAAAGTGCCTTTCAGCACGGCCTCCTGCATGTTTTGGTGAGTAGCGACAATAATGCGGCAGTCGGTTTTTATGGTTTTGTTGCTGCCAACCTTTACTATTTCTTTCTCCTGCAAAGCACGAAGTAATTTGGCCTGAACAGAAATATCCATTTCAGCAATTTCGTCCAGAAATAAAGTTCCTCCTTTTGCTTCCTCAAATTTCCCGATTCGCTGGTAGTTGGCGCCTGTAAAAGAGCCTTTTTCGTGGCCAAAAAGTTCGCTTTCAATTAATTCTCTGGGTATGGCGGCCATATTAACTGCAACAAACGGGTTCGATGCCCGCTGCGAATTGTAATGAATAGCCTTGGCAACCAACTCTTTACCAGTTCCCGTTTCGCCCGTTAGAATAACAGAGATATTGGTTCGGGTGGCTTTTTCAATCAGTTCAAATATATTTTGGGTTGATGGATGGTTGCCAAAAATGGTGTTCTGGTAGCTGTATTTCTTTTTAACCTCACTGCGCAGCGAAACGATTTCCCTTCGTTGTTTTACTCCATTGCGGATGTTTTGAACGGTATTCAACAGCCTTTCTCGAATATCTTTTGATTTAACGATGTAGTCGTAAGCGCCATATTTTAACAACTCAACCACAACCTCTATTTCATCCTGTTCCGAAATCAGAATAACTTGTATTTCTTCGTTTTCGGCTTTTATTTTTTTGAGGATTTCCAACCCTAACATGTCAGGAAGCCGGTAATCCAGCGTGATCACATCGGGACTTTTGTACAGGTTACTAACACAATCTTTTCCGTTGGTAAACGATTCAATTTCATAATCGGGATTTAACGACAGATTATGCACAAGCAGCCTGCTGTACCATTCGTCGTCTTCAACTACAAAAATCCTGAAAGGTTTTTCTTCCATAGCAAATTCATTTTTACAACGTTGTCAGAAAGTTAGTCATTTTCTGCTTTAAATAGAGTTTAAAAATTACGTTTCAATTTCAACCAGGTATGAAGTTAAAAGTTGGTTCAATGCCGTTAATTCCGGTTTTATTTGCTGAAAAAGCCTGATGACCAATTTCATGTCTTCATTATTCTTGACTAAATTTTCCAATTCTTTTATGTTGTTGTACAGGGTTTTTGTCCCAATATGTTTGGCAGGGGCGGCCATTTTGTGTGCGCTTTCGAATAGCATTTCGCGGTTGCCATCTTTTATTGCAGTTTCAATTTTTGCGATTCCTGTTTCTGTCGATTGAATAAAAAGCCGGATCATTTCGTCGAGAAATTTCACATCGCCATTGGCCAGTTGCAACAATTCATCCAGATTAATTTGTTGGCTTTTTTCCACTGGCAAATGTTTTATATCATTGTTAATTAATGAATATATGACATCGAAAAGGTCTTTTTCAGAAAATGGTTTTAGCAGGAACCCTTTCATTCCGGCATTAATGTATGCCTGTTTATCGGTTACTTCGTTTACCGCAGTGGTGGCAATAATTACAACATCAGGATTGATTTCGGAAATTAACTTCGACGTTTCAATTCCATTTATTCCGGGCATATTCAGGTCCATCAGTATAACATCAAAATTTTGGCGTTGCGCTTCTGCAATTGCTTCGTTGCCATTTTTTGCCTCAGCGTATTGAATTCCCCAATTTTGAAAAATGCTGGCAACCAAAAACCGGTTGTATTCTTCATCATCGGCAATCAGTACCTTCAGATTTTGTATTGATTTGGGTATGATTAATGTTTCGCTCTCTGTTATCGGATGATTTAATTTTTCTCCCTTTTTGTAACTTAGGGTTACTGACACAATTGTGCCCTCTCCGGGTTTACTTTCAACTGTGATTGTGCCATTCATCAATTCCACCAACTTTTTAACTATGGCAAGTCCAAGGCCAGTCCCACTGTATTTCTTCCCTGTTTTATTTTCAATTTGAACATATTCATCAAAAATCAGCGCGATGTCACCTTTTTTCATGCCGATTCCGGTGTCAGAAATCTGTATTTTCAGTTCACAAATTTCACTGCCGGTTTTTGTACATTCCACACCTATCCTCACTTCGCCATCGTCAGTAAATTTAATGGCATTGCTGATGAGGTTAATTAGTATTTGTTTTAACCGGAGTGGGTCTCCAATCAACGCTTCGGGTTTTTCTCCCCTCCATTCAAAATATATCGGAATCTGTTTAAACTCCGCTTCATATTTTTGCAGGGTAAACACATCCTCGAAAAGTTCGATGGGCGAAAATGATACTGATTCGAACCTGATTTTATTGGCTTGAATTTTTGTAAAATCAAGCGTGTCGCTTACTATGTTTTTCAAATGACTGGCCGATTTGAAAATAGCTAAAATCATCTGTTTTGTTTCCTGGGTATTTTTTTTCTGCAATACCTGTTCGGTTAAGCCATAAATTGCATTCACCGGGGTCCTGAGTTCGTGGCTTACATTGGCGGCAAATTGCTCCTTTGCCCGGGCAAGATTTTTAGCTTTTATGCTGGCTTCTGTTAACGCCCATTGGTATTTTCTTGTTTTTCTCAGATAGTTAAAAAGCACAAAAATGGCTGCCATTAAAAACAAAACAGCAGTTAAAGTATATAAAGTAAGCCATTTATAAGTTTTTGTTGCCAAACGGTTTGCTTCCTCAGTTTTATTCACAAATTTGTTAACTGCCTTTGAATCAGCCCCGGCAATTAAATGGTTAATCTTTTTTCCAAGAAGAAGATTTTTCTCCATTAATTGTGATTCCAGGATATTGCTCTGTTTCCCCTTTTGTGTAAGTTCTTTTTCGAGAGTTTTGATTTTTCTTTTAATAACATCAAGTTCGGGAGATCGATTAATTATAAAAGTATCTGATACTATATTTTGAAAACCTGATATATCAGTTTGAAACGTTCTATTATTTATGGTATCGTTTTTCGTTTTATTAAGCGCTGAATATATATTTGAAAAGGAAGGAGGGTTGCTTTTTTTTGAAAGATGAAGTGTCAAAACTTCGTGCCATAGTTCCAGCTTTTCCATCGAAAATATTCCTATTGAATCAATTAATGCAGCATCAGTATTGAATTTTCCTTTGTAAACATTTAGTTTTCGTAAATTTAATATAATGTTTTTTTGATGCAGATTATATTGCTCCAGGTCTTCATCGTTATTGGTTAAAATATACAGCCGGAATGTGTGTTCCAGTATGGTTAGTTCAGTAGCAATATTTTTTATCAGAAACAGCTTGTTATCAGGTTGTGCCTCCTTTTGAATGGAATAAACAATTTGCGACAGGTTTTTGTATGAAAAATGTCCCAAAGTGAAAACAACAGTTGCAATTATTATTGCAACCAATGTAATTTGTATTTCCACCTTATATTTTGTCATTTTGCACAATAGCTAACTCTTGCTATGTAACGGATTTAATTTGTGATTGTTTTACGGGTTAAAGTTTTATCTGTTATTAACAGAAAACTAATAGTTAAAGGTTGTTTTAAAATTTAACAAACAAAAGATTACAACTGCCAATTTGGGATGATACAAAGAATGTTGTCCCGTATTAAGAAAATGAATTTTTTTGGCACAGATTTAAAAAATTGATTATCAGATATTAATATAATTGGTCTTGTTTTTGAGTAACAATTATTACCGAAAGGGTAGAATTCTTATATTAATGATTGGTTTTATGAAGGGGTTTGTAAATTATCAATCGCATTCCAAAAGCGTCTAAAGAATTCTACCCTTTTTTCTTTTAAAAAATCCAGCATTTTAATGATTTTAGTTTAATTCATTTTGATGAATTTCATTTCTGTGGTTAGCTGGCTCTGCTGGTTAAAATTGGTACAGGTAAATTCATTTGGATTTATAAAACTGGCATGAAATTCTGACCAGGCAACTTCGGGCATAAAGTTGAAAACAATATTTCCGTTAAAGTAATTGTTTTTGGTAAACTGCCCAATCCATGTGAAGTAGCCCCCGTTGGGATAAAGCAGAAAACCTTTGAATTTCCCTTCGTTTGAATCGAAACTCACGTTGTTAATATACATGGGAATTTTTTTGCCTTTAATTATCTGATAAACATCAATTACAAATGAAAGTCCGTATTCGCGGCATTCGCGCACCTCAACGCTATCGGCGCCAATTTCGGCCTGCCAGGTTCCGGTAAACTGTTTGTACAATTCGAGCTGGTTTAGTTTTGGTTGTGGCTTTTGAGCCAGGATACCGATTGAATAAAACAAAATTGTGATGGCGAGGGTGGTCTTTAGAATGGTTTTCATAATAGTTTATTTTTAGTTTTCAGTATTTTATACGAAAACTAAATACCAATGGCACTTTCTTTTTAAGAAAATTTAGGAAAATATTTCATTCTTTATTCAATTTTACACGACAAGATGTTGTGTCCACACTTCCTTTTTGGTAAACCATACTATCACCAGGCTTGTTTTTGAGGTTTTTGGATAGCGAATCGGACACAATTTAGCAAACACCTTTTTTGGCAATCTTCCCCCTTTGACCAAAATCAAAATATTAAGCAATATTTATTTTTCAAAGGAGGAATTAAAGGGGGATTGAAAAGCATTTGGCAAGTATTCACCGGGTGACTCAGAGTCAATCGGTGAACAGGAACAGTGTTCCAAAGGTTTATTCATCCGATGACTTCAAGTCATCGGATGAATAAATTCCCTAAAACGCCCACGTCACC
>Ga0100398_1005066_pt1 | contig 10646 bp, 6 predicted proteins | sample CryGeymeta201522_FD_81568 | JGI IMG/M metagenome (GOLD analysis project Ga0100398, IMG submission 81568) | Groundwater microbial communities from Crystal Geyser aquifers in Utah, USA - Crystal Geyser metaG 2015-22 | ecosystem: Environmental > Aquatic > Deep subsurface > Groundwater | place: USA... | reverse complement strand
GTGACACGACCACTCAATCGGACCCTTTCGAACCCTCTCCCATTCAAGAGATACCTCAGCACCAGAGGCCACAGTCGTCGCAACAACGATTGGCTGACATTTTGGATTTGGCCCTAGGTATTGATCTGCCGCTACTAGATATCAGCGACCAGACGTCCGCACCCATGGCGCCATCCTCGTCAGCCTTCATCTCCTGTGATCCTTTCGATACTGTTTAATCTCGAAATGTCCATTCGCTCCACATAGTTACATTTATTTAGTCTTTACATAAACTCTCTACTGATCAACGCTTCCGTATACTAAGCTAGCAGCTGTTCGCCATAAATGCTACTGCAACTGGTTTAGCCAGTTATGTGAGCTAGCAAATCACTTACGTTTAGTTCCAGTACTCTCTTTTCGACAAAGTCTTTCGAGTGCAAGCCACGACGACGACAAGACGAGAAGAACTGGATTGCCTCTTCTAGACAAAAAAAAACATAGAGAACATCAGCAAAGTTCACCAAAACTCTCCCTCCTGCTCTCCGGATACTCTACGCAGATTTGAAAATGTTCTTTTCAAATGAAAGTAAGACAATGCTTCTTGGTAAAAGGAACAAATTTTGATGGCCCACGGTGAAGGCGTGGATATGTTGGTGGGAGCTCGCACGGGCTTGCCCGTGGCGAAATAAATAAAATAATAAATAAATAATACCGGAGTTTAAATACTCCGAGTAAGCTAAGAAATAAAATTTAAATTCTTCGAATTCTTTCTCAGCTTGTCCAGACTTCGATAGAGAATGCCAATGAACAGATTTACAGATCTGCAACAACATGAGACATCCAAAACTTTCCACGATTCCTTCGTCACAAACAAACTGACAACAATACTGCATATCATTACAAGCCAATACAAATACGCACTTATACAAGTGATTAACGTTATTAATTTTTTCTTTTTCATTGAAAAATCATGAGCAAGTCTCCGGGAGAATTTTTGAATTCCTTTTTTGGAATGGAAGGCAAAGTGGCACTGGTTACTGGTTCCACGGCTGGATTGGGTCGTTCCATCGTCGAAACGCTCTGTCAGGCTGGGTGCACTGTTCTCGTCAATGGAAGATCCGAAGAACGCACCGATAAGGCGTGCCAAGAAATTATAGCAAAATTTGGCAAGGATCCCAGCTGTGTGATTTCTGCTCCTGGCGACACCTCCAAGCCGGAAGAAGTGAAACAAATCATCGAAACAATTAAAGCCAGTTCGAATGGAAAATTGGATATTCTAATCAATAATGCAGGAATTAATCTGCCCGAAGCAAAATTTGAAGATCAGTACTCGGAGGACCAGTGGAACAAAATTTCCAAGGTTAACATTTCGGGACCGCTCAACATGACCCATGCTGCCTTGGTACTGTTGAAACAATCCAAAGCGGGTCGCATCATTAACATGTCCAGTATGATAGCTCACGTCGGATCACCTACGAACAATTTGTACACCATGACAAAATCGGCCATGTTATTGTTTACCAAAAGTTTGGCAGCACAATTGGCCATGACAAAAATTACCGTCAACAGCATTTCTCCGGGAGCATTCAAAACCGATATGAATGCCAAATTCACTCAAGACGAAAAAGCGTTAAAAGAAATTGAAAGTTCCATTCCCATGGGTCGCATGGGAGACCCCCAAGAATTGGCTGGAGCCGTTTTGTTCACAGCATCCGATGCGGCTTCCTACATGACGGGAAGTGACATTTGTGTTGATGGTGGTTTTGTGGCTGTTTAAAGAGAACGACAGTTAGAGAGAAGATGTTCAGTCAGAAACACACAGACTCAGTGTTTGCTGAACTGGTAGCGCATCATTTTTTTATAAATGCTACTATTATAGTAGGTATGAAGTCGTAACTCGTATGGCCTTAGCACGCTTTTGCGTTCTTTCATCTCTTGCAATAGAAATACGTGTGTGTGCTAAAACCGCCATCTCATTTTCGTTGTGAAAGTAGGAGCGAACATTAAAGATGATACGTAGTGGTAACGTAGCTCCCATCTTCATCTTTATTATTATTATACGTTCTAATATTTTCGACCTTGCTTTGCCGATCAACATAATATTGTTGCTTCCATTCACTAGCTAGCTAGACTACTACTAGCTGGCTAACTACTGCGAGTATTAGGTAGCTACAGTACCATATTCCATAACAATAGTAGACACTGTATTGGAGAGCTTTCAAGCAACCGCAATACCTACTAGCTAGTAGTAACGTGAACTACAAGTAGACTAGTAGAGTACGCGTTCTGTAAGTATTATTCTCATGTCAACATCCCGTGCAGAGTTGCGCCTTTGAAGATGAATCCGCTGAACCCTGTTGTGTCTGCGTGTCTGTACGTCACTCCGTCAGCCACAGGTCATCCATGGTTGTTTTGGATGACTAAAATAATACTTATTCGTCTTTTGAAGGAGTACTGTATTTTCCCCCCTCGGTTCCAAGAAGCGCTTTTGCAACAGCAGCATGCAGCACGCAGCATGCAGCATTAACAAACATTCATTCATTTACCGTACTTCATTCTACTAGCTAGTATTAGTAGTACTAATTATCAAGTCTTGCACAACAAGCTTGTTACGTTTTACGTTTGTTGTGCGCTTAACAACCTTGGGGCATTGCTATTACTGTTTTTCTTTTATCGTTTACTATCAAAGTTTTTTTAATCAAGATCAAGTTTCGCCAGCTCAAAGAGCTTTTTAAAATTATAGGTGGAGCATTATTTTTAATTTTTTATTTCCTTTACAACACCAAGATTCAAGATTCAAGATCAACAGAAAAATAACCATGACGACAGTCACGCTGACCGTGGATCAGCTACAAGACCTGTTGCAGAAACAGACGTCATCATTGGAACAATTGATGACAACTCAAATTGCTCTTCTACAGACCAAATTGGAAACTTCTTTGGATGTGAAATTGCAGGCCAAATTTGATGAAGCCGAAATGAATGTGAAGCAATTTGTGAAAGAATCCATCGACGACGACGATGATGATGATGATGATGTTAATAATGATAATGATAATGACGATAACAATGGTAAGGGCGATGATAAAGTAGTCAAGGAAAAGCAAGCAGTAAACTACGAAGGAATCATCGAGACGTTCCATCAACTTTGTGAACGACTGGAAACGTCTATGGATGAAAAGATTGATCAAATAATGATGAAACAAAACGCTGCTGCTGCTGCTGCTGCTACTACTACTAATTTTTCTAGTACTACTACGACATCGGATCATCAATCCATCAGTGATGGTGCGAATTCCAACAATGCTCAACAGCAGCAGCAGCAGCAAGTGTTACTGGAAACAACTTTGACGAGACGTATGGAACTTGTAGAACAGTTCATCGATGCTCGAATGGCAGAACACGAAGCCTTTTACAGCAGTGCATCCGCTAGGTTGCAAAAGGATGTACTAGAAGCCATTCAAGATGCCTGGGTGCGCCACTACAACAACAAGGCAGTCAGAGGAGTGACCAAGGAAGAATTGGAAGCCATTTTGGATGCCAGAATCGATGCCTTGAGCGATGACGATGATGACGATGATAAGGATGACAAAGATGATAACGCGGAAGAAAAAGAAGGGGACAAAAATATTTCTAGAAGTGGCAGTGCCAGTAACCTCAAGACGACCTTGAAATCGGCTTCACTTGCTGCTGCTGTTACTAGCCCAAAGCGTAATCATGGTACTGCCAATGCCAATACAAAGGCTTTACAGCAGCTTCTGCAACAGCAAAAGGAATGGATTGATTTGCAAAATTCCACATCGGATCTGGAACTTCAAGTCCAGCGAAAGTTGCAGGTTTTGGAAGATGAAGAAAAACAACAACAAGGGATTACTGGTGTAAGGGGAACTAATAATAGTACCATGGCATCGTTGGGAACGGTATTGGCCAAACTCAATTCGTTGGAACGGGTCATTTTGAACTCAACCAAAACCAACAACAACATTACCCGAACGGAACCACATCCAGCTACCACTATTACTTCGAAAGTATTATCTGCCGGGAACAACTCCAAAGAAGGCAACGGGACCAATCGTCGTCGTCATCAAAAACAAGACAATAGTTGTATGGAAGATAGCAGCAAAAGCAAGACAGCGGCTTCTGTTTCGAATATTGCCGAACAAATGATGGGCGGTAGTTCTAAACAAAGCAACAACGAAGACAGCAGTAGCAACAACAACAGCAATACCAATAAGACTAGACTTTCCAAACTAAAAAATCGTCACCAGGCACGGTCGTTGTCGACAGATGATGATGTGGACGATGCTTATCTTGATGTCAGTTTGGATGAGAACCAAGCAAGAAACGCCGGTCACGACGACGACGACGAGGAGGAGGAGGAGGAGGAGGTTGCAGATGTTGACAATGCTGACGATTACAACGAGAAAGAGCATGGCGATACAAAGAGGGGTGGCCAGAAAGAAAAAGGGGCTGTCAAATCTTTCATGTCAACCTTGGATAATTGGAGAGATTTGGAATCCAAAAAAGACCATAACCCAGAAATTGATGGTGATGATGGTGATGATATCAATAATATTGACGAAGGTGACGTAGAAATTAGTGACAGCGACAAAGAGGAAGATGACAATGATGTTTCTATTGATGAACAGAACTCTCATGAAACCTTGAGCGTTGACGGTGACATCGACGAGAAGGAAAGTGATGTGGAGTTGGGCGGCGACAACAATAATATTGACGAAGGAAAGGACGACAATGAAGAAAAGAATGCTTCAGATGACGAGGAGGAGGACAATGCCATTGTCAACAAGGCTGTCATGAGAGTCCTTCGTCAATTGGAGACCAAGCTTGGTCGTGTCGAGGAGCACGTCCAGAACATGGCCAAGCAACTGACATTTGATGAGATAGAAGAAATGGTAACCAATGCCAACGACACGCTGAAGAGTGACTTAAAAGAATGGATGTTGGAGCAACAAGAATACATTGTACAACAACAGTCCGAGTCCGGGCAGGCAACTGGTGAAGCGACGACGTCGGCGGGAATGGTTTTACACGAAGATTTGGAGCAGATTCGCGATAAGCTCTTTTCCATTGAAGAAGCGTTGGCTGCAAACACAGTGTTGCTAGAGAAGAGCAACGAAGAAGTCGAGGAAGCAGTGCCGGAAGAATTGCCTCTGTTAACGGACACTATGATGAGCAGCAGTATTCCTACCGCAGAGCTCGAAGAGAAAATTCTCCGACACTTAGATACAATGGACAAATCCGTCCAGTTCAAGCTTGACGAAATCTTTTCCGAGTTGCAAAATGACAGCGCTATATCAAAGAGAAAGACTCTCTCGTCTCTTTCTGAGGACGATCGAATAGCAGTCACGAATGCTCTCCAAGCCCACCTGCAAGGATTGCAGTCAGCCATTGTAGCTCAACTGAAGGAATCGATACCGGATTACGGTATGGCGAAGTCTCTGATCAGTGAAAATCTTGAGGAAATACGCCAGGTGGTTTCCGAAGTTGCCATTTCCGAGGTAGAACTCCTCAAGACGCAGCTCAATGTCGCAGAAAAGGCGGAACAGGAGGCCCTCCACGCGATCAATGTGCTGCAGACCGAACTAGAACAGGCCAAGGAAAATGAACGACGATTAATGTACAACAGAATGAGCTCCGTCCCAAGCCAACAACCAGGACAGGATAATACTGGCGGTCTGTTCAATTTCGGGGGCCTGGCAGGGGCTCTAACTGGCGCTCCGACAGGCCTACGTTCGAACCGTACCAGTCGGCGAATGAGCATGGAAAGCCATTTATCAGCTCTATCGGATCCCAAGTCCACGAACCGAGGTTCAGGACTAGGATTTTTAACGCCTGCTTACGGCCGGAAATCGTTGGCGGCAGCCAAAAAATTAGAAACCTGGAAGGCCCAATTTGCTCAACTGGAGGACAAGTCAACCGACCTGCGAACCTTGTACAGTCAGTTGCGTCAGCACGGCATTGAGCAGTGGTCAGCAGAAGAATCCTCTCAAGCCGAGAATATGCCTTTCCAGGCAAGAGCAACGACAGCTACACCACCACCTGTCAAGTCGAGTTTGCGACCCAATAATCGGTACTCTGCCGGAGAGGTTAAATTGGAGGAAGAGTTAAGCGAAGGTGATTGGAATTAGTGGGCCTTTTTTGTGTTATGCAAGAGAGAGAGAGCGGACGGACGAATAGTATGCAGGTGGCGTTCGGCAGAAATAGGTCGCAACGGGGGTATTTCCTGGATGTAGGACGACTACCAGTACGAATGAGATATGAATCAATATATGTGCGTATAATTGTTTCTTTTTGGTTGCGTATTGTGCAACAATAAGCAAAACCAAATTGGTGGTGTAACAATAATTTACGAATCCAACTTTTGTATCTACGCGAGGAAACGATAGCAAACTATCTAGGCCTGGTCCACAAGTCCTCTGGCAAAATATCCAGCCGCAAAGACAGCAGCGTAGCTAGCTGCATTCTGAAACGCTCGCAAGGGTGAAACTCGGTATTGAGCATTTTCCCCTGTTGCAACACATCCGCGAACATCCCTTGTAACAGAAGTAGTGCTCGTACTTGTCCAGCCCTTCTCGACAGCCGAATCATTTATTTTGCGAATCGTATCATTATTCCAACCAAATGCTTCCTCGCGCGATCTTTTCTTGTTGTTGTTGTTGCGATTGTTGTTCGATGGTTTCTGTTTTGCAGGAAAGAGTGCGCTGCGAACCGTTTCTCGAACAGTTTCCGAAATAACGTCGTCGTCGTCGTCGTCGCTGTCGTCGTTCAGCGACAAAGGTGACACCATATTGGTATTACCCGCGGGAAATCGTGAACGGGAATCAATGGTTCCAAACGAATTAGATGAAACAGCAACATCACCAGAGTTTGTTTTTGCTGACGATATCGCTGTACGAGTAGTGAATCCTTCGTGTTTGTAAGATAATGGTGAACAAAGCGAGGGATTTTTTTCCAAAAAATAAAATATAAAGGATGGGTCATCCTTGTTGGCAATAGCTTCCATCCACTCATCGGTGGTGGCCAAAATAACGTTTCCTTGAGTGGCTGTGACGCTGGTTGTATCGTGTGGATGTGGATGTGGATGTGGATGCTGATCATCAGCAGCAATGCCACTGTTACAATTGTTATTGTTTCTCACAACTTTGGGCAACAGCAATTGTGCTCTTCCCATTCTATTTAAAGACAAATGAAATTTGATACCATCCAATTCTTGTTGAACTGCCAGTGATCGTCTCCCTGCCATGGTCCACTGCTCATGACAGCACGATAGGTCTGTTATTGTAAAATTGTATTCTCGAAGACACTCGTGAAAGGCAGTAGCTTGTTCCAAAACAGATTTGATATCGAGAACATGTAATTCATCAATAGACAATTTCTTCAAATGTGTATTATACCGCAAGGCATGAGCCAACTCGACCATGCATGTTGTCCTTTGCGAACAACTATTGTTGAAGTGAAGATGATGATGATGACTTTGATGTTGCATGTGTAACTGGAGTACCTCCAAGGCTGGTATATTTTGTTGAATGAATCGAGTAATGTGTTGCTGCATGTGTACCGGTGTGAAGGCTCCCGTAAGCATGGGCAACAATAAGACGCGTTGCAATTTGCTGTTGGAACAATGATGATGATAAGTCTGTAGGGCATTGAAAAATGCTGTCACTTGTTCATCAGATTCATGAATGCGTTGCAACATTTGTGCTAATACAGCTGCTTCTTCTTCTTCCTCGTCCTCCTCCTCATCATCAGCTTCTTCCTGTCGTTGTAATTGTAATTGTAATTGTTGTACTGTAATGTTTTCTCTGGAAGTAAACAAATGAAATCCATTGACAAATATTTTCGTCAATTTGGAATTTCTTCTTGCCACAATGGGAGTTACAATGGCCAGAGCAGGTTGGTATCGATCGTGCGAAAATCCAAATGCTATGCTTTCCAAATTAGGACAAGCGTCAGCCAGTGTTTCACCCAGATGGATCATATCATTTGGTTCGTTACGAATCCGACAAGTGTACGAAGTGAAGGTTCGAAGAAACTGTCCATACTTTCGAATGGCCTCCAAAAGTACCGCATCAAAATTACTCCCTACTACCAACACATCTTCTAACGAAAGATATTCCAAACGGCCATGATGGCCACGACCATGACCACCACAATAAGCAATCAATGTAGCCAAATCTTCCACAGTAATAATTTTATGACTCAAACTTTGACCGCAACCAGTAAAATCAATTTGTAAATGATAACTGACCGTTCGACGCTTATTAGTATTCTTTTTGTAGTAGTAGTTGTTGTTCTTGAAGTAGGAACGAAATGTTGGCGACGACGATAGTGACGACGGTGACACATCATTATCATTATCATCATCCCCTGAAGTAGACAAGTAACACTGTTGCTGCTGTTCTTGTTCGTCATGTTGCTTCAGTTTGTTCACCTCCTTACGAATATCTCCTGGATTTTCGATTCGTATGGTTCTCATGGTAAAAAGTACAGTCCAGTAGGGTACGACGTAACAAGACCCTGAATTACCAAAAATAAGTACAGTATGAGAAATCAGGAACGGTAATGGCAGTGGTAGCAATAGCAGCAATAGCAGCAATAGCAGCAGTTGTTGGTTGTTGTTGTATGACAGAGAGAGACAAATAATGGAAAGAGAGGTAGATGTTCTCAGTACGTCTGAATCCTTTTAAAAGTAAACGGTAAATAGCGGTTAAAATATTCATAGCGTTTCACCCGAGCTATCTCTTTATTAATCCTTTTTTCGTTTTCAGCGATTTTTATCAATACTACTCTAGAGTACCACTCTAGTAGTTGACTACCAGCCATGGTACTCTCTACTAGCTAGAGTAAAAGCACAGGTAGTATGTTCTCAGGCCTCCTCATAGCAGGTCCATACTACCACAGAAATACAATATGGAATGGTTGGCGCTCGACAACAAGAAGAGGGAACAAAGGAACATGATACGTCATGAGTGGTCGGATTTGATCATCTCGTAGCTTCTTTTGGTAAGAACGTGATACTATCACAACTTTTGCATCTAATAGCTAGTAGTAGTAGCAATCACCGTAGCAACGCCGGTACTAGCTCTCTATCACTGTCAAAAAGCAAGCTGATAATTATTCATAGCTACAGAGAACCCATTGCTGTTACTGTTGCTGTTGCTGTTAGCTAGTAGTAGTTCTATTCCCCGCGATCCGATAGATCTGAAACCAAGAACCAGAAAAAGAACGTAGGGGAAGGGAATGTCTTAGTAGTACATTTGCTCCATTTTATTCACAACACCAGGCGAGGGAAGTGTGCGGTTGATGATGACATCATTGTTACTAACCGTACCAGCATCTAAAACACAGTTGAAGTCACTCCGTGCCAGCATCTAAAGCACCGAGTTGCGTTTTTCTTCCCTCGTGGAACCGTAGTAGTCTACTAGTAGTACTGCCTGCTTGTTCGAGTGTGACGATGCACTGGTACTAGCTGGTTGCCTATTACCAAGTACCGGTAGCTATGTACGGTAACAGGCTTGCTGAGAAAGGCTTGCGTGATGATTATTACCGGTAGTCGTGGTATGGTACTGGCGTTACTACTGTACTAGAAGATATCATGTACTCTAGCTAGTAGTACTAGGTACTACTACTAGAACCTACTACTAGTAGACCAGCTAATCTAAAAAATACGAACCTTCCAAGATGGTGGCGAGAGGATGCCGGGAGCCAAGCTACCAGTAGCTCTTAGAGTAGTAGTAGAAAGACTGTTGGTGAGAAAATAACTGGTACTAGTACTACGTAGTAGTACCAGGTACAAATAAGTGAAGAACACTGCATAAATCATTGTTTCATTTAAGTGCTACCTGGTACCTGGCTGGTACTACTGTACAGTAGTACCAGTACCAGGCACTACTAGTAGTACCTGGTACTAGCTAGTACCAGGTATTCAAAGGAGTGTATAAATCCGGCAATAGCCAAACTTCCTTATGATAGATATGATTTCATTATTACTACCTGGTACGGTAGCTAGTATTGTCCAATTCACATTTTGAACATTGTTCTTTTCTTGGGTCCCGACAAATCTGCTCAGCAAGTTTTTGGGGGAACCAGTTTCACAGCATGCCATCATATACCTGGTACACTACGGTACTACACGGAAGTTGTACCAGGTACATCATCAGCGCAGTGTGTTCGTTTAAATGTGTGCCGGAAAGAAAAAGAAAAAAGGAAGAGCTACCTGGTAGCTACACTAGAGCTAGCTACTACTACTAGTAGCTACTAGAGTAGCTAGAGTAGTAGGGTCTAGCTAGTAGTTACAGTAGTACGAGTAGTCGCTACCGGGTAGCCACTAGCAAGTAATGGTACTACTATCGTAGTAAAGGAATGATAGAAAAAGGAAGGCATAAAAAACGCAACAAAAACTGAAGACACAAAATCAAAAAATCAAAATTCCAGCTACCACTTACTTCTACCACTGTAGCAACTTCTACTAGCTACTGTAGCTACTGTAGCAACTAGTAGCTCTTGATTATCCTATTTTTCACGAAAAGGACTATTAGGAACAATGCAGTTTTCCGACAACGCCCCTTTCTTTTCTGAAGAGCAACAGCAGCAGCAGCAGCAGCAGCAGCAGCAGCAGCAGCAGCAGCAGCAGCAGCAGCAACAAT
>Ga0100398_1005063_pt1 | contig 10649 bp, 8 predicted proteins | sample CryGeymeta201522_FD_81568 | JGI IMG/M metagenome (GOLD analysis project Ga0100398, IMG submission 81568) | Groundwater microbial communities from Crystal Geyser aquifers in Utah, USA - Crystal Geyser metaG 2015-22 | ecosystem: Environmental > Aquatic > Deep subsurface > Groundwater | place: USA... | reverse complement strand
TAAAAGGATATTTGTCGCCTTTTTGTTTTGGGTCAACAATGATTTCGGCTTCGGGTAACTTATCCAAAACTTCATGATGGTCAATAATGAGCACTTCAAAACCCAAGTTTTTAGCCATTTTCACCTCTTTGAAATTGCCAATCCCGCAGTCCAAAGCAACCAATAATGCCGGGGCAAAGTTTTTTAGATGCGTTAAACCGGTTTCTGATATCCCATAACCTTCCATCTCTCGGTCGGGAAAATAAAGCTCTGAGATTTCGCCGTTTAAATTTTTAATTGTCTCTTTCAAAATAATAACTGCTGCCGCCCCATCCAAATCGGCATCTCCGTAGAGGATAATTCTTTCTCCCTTTTTTATTGCTTTCAAAATTCTCTCGGCCGCCTTTTTTAGATTTTTTATTTCTGCCATTTCTCTAAGGCTTCAATTCCTGGTAATTTTTCTTCAGCTAAAAATTCCAGAAGGGCACTCCCCCCTGTTGAAATATGATTGAATTTTTCAATGACCTTAGCCTTATTTAAAAATTCAATCGTATCCCCTCCCCCAACCACTGAAAAGGCCCGGCTTTTAATTATTGCCCGGGCAATCTCTCTTGTTCCTTTTTGATATTTTTTTTCCTCAATTTTTCCCAGGGGACCGGCCCAAAAAATTGTCTTTGCCATTTTAATCTTTTCTTTAAAATTTTCAATTGTCTTTTTATCCAAATCAAGAATTTGGCCATTCAAAACTGGGAAGATAATTTTTTCTAAATTCTTCATTGTCATTTCCTTTTCTCTAATTTCTTTGGCAACCAAGTTTCCCACCAAAATCCAATCTCCAATTTCTAAAAATTTTCCAATAACTTTGGCCTTATCTTTAACCTTGCTTCCGCCAATAATCACAATCAGGGGTCTTTCCGGATTTTTAATAATTTGTGATAAAATTTCTATTTCTTTTTCCAGCAAAAAACCGGCTCCCGAGGGTAAATATTTAGTTATTCCTACCACTGAGGCCTGAGATCTGTGGCAAACTGAAAAGGCCTCATTAATAAAAATATCACCAAGTTTAGCCAGATTTTTTGTAAAATTTTCCTCCCCTTTCTCTTCCTCTTGATGGAATCTCAAATTTTCCAAAAGTAAAATTTCTCCAGGTTCCATTTCTCTGACCCATTCTTCAACTTCTTTCCCAACACAATCTGGAGCTTTGGTCACTGAAAGATCCAAATATTCCATCAATTTCTCTTGAATAGGTGTTAACCTTAAGCCTTCAACCACTTTTCCCTCTGGTCTTCCTAAATGACTCATTAAAATTACTTTGGCTTCCTTTTTAATTAAATATTCAATTGTCGGAATAGTTTGTTTAATCCGAAAATCATCTAAAATCTCTCCTTGACCGGAGAGGGGGACATTAAAATCACATCTAACCAAAACTCTCTTATTCTTAAAATTAAAATCAGGCAGGGTTTTCATTTGGCTTGTTTTTTTAGGGCTTCTTCTAAGGTCTTTTTTAACTCTTCAACATTAACCTCTTTTCTTTTTATCGGTTCCCTTTCAGTTTTTGCTTTTTTTGATGGCGAAAAAGAAATAGGCTCTGTTTTTGCTGCCTCCTCTAAAGAAATAGTTGGCGCGGCTGTTTCTTTTATTGTCTCTTTGGTCGCCGGGGCTCTTTCTAGGGGCCCACCTTCGGTGGGAGGGCGGTGGGTGGGTTGTAGTCTGTTTTTCTTTAAACAAGATTTACAATAAATTGGTCTTTTTCCATCAGGAGGAAAGATGACCTTGGTCCACCTTCCACAAACAGCGCATTGAGCATCATATAATACCTGGGGAGTAACTTGAGGAGCCTCGGCTGACTTTATCACCCCTGCCCATTTAGAAATTTTTTCTTCAATAATTTTTCGGGGAGTACCATATCTTTCTCGGGAAACCTTAATGATTTTTTCTCGATAAGATTCTGCTGATTTCGACGCAGGAGGTAGGGTTTCAGCCGAAAAAGGCCGACCGGCTAATCCATCAATCATTAGTTTCAAATAAACATTGTATTTCCCTAAATTAACAAAATCGGCAGCCAGAAACTCGGGAGTGAATTCCTTTTCCATACACTCGGCGTCCTCAGCGCCTATCCTGAAAGAAACAATAGTCCCCACGTTGCCAAAGACAGCATCCCGTACCATGGTACTCCTACCACTGGGCGTCATTTCGTCTAATTGGGCTAAATATTGGTTTCCCAAAGTCAAAGATAATCTATATTTTCTGGCTTCAGATAAAATGTTACAAAAAGCTTCGGTGGCAAAATTCTGAAACTCATCAACATATAAATAAAAATCCCTCCTTTTCTCTTCCGGAACGTCTACCCGAGACATAGCTGCTAATTGGAGTTTAGTTACCACCAGGGCTCCCAATAATCTGGAGTTATCCTCCCCAATTCTACCTTTTGAAATATTGGCTATTAAAATCTTTCCTTCATCCATTAGCCTTCTCATGTCAATTTTCGACTTCACCTGACCAATGATATTTCTGATGAGAGGGTTAGAAATAAATTGGCCAACCTTATTTTGAATAGCCGCTGTTGCTTCAACTTCATATCTTTGAGTATATCTGGCAAATTCCTGAAGCCAAAATGATTTGACTACGGGATCCGTCACCCTATCAATAATTTTTTTTCGATAATCGGGGTCAGCCAGCATTCGATTTACCCCCAAAAGGGTGGAATCGGGATATTCCAAAAGGGCTAAAATACAATTATTTAAAATATATTCCATTCTGGCCGACCAGACATCTGGCCAGATTTTCTTAAAAACACCCATTAATCCCGAAGCCACCAGGTGGCGATGCTCACTTTCAACTTTTTCCATCACATTGAAGGCAATGGGAAAATCTAAATCAGCCGGGTTAAAATAAATGACATCATTAACTCGGTTCGAGGGAATAAAATCCAATAATCTTTCAGCCGCTTCGCCATGGGGGTCGATAAAACCAACTCCTCGACCAGCTTGAATATCCTGAATAGCCATATTAACCAACATCTCGGTTTTTCCCATACCGGTTTTTCCCACAACATAAACATGCCGACGCCTGTCGTCGGTTTTAATCCCAAAGCGCTTTCTCAGATTGCGGAAAGTGGTTACACCAAAATAAGTTATTTCTTCCTTCATATCTATTCGGTGGGTAGCCCTGGAGGAGCTTCTTCTTTTCTGGCTTCTACCCGAGGAACACCAGGAGCTGGCGCTACCGCCCGAGATGGGAAATGATAAATGGAAGCTAATTCCTCAATATTTAAAATAAAGGTTCCGGTTCTCCGATTGCCTATTAGGGGAAAGAGCGGACGAAATCTTTCTCGGTAAAGCCGGAATATCTTCCTTTTTCTTAGATAAAGTCTTCTGGTATCTAAAATTGAAATAGGAGGACGGCTATAAACCTTGGTAATTGTTTTTCCTAAAGGAAAGGGGGCGTTCATATTTTCTGTAACATAGTGACCTAAAAAAGCCAAACCCAATCTCAGGTTTCCCTTAAACCAAACTCCCCTTTTCCCCAGCCAAATCCATCTAATTGAAGTTAGATAAGGCGGTTTGGAAATTTTTCTCTCCACTCCGGCAACTACTTCCTTTTCTCCAGGAGTTAACCTCAATTCCGGAGCAATTAATTCGAATTTTTCTGGAGCTTTCTCTTCAGGAGGTTTACCAGTAATTAAGATTTCGGCTGCTTCTTGAAGTATTGGCTTTGGTTTTGGTTTTTCCGGCCTCTTAGATAACTTTTCTTTCAATGCCTCGCCTTCCTTCCAAAAAGGCTCGGCATAACTTTCGGAAATTGGAGTGGCCTGAATTTGAATCCAAAATTGCTCCCCTGGTCTGACTTTGGCTAACCATTCCAAAAGCATGGCTACCGGATCAACCCTTTTTTCCTCTTCCTTTTCAGCCTCTGTTTCAAATTGGGTATAGGTCTTGATTGGATAAGGATCGGGTCTAAATAATCTATAATCTGTTGCCCAAAGGTCCCAATCTGTGTTGGGCATGTCTTGAGGGACATTTCTGGTATAATCTTGGGCTAAAGTAATCTCCGCTTCTGGATATTGAGAATAAATACAGGCTTCAAGGGTATCCCGGCGATAATCAGGACATCTGATATAAAAATGGATTTCTCCACCAATGGAAACCGTTTCCAATGAAAGACACATAATTACTTTTCCATCCCACCATTTTTCCCAAAAAATGGGCGGGTCATAAAAACCCTGCCACAAGCCGGCAAAAACCGTTTCCATTGCCCGAATTGGCTTTAGAGATTCTTCCGGAAGTTTAATTTCCAGCAAAATCATCTTTTGCTTTTTTAAAAAACCTTCCATCCGCCAAAAGAGCCAAAAATAAACAGCCGGTTTTCGTAAAATAAAAGGCAAAGGCAACCACCACCAGGCCTTAATTAGTTGCCAGAGATAACCCAAAATTAAAGATATTGAAGCTTCCGGCATATTAAATTTCTTTTACCTCATATTTTCCCTGCGAGTTTCTTAAAAAATGTTTTTTATTGCTCAAATTTAGAAAAACCGTGTTTTCTTTGACCAATCTTTGTTTTCGAACTTTTTCTAAAATTTCTTCTTTGGTGAGGGGTTTTCCTTCTTCCTTTAAGATTTTTAAAATAACATCTTTGACTTGGCCCGGGAAATAACCCCACTCCTCCAGGGCATAGATTCCCCGGCCAACCAAAACGAATCTCGGGTCTTTTATTAATTCATTATGAACGGTTTGAACTAAGCTCCCTTCAATTAATCGCGCTACCTCAGCAAAATGGAGAGGTTTGCCAATTTTTTTAAAAACTATGTAGGCCTTGTCTTTTACTCCCCGGGGATTAATTTCCGGCCAATCAAGCAAACCAAAAAGTCCTTCAGAATTTCGCTGAATTTTTTTAGAAATCTCTAAATAGGAAATTAAAACCGGCTTTTTCAAAGAAATAAAGGAGGAAATCTCCTTTAAGGTGAGGGATTTTCCTAATTTTTTGAGTCTTTGAAAAAGGGAGTCAGTGATTTCTTCTGCCCGCTTTAAAGAATCTTGATCAATTAGCCACAAAGAATAAAAATCTTCTGTTTCTCCAAATCTTTGAAGATTTTCTCCCAGAGTTAGTAAAAAATAAACCTGGGGTTTCTGATTTTCTCCGCCTAATTCTTTCAGTAAAATCTCTTCTTTTTTGAGACCGCCTTGACTTTTAAGGTATTTTTGGAAATGTTGAAAAATTTTTTGATATTTCTCGGTTTTTGGTTTCAAATTCAGAATTCCATCTCTCTCAATCTGCCGGACCCTTTCTCGGGTAATGCCGTAGCTTTCCCCAATCAATTCTAAAGTTTCCCTCTGGCCATTTTTTAAACCAAACCGACGAAAAATCACTTCTTTCTGCCGCTGAGGTAGATCTTTTAGAAGATTTAAACAAATTTTTTGGTAATTAAATAACATCTTATTTTATTTAAACATTTCTGGGAACAACTGTCAACCCCCTCATCCTCCACCTCAACCAAGTAACTAAAATGGGAACAGCTAAAAAGATTGAAGAATAGGTGCCGGCAGTAATTCCCAAGATTAAAGTTAGGGCAAAATACTTTAAGGTTTCACCGCCCAAAAAGAAAATGGTCATTAAAGGAAATAAAGTGGTCAAAGAGGTATTAATTTGCCTGGTCAAAGTTTGATTTATGGCTCGGTTTGCGGTTTCCTCAAATCCTAAGAAAATGTCTCTTTGAAGGGTTTTTAAAAGATTTTCTCTCAATCGGTCATAAACCACCACCACATTATTGACCGCATAACCAACAACCGTTAAAAGAGCACAAATTATGGGTATAGTCATTTGGATTTGGTAAAATTTTCCCAGAAGAGCAAAAATTCCCAAAGGTATTAGAATATCGTGAGAAAGAATGAATAATGAAGCAATTCCATATTGCCAGGAACTTACCGGTTTTTGAACTTTGCGAAAGGCTATGGCAATATAAAAAACTATTGACAAAAGCGAGAAAGCTATTAAAATTTTCGTTTTCTCTTTTAGCTCCCGGCCGATTACCGGCCCGATTGATTCAAAGCGTTTCTCTTCCAGTTCACCGTTTACCTTTAATTTTTCGAGAATTTGCTGGTGAACATCTTCTGAAATATCTTTCATTCTAAGAATGAGACCTTTTTCATTAGCCGGTTGAAGAGAAAAATCTCCTAAATCAAATTCTTTCAGCCATTCTCTTATTTCGGGATTTGAGGGACGTTCAGTTTTAAATTCTAATTCTAAAATGCTTCCGCCAGTAAAATCAATACCGGCTTTCAACCCGAAAATAACTAAAAAAACTAAACTTCCGATAATTATCAGTCCAGAGAAAATGAAATAAATTTTTCGATATTTAACAAAATTCATAAATATCTAAGAATATCTTTAATTTTATCAGTCTTTTCCCAGGTAAAATCATGAATGTCTTTCCTTCCAAAATGGCCAAAACAAGCGGTTTTCCGATAAATTGGCCGCAAAAGATTGAGCTGTTTAATTATGCCACCGGGGGATAAATCAAAAACTTTCGGAATAATTTTTAATATTTTTTCTTCCGAAACCTTGCCAGCTTGCCCTGAGCTTTGTCGAAGGGTTCCAAAAGTATCAACACTCACTTCAGTCGGCTTTACTCCGCCAATAACATAAGATAATCTAACTAAGCATTTCTCAGCCAGACCTGCTGCCACAATGTTTTTGGCTATATAGCGAGCCATATAAGCTCCCGACCTATCCACCTTTGTCGCGTCCTTTCCGGACATACTGCCTCCACCAATCGGAATCTGAGGGCCGTAAGCGTCAACCACGTTTTTTCTTCCGCTTAATCCAGTGTCAGATACTGGACCTCCAATGACAAATCTACCCGTGTTGTTAATATAAAATTTTGTCTCCTTGTCTAAATATTTCCGGCAAACCGGCTTGATTACTTCCTCAACGATATCTTCTCTAATCTTTTTTAAAGAAACTTCAGGGTTATGCTGGGCAGCAATAACCACATTATCCAATCTTTTGGCTTTGCCATTTTCGTATTCCAAGGTTACTTGAGATTTCCCATCCGGTCTCAAATAAGGCAAAATTCCTTTTTTTCTAACCTCAGCTAATTTCATTACTAATTTATGGGCCAGCATTATTGGCAGGGGCATCAATTCAGGAGTCTCATTGGTGGCGTAACCGACACAGCTACCCTGATCACCACTCCCTTGTTTTTTAGTTCCGGTTTTCCTAACTCCTATAGCAATATCAGGAGATTGCCCACTAATCGTATTCAATACTCCAACTGTATGGCCATCGAATCCATATTCTGGTTTATCATAACCAATATCCAAAATTACTTCCCTGACCAAATTGTTTATATCAACCCAGGTTTTGGTGGTGATTTCTCCACAAACAACAACATAACCTTTGCTAATAAAAACTTCGCAAGCTACCCTGGCATATTTATCGTCTTTTAAAATTTCATCCAAAATGGCGTCAGCAATTTGGTCAGCCACTTTGTCAACGTGTCCCCGTGCCACCGATTCAGCTGTTAAAAATTTTTTTACCATAACCGTTTCACTCGCTCGAGTCGAGTGTTAACAAAACATTTAAGAAAGTTTTTAGTGATAATAAGGGCTGAAAACATGGAAACTAAAATCCCTAAAGTCAAAGTGGTGGCAAAACCCTTAATAAAACTGGTGCCAAAACCAAACAAAATCACTGCCACCAATAAAGTAGTTAAATTGCCATCTCTAATTGCCGGCCAGGCCCGATTAAATCCATCTTCCAAGCTCTGAAAAAAACTCTTGCCGCTTTTTAATTCTTCTCTCATTCGAGAAAAGATTAAAACATTGGCATCCACTGCCATGCCAATAGAAAGGATAAAACCGCCGATGCCGGCTAAGGTTAAGGTAACCGGAATCAATTTAAAAATAGTTAAAACTAAGACAATATAAATTCCCAAAGCCAGTGAAGCTAAAATTCCGGGTAAACGATAAAAAAGAATTATAAATAAGATGATGGCTAAAAATCCAAAAATCCCGGCTTTTAAAGATTTTTCTAAAGAAATGGCTCCTAAAGTTGGACCAACCGATTGTTGAGAAATTAATTTTATCGGAACGGGCAAAGCCCCGGCATTTAAGTTTCTGGCCAGGGATTTAGCTTCATCAATGGTAAATTGCCCGGTAATTTGAGCCTTGCCGCCAGAAATTTTTTCCTGAACAACCGGGGCAGAAATTGGCATTCCATCAATATAAATAGCTAAAATTTTGCCAACATTTTTTTCAGTAAATTCTTCAAAAATCTTTGCTCCCTCGTCGTTAAACTGGAGCAAGATTAAAGGTTTATAAGTAGCCGTTTGGTCAAAACCAAGCTCGGCTTTTTTTAAATATTTGCCAGTTAAAGGAGTGGGCTGGAAAGGGTCTTCAATCCCTTGTCCCTCTTGGGTTTCAAATACTTTTCTATTTTTTTCCAAAATTTCTTCAAAATTTTCTTTCTGTTCTTTGAATTCCAAATAAGGTGTCTCGCCAATCATTTTTATGGCTTCAGCCGGCTTTTGTATTCCGGCTAATTCCACAATTAATCTCTCCCCTTGAATTTGAACTACCGGCTCCCTGACCCCAAAAAGATTAACCCTTCTATCAATTACATCACGTAGCCCTTCCATACCACTGGTTTTATCTTCCACATTAGACAAATCTGCTTCATAAATCAGGTGGGTTCCGCCTTGCAAATCTAATCCTAACTTAAAAGGTTTATCTGGCATTTGAGGGATATTACTTAATTTCTCAATATATTTAATCTCGTTTTTTCTGGCATTTAACCAATCGGCAGATTGGTTCCAATATTGAGGATAAATTAAATTAGCCAAAAAGAAGGCCAGAATAAAAATAAAAACAGTGATTAAATAAGTTTTCTTTTTTGGCATAATTATTTCATTTTATATTTTAAAATCCGGCAAGTAAAGCGGCAACTATCACGACTAAAAATATTCCATCAAATACACCGGCTCCACCAATCGAAATGAATCCGCCAAATTTTTGAACTTTTCTTAAATTCAAAATGTCAGCTCCGATTAAGGTTCCCAAGGTTCCGGCAATAAAGGCAGAGATAGCTACAAATCCCGGGCTTAAAATCAGAGAAATGAGGGCCGAGAATATGGGCGGAATTAAAGCCGGTAAAGAAATCCCCTTTCCCGGAATAACTCTGGCTAAAGATTTACAAATTATAATCATTAAAATAGTGGCTATTAAAACTGGCTGAAGCGAAAAACCTGCCCTCAAAGTTAGAAAAAGAAAATAAAAAGAAAGTAAAATGGGTATGACCGCTCCTCCTAAATTAATAGCTATTCCCCGGGCTTCGATTTTTGGCCTTCGCCAGAGCCCAAAAAATCGGGATTCTTCAGTATAAACTAATTTTTTTCTGGTAAGAGGAATATTAATACCCGAACCAATGAGAATTAAAAAAAGTAAAAATATGGTTATTTCGGGAGAAATTCCCAGTTTTTCAAAGCCAAGGGTGACAATATGAAAATAGCCCAAAATAAACAAAATGGGCAAAAATAATATGAAGGCAATAAAAATTAAAAAAGCTATTGGAAAGAAAAACATATTAGCCAAATTTTGGATAACAACACTTTTTGTATTTCATTGGTTTGCCGGTTTTGGGATTAATTTTGCCGCAGGGGCAAGGGTCATTTCTGCCGAGCTTTCTACGTTCCCCGGCAACGTAATGAGGGGTGGCAGTGACTGGTTGCGGTGCAGTCACTGGTTGCAGAGAAACTCGTAAAATCATATTGGCAACCGTTGATTCAAATGTCTCAAGTAGCTTTCGAAACATTTTATGTCCCTCATTTTTGTATTCAATCAATGGGTCTTGCTGACCGTAAGCCCGCAATCTAACCGAATCTCTTAAATATTCCATATTTTCCAGGTGTTCCAGCCAAAGCATATCTAAGGTTCTTAAACTAATAAATTTAGCTGCCTGATTAAAATTTTCACCCAATTCTTTCATTTTTTCTTCGAGAGCTTTTTTTGCTTCCGGGGCTTTCAGCCAATTTTCAATTTTTGATTTCCAATTCTCGGTTTCCAACATCTCTCTTCTTTTTTTATAAATCACTTCTCGGTGTTTATTCATCACGTCGTCGTATTCCAAGACATGTTTTCTCAAATCAAAATTCATTCCTTCAATTTTTGACTGGGCTTCTTCAATGGCCCGAGAAATAAGATTGGCTTCAATCGGCTGATCTTCGGGAATTTTTAAAGTATCCATCAAGGCTTTTATTCTCTCTCCACCAAAAATTCTCATTACGTCATCTTCCAGAGAAACAAAAAACTGGGAAGATCCCGGATCTCCCTGACGTCCCGACCTCCCCCTGAGCTGATTATCAATTCTTCTGGCTTCATGCCTTTCCGTGCCAACAACATGGAGCCCGCCAAGTTCGCAAACTTTTCGACTCTGCTCAGGGTCTTGGGGATTGCCTCCCAAAATTATATCCACTCCACGACCCGCCATATTGGTGGCAATGGTCACAGCTCCCAGTCTTCCTGTCTGAGCAATAATTTCTCCTTCTCTTTCATGATGCTTGGCATTTAAAATTTGATGGGCAATGCCTTCCCTATCCAATAATTTTCCCAAATACTCATTTTTTTCAATTGAGGTAGTGCCGACTAAGAGGGGTTGGCCCCTTTGGTGTCTTTCTT
>Ga0100398_1005062_pt1 | contig 10650 bp, 3 predicted proteins | sample CryGeymeta201522_FD_81568 | JGI IMG/M metagenome (GOLD analysis project Ga0100398, IMG submission 81568) | Groundwater microbial communities from Crystal Geyser aquifers in Utah, USA - Crystal Geyser metaG 2015-22 | ecosystem: Environmental > Aquatic > Deep subsurface > Groundwater | place: USA... | reverse complement strand
TTGCACTTTCCAATTTGCAATTTCAAATATAATAACATACCAAGACACTGAGATTTTTTATCTATTTTTTTCTCCGTGTCTCAGTGCCTCTCTCTGTGGTTTCATTCAACATCGATTTGCATGACTCCGAAAATAATATTTCTTTTTTTATTTGTGTAAATTCATGTCCATTCGTGGTTTAATAATTTTTTCATTAGTAAGCATTCGTGGTGCATATGAACAATGAACGGTTAAATAATTTGCAGGGAAATATTATCGATGGAAGCGGACGAAAAATATTTTTTGGAAAGCTATCGATAGAAAACGGCAAAATAACTGATATCTCCGAAATATCAAGCGAAAGGCATGAATGTTCGGATTACATAGCGCCGGGATTCATAGATATCCATTCTCATGGAGATCATTTCCTTCTAATCGATCCGAGCGCAGCATCTAAAATTCAACAGGGAGTGACCACGGATGTAATTGGGAACTGCGGATATTCAGCGGCGCCAATTAATTCCAATATGAGAGAAAGACGAGGTAGAGGGCTAGAGCGATTCAAGCTCAAACCGAACTGGGAAAGTTTTGGAGATTATTTACAGCGGCTTGAAGAAGCTCAACCTGCTGTAAATGTGTGTGCTCTTGTAGGGCATGGAACTCTCCGGACTTACGCCGGCATTCCTGAAACAAGAGCCGCTACGCCGAAAGAAAGATTATCGATTTTACATGCGGTCAAAAAAGCTCTTGAAGAAGGAGCATTCGGATTGTCGACCGGAACTTTTTACGTGCCGGGAAGCTCTGCGGATAAATTGGAGTTGCTCGACTCTCTTACACCAGTATCAGATATGAAGAGACTTTATGCGGCGCACATTCGAAACGAATCGGATTTTGTAGTGGAGTCGTTATACGAAGCAATAGATATAGCTCGAATAGTAAAAGTCAAGTTTCAGTATTCGCATATCAAAGCATGGGGATATCAAAACTGGAATAAAGCAAATAAAATTTTAGAACTAATCAAAAATGGAATCGAATCAGGAATAGACATCAGTACGGATTTATATCCTTACGATTCCGCGGCTACAGAACTCATTTCCGGAATGGGAGTTCAAAATATTAAATCCATCGATGAAATTAAAAATCACATCCAAGAATTATTGTCTAAAGATCCTTATTGGAATCACAGAATAAGGATTCTATCTTCAAAAGTAGAAAATTTTAGAGGTAAAAGACTATTTAATTTGAAAAATCCAGCAGAAGAAATCGCTCGGATACTAGAAGCCGACCCGCACACATCTGCGGCTTTCGAAGAATTGAGTTACAAAAATATCGACAAATTTATTTCCCAACATATAACAGCAATAGGTTCCGATTCATCGAATAGAAATATCGTGGGGCCGCTTTCTGAAGACTTTTCTCATCCTAGAGCATTCGGAACCTTTCCGAGATTTATCAGCAAATACACGGGAGAAGGAAAACTTTTGTCATTAGAGGAAGGAATTAGAAGAGTCACTTCTCTGCCGGCAGAAAGGCTAGGGCTAACTGACCGCGGATTGATAAAAATCGGAATGTCAGCCGATCTCGTAATCTTCGATCCTTCCAAAATAAAAGACAAAGCCACATTCCAGTATCCAAAAAAATTTCCAATTGGAATAAAAGAGGTTTGGGTCAACGGAAAAGTTGCTGTGCAAAACGGAATAATAAATGAAGTCAGAAACGGAAAAGTGCTTAGAGCATAATCCTTGCCGCTCGTAATATATCTTTCGTCAATCGCAAAAAACTATTCGACTCGATTACGGTTGGATAGGCTTCGCACGGTGTCCAGCAGTGAGGGCAATCGCCGTCAATTATTGACTGACGCAATTTTTCTTTTTGCAGAGAGGATAGTATCTCAATTAAATTGAAACCATTTTCTCGAAGATTTCCGATCGTTCTGGAGTCGGTTATGCATGGATAAACTTTACCTTGCGGCGAAACAAAAAGCGACGAGGTGAGCGCTTTGCAGGGCATTGGACATCTTCGAGTATTCAGAAATTCAGGCAAGAGAGCGAGATATCGCCGCTCTAAAATAGATCTTACAAATTCTTTAGGGGGCCAAAATCTAACTTTGCAAGAAGGAATTTTTTCTGCCTGTTCGAAATCACGCCTTGAGTTGCCGTAATAATGCTCTGAAATCTGAGCGAGATTAATATGCAATTCCGATTCCTTAAAATCAGGAACACATCTTTTAATTTCACTTACAGTCTCTAAAATAAAATCTTCGTTTTCTTTTGTCAAAGTCATTCCTGCAACAGATTTAATGCCAAGCCGTCTTAACATTTTTAAAGTTTCCGCAGCACGAGACCACGAACCGGCTCTGCCGCGCATTTTGTCGTGAAGCTCAGTCGGACCGTCAATCGAAACTGTAATTGTCAGCTTATTTTTGAATTTTGTTTCAGCGAGCAAAGAAAGTTTATCTCCCAACCAACCGTTAGTCGGAAGATGAATCGCAAATGGTTTTAAAATATTATAGGCGGCGGATATGATATCGAGCCAATCAGGTCTTGTGAGAATTTCTCCTCCGGTAAAATCAATCCACAAAAATTGCGGAGACTTTTTGAATACTTGAATCCATTCATCAAATGACAACTCATCAGAAGAATCTTTCTCCCAAATTCTGCAGAATCCGCATCTCAAATTACATCTGTATGTAAGACAAAAAGTTGCTTTCCATGGATAAACAACTGTTAACAATTTATTATTCATTTTGTTTCATTTTTTTACTTATCTATAATTCCTCAAATATTTTCTTACCTCATCATGCCTGCCGACTAATACCAGATAATATGCATCTTTTTCCGACTTTATTATTACACGTAATCTGATATTAACTCTTAATTCGTATTTATCATGATTAATCTTTTTGAAACCCAATCCAACAAAAATTTTTTTAGAAACAAGCATAAAGTTGAAACGCTTAAGGCTTTCTGTTGTTAGTTTTTTTTCTTGAGCAGAAAGTTTATTAAAAGAGCGTTCAAATGAAGGCAAAACCACTATTTTTTTCATTACTCAGGAAATCTTTTTAAGATAGCTCAAAAAGTCCTTGCCGGCTCTTGCAACTTTGCCTTTCGTCTTTTCCTGCATCACGATTTTATCAATAGCCATAAGTTCTTTAGCAGTATATTTGGGTTCTACTTTTACAGGAATAAGTTTGATAAAATTTTCCGCTATGTCCACGGCAAAGAGTTCATTTGGTTTTAATTGCAGTCGCTTTACGATACTATTTGGTATCGTTAGCTGATTCTTTGCCTTTAATTTTGTAATAGTCATCTCCCTCATTAATCTCACCTCTAAACAATATATACAATTTAAATGAAAGTATATCAAGTTAGAATTTCTAACTTTACATCATAGACATTTCGCTACTAAGCGCCACGTGGCGCAAAAATCTCCTATCTTATAATTGCATATTGCTTAACTGCTTTTCCTCCGGGGCCTTCCATTACAATCATGTAAAGTCCTGATGCAGCATCGCGGCCGTGTTGATTCTTTAAATCCCACCTCGTCACCTGTCCTGTCGCTCCGCCAACATCCACCACTTGCAGATGACCATTCGCTGAAGTAGCGCCCAGCGACGAAGGATCAAGAGTTCCATCAAGAACTAGTTCTCCTGAGATTGTAAAGACTCTGAATCGCACCTGCCCTGTCGGAAGCTGATCGATCTTCATTCCGTATCTTGGATCAGAAGATAATAGATTTCCTGTCGGTCCGTCGCTCCGCCATGGATTCGGATAGAGCCTTGCATAAGCCACAGAACCTGTTCCAGGGAACCCTACGGTCAGTCCCCAAACTGAAAGATGATTCGTCTTCGCTCTCGCTTCCTGCGCCTCAGAATCAAATTCCGTTTCATTCAGTTCAACCCATTTGTCTCCGTCAAGATAAGCTATCTTCATAGCAAAGCCGCTTGAAGCCGGAATATGCAGAGTCAAATCTTTTGAAAAATTAGTGACGGGATTTCCATTAATATCTTCGGCAATAATCTCAATAACAGAGCCTTCAACATATTTTCGTCCTGATTGCCTTGCATAACTATTCGGACTTTCCAAATCTGAATCCGACTTGCTTCTATTGAATTGAATCCAAACAGGAACAGAAACTGCATTGTCCGGAACCGTCAGCGATACGCGTGTGGAACTGGTTTCATACTCGACGAATTGAGTTGTATCCGAAGGCTTCATCAAAACATAAGCAAGATCTGAAGTCACTAATTGACCGCCCTGATAAACCTCAATATTAACTTTGCGGCCGCCCGAAATATTAATCGGAATACTTTCCCAATAAACAAATCCGGCTGAATCAATAAGCGTCGGAGCAGTAGGCGCAACCAATACTGTATCCTGCAATGTTGTTAATTTAAGTCTATATGTCGAATCAGGCGATACAGTTTTTAAAATACTCGTCATAGATGTATCGATTGACAAAAACTTTTGACTTACTCTGCTTGCTCCGCATGCAATGACATAGGTTTCTCTTAAAGGTCTGTAAAGAACAAACAACGCCACACTGTCGAAGATATTTTCTTCACTGACATTAATCGAATATGCTCCGGCTGTATCCATTCTTACCGAATAAACTGCCGTAGTATAATCACCAGACACTTTTATTTCATTCAAAGGAACGGTTGTGCTTCCGATTTTTATCGATTGTCCTCCGGTCCATTCAGTCGGAGAACTTCCTCCCGAAAGCAATTGCAGTGTAATGTTAACGGTCTCTCCTGCCGGAACTTCCTTGACACTCTTCAGAGCAACTTCATTCCAAACCGGAGGATTGAATGTTCTGGAATCGGAAAAATCAGACCAGCCAATCGCATTTGCAGTGCGAACTCTCCAGTATTTTCGACGCCAATCTGTCAGCCCTACAGCTATTCCATCTTCGTTCAGTCCTCTAAAAACAACTGAATCAGAGAATGTAGAATCAGTTGCCAACTGAAATTCAAAAGCTGACTGAGAGAGAGCCTGCGGAGAATTATGCTGCCACAAAAATTCGAGTTCATTCGCTCTGGTGACAATTTCGTTTACAGGCGAAAAAGTAATTGGAGTAGAAGGCAACGATGTTTGGAGCATAAAACTCGACGCATTAGAAACCGGTCCGAAATCCATGCCGAATGAAGCAGTCTTTACCCTCCAATATACTTTGGTCTCGCCTACAAAATAAAGGCTGTCATTTTGAGTCAAGGTATAATTTTGAGTATTTCCTAAAATATCTTTTGTTCGCCAGATCGATCCGAATGAAGAATCAGTAGAAATTTCAATTCGAGCCGCGCTCTGCCCGTAACCGTTAGGATCTCTGTGAGTCCAATTAAAAGAAGGATAATGCGAATTGATAATCGAACTGTCTTGAGGATCAGTCAAGATCGGAGTTTGCGCAATGGAAATAACTCTGAATGATCTGGGCGCAGACCACAAGCCTTGTCCGTAACCGTCACGAGTTGCAATTCTCCAGAAATATGTATCGCCTGACAAACCATTGATATCAACGACAGAATTCAATGAAGTGTAAGCCTCATTCAAAATCATCTGGCTGAACCCTAAATCCCTTGCTACTTGCAAAGCAAATCCTTCCTGAGAATCTCCGTCCGGATCAGAATGCAACCACTTCAGAATAATATTTCGTTCAGTCGTTTCTGTTCCGTCTAAAGGCTCAAGCAAAGACGGCGCTGATGGAGGATTGAAGTTTGCCGCAAACGAACCTATGACCGATTCTCCAAAGTTTCTGCTTACACTCGCAGTCATTACTTGAACAAAAATAGTCTCGTTGCCGGAGATGTTGTCGAAAAATACAGAAGAGATATTGAGGCTGTTCGTTGAAGTGTCTAAAATTATATCGGCAAATTTATTATCAAATAACGAATCAAGAGCCAACAGAATTCTGCAAGCAGTTTGAGGACGCGAATCAGGATCGGAATGTGTCCATGAAATTAAAGCTGACGGTGCCGTTATTCTTGCAGGCAAAATAAGACTGCTTGGAGCAAACGGTCTCGTATTGATTGTAAGTCTTCTTGATAACGACCAGTCTCCAAATCCATTCGAATCTGAAGTGCGGACTCTCCACCAATATGTTCCGTCTTCCAGCGGCTCCAATGCAACTCTACTTCCAGAAGTATCCGTTGCTAACGAGTATTTCTCAGTCGTAAACGAACTATCATTTGAAAGAACTATTTGAAAACCTTTTTGTGGATTCCCGTCTATGTCATTGTGAAGCCAGTAGAACTCTACAGCGTTAGTTCGAGTTTCTAAAGAATCATCAGGAAGCAATAAAGTCGGAGCAGAAGGATAATGTATTTTCGTAAAGAAGAAAGAATCTCCTTCACTCCAAGCACCAAATGCTCCTTCAACAGCGCTCGTTCGAACTCTCCAGTAAAGCCTGCTGTCGCCTGCTGGAAGCGGTGATACAAGGGCAACTGTGCTTTCAGATGTATTTCGTTCTTCGCTCAATAAAGTTAATGCAAAATTAGAGTTGATACTAATTTCCAGCTTAAAGGCAATCTGCGGACGATTTTGAGGATCATTGTGAATCCACGAAAATGTCGGGAAGAAACTCGTCATAGTTTCTCCGTCTGTCGGAGAAAGCAGTGTCGGACGATTTGGATGTTGAGGGGCATAACCAATTCCATAAGTCGAAAAGTGATTTGTTGTAAATGTGAGTTTTCCTAAAGCGCCTAATTGGTCGGTCGGATCAACTGTTGCATGATAATCCTCCCATGCGCCTGAAGAAGAATTATACCAATAAACTCGCATCTGGTATTCATCAGGTGAACCGTTAGTAATTCCTGCAGAGGCAAGATCTGCAGCATCGTAATAAAGTATAACCGTAATCGAGTCATCAAAAATCTGTCCGTTCGGGAAGAGATTACGCGCGTTGCCGGTCAAAGCAATCGAGTCAGGATTTGGATTTGAAGGAGCTCCACTGGGTTTGGCAATTTGAATTTTTACGGAGCCTGACAATAAATCTCCCTCGTCAACAATTGCAGTCACTCTTCCGTCTTCAAAAAGTATTCCTCCATCCGTATTTACCTGAGTCACTCCGTCGATATCGAGAACGTTGAGTTTGACCGAAGAGTTTATCGAATCATAAGAAACGTACGCGGCTCGAGCTTTAGCTCCAGGTGAAAACGCGGCTGAATGATCGTTAAATCCTCCACTGTTATTAATGAGCGAAGTAGGTTTATTCGGAGTAAACCACGTATCGGAGACATAGATAGCTTCAACATCGAAATCAGTATATTGATATGCCGCCTCAGGCGCCGCATGATAAAACCACATCAAGATATAATTGAAATTACCTTTAATATCGCGCGACCATGAGAGGCATCTTCCTCCTGTATCCCATGAAAGATTCCATGCAACCATTGAATCAGGTCTGTTCACGCGTCTGCATGTTGTTCCATTGATGCCTGTATATTTTCCGTAATCCGCAGTATCGACCTCGAGAAGAATAAGAATCTCGCTTCGTTTGTTCTTTAAAAGATCCCCAATCTTATCGACAATCATAGTGACAGCTAAAACATCTTTATTATACAACGCAAGGTCAACTGCGACATGCGGAGTATCATTGATGTAGAAAGGACTTCCGCTGCCGGCAAGTAATAGCTTTCCTCCTGAACCTCCGTCATGCTGAGTTGTTCCTTTAGCATTAAGTCGATAAACACTTCCTTGATAAATTGCATAGATAACGTCTGCAGTGTCGGATGTTGCAACCGGCATCGTCCAATTTCCAGTCGTCGAGGTCAGTCGAACTGTTGAAGCACGTGCAACAGCAGCATCCTCACCGCCGGAACGAACTACAAATAAATCTTTTCGGTTAGCGCCATTGTAAGCAGAATAAATTACATCAAGCACTCCGTCTCCAGCTTCGCCTAATGCGCATCGTGTACCATCTGCTTTTAAGATATCCGCAAAAGAAACTTTTGAGCCTTGAAAAACTCCGTGCTGATTTCCCGTCACCTGAACAATTCCAAAAGTGCCGTCGTCAGCCGCTCCATCTCCATGACTCCCGTCGTCATAAGCTACGTATGCATTCCAAGTATCAACTGCCGCAGTCTTCGCAATATAAGCCAATGCGCGGCCGTCAGCACGCCACGAAGGGAAGAGGATAAAATGTGAGTCGTCATTGGTAGAGGTAATAGTTGTCTTTGTTCCAAATTCCTGCTGAACACCGCTCTCGCTGGAATCGAGCCAGTAAATGTACGGCGAATCGACTAGAGTTAATCCTTCCACCGTCACCGTAATCTTAGATGGTGTGGTGCTCAGCGATACAACAGTGAAGGATGCCACTCCATTTTCATCGGTAGTTCCTGTTCCCGAAGATGAAATTGTATCAGCAGAGCCTTTCGATGAAGTGACGGTGACACTGCGCCCAGAAAGAGGTGTCCCGTCAGATGTGGTTATAATGACCTGAATCTCCGCTGTGTCGATACCGTCAGCGATTGCCTGAGTCACATTAACCTGCGAACTATCCTCATCGGGTTCGCCGTAAAGTCTCAAGTAGATCGATTCGCCGCCCTGAATAGCTCCAATATATCGCACGAATAGGCTTGCAGTATCTTCTGCATTTCCTGTATCGATTGTTATCGATGCAGAAGCAACACCATTCGTAAACGAAATAAAAGTTGGAGAGACAGTCGGAGTTATCGCTCCGGATTGGAATATCAAAACAGAGCAACTGCCATCCCATGATGTGACAGTATCATTATCTCTAGTCACCATCACCGCGTTCAATGTAAACGAAGCTCCGATTGCCACACTTTCAGGAATATCGAGAATTATCACTGCGTTCGGACTGGAATCATTATACGGAGCGGGAGTCGGTGTACTGCCCGGCGATGGAATCTTGAGAGTAACTTCTGAATCCACTCCATCCGGCACAAGCCCATAACTCGAATCGTTATTAAGTGAAGGATAGGTTCTCTGGCTTACTGTATTGCCTGAATTGTCAATTAGATAAACCGTGCCTCCGGTATTAGTAAGATTGGTCGACCAAGTTCCAACTAGCGATTGAGTTTCAGTATAGATTGCGTATGAGTCGAAGTGGACGGAGGTGCACGAACCGCTAACGCCTTTATAAACTGTTACCCAACCTTTAGCCGGTAGAGTGCCCGCAAGCGTTATTTTTGTACCTAACGAACCATCATGAAAAAGTTTATATCCTGTAAGAGGTAAATTCGAGCTTCCTTTGTTGTATATTTCGATCCATTCGTCATTGCCTTCGCTCACTACTCCGCTTCCATCCCAATCAATAGTTCCGACATTCGCCAATATTTCGTTTAGGACATAATCAGTATCAGTTAGCACTGCGATAGTAGTCGTTCCAACTTTTGAACTGCTTGTCACAGTGCAAGTCACGTTGCCTGCGTTCGAACCGATAATGACCGAGACTGTGGTCTCGCCGCCATCAGCAGTGACAAACGTAAATGAGTCTGGATAGCAAACAGAATCGGAGAGAGTTATAGTAGCGAGTCCGGTATAAGTTGAGATCTTGTATCCGCCTGCATCCCTTGCCGTAACTGTCAGATTGATACTCTGCCCTGAATAGAGCGTTGATGGAGATGCAGAGAGATCGAAATGATCTAAAGAGCCGATCGATGCTAAAATCGTTTTAACATCCGCCGAACCAACCCATTGCACAGTCAATGAATCTCCCGGCTGAGCTAAAATATTTCTCATTCCATCGTTCGATTCTTGAGGTTCCGTTGCGGCAAAGCATTCGCCGTAAAATGTCTTCGTGTTAATTCCTGTCTCCTTCAAAGTCACAACGATACCGGTGGGATCTGTGTCGGAATAAACAAAGACATTCGTAGTATTTGCAGACGTTGCGTCGCCGTCAGTCGCGGCAGTCAGAGTTATGTAAATCGTATCGCCTGCAACGAATGTATCGCCGGTAGAAGAAGAAGTCGACTTCAAGGAAATCGTCATTGCGCCGCTCGGCCAAATGTTATTGCGATTAGAATATCCGTCTGTGTATCTGAACGAATCTGTGGCGCCGCCGGCATCAATTGTTGACCAGTCGTAAATCGAATCAGTATCCGAATCTTCGTTCAGTCTGTAAAACGATCGCCCTTCGTTATTTGCCGCGGTCGATGGGAAACTCAAAGTCTTCTTCAATTGCCAAATGCCCGCATCTACAGCATTTGTATCCGCTAACTGTGAATCAGTGTTCGCACCCATCTCCGCTCCGACAAAGTCAAGTATCGTCGTAGAGTCATTAGTCGTAGAATTGTAAAGCGAAATTGCAGTTGACCATGTCGCGCTCGTTCCTGAATGCGGCATAATGTCTTCATAACTTCCCATTGAAGGACTGGAATTGATCGCATAAAGATGTGCGGCGCCATCAGTATCGTTGAAATTCGTATCGTCAACACCGGTCTTATTGAAGTGAACTACAACAAATTTTCCCGCCGGAACTGTCAATGCAGGAAATGTGTATGTCAGGTCATTAGCATACGTTCTTATCTCCAGAGTATAATTTGTCATATCTCTGGCCGCCCAGCCGCGATTGTAAAGTTCAATAAATTCGTCGCGATCTATTGTTGTGCCAGGCCGATTATTTTCGTTGATGAGAAATTCAGTAATGACCAGATGCGTGTCAGAGACCGAAACTGTCGTATCATATCCCGAAACCGCCGCTGTCGAACAC
>Ga0100398_1005047_pt1 | contig 10667 bp, 6 predicted proteins | sample CryGeymeta201522_FD_81568 | JGI IMG/M metagenome (GOLD analysis project Ga0100398, IMG submission 81568) | Groundwater microbial communities from Crystal Geyser aquifers in Utah, USA - Crystal Geyser metaG 2015-22 | ecosystem: Environmental > Aquatic > Deep subsurface > Groundwater | place: USA... | reverse complement strand
TGGTCCGCCGCCTGGTCCGCCGCCTGGTCCGCCGCCTGGTCCGCCGCCTGGTCCGCCGCCTGGTCCGCCGCCTGGTCCGCTGCCGCGCGCTCGGCCTCGATGGCCTCGGCGCGCTTCTCGACCTGGTCGACGATATGCTCGATCATCTGCTCGTTGCTCAACTTGTGGCTCTGCTTGCCGGCCAGGTAGACCATGCCGCTGCCCGCGCCGCCGCCGGTGAAGCCCACATCGGTCATCAGCGCCTCGCCCGGCCCGTTCACGACGCAGCCGATGATCGACAGGCTCATCGGCGTCTTGATATGCTCCAGCCGCTTTTCCAGCGCCTCGACCGTGCGGATCACGTCAAAGCCCTGCCGCGCGCAGGACGGGCACGAGATGATGTTGACGCCGCGGTGCCGCAGCCCCAGCGATTTCAGGATCTCGAAGCCGATCTTGACCTCTTCCACCGGGTCGGCGGACAGCGACACCCGCAGCGTGTCGCCGATGCCCGCCCAGAGCAGGTTGCCCAGCCCGATGGCGGATTTCACCGTGCCGCCGACGAACCCGCCCGCCTCGGTGATGCCCATGTGGAACGGCGCGTCGGTCTGGTCCGCCAGTTGGTTATAGGCGGCCGCCGTCATGAAGATGTCCGACGCCTTCATCGAGATCTTGAAGTTGTGGAAATCGTTGTCTTCCAGCAGCTTGATGTGGTGCATACCCGATTCCACCATCGCGTCGGGACAGGGCTCGCCGTATTTCTCCAGCAGGTGCCGTTCCAGGCTGCCGGCGTTCACGCCGATGCGGATGGAGCAATCGTGATCGCGGGCGGCGCGCACGACCTCTTTCACGCGGGCGGCGTCGCCGATGTTGCCGGGGTTGATCCGCAGGCAGGCGGCGCCCGCCTCGGCGGCTTCGATCCCGCGTTTGTAGTGAAAGTGGATGTCGGCCACGATCGGCACCGGGCTTTCGCGGCAGATCTCGCGCAGCGCCTTGGCGCTGGCTTCGTCGGGGACGGACACGCGAACGATATCGGCCCCCGCCTCGGCCGCCGCGATCACCTGTGCGATGGTCGCCCTGGCGTCCGTGGTGAGCGTATTGGTCATGGTCTGCACGGTGATCGGCGCATCGCCCCCCACGGGAACGCGGCCCACCATGATCTGACGGCTGCGGCGGCGGTCGATGTTGCGCCAGGGGCGGATCGGGTTGTGCGACATGGTCAGGCGGCCTTTGCAGAGGGTTCGCGGGGATCTTTCGCGCGGTCTTGCGGCGCAAGATAGCCCCGACGCGGCGGGGGAACAACGCGCGCGGGGGGATCGGCGGGAAAAAAGCGGCGCACCGCACGCCCGGGGCAAGGGTCGGGGAGGGAAGATGAGTATTCGTGGAAAGGTGCAGGAGGCCGCGCGCGCCCGAGCCACCAGGGGGCACAGGGGCCAGAGCACAGGGGCCAGAGCACAGGGGCCAGAGCGCGGGGGCCAGAGCGCGGGGGTCAGGCGCGCGGGCCAGAGCGCGGGGGGCTCAGGGACGCGGTTGGGGGCGCGTGTCGTCCGCGTCGGGGGTCAGCACGACGACGGGCAGCGCGTTGGCGGCCACCAGCGCGGCGGCGATATCGGCGGGCAGGTCGGGGAACGGCGCGGTGGCGGGCGCGGACCCGCCGGTCGGGTCATAAACCAGGCCCAGAGGCGCCGGAGCGGCCGCAGCGGCGGGCTGCACCGGCACGTCCACGGGGCCCGCGGGCAGCGCATTGGCATCCAGCACCAGCGAGGCGACCTCGACCAGATCGGGATCGGCACTGGTATCGGCCATCGCATAGCTGGCTGAGAGGGCATCGGCGGTCAGTTCCACGTCGCGCACGATGGACGCGCCTTCGCCCGCCGGGCCAAGCGCCACGCCATTGACGGCGAAGTAGAGCGATCCGGCATTGCCCGAGCGCAGCAGCGCCGCCTCTTCGCCCTCGGGGACCAGGTAGCTGTCGCCCGCGTCCAGCGTCGCCTCGTAGATGGTGGCGCCGGACGCGGAGGTGACCCGCACCCAGGTGGGCCGCGTGGCGAAGATCATCACCTGGTCCAGCGCCTGGGTCACCTGCACCGACGTCGCAGCGGCATCCGCGATCGCCGCGGGCGCGGCGCCGCCATCGGGGTTGGCGGTGCTGCCCGAGCCGCTCAGCGTGCCGACTTCGTCGGGGTCGATCGTCGCCAGCGCCCCGTCGCGCGGCGTCAGCACCGGCGATTCCAGCGCCTGCGGACGGTAAAGGCGATCCACCGTTTCCGGCCCCGGCACCGCGATATCGAAGCCCTGCACCACATCGAAGGCGCCTTCGGTCGCGCCGGCCAGCGGGTCGAGTTGCGCCAGCGGCACCGTCGGGGCCTCGTCGATGGGTGCGATCTGAAGGCGCTGGATGTCGTAGAGGATGGCCCAGGCGCCGTAGCCGATGCCCACGACCAGCATCAGCAAGACCGCGATGGAGCCCAGCGCGCCGGGCTCGACCCGGTGGAACAGGCTCTCGCGGGTGGGCGCCAGGGAAATGCGCGAGGTCGACATCACCTCGTTCGGGTCCAGTCGGCGCGGGGCGTCGCCCAGCGCGCGCTTCGCCGCCGAGGCCTGCGTCGAGCCGCCGCCATGAATGCCGCGAAAGCCGGACTCCTCGCAGAAGCGGCGGAAGGTCCATTCCGGATCGATCCCGAGATAGCGCGCATAGGAGCGGACGTAGCCCGCGATGAAGCCCTGCGACTGGAACGCGCCGATATCGCCGTTCTCGATCGCGGCGATATAGGTGGCGCGGATGCGCAGTTCCCGCTCCACATCCAGCAGGGATTTGCCAAGCGTCGCGCGTTCGCCCCGCAGCAGGTCGCCCAGCGGCACATCAAGAAGGTCGTATCCATCGAAGGCGACGGGAACCGACGGCGCGGCATCGGCAGCCGGACCAAAGGCGCGGCCCTGATCCGGGTCTGCGATGTCCCGATACGGATCGTCGTATTGGCCCATGCGGCCTGCCCCAATTCCTTGAGGTCGTCCACCACGATTAGTGGTGCGACGCCCCATTGTCCCTAGATGTTACCCCAAGGCGTGTGATTCCCAAAGACCCACCGCCGACTTTTTCCCGGGGTATCACGGGCTGCGGGGGTGTTGCACCCATTCGCAGACCGCGCCCCGCGCTTTCGGCGTGATTGCGCCCATGATCCGGGTGAAAAATCACGGAAAATGCGGCGAATGCATCATTTTCGCGCCGTTCGCCCATGCGCCGGTCCGAAATTTCTTGTGGATAACACGCGCCAAGGCCGCGCGGCGGCGGCGTCAGGCCACGATCCCCGGCGATCTGGATGGCCGCGCGCCCTAGCCCGCCAGTTCCGCGCGGTTGAGCGCGCAGTGGCTCCACAACCCGTCCATCGCCCGCACCAGCCCGTCGATCATGCGCGGATCGTGCACCGGCGAGGGGGTAAAGCGCAGGCGTTCGGTCCCGCGCGGCACGGTGGGATAGTTGATCGGCTGCACGTAGATGCCGAAATCCGCCAGCAGCGCATCCGAAATCGCCTTGGTGTGCTTCGGGTCGCCCACGATCACCGGCACGATATGCGATCCGTGGTCGATGATCGGCAGGCCCAGCCCCTTGAGCCGCAGCTTCAGCGCCGCCGCGCGGTCCTGATGCAGGTCGCGCAGGGCCTGATCGGTCTTCAGGTGGCGGACCGAGGCCGCCGCCCCCGCCGCGACGACGGGCGGCAGCGAGGTGGTGAAGATGAACCCCGGCGCGTAGGAGCGCACCGCGTCGCACATCCTGGCGCTCGCCGCGATATAGCCGCCATGGACCCCGAAGGCCTTGCCCAGCGTGCCGTTGATGATGTCGATCCGCTGCGCCAGCCCGTCACGCTCGGCCACGCCGCCACCGCGCGGGCCGTACATGCCGACGGCATGAACCTCGTCGATATAGGTCAGCGCGCCGAATTCCTCGGCCAGCGCCACGATCTCCGCGACGGGACCGAAATCGCCGTCCATCGAATAGACGCTCTCGAAGGCGATCAGTTTCGGCGCGGCGGGGTCGTCGGCGGCCAGCAATTCGCGCAGATGGGCCACGTCGTTGTGGCGAAAGATGCGCTTGGCCCCGCCGTTGCGGCGCACGCCTTCGATCATGGAGGCATGGTTGAGCGCGTCGGAATAGATGATCAGGCCGGGGAAGATCTTGGGCAGGGTGGACAGCGTCGCGTCATTGGCGATGTAGGCGGAGGTGAAGACAAGCGCCGCCTCCTTCCCGTGCAGGTCGCGCAACTCCTCCTCCAGGGCCTTGTGGTAGACCGTGGTGCCCGAGATGTTGCGCGTGCCGCCCGAGCCTGCGCCGGTGGCCTCCAGCGCCTCGTGCATCGCCGCCAGCACGACCGGGTGCTGCCCCATGCCGAGGTAATCGTTGCCGCACCACACCGTGATGTCCTGCTCGGTGCCGTCGGGCCTGGTCCAGATCGCGTGGGGGAACTGGCCGCGCGTCCGCTCGATATCGATGAAGGTGCGGTAGCGGCCTTCCTCGTGCAGTTTGCCCAGCGCGGCGTCGAGCGCGGCGTCGTATGCGGGTGCCACGGACGCGGCATGTTTGGGTGTAGTCACTGGCGGTCTCCCCGTGCCGACGCGGAGGCCCGCGCCGTCAGATCGATGGCTTGGCGGAAGAGACGTTTCTCCCGCTCTCGCCTCAGATAGGGCGCTGGGCCCTGCTTGGCCAAGCTACAATTTGACGCGAGGCGGGCCTTGATCTGGGTCAAGCCGGGAAAAAAAGACGCGTGCGCAGGCCAGGCGCAAGCCAGGCGCAGGCCAGGCGCAGGCCAGGCGCAAGCCAGACGAAGGCCCGGCGCGCAGGCCAGACGCAGGCCAGACGCGCAGGCCAGGCGGTGCGCTACTGCCCCAGCCGCACCTCGAAGACCGGGTAGCCAAGGCTGTCCGAGAATTCGAAGCCGCCATGGCAGTCATGGCAGAACGCCTGACTGATCCCCATCGGCTGACCGTTGGGCTGCACGGCGGAATAGACCCAGCCATCGGTATCGGGGCTGTCGGCGGTGGCCACCCGGGTCATGATGAACAGCGGCCCGATCCGCGGCGCCCCGTCGCGCAGGCTGTAGCTTTCCTTGGCGATGACGGTGCCCACGGGCATCTCAAAGGCCTCGTCGTCATCGGTGTAGCGGATATAGGTGTCGTATCCGATCTCGTTGACGAAGGTGTTGAGGAACCGCTCCCCATGGACCCCCGGCGCGAAGGGCCCGGTGGTGGCTTGCCCCCACATGCGGTAATCGGCGGCGACCCCATTCCCGCCCGCGCCATAGGCGGCCGGCAAGTCGTCGCGCACGCAATCGTAAAGGGCCGCGATCTGCTCGGGGGTGAAGTCGAAGACATCCCCCTCGAAGGTGCAGTCCTGTGCCGTGGCGGCCGTCGCGCCCGCGGCAAGTGCGGCGGTGGAAAGTGCGGCGGCAAAGAAATGCTGGCGAAGTCTCATGATCATGTCCCTGTCTGGCCTGGTCTGGTCTGGTCTGGCTTGGTCTGGTTGCCCGGTGTCGGATCGGCGACGCGGCACGGCACCCCCGCGACGATCACGCCATGACGGGATTCCGAAAGCCAATCACTCCGCTTCACGTTGTGGAGAGCGGCCCGCCGCACATGACCCCTGACCCGCCCCCTGACCCGCCCCCTGACCCGCCCCCTGACCCGCCCCCTGACCCGCGTCCGACCGCGCGCCGTGACGCGCGCCCGTATCCACCGATGCCCCCCCGGCAAGCCCCAGTTGCCCCCCTTGGGCGTCGCCGCATTGCAACTGGCGCGCGGCCTCGCCAAGATGGCCCCTGACATCCCCGTTCCGGAAAGCCGCTTGCCCATGTCCCTTGACGCCGTTCTCGCCCGCATCGATGCCGATCTCGACCCCGCGCTCGACCGCCTGATGACCCTGTTGCGCATCCCCTCCATTTCCACCGATCCGGCCTATGACGCCGATGTCGCCCGCGCGGCCGAGGTGCTGGTGGCGGATCTGGCCGCGATGGGCTTCGACGCCGCGCTCCGGCCCACCGACGGGCACCCGATGGTGGTCGCCCACCATGACGGACCGGACGGCGCGCCCCATGTGCTGTTCTACGGCCATTACGACGTGCAGCCGGTCGATCCGCTGGACCTGTGGGACCGCGACCCCTTCGATCCCGCGATCGAGGAGATGGACGGCGTCAAGGTGATCCGCGGGCGCGGCACCTCGGACGACAAGGGCCAGTTGATGACCTTTCTCGAGGCGTGCCGCGCGTGGAAGACGGAAACCGGCGCGCTGCCCGCCCGTGTCACGGTGTTCCTCGAGGGGGAGGAGGAATCCGGATCGCCGTCGCTGGTGCCTTTCCTCGAGGGTAACGGTGCCGAGTTGAAGGCGGATATCGCGCTGATCTGCGATACCGGGCTGTTCGGCGACGGCGTTCCCGCCATCGTCACCCAGCTGCGCGGCATGCTGCAGGAGGAGATCACGGTGACCGGGCCGAAGATCGACCTGCATTCCGGCATGTATGGCGGCATCGCGATGAACCCGATCCGGGTGCTGACGCGGGTGCTGGCGAACCTGCACGACGCCGAGGGCCGGGTGCAGGTGCCGGGCTTCTACGACGGCGTGGCCGAGATCCCCGAGGCGCAGCGCGCGATGTGGGACGGGCTCGGCTTCAACCCCGAGGCCTTCCTCGGGCCGGTGGGACTGAGCCACCCGGCCGGCGAGGCCGGGCGGAGCGGGCTGGAGATGATCTGGTCGCGCCCCACGGCGGAGGTCAACGGCATCTGGGGCGGCTATACCGGCGCGGGGTTCAAGACGGTGCTGCCGTCGAAAGCCCATGCCAAGATCAGCTTCCGGCTGGTCGCGGGCCAGGACCCGGACCGCTTGCAGACGGCGCTGCGCGACTGGATCCTGTTGCAGATCCCGCAAGATTGCACCGTCGAGTTCAAGGGAACGCGCGGGTCGCGGGCGGGGGTGATGGATACCAGCCACCCGGTCTTCGAGGTGACGCGCCGGGCGCTGAGCGCGGAATGGCCGAACGAGGCCGCCTATATCGGCTGCGGCGGCTCGATCCCGGTGGCGGGGTTGTTCAAGAGCATTCTCGGGATGGACTCGGTCCTGGCGGGATTCGGCCGCGACGATGACGCGATCCATTCGCCGAACGAGAAATACGACCTGTCGAGCTTCCACCACGGCATCCGGTCCTGGGCGCGGGTGCTGGACGGGTTGTCTCGGGTCTGAGCGGCGCGGGCCTTGTGCGGGCCCGGGGGCGCGGGCCGTTTGCGAGCCGACCGGCGCGGTCAAACGACGCGCTTGAACGACGCGCTTGAACGTCGCGCTTGAACGTCATGGCGAACTTGCGCGGTTGACGAGCGGCAGGAGCTGACGGAGCGGGCTGGTGTCGGGGGCTGGTGTCGGGGGCTGATGTCGGGGGCTGATGTCGGGGGCTGGCCATCCGCGTGTCTTCAGCGCGCAGGGCGCGCCTGCATCACGACGGCGGTGGCGCCGGGCCGCCGCGCGGCCCGGCGCGGCAGCCCCGCCACCGGGTGGCAGCACCGCAGAAAAGCCCCTGCCCCTACCGTGACGCACCTGCATCGCGCGCGTCCGAGCGGCACGCCTGAAACGGCGCGCGGGCGCCGTGTCCGGGGCGGCCGCGCGCCCGCGCGGTCGCGCCCACGGCGCCCAGTCCGGTGACGGGACGCGGGCGCAGCCCGTGAGCCGGAGACGGACAAGCGCCCGCCGTCGCTCCGGTGACGGGACGCGGGCGCAGCCCGTGAGCCGGAGACGGACAAGCGCCCGCCGTCGCTCCGGTGACGGGACGCGGGCGCAGCCCGTGAGCCGGAGGCGGACGCTTTCACGCAATCGGCCCGGGTCGGCGCAGGTCAGCCGCCGGTCAGGCGTCGCGCGATCCGCCAGAACCGCGCCATCAGCACCGCGCCCGCCACGGCGAGGCCGATGGCGAGGCCGGCCCAGATCCCCTCGCCCGCGTAGCCCAGCGGAAACCCGAGCGCATAGGCCAGCGGCAGGCCGATGAACCAGTAGGCAACGAAGGCATAGACCATCGGCACCGAGGTATCCTGCACCCCGCGCAGCAGCCCCAGCGCCATCACCTGCCCCGCATCGGCCAACTGGAAGATGGCGGCCACCGCCAGCAGACTGGCCCCGATGACAATGATCTGCGGGCGCAGCGGGTCGGCGGGATCGACGAACAGCCCGATCAGCGGCGCCGCCATCGCGATCAGCAGCGCGACCGTCGCGATCACCATCCCCGCCGACAGCACCAGCGCCGCGCGCGCGGCCATGTGCAGCCCGTCGGGGTCCGCCCTGCTCTGGGCGCGTCCGACGCGCACCGTCACCGCCGAACTGAGCCCGACATGGACCATGAAGGTGGTCGAGATGATCTGGATCGCGATGCCATGGGCGGCCAGCTCCAGCGTCCCGATCCAGCCCATCATGATCATCGTGGCCATGAACAGCCCTGCCTCGGACAGCAGCGTGACGGCGATCGGCCAGCCCAGGCGGAAGACCTGCGCCAGCGCCTCGGGGTCCGGCCGCCAGAACCGCGCGAAGAGGGTATAGTCGCGCAACCCCTCGGCCCGCGCGGCGTAGAGCGCGAGGATGGTGAAGATCAGCAGATGGACCGCCACCGAGGCCGAGGCCGCGCCGGCGATCCCCAGTTCCGGCGCACCGAGATTGCCGAAGATGAACACCCAGTTCAGCCCCGCATTCAACACCACCCCGCCCAGCCAGGCCCAGAGCACGATACTGGGCCGCTCCAGCGCGGACAGGTGGCTGCGCAGCACCACCAGCGCCACGCCGGGCCAGATCCCCCACCCGGCGATGCGCAGGTAGGTTTGCGCATTCGCGGCGATGGCGGGCTCCTGCCCCGCCAGCAGCAGGATCGCGCCCGAGAACCAGAACAGCGGCATCACGCAGGCGGCGAAGGCGATCGCGATCCACAGGCCCATCCGCGTCACCCGCCGCACCTGCGCTGCGTCGTCCCGCGCCGAGGCGGCGGCGACCATGGGCATGACCGCCAGCCCGAACCCCATGCCGAGGATCAGGATCAGGTGGAAATACGACGCCCCCAACGCCACGGCAGCCAGTTCGGCCACGCCATACCAGCCCATCATCACGGTGTCTGTGACGCCGATGAAGGTCTGCGCCAATTGCCCGCCGATCAGCGGCAGGCCGAGCTTGAGCGTGGCGCGAAGGTGATCGGCGAAGGTCATGGCGCGGCCTTACGCGCGGCGGCAGGGGGGGGCAAGAGGCCGCGCGCGGCGTGCCCCCGCGCCGGAGCGCCGGGCGGCACGGACGACACAGGTGAGTTTTTTTGCCAAGATGAATGGGGGAGGTTGCGGCTTTGGCTCCGGGCGGGATCGTGCAGCGCGGCTGGGCGGCCCGGGCTGGGCGGAGCGGGCTGGGCGGAGCGGGCTGGGCGGGCTGGGCGGTCAGATCGAGGCTGCGACCAGTGCGGCGGCCAGTGCGGCCACCAGCGCGCCGATGGCGAGTTCCAGGAGCGGCTGCGCGCGGGCCAGCGCCGGGCTGTCGGCAAGGCCCGCCAGCACGCCGCGCCGCACGGTGACCGAGGCGACGGCCACCGCGATGGTGACCGAGGCCGTGCCGAGCGCCATGGCGATGGTCCCGAGGATACCGGCCCAGAACACCTGCATCTGGGCGGTCAGGATCAGCACGAAAAGCGCCCCGGTGCAGGGGCGGATGGCGACGGCGGCGATCAGGGCCGCGATCTCGCGCGGGCCGGTGGCCTGGGCAAGGGCCTCGGCCGACGGGGCATGGGCGTGACCGCAGGTGGTGCAGGCGGTGGTGCAGGCGGTGGTGCGGCCGGGGTGCGCGTGGCCGGGGGGCGCGTGGCCGGGGGGCGCGTGGCCGGGGTGCGCGTGGCCGGCATGGTCGGTGGCAATGGCGGTCGAACGCGGCTGGCGCAGGCGCCAGAGGGCAAGCGCGCCGCGCCCCGCCAGCCAGAGACCGACGCAGGCGATGGCCGCGAAGCTGAGCGGCGCGAAGAGGCGGTCGGCGAGGTCGGTCATGGCATCGCGCCCCAGCCCGAGGAGCCAGAGCCCCGCGCCGACCAGCGCGATGGCGGTGCCGCCCTGCGCCAGGCTCGACGCCAGCGCGACCGCCGACAGCCGCACCGCGCCGACCTGCCGTGCCGCGCCGTAGCCGCCGATCAGCAGCTTGCCATGGCCCGGCCCGGCCGCGTGGAAGAAGCCGTAGCCGAAGCAGACCGCCATCAGCGCGCCCACCGCCGCGGCATCGCCCGCGCGCAGGCGGCGCAGGGCGGCGGCCATGGCGCCCTGCGCCTCGCGCTGGCCGTCCAGCGCCCATGTGCCGACGACCCGGTCCGCGCCGGCCAGCCAGAGGCCGACCAGCGCCGCCACCCCGGCCAGGGTCAGGCCCGCGATCAGCCAGCGCATCGCGACGGCCTCCGGGCGCATCGCGGCAGCCTCATGGCGCACATTCCAGCGTGACCCGGTCGGCGAAGAAGGCGCCGATGGCGGGGAAGTTGTCGTCGTCGGCCACGGCGCCGCCGATCTCCGCCATGGCGGTGTCGAGCGCGGCGTAGGCGGCATCCAGATCCGCACGGATCAGGGTGGCCTCGCAGGTCGCGCCGTCCACGGTCATCTCTCCGGTCATCTCGAAGGCGACGTAGAATTCCGCGTCGTAGACCTGCGCCTCCAGCATCCCT
>Ga0100398_1005030_pt1 | contig 10685 bp, 9 predicted proteins | sample CryGeymeta201522_FD_81568 | JGI IMG/M metagenome (GOLD analysis project Ga0100398, IMG submission 81568) | Groundwater microbial communities from Crystal Geyser aquifers in Utah, USA - Crystal Geyser metaG 2015-22 | ecosystem: Environmental > Aquatic > Deep subsurface > Groundwater | place: USA... | reverse complement strand
TTAGCGGAAGCCCAGCGACCGTGCTTTCGGATGCGCCGTCAACGCCTGACGGCGCCACTACCAACCAGGCCGCGAAATGACCAACCGGGCGGCGTCGCTACAAGGTCAGGGTGTGCGGAGCACTCCCTGACGATCCGGCCGAATCGTCGGGTAGCTCCCGATGGTCGCAACCCGACCTACCAGCTGATAGGGCATGGTTCAGAAAACCCTGGTTTTGGGTAACCGTTGACCCGTCATTCCCGCAATCTTTAAGCGGGAATCCAGTCCCCTGTATAGCTCTTATCTGACTTCAAAGTCAGCACTCGCCGTTCAGGCGGGCCGAAGGCCGGTGGCAGCACTGGATTCCCGCTAGAATCATGCGGGAATGACGATCCGGTGTTACCCTCAATTGAACCATGCCGCTGATAGCGGTAATCCCGCCGTATTTCGGTATCGCTATAGCCATTCCCGCTATTTTTCGCACGGGGAGGGTTGGGTTTTCTGATTCACCACGGAGGACACGGAGTCTTGCTATTCCTTAATCCTCTGTGCCCTCGGTGCTCTCTGTGGTGAAAAGCTCAGTTTGTGCCCGTGCGCAGTATAGCGATACCGATACCGGGAGCGATATACCGATTTAGGATCGGATGTTGCATTTTCAAAAGCGGGCAAGATGCCCGCGCTCCCGGGAAAGAGCGCACACGAAATCTAACTTTTTACCCTTAACCGGTATAATCACTTCTCGGGGCTGGAGGGCTGATACAGGCACAGGGGCTCTTCCGCCAGGTAGTTGCCGGTGCTTTCATAGGCGCGGGCGCGGCAACCGCCGCACACCCGGAGATACTCACAGCGGCCGCATTTGCCCTGATAGCGGGAAAAATCGCGGAGGTCCTTGAATACCTTGGAATCTCGCCAGATTTCGGAAAACTTCCGGTGCCGGATATTGCCGCAGTCCAGTTCCAGATAACCGCACGGCTGCACCTGCCCGACGTGGGAAACGAAACAGAAGCCGGTGCCGCCGAGGCAGCCGCGGGTCATGGCGTCGAGTCCGAAGGCGTCGACGGTCACCGATTTGCCGTCCTGGCGCGCCCGCTGCCGCAGGATACGATAGTAATGGGGAGCGCAGGTGGCCTTCAATTGCAGCGGTACCCGGTACTTTTGTTCGTAAAACCAGTTCAGCGCCTGTTCGTATTGAGCGGCATCGATGGCCTGTTCCTCGATGTCCTTGCCGCGACCGGTGGGCACCAACAGGAACACGTGGTGGGCGACCGCGCCCAGTTCCACGGCCAGGTCCTGAATTGCCGGAAGTTCAGCCAGGTTGCGCCGGGTGATGGTGGTGTTGATCTGGAATTCCAACCCGGCCCGGCGGGCGTGGGCGATCCCCTGGAGGGCGCCGGCGTAGGCCCCGGGCACCTGGCGGAAGGCATCGTGAGACGCCGCCGTCGCTCCGTCCAGGCTCACGCTGATGCGCTGAATGCCGGTTTCCACCATGCGCCTGGCGTTATCCGCCGTGATCAGGGTACCGTTGGGGGCCATGGTCATGCGCAGGCCCTTGCTGGTCCCATACGCGGCGAGTTCGAAGATATCCGGCCGCAGCAGCGGTTCCCCGCCGGTCAAAATAATGATCGGAGTGGCGCAGCTTACGATGTCGTCGAGCAGAGCGAACGCTTCCGCCGTGGACAATTCATTTTCGTAAGGCCGATTCTGGGCTGCCGCCCGGCAGTGGACACAGGCCAGATTACAGCTTCGGGTCACTTCCCAGGCCACCAGGCGAAGCGTGTGCGGCTGAGGCCTAACGGCGTCGGCACCGGTCTGATGCTGGTGCGGCGATGGTCCGTGGGGATGGGGCGTCATGGTGGTCTTTCCCGGCACTGGCGGCGGACTGAGCCCACCGCCCGCGGTCAGTTTCCGATCCGCTGAGATTGCAGCAGCCGTGCGGCGTCCTTGGCAAAATAGGTGATGATGAGGTCCGCTCCCGCCCGCTGGATCGCCAGTAAAGTCTCCAGCATGACCCGCTCGCCGTCGAGCCAGCCGTTGGCGGCGGCCGCCTTGATCATCGAGTATTCGCCGCTGACGTTGTAAGCGGCCAGCGGTCGGTCGAACTCGTCGCGCACCAGGCGGATGACATCGAGATAAGCCAGGGCCGGTTTCACCATCACGATGTCCGCCCCTTCCTGGATATCGAGAGCGACTTCCCGGATCGCTTCAACGGCGTTGGCGGGGTCCATCTGGTAAGCCCGGCGGTCGCCGAACCGGGGGGCCGATTCGGCGGCGTCTCGAAAGGGCCCGTAGAAGGCCGAACAATACTTGGCGGCGTAGGCCATGATCGCGGTGTCCGAATAGCCGTTTTGATCCAGCGCGGCGCGAACCGCCCCGATTCTCCCGTCCATCATGTCCGAGGGAGCCACCAGATCGGCGCCGGCGCGGGCATGGGACAGGGCGACCTTGGCCAGGACCTCGAGGGTTGCGTCGTTGTCCACCCGTTCGCCCTGGAGCAGACCACAGTGGCCATGACTGGTGTATTCGCAGAGGCACACATCGGTGATCACCACCAGTTCCGGCAGCCGCTCTTTCAGCGCCATGACGGTTTTCTGGATGATCCCGTCCGGGGCGTAAGCCGCGCTGCCGCACTCGTCCTTGCGGTCCGGCAGCCCGAACAGGAGCACCGCCGGGATCCCCAGTTCCTGTACCGAAGCGGCTTCCTTGACCAGTTCGTCCACCGACAGTTGGAACACCCCGGGCATGGACTTCACCGGGTTCCGAATGCCGCGGCCTTCAACGGCAAACAAAGGATAAATGAACTGATCGACGCTCAGCCGGGTTTCCCGCACCATGCGCCGAAGGTTTTCACTCCGGCGCAACCGCCGCGGCCGATACAGGGGGAATTCCATCTAGTGGCTCCTTTCCGGGGGCTCGGTGATTTCTTCATCGCTCAGGTAACAGGCCGGATCCGGGGCCCACAGGTCGCCGGTTGCGGCTTCGGCCCGGACCCGGAAATTGCCGGCGCAGATATCGAGCCAGCGGCAGCGGGCACAGCGGCCGGTGACGTATCGTTTCTTGTCTTTGAGCTTGCTCATCAAGGGATCGGAGAGGCCGGTCCAGATTTCACTGAACGGTCGTTGGCGGACGTTGCCGAACGAATGATGGCGCCAGAACTGATCGGCGTGCACGGCGCCGTCCCAGCTCACGCAGCCGATCCCGCGGCCGGAGCTGTTGCCTTCGTTCATCTTCAGCAGTTCCATGACTTCCGCCGCCCGCTCCGAACCTTCCCGGAGCAGCCGCAGGTAGACGTAGGGCCCGTCGGCGTGGTTGTCCACGGTCAGGACTTCTTTCGGCAGGCCGCGCCGATGCAGATCAGCGGTGCGATCGATGATCAGATCCAGGGCCTGACGGGTTTCCCGATGGCTGAGATCTTGCCCGATGAGATCGCTGCCGCGGCCGGCATAAACCAGATGGTAGAAGCACACCCGGGGGATCCGCTCGGCCTCCAGCAAATCGAAGATGCCCGGGATTTCCCGCACGTTCATGCGGTTCATGGTGAACCGAAGGCCCACCTTGATGCCCGCTTCCCGGCATGCGGCAATGCCCTCCAGCGCCCGCCGGTAGGCCCCCGGCACCCCGCGGAAGCGGTCGTTCACCGGAGCCAGCCCGTCCAGGCTGATGCCGACATAGGACAGGCCGATCGCCTTGAGTTGCTCGGCCACCCGCGGCGTGATCAGGGTGCCGTTGGTGGAAATCACCGCGCGCATGCCCTTGGCCACCGCATAACCGGCCAGATCGGGAAGGTCCGGCCGCATCAGCGGTTCGCCTCCGGAAAAAAGCACCACCGGCGCGCCGAACTCGGCCAGATCGTCGAGCAGGCGCAAGCCTTCGTCGTGGCTCAGTTCATTCGGGAACTGTTGATTCCTGGCCTGGGCATAGCAATGAATGCATTTGAGGTTGCAGCGCCGGGTGACGTTCCAGACCACGACCGGTTTCTTGTCGGCGGAAAATTGCAGCAGGTGCGCCGGCAGATGCCGACTGTCGCGGCCATAGCGCAAGGCATCGGAGGGTTCCACGGTGCCGCGGTAGAGCTTGGAAATACCGATCATCAATCGATTCCTTGACGGCTAGGCTTCTTTTCCGCGATCCATGGTCTCCAGCGGATAGCGGCGATAGGTTTCGCGAATCAGCCCGTCCAGATAGGTTTCCGGTTCGATCACCGCATCCTGGGGCAGGATGAACTGGGTTTGTCCACTGCGCTCCGCGATGAGTCGAAAACTGTAATCGTAATCCTTGGAAATTTCCCAACAAATGGCCGAAGCCGATTGGTTTTCGAGCATCGCCCGGGTCACCAGTCGATCGATGGCGTCGTCCTGGAAATGCACGCGAAAACCATACTTGCTGTTGAAATCGTCCTCGAAAGCCAGGATCTGACTATACACCTGGATCACTTCCTCGAACAGGTCCTTCAGTTCCACTCCCTCCTTGAGGTGCAATTCGGCCACCAGTTGCAGCCTGGCGTCGTTGAAGACCAGCGGATGTTTGGCCAAATACGGCGGTTTGCGGGCCGCCACCTGTTCCCAGACCTGGGTCCGCTCCCCTTCGAGCATTTTTCGGTAGCTTTCAGCGCGAACGGAATCGGTCGCGGCCAACACGATTGCCAGGGTCTCATCCGGATGCTCCACCAGGTCTCGATCCACCACCAGATAGTCCACGCTCGAAGACGGCATGCGCTTTTCAAACGGCAGCAGGGCCCGTTCGATCACACTCACCAGACCTCGGGCCCCGGTTTGCTCCTGGTAGGCCATGGCGGCCAGCAGGCGCAGGGCGTCATCGGTAAAGCGCAGATCGATTCCGTAGGAACGGAAATCTTCCTTTTTCGACAGCAGAATGGGATTGTTCGGGTTGTTCAGGATCTGATACAGGTCTTCCTGTTCGAGTGGTTCCAGTACGGCCGTCACCGGCAGCCGGCCGATGAATTCGCTCTCGAAGCCGTAGGCGATCAGATCTTCCGCCTTCACGTGCTTCAGCCATTGCGGCTGATCGGATTTCGACTGGAGCTTGGCACCGAAGCCGATTTCCCGCGCTTGCAGCCGTTTCTGGATGATCGCCGCCAAGCCGTTGAAGGCGCCGCTCACGATAAATAGGATATCACGGGTACTGATGGTGCGCTTTTCGCGCTTTCCGGTCTTGCGGAATTGCTCGATGGCCTGCATCTGGGAGATCGGATCGTGGGCCACCTTGAGGTCCACTTCGGTTTCTTCCAGGGGTTTCAGCAGGGCCCGCTGCACCCCGGTGCGCGACACATCGGGGCCGATCAGGTTGTTGGTGAAGGCGATTTTGTCGATTTCGTCGACATAGACGATCCCGTATTGGGCCAGTTCAAGATCGTCGTCGGCCTGGACCACCAGATCGCGCACCAGATCTTCCACATCGCCGCCGACGTAACCGGTTTCACTGAATTTAGTGGCATCGCCCTTGACGAACGGTACCCCGAGCTTATCGGCGATGAGCTTGACCAGATAGGTCTTGCCGACCCCGGTGGGTCCCATCAGAATGATGTTGTTCTTGATCCGCCCGACCGCGGGGCCGGTGTTCCGACGCCCCTTCCGGAGCCGCCCGCGGATCCGGTTGTAGTGCGTGCACACTTTGGTTGCCAGTACCGATTTGGCCAAGTCCTGCTTGACCACGTAGCGGTCGAGGTAGGCTTCCAGTTGCTCGGGCTTGAGATCGAACCGAATCCGTTCCACCCCCTTCGGTTCCTTGGGCCGCCCCTTGGCCGGGTTGGAGCGGGGAACCATCATGGGCGAAACCACCTTGATGGGTTGACCGTATTTCTTCGACAGGTATTCGCTCAGTTCTTTTTCGAGCTCTTCCTGATCGGGCAGCTTTGATTCATGATCGGACATTAGCAAGGTCCTTTAACGATTTGGAATGTCTTCAGGCATTGAGGGAATTACTACGGCTGAACTATAAACACTTGGCTTCTCTTAATCAAGTTGCCCCACCCCTCACTGGATATTCGACATGGCGACCTTGCCATGCGGGTGTCGCACGGCAACGCGGCAGCCGGCCCAATGGCCACCAGAGAGAGCATCACAACCGTGGTCAGGGTGCGCGCGGCGCTCCATGATTTGCGTGGAGAGGCCCCGTGGGCAAGATCGTCAGGGTGCTCCCCTTGGTCGCAACCTGACCTTGTGGAGATGCCGCCTTCATGCCCGCCCATCGGTCGAGCCTTATGTCGAATATCCAGGCCCCTCACCGCCCTTGCGGCGAGCAAGGCCGGACCTTGTTGGGATGGGGTTCTGTTGCAAGGAGGATACCGCACAAGGCTTGGAATTGAACGTCGTGTCATTGCAACCGGCGGGACAAATCTAGCTATTCCTCATATCCTTTCGGGATGAAAAAGGTTCAGGTTTCAGCCGTCCGCGGTATGATCCGGCGCGCAAGGTCAGCGCGGTCGGGTATCGTCGCGCCTGGTCACCGCCGACCCCAGGATGCGGTCGTGGCGGTCGAAGGTTTTGATCAGGCCGAGAGCGAAGTAGAGCATCACGTATACGAGTGATAGGCTCATAAAAAATCGGCTCGGTTGCGGATACAGCCACAGCAGCAGGATGGTGGAAAAGGCCCAAATCAGACTGCCCGCGAGCATGGCGCGGCGAAGCCAGCGCCGGGAGCCGAGGTGGGACATGCGTGACGGGTAGGGATATTTGATGGGCACAAGAGTCATGGCCGCCAGCAGAAGGATCACCAGGAAGTTGACCCTCGGCGGCAACTGCCAGAGGAAGAGGTAGAACACGACGATATTCCAGTAACTGGGAAATCCCTTGAAAAAATGATCCTCGGTTTTGGCGTCCGACTGGGAAAACTGGTAGGCGGATGCCATCACCATTAGAGCGGCGGTCGGCAGGCGCAGCCCAACGGGTAACAGATCGCTTTCAATCATGAAGAAAGCGGGGATCATCGCGTAGTTCGAATAGTCGACGATGTTGTCGAGCAGGGCGCCGTCGACCTGTGGCGCCGCCACTTTGGTGCCGGCAAGACGGGCCAGCAGACCGTCCGAGGAATCGATCACGATGGCGGCGCACATGTACCAGAAGGCGGCGATGAACTCGCCCCAACTGATAGCCTTCAGGGTCAGGAGACCGAACACGGCACCGCTGGCGGTATAGAGGTGCACCAACCAGGCGGCCAGACGCCGCCGGGGGCTGATCGGGAGATCTGCAACCTGGTTTTTTGGCAACGCCGATGGTTCCTCGATCAAATCAAAATGGAACGCTCATCGTTGGGGATCGGTCGCGAGCAGTCCGGAAATGGCCGCCATCACCCGGTCGACGACGAGGTTGTAAGTTTCCTTGGATTTTTTTGCCTGATACAGGTCGGAAAATTCCACCGGCGGTCCAAAAACCACCCGCGCGCGCTGGCCGCGGCCTGGGAACCGCCAGTTGTTAAGCCCGCTGATGGCGCAAGGAACCACGATCGGGCGAGTGTCGTAGATGAGTTTGCCGACGGCCCGATTGCCGTGCCCCAGAGCGCCGTCTCCGTGTCTGGTTCCTTCCGGAAAGAGCATGACGGTTTCCGTTTTGAGCAGCGACGCTATCAGCCACCAGGCCCGGAGATCACGCCCGCGGTTGACCGGAAACGCGCCCCAGGAATGAATCAGCCAGCCGAGAAACCGATTGCGAAACAACTCCTGTTTGGCCGGTGCCCAGATCATCCGCCTTGGAAACCGTCGAATCACCACCCAGGGCAGGAACACGGTGTCGTAGGCGGAGGTGTGATTGGCGGCCAGCATCACACCACGCCCAGGCGCAGGCGGAATGTGCTCGATTCCGACCGCCCGAAAGCGGTTGATTAGAGATGCATAGCAACCAATTGCGCAGGCGCTCAGAAAAACCCAGAGGTGGCGTGGCAGGCTCTGTTTCATAGCTCCATTCTCAAACCCTTGTGAGTTCCGATGCCAAAGAGAATACCGATACCGGCGGACTGGGGAAAAGGTGTTTTCACATGACCCAAACAATCCGTAAGGGTGAAAGATTTTTCACCCCTAGGAGCGTGGCAAAAAACGCATCAAAGGAGTTCCCTTGCAGCGGGACTCCTGGGGGTATTCGGCGACCGGTCGAGGCCCATGGACCGAACCGCTCCCGATCAGTCATCATCAACGGAAACCGCTGCCGCTCATATCACGTTCCGGCGTCCATGGCAATCAGCGAAGGGTGCGGATCATTTGAAACAATGGCCCAAACGGCAAGCCGGGAAACGCAGCTCCAAGCATGCCAAGGACCCGCGCCATCTCACGGGCATTGTTCCTTAAAGCGCCGCGCCCATCGGCGAACACGGCCGCCGGCACGATCCAGGCACCTCATGGCAACGCTCATGCCCCGATCCCGCTGTACGCGATTGCCGCCCAACAGGTCATCAACAAGGCGGATTGAAGGCTTGCTCCACGGCATTCAGCCCAGGCGATCGCCGACCTTGATGCCGGCTTGTCGCGCGAACTCGGCGGCGCTGACCTTGCCGCCGCTACCCCGTACCTTGGCCACCGTGACCAAGCCGCCGACCAGCGCAATGCGGATGCCGGCGTCATCGCAGGCGATCACCGTGCCGGGCGTCTCCGTTCCCGCCGCCTGCTGAAACCGAGGGCCGAACAACCGAATCCTTTCCCCCTTGAAAGCGGTGAAAGCCCCCGGCTGCGGATCGCAACCGCGGATCAGGTTGAATACCTCCCGCCCCGGCCGCGCCCAGTCGATGGCGGCCACCTTATCGTCGCAAATCGGTTCGTGGGTGGCTTTCGTTTCGTCCTGTTCGATCCGCGGCGCGTGTCCCGCCTTGAGCAGGGCAACGGCTTCGGCCATGGCCTCGACCCCCATGGGGAAGAGGTGATTGAAATAAATCGAGCCGGTGGTGTCTTCCTCGCCGATGGCCACTTCCTTTTGCAGCAGAATCGGACCGGTATCAATCCCGCCGTCGGGCCAGAACACGCTCAGGCCGGTGCGACCGTCACCCATGATCAGCGCCCAATTGATGGCGCTGGCACCGCGGTGGTTGGGCAACAGGGACGGATGATAGTTGATCGTGCCGTGAGCGGGAACGGCCAAAAACCGCGCGGGAATGATGGGCGTGACGAAAGCCATGACGGCCAGATCCGGGGCCCACTTGGTGTATTGTTCGTAGACTTGGTCGTCCTTGTAGGTCTTTGGCTGAATCACCGGAATACCGCGGCCGAGAGCCGCTTCCTTGACGGGATCCGGACGGCCCTTGGGCGGATCCGGTAGCGTATAAACCGCCGCGATCTCATCGCCGTTCGCCAACAGGGTTTCCAATACCTTCGCTCCGAAAGCCGCCTGACCGATCAACACCATGCGCATGACAAGCCTCCCCGAAATGAATGAATGAAAAAGCACGATTGACCTCACACCGGGAAAGGAGCCAACCTGACCAGAGCGGGTGGAGCGGGGGCGCGATTCGCGGATGAACGGCGGCGGTTTGGGTGCCGGCGGCGCGCGCCTGGACGGGAACTGGTGCGTGATGAAGGACACTCCCCGGAAGTCCCGGGTTCAAAGTCAAGAACAGGGTCGGGACCGCACCCGGGAAGCTCCTTCTTACCGGAACCGACATCACAATTCAATATCGTCGTCGGCACGGGATGTATGAAATATGCCAAAACCACAAGCGGGGGCTGGTCGGTTTGCCAGGGATGTCCCAAAATGGCTTGCCTGATCAGTAGGTTGGCCTTAATCTGGCGAGGCCCTGGTTACGGCTGCATTCGATCACCATCCCGGCGCGCTTCGGCGCCGGCGGGGCAAATCCTTGCAAGGTGAGGGATTCCCACACAACATCTCAACACGCACAAGGAGGACAGATGTTTGACCAGGTGATGCTCGGCTTTATCGGCGGCGGCAACATGGGAGGAGCGTTGATCAAGGGGCTGACCGCGGCCGGTCGGCCGCGCCCGGACCAGATCCTGGTCCACGACGTGGATCGGGATCGGCTGCGCGACCTGGAATCGAGCTACGGCGTGAAGGCGGTCGACAGCCTGACGGATTTGGTTGCGACGGCCACCATTGTCGTGCTGGCGGTGAAACCCCAGGTGATGAACCGGGTTCTGACCGAGCTCAAGGGCCGGCTGCCGCACCGACCGCTGATCATCTCGATTGCCGCCGGGGTCGCCATCGACACCATCGCCCGCGGTCTAGGCGAGGATCTCCCGATCGTTCGGGTGATGCCCAATACTCCGGCCCTGGTTCAGGAGAGCGCCTCGGCCCTGGCCCGGAACGCCGCCGTGAGCGACCACCAGATGGAGCAGGCGCTGAAGCTGTTCGAAGCGGTCGGGGTGGCGGTCGCGGTGGAAGAAAAGCTGATGGACGCGGTCACCGGTCTCAGCGGCAGCGGCCCGGCTTATGTACTGCAATTTGTGGAAAGCCTGATCGATGGCGGGGTTCTGATGGGCCTGCCGCGGCCGATCGCCCGCAAACTGGTGGTCCAGACCGTGTTCGGGACCGCCAGGATGATTCTGGAAACGGGCCGGCACCCGGCGGAACTTAAGGACATGATCACCTCCCCGGGCGGCACCACCATCAGCGGCCTCCAGGTGTTGGAAGCCGCCGGCCTTCGCGGCGCGATCATGGACGCAGTGGAAGCGGCCACGCTCAGGTCTCGGGAACTGGGCCGACCGCAACCGGACGCTCCGGCCTGAAGAACCGGGCGCCACAAGTAGGGAACAGATG
>Ga0100398_1005026_pt1 | contig 10688 bp, 10 predicted proteins | sample CryGeymeta201522_FD_81568 | JGI IMG/M metagenome (GOLD analysis project Ga0100398, IMG submission 81568) | Groundwater microbial communities from Crystal Geyser aquifers in Utah, USA - Crystal Geyser metaG 2015-22 | ecosystem: Environmental > Aquatic > Deep subsurface > Groundwater | place: USA... | reverse complement strand
CTCCCTAGCAAAGATGAAACACAAAACTACCAAGCCCCAAAGAATATCGGTGGCAATGATGATCTTTTTCCGATCGAAGTTGTCAGCCATGGTTCCCGCCACTAAGCTTAAACTAACTGAGGGAATAAGAAAGGCCAGGATCCAAAGAGAGACGGCGAGATTCACCTTGGTTAATTCAAAGACCCAGATAATCAAAGCGAAGTTCACCATGTTGTAGGCCACCTGCTCCAAGGCGTGATTCGCCCAAAGTTGGAGGAAACTGTGGTTTTTAAGAAGACCTTTCGCTTTAGCAGGGATCATAGCGTTAAAAGTGAATCCTCCCCGCCGTAGCCGTCGGGGCGGCTTCCATATCTTCTCACGTCGAAATGTGGCGTCGCTTCGCTCCTTCCTTTTCTCCTCACGTCGAAAAGTATAGCGTATTTAGATTATGTAAGATCCAACAGAGGAAGAAGTTGTTTCTCTCCTTTGACAGGACCAATAAGGGCAAGGTTGAGACCTTCATTCACAAAAATTTCTCGCGCAACACCTTGAACCTCTTTAGCAGCAACGGCATCAATCTTTTTCATCAGCTCCTCCGGCGTTTCAATTTTCCGCTCTAGTACTTCCTGCCCCACTAAAAAACGGGCGACAAAGCTTGAGCTTTCAAGACTAAGGACCAGCTCCCCTTTGATTATCTCCTTCGCCTTACTTATCTCCCTTGAAGGAACTGGTTTATCCTTCAGCCGTTTCAACTCCCCAATAATCGCTTCAACCGCCTTTCCCGTCTTTTGATTGTTCACTCCGGCAAAGGTCACCAAAGTTCCAGTGTCAGTATAAGGGGCCATTAAAGACCCAACGTAGTAGGCCAACCCCATCTTCTCCCTTAATTGGAGGAAAAGCCGAGAAGACATCCCCTCCCCTAGAATCGTATTTAAAACTGCACAGGCATATTTTTTGGGGTGACTCAACGGATAGCCACGAACCCCCAAAGCAAGATGGGTCTGATTGGTCTTTCGCTCTTCAATTAAGATCTCTGGCTTCCCCTGCCTTGCTTTGAAAGGAAGAGGCTTGCTAAGTTTCGCGGGTTGAAGCTTCCCCAACCGCCAGCGTACCTCAGCAAGTGCTTTCTCCCTATCGGTATCACCGGTGACCACAACCACCGTATTTTCTGGTTTAAACCAACGGCTGGTGTAATCAAGAAGGTCCTCACGGCACATCGCCTTGATCGTCTCCTCCCGCCCCACCGTCTCCCAACCTAAAGGATGCTCCCCAAAGACAAGTTTGTTATAAAGATCACCGATATGCTCTCGGGGATTATCCCGGTGCATCCGCCGCTCCTCAAGAATCACTCCTTTCTCCCGTGCGATCTCCTTCTCCTCAAATTTAGAGTTTAAAAGGATATCGGATAAAACATCGAGCGCGAGGGGAAGATGTTTTGAAGCCGCTTTGACATAAAAGCCAGTCAGCTCCTCACCGGTAAAGGCGTTGAAATCCGCCCCGATCCCTTCAAGCTCACTTGCAATCGCTAAGGCAGTGGGTCGGCGCTTTGTCCCCTTAAACATCATATGCTCGGTGAAGTGAGCAATCCCTTGGTGCTGCCGCTCTTCAAAGCGCGAGCCAACCCCGGCAACGATCATCGCCGTTACTGACTTTACTTGGAGCATCGGGGCAATTAGCACCCGCAAACCGTTTTTGAGGGTATCTTTTTGATAGTCCATAAAGCTGCTTCGATTCTCGTTTATGCTCAATGATACCGCACTGGCGCTGGGTTTAAAACAAAAACGCCAGGTGCCAAAATCAGGTGTGGCACCCGGCGCTGAAATAAGCTACGGCCTAACAGAGATCATCACCAACCGTTTGGAATCGAAACTGTAAGGACTACCATCCAAACCACCGTAGATTTCAACAGGTTTAAAACCAGCAGCGCACATGATCCTTGCAAGATCCGCTGCGGAGTAAATCCTTTCGTTGTGCTCCCCGGTTCTCTCCGCTTTTTTCTCAAGATCTTGGAGAATCACCGAAGCGTGGATTCGATTAGCCCAAAAGTCAAACCGGTGTTCGGTTAGGAACCGGGCATTACCATTGGAAGATTCTTCCCACATCCTCTCCCTAAAGTTCTTCACGATCCAAAAGAGATTCATGGTATCGATCAAAACCTTCGCTTTGGGTTTAAGCGCCGCGTGAAGTGAACGAAGGGCGATCAAATCGTCCTCCTCTGTCAGATAGCCCAAACCAGCAGTGAAGAGATTGATCGCATAGTCTGCCTGTATCGAAGCCGGGGTTTCACGGAAGTCAGCGCAGACGGTAGCGATCTCAACTCCCGCCTGAGCCGCAGCCGCCTTTGCTCCTTCAATATACTCAGGGCAAAAATCGAGCAAGGTAACTTTAAATCCTCGCTGAGCGAGACGAACAGCATGCCTTCCCCAACCACCAACCCAATCAAGGATGTGAGTACCAGGCTCAGGCTTCAAAAGCCCCAAGAGTAGCTCAACCTCCCTTTCCGTTCGCCCATTATCAAGCATCCAATCGTAAGCGCGACCGTAAAAGTCATCCTCTCCCCCAAAGAAACGGTAGATCCAACTCTCCGCCATCTTTACCTCTCCTTTTGATTCAATTTTTGTTGCGTCCAGTCTACCTCAAAGCTATAGGATTGTCAACAAACAAAAGAAAACGGCCACTTGCGAAAGCGCAAATGACCGTTACTAAGGTTTAACGAAACGCCACTCCCCCGACGGGAGCCGGTAGCGAATCCCATAATGGACATGGCGACCCTTGGTATAACCGGTGTCGCCCATCAGCATCAACCGGTCGCCTCGGCTAACTAGGTCCCCCACTTTGACCGCGGGTTCTTCCGCTCCGTGGCCTAAGATGATCTGCCAGCGCTCATTCTCAACGACCACCGTCCAACCAGTGACATCGAGTGCCACAACAGGACAATCACCAGCATCTGGCAGAGGGGTAAAAGTGATGGCAAAATCGCAGGAATTTTCGATGAAACCGGCGAAGACCACCTTCCCGTTGAGGGTCGAGTGGAGCCAAACCTCACCTGAGTTGTCGGCGGCGATATCCATTCCTCGGTGGAGAAGAGTTCTCACCTCGACAACCGGATAGTATGGATTCTCGCTAAAGCGTGGATCATCCTCCTCGGTAACGGGAATCCCAACAGGAGCATTAGGATCAGTCTTTTGAGCCAGCTCGGCGGTTAAGTCCTCATAAAAGTACTGCACCCGAGCCGCCCAAGCACCGTTTGGAGGGTCAATCTGGCTGGCATACTTCTCCTCAAGGGCCTGGAAAGTAAGACGGCCCTCGTCGAAGTAATACTGTGCCAGAAGCTGGGAGATGTAGCGAGCACCGTCTTGAAGCGATCCAAGATCGCTTAAGCTCGCATCGGTTCCCGATTTATCAATCCCCCAGAGGTTCCCTCGTTCATAAGCCGAGGAATGAGCTCCAAGATGAGATTCATGGGCAGCGATCGCCGCAGCCCAAAGGGGATTGACATCCTCCAACTGATTTTCCTTAACGATCATCAACCACTCCTCAAGCGTCACCGGCGAGTACCACATATAAGTGGCGTACTCCTGGATCACCTCGGCGATAACCGCTGCAGGAATATCCTCAGGATAATTGGTTGAATAGAAAGCGCCCAACGGCTCTGGGCGGAGGGCGACAGCTTCCTCCTCCCTAATGGGCGCAACCTGAATTATCACCTCCGGCTCTCCTCGGTATCCCCAAAGCCACCATGAAAAAAGATAGGCGGCGATGAGAAGAGCCAGAAAAAGTTTCGAATTCCCTCTCCGGGTCTCCGTCATCGTCGCCTCCTTCCTATCTCTTAAGTTTGGCTTCTGCCTGGACAAAGATGGCATTGACGATCACCACCAACCAGACAAGCCAGACGCAAAATCTGAGGGCGTTGGCCGGATCCCCCCAACCAATGAACTGTTGAAAGGTCCGGTTGGCGAAGATTAGATAGTCAAGGCCGGCAGGAAAGACTGAAGCCTTGAATAGGGACCAGCGCCACTGCCAACCACGCTCGAGACTTCGCATCACCGCGATCATATTCAAGACCGCGTAAATCAGCCCCAGAACAAAGGGCATCGCCAGTCCTGTCCCAATGCGATCGATAAACGCCATCGTCTCCCCGCTCGGGAAGAGATAGACGAAGAGAAAGATGATCGCCAAGGCCAGTTCGAAAAACATCGGGGGAGTAACGCTGAAGAGGCGGAGCGTGGTTTCCACTTCCTCAAGAAACCAACCGACTGCCACCCCCAGGCCGCGCAGCAACACCCCGACGAGGTCAAGAACCCTCTGTCCTACAGTTTTTCTCTCTTCCACTTCTCTCCTCCTTTTTTAAGTTTTTGAGTTCAAGGGGTTATACCCTATAGGATAGCACGGGGAGTGTCTTTTGTCAAAATTTCTAATGCGGCGGAAAGCGAACGCCGTTTCCGAGAAAACACTATCCGAGCTTCAAACCCGCTCAACGTACTTTCCGGTTTCGGTGTTGACACAGATCACATCCCCTACTTTAATAAACATCGGGACTTGGAGTTTGTAACCGGTTTCAAGAACCGCCTCCTTCGTTCCCGCCGAGCGGGTATCTCCTTTCTCTGATGGTCCTGTTTCGGTCACTTTTAGCGTCACTTTAAGAGGGAGTTCCACCGAGAGCGGCTCTTCCTCAAAATAAAGAATAGTAGTTTCAGTTCCCTCCGGCAGGAATTTTGTCACCCCCTCCGCAATTGCAAAGGGGATGGAAAACTGCTCAAAGCTTTGAAGATCCATAAAATAGCCGCTTTTCCCATCTGAGTACAAAAATTGTCCTTTCTTGCGAGCGATCTCTGCTTCCTCAATTGTCGCTCCAGAGATAAAGCTTTTTTCAACAATTGCCCCGGTTTTTAGGTTACGGACCTTAGTTTTGATATTTGCCGCTCCCCGCCCCATTTTGGTGTGGGTGTAATCCAAAACAAGGAAGGGTACCCCTCCTTCGGCAAAAACGGTTCCTTTTCGAAGTTCGGTTACTGACAACATCGTTTGAAACTTTAAGCTAAGCTTAATTTATCAGAAACTGTAAAAATTGTCAGCCGCGATGGCTGCAAGGATCTCTCACTTCACAAACACACCATAGATAAGGCCTGAGATCGTACAGAATACCATTATCAGAAAAACATAAGCCAAAGTCCTTTTTGTCCCCATCAATCTTCTTACAACAAGGATGCTTGGCAACGAAATTACCGGATCAGCTAAAAGGTAGGCAAGTAAGGGACCTTTCCCCATCCCCAAACCAAGAAACATCTTAGCCATTGGGACCTCCACCAGTGTAGGAAAGTACATAAAAACTCCAAATGAGACAGCAGTGAGGTTGGCAAGAATTGAATTACCGCCAAGATAATTTGCTAAAGCATTCTCCGGAATTAAAGAAGTTAAGACACCGGCTCCAAATATCCCAACCAGTAGCAGGGGAAAGATTACCCTAAAAAATACCCAAGTTTCTCTTAACCAGCTTCCGATTTCTCCTCTCTTAAAACCGGCTTTAAGTTCAACGAGCAGTAGAGCAATTAAACTGGTTAATCCTATTATTTTTACTTCTCCCCCTACCTTTGATGCCCCAAAAATCAGGACCGCAAACAATGTGGCAAAAAGGGTTAACAAACGATAGTGAAGAAATTTTTTAAGAACGTCATCCTTGAAGTTTTCAAGAATACTACCTTTGGTTGACGCCTTCCCGATCCCATCTAACCCCTCCTCCTCCCTAATCAACTCTGATACCAACTTCTTATCCTCAACCCCCTCCTCTTTAAACATTTTGGAGATCAGCAAGCCGATGACGATCGCAAAAGTAATTGATAAAACTATTCTGGAAAGGGCAAAATCCCAACCAATAACACTTCCTGTGAATACAATTGCCAAGATATTGGTAGCAGGAGCGGTATACAAAAATGCAATAGCTGGGCCTATTCCGGCACCTTTCTTTTTTATTCCCGCAAAAAGTGGCAAGATGGTACAGGAACAAACCGCTAATAAAAGTCCCGCGATTACCGACAGTGGATAGGCTTTGTATTTTGGTACATCTCTCCCAAGATATTTTGTTACCTTTTCTTTTGGCAAAAGTGCAGAGATAGCTCCCGCAATGAAGAAGGCAGGAACCAAACAAGTTAAAACATGCGCCCTCAAATAGTCAAAAAGGGTATAAAATCCACCCGAAATTGCCTCCAAGATTAAGTCCTGAGTCATAAGAAAACTACTGCTTGAGCCACTTTTTTATCTCTTCAACCTCTGGAATTCCTCCCTGAGAAATTAACCTTCCATCAATTGCTAAACCAGGACTCATCATCATTCCCATCTCAATCATTTTGCTCACGTCAAAAATGTGCTCAATTTCTGCCTCAATCCCTAGCTCCTCAACGGCTTTTTTGACATTTTCCTCAAGCGCAAAACATTTTGGACAACCAGGACCTAAAATCTGAATTTTCATATGGCACCTCCTCTCCCTAGTAACCCAAGAATAGGTTTTATTATTTTTCTCCCTTCAGGCGTTAAAGAATAATAAATTCGCCTCCCTTTTCTCTCGTTAGTTACCAGCCTTGTTTTCTCTAAAACACGCAAGTGATGCGAGGTAAGGTTCTGGGGAAGATCAAGCTTCTCGATCATTTCACAAACGCAAAGTCTATCTTTCTGCAAAAGGCAAAGTATCTTTAAGCGGTTTACCTCACTGAATATTTTAAATAACTGAGAAATCCTCTTCATTTCTCTATTTTTTAGTGATAGGGTATAGCAACACTCGGAACTCATAATATTAACTACAACCAATTATATCAACCGATATTGATATATTATACGGGGACGTTTGACTTGTCAAGACTAAAAATGGTGGGCGAGAGAGGAGTCGAACCTCCATGGGGTTGCCCCCACGCGCTTTTGAGGCGCGCGCGTCTACCATTCCGCCACTCGCCCAACACCCTCTATTATACAATGAAGGTTGAGGTGTTTGAACTGAAGGCGGGTTTTTCTCCAACCGGAGATCAACCACAGGCGATCAAAAAACTTGTTGCCGGAGTAAAAGCCGGTCTCAAAAACCAGGTTCTTCTGGGAGTGACCGGCTCAGGAAAAACCTTTACGATGGCAAATATCATCAAGCACCTCCAGATGCCGGCTCTGGTCATCTCCCACAACAAAACCCTCGCCGGCCAGCTTTACCAGGAGATGCGCGACTTTTTCCCTAAAAACGCCGTCTCCTACTTTGTCTCCTACTACGATTACTACCAGCCCGAGGCTTATATTCCCACAACCGACACTTATATTGAGAAAGAAGCGCAGATCAACGAACTGATCGATAAGCTGCGCCTGCAAGCAACCGCCAACATCATGTCCCGGAAGGATGTCGTGGTTGTCGCCTCCGTCTCCTGTATCTACAACATCGGCTCTCCTGTTGAGTGGGGGCGCTTTATCCTTGATGTGAAAGCGGGGGGTAAAAGCGATCAAGCCAAAATCATCGCCCGTCTTGTCCAGCTCCAGTATGAGCGCCGTGAGTTTGAGTTTACGCGGGGGGCCTTTCGGGTTCGCGGGGAGAACCTTGACATCTATCCCGCTTATGAGGATGCTGCTTACCGGATAAAGCTTAAAGATGGAAAAGTTGAGAAGATCCTCAAGTTTGAACCGGTTTCAGGAAGAACACTGGAGACGGTCCCCCACCTCCTCATCTATCCCGCCAAACACTATTTGACCGATCCCCAAACGTTTGCGCAGGTGGAGGGGCAGATCAGAGCTGATCTCAAGATGGAATATCGCACTCTTAAAAAACAGGGGAAGTTAGTTGAGGCACAGCGGCTCCTGCGGCGGGTCAACTACGATTTAGAGATGATTAGGGAGGTTGGTTATGTCAACGGGATCGAAAACTACTCCCGCTATTTTGATGGAAGGAAAACCGGCGAGCCCCCTTATACCCTTTTGGACTACTTCCAAAGCTCCTACGGTGACCGTTTCTTGGTCTTTATCGATGAATCCCATATGAGTCTTCCTCAGCTTCGCGGGATGTTAAACGGCGATCATTCCCGAAAAAGGACGCTAATAGAGTTTGGTTTTCGCCTCAAAGCGGCTTTTGACAACCGGCCCTTGACTTTCCCTGAGTTTTACAAGATCCCTCCTCACCTAATCTATGTCTCCGCCACTCCTGATGAATGGGAGATTAAAAAGTCACAAGAGGAGGTTGGGAGGAAGCGGTTTACCCCCCACGGCGGCGTTGTTGACCAGCTGGTTCGGCCAACAGGAATTGCTGATCCGCAGGTTATTGTCCGACCGGCGAGGAATGAGGTTCAGGATCTTATCGGCGAGATCAAGAGGCGAGTGGAAAAGAAACAACGGGTCCTTGTCACCACCTTAACCAAGCGTACTGCCGAAGATTTAGCCGATTATCTTTCCGAGCGGCAGATCAAGGTCACCTATCTTCACAGCGATATTGAGACCCTTGAGCGCTCCGACATCCTTGATCATCTTCGCCTGGGGAAGTTTGATGTTTTAATCGGAGTCAATCTTCTTCGGGAGGGGTTGGACCTGCCAGAGGTCGCCCTGGTGGCGGTTTTGGATGCCGATCGGGAGGGGTTCTTGCGCTCCAAAACCTCCCTCATCCAAACGATGGGCCGCGCCGCCCGCAATGTCGCCGGGCAGGTAATCCTTTATGCTGATACAATCACCCGCTCGATCAAGCAGGCAATCACTGAGATTGAAAGGCGTCGAAAGTTTCAGCTGGAATACAACAAAAAACACAGGATCACCCCCCAAACGATCATTAAGCCAATTCGGGAAAAGATCATTGTGGCAAAGGAGGATATCCTCCATATCGAAAAACCCAAAGGAGCCTACACCGAAGATTTTCTGGAGGCAATCAAACCCGAGGCTTTAACCCCCTATGACAAAAAAAAGCTGATTGGGCGTCTTGAGGGGGAAATGCGCCACCAAGCAAATGACCTCAACTTTGAGCTGGCGATCAAGATTAGGGATAAAGTCCGTGAATTAAAATCAGCCTAGCGCCTCCTTGCTATTGCTCAGCTTTGGCAAAAGACCAAACTCCCAAAAGGACAAAGAGAAAGGCAAAGAAGGAGACAATAATTAAGTCTTCAACAACTCCAAGTTTTACACCAAAAATTGTGATCTTGAAGGTCTCGGCTATCGCCGAAGGAACAGCCAAAAAGTGAAAGGTAACCTGCCGAATAAGATCAACGCCGTAAGTAGCAGGATTCACCTTACTTAAAATCTCCATCCACCGAGGGACATTCACTAAAGGAAAAAGAGCACCGGAGAGGAAAAACATTGGCATCATAAAAAGGTTCATCACCATCTGGAATCCTTCGGTCGAGCGAAGACGAGAAGCAACCACCATCCCCAACGAAGCTAAGGCAAAGGAAACAAGGAAAATGGCAGGAGGAAGCGCCAAAACCATCCCTACCCCAAGGCGGACATTCACCAACGGCGCCAAAACAAGCATCAAAAGTCCCTGAAGCATCGCCACCGTTGCTCCACCCAAAATTTTTCCCAAGGCAATACTTGCCCGCGATACCGGCGCAACCAAGATTTCTCTCAAGAAGCCAAACTCACGATCGCGCACGATTGAAATAGAAGAGAAGAGCGAGGTCATGAGCACCGTCATCCCAATCACCCCCGGAAAAAGAAACTGGATAAAATCGAAACCTTCCTGAGCTCCAAACAGCTGAAATGTTCCTCGCATTCCCGATCCGAACATCACCAACCATAAGAACGGCATCGCTAAAGAGGAGATGATCCTTGGCTTGTTGTGCCAAAAGCGCAGAACCTCTCGATACCAGATGATGTAGATATCATTTAAAGTCTGCATCAGTGAAACCTCCCCCTCATTCGGGATTTCATCTTCTCCAAACGAGTGGCACCCTCATCCCTGATATCCCGACCGGTGAGCTCCAAAAACACGTCGTTCATCGTCTTGGCTTTGGTTTTTTCCTTTAGTTGTTTTGGCGTTCCTGCAGCAACAATCTTTCCATAATCGATAATCGCCACCCGATCGCAGTATTCGGCCTCATCCATATAGTGGGTTGTCAAAAAGATGGTGATCTTCTCCCTCTTATGCAGATCAAGAACATAATCCCAAATTTTATTTCTGGTTTGAGGGTCAAGTCCTAAAGTCGGTTCGTCCATAAACAAAATCCTGGGATGGTGCAGAAGGCCCCGAGCCACCTCCAGTCTCCTCTGCATTCCTCCTGAGTAGTTCTTGACCAGCTCCCCCCGGCGGTTCCAAAGCTCAACCATCTTAAGCATCTCTTGAGACCGCTTTTGATAGAGATCCCCAGAAAGATGATAAAGCGCAGCGTGGATCTTCAAGTTTTCCAAAGCGGTGAGATCTTCATCCAAACTGGGCTCCTGGAAGATAAGGCCAATGCTTCCCCTTACCATATCCTTCTCTCGGGCAACATCAAACCCGGCGACCTTTGCTTCCCCAGAAGTTGGAGTAAGAAGGGTGGTGAGAATGGAGATCGTGGTCGTCTTCCCTGCCCCGTTGGGACCAAGGAAACCGAAAACCTCCCCCTCGAAAACTTCAAAATTGATATTGTCCACCGCCGCAAGATCACCAAATTTTTTGGTTAGATTTTGAACCTCAATAACTTTTTCCATCTTTTATTAAGGGGTGAACCAAACCATTCTATCGCAAACAGGAACGTTTGAAAAAATAACGCGCACCCAATCATTCAAGT
>Ga0100398_1005020_pt1 | contig 10696 bp, 9 predicted proteins | sample CryGeymeta201522_FD_81568 | JGI IMG/M metagenome (GOLD analysis project Ga0100398, IMG submission 81568) | Groundwater microbial communities from Crystal Geyser aquifers in Utah, USA - Crystal Geyser metaG 2015-22 | ecosystem: Environmental > Aquatic > Deep subsurface > Groundwater | place: USA... | reverse complement strand
TCACCGTCAATTCGTGATCGAACGCCCCGCTCGCCAGAAACGCCTCGACCTGAGCGATGACCAGCGGGTTGTTCATCAGGAAGGTATGGGTCGCGGGCAGAACGATATGATCGGCCATCCCCTCGACGACGGTGCGGTCCACCCCGACCTTGCCGTCGTCCGGTCCCGGGATCAGGGCCGAATAGATCGGGTTGAGCGACCGGTTCCCGGCGATCACGCCCAATTCGAAATTCACCGCGCCCAGGCGGTTGACAAGGTCGCCCTCGCCGGTGCCGAGCTGTTGCCCCGCTGGCCCGTTGAGCCATTCGAACGGCTCCAGCGGACCGAACACATCCACCAGTTCCGAGCCGCCATTGGGCGGTGCCAGCATCACCACCCGGCCCAGACGCGGCTGGTCGTTCCGCCCCAGCCAGTAGCGCACGAGGATGCCGCCCATCGAATGCGTCACGAAATGCACCCGTTGCGGCCCGCAGCGCGCCAGGGCGGGGGGAATCGTCTCGTTGGCGAGGTCGGCGATGGTGGCCCGGGTCGAGGCGTAGCCACTGTTTTCCACCTGGTAGCCCAGGGCCTCCAACCGCTCCTGCAGCAGGAAAAGGGACGTCTCGGTACGCGCCAGCCCGTGCAACAGAACCACGCAATCGGCGCGTGCGGCGGCTGCGGCGCTCAGCAGGAGGGCGAGGGGAACGAACAGGGCGCGCATGTCCCGATATTAACGGCAATCCGGACCCACGGCGAGGGTGCGATTGCACCGGCGGCGGGAATCCTTGCCTCTGCCGGTCAGGCGCGTCAGGGTCCCGCCATGCCCCGCACCCCGCCCCGCACCCCGGCTCTCACCCCGGCCCGCACGCCGCCCCTCACCCCGGCCCTCACCCCCGCCCGCCCCCAGGCCCGCGCCGCCCCACGCGACCCCATGCGCCCGGTCCGCCTCGCCGTTCGCGGTTTGCTGCTGATCGACGACCGACTGTTGCTGGTGAATGCCTGGCCCACGGCCACGTCGGACCTGCTGTGCGCGCCGGGCGGCGGGGTGGAGCCGCATGCCTCGCTCCCCGACAACCTGATCCGCGAATTCCACGAGGAAACCGGGCTGGTCATCGCCGTGGGCGCGCCCTGCCTTGTCAACGAATTCCACGACCAGCCGCGCGACTTCCACCAGGTCGATATCTACTTCCGCGTCACGCTGGTGTCGGGCGACCCGTTGCAGGCATGGACCGATCCGGAAGGTATCGTGACCGAGCGGCGCCTTGTCACGCGCCAGGAACTGTCCCGGCTGCGCGTCAAGCCCGACAGCCTGGCCGAGGTCGCCTGGGGGGCGGTTCTCCTCTACGATCCGCTGGAGCCGATCCTGCGCTGAAACGCGCCAAGGCCGTAGGCGATGCCCCCCAGCGTCAGCGCGCCCGCGCCGATCATCCGCCATGTCACGACCTCGCCCAACACCGCCACGCCCAGGCCCATGGCGATCACCGGCACCGTCAGTTGCACCAGCGCCGCGACGCTGCCGCCAAGCCGGGGCAGCACCGCATACCACAGCGCATACCCAAGCCCCGAAGTCAGCGCCCCCGCGATCCCCGCAAGGATCAGGCCGGTCGGCGTGGCGGACGTGGCGTCGATCTGTACGGGCAGCAGCAGGGGCAGCACCAGCAGCAGCGGCACGGCAAGGATGAAATTCGCCCCCGTTTCGGCCATCGGGTCGGCGGCCCTGCGCCCCGCGAGGCTGTAGACGCCCCACCCGAGCGCCGCCAGAAGCATCGCGCCGGTGGCCACCGGCGGCAAGGCCGCCTGCCCGCTTGGCCAGCCGAGCCAGGCCAGCCCCGCCAGCGCCAGCCCCGATCCGATCCAGCGCCGGGCGGGCGGACGCTCGCCGCCCATGGCGCTGCCGACGAACATCGTGACCTGCACGCCGCCGAACAGCAGCAGCGCGCCCAGGCCCGCGTCGATATGGACATAGGCGATGGAGAACCCGATCAGGTAGAGCGCAAGGCTGCCCGCGCCCACGATCCGGGCCGGGCGCAGCAGCGGCAGGCCCCGGCGCTGCGCCAGGACAAGCACCGCCAGCGTCATCGCCCCCGCGACGGCGCGAATGATCGCGAAGGTGACCGCGTCGATCTCGCCCGCGCCCACGGCCATGCGGTTGAGCACGGAATTCGCCGCGAAGGCCACCATCACCACGCTGGTCAGGGCGATCAGGCGCATCCCGCACCGATCATCCGGGCCGCGAGGCCCCCGGTCAGATGGGCGATGCGACCGGCGCAGAACACGCCTTCGATCCGGTGGCGTTCGGCATCCATCACCACCATGTCGGCGCGCAAGCCGGGTGCAAGCCGACCCCGGTCGTGCCAACCCATGATCGCCGCCGGACCCGCCGACACCAGCCCCCATGCGTCTTGCATCGCCATCCCCGAATGCCACAGTTTCAACGCCGCACGGTGCAGCGACGGGTAGTGGTAGTCGGAGACCAGCGCCGTGACCAGCCCGTCCGAGATCAGGTCCCCGGCCCGGACCTTGCCGTCATGCGATCCGCCGCGCACCACGTTGGGCGCGCCCATCACGACAGGTTCGCCGGCATCGCGCGCGGCCTGCGCGGCGGCGCGGGTTTCGGGAAACTCGCAGATGTCGGCGCCAAGCGCGCGAAACCTGGCGCGGTCTTCCGGGGTGCTGTCGTCGTGGCTGCCGAGGCGGACGCCGCGCGCCCCGAGGGTATTGGTCAGGAGCGCGAGCGCGTCGCGCGCCGCGGGCAGGCCATCGTGGAGGCGCTGGAGCAGGGCCAGATGCGCCTCGGGCGCGCGGCCGGATTTGAGCGCTTGGCCTGTCAGGCGCGGCGGGCGCCTGCCTTGCGCCAACGCCGTGTGGGGAAGGTGATCGTTGAGCACGACATAGCCGATCCCCGCCGCCTCGATCAACGCACGGGCGCGGTCGAATTCATCCGACAGGGAGATCTCCAGCCGCAACTGGACGCGCAGATCGGTGAGGCCGTCGTGACCGGACACGGCCCGCGCGAGGGTTTCGGCGAAGTCCGGGCCGCGCATGCCACCCTCCCAGGAGAAGAACTGCGCCAGAACGGCGGTCGTGATGCCATTGGCGGCCAATTCGGCCTCCACCGCGCGCAGGCCCAGTGCCGGATCGGTTTGCGCGCCCCGGCGCGGCGCCATGTGATGTTCGAACCCGTCGCCGTGCAGGTCGATGATGCCCGGCAGGATCAGGTAGCCCGTCGCGTCGACGGCGCGCCCGCCTTCCGCCGCGATCAGGCCGCCCGACAAGCTGACGGGGCGCAGGTCCAGCCCGTCATCGGTCAGCACCGCGGCCCCCTTCAGGCACAAGTCGGGCAGGCCCCCGTCGGGCAGGTCAGCCCTTCGCATAGGCCGCTGCGATGGCATGGCCGGGATCCGCGTCACCGAGCCCCGCAGCGACGGACGCGCGTTGCATCTCGCCCGCCATCGCCAGAACGGGTGCGTGCAGCCCGTAGCTTTCCACGACGCGGAGGAACACGTCATGGTCCTTGACCACCGCCGTCATCGGGAAGCCGACCACCGGATCGGAGCCAAGGATCTTGGGCAAGCGGTCGCGGATCATCGGCATGCCCGCCGGACCGCCGCAGAGGATGCTCAACGCCATCTCCAGCGACAGACCGGCGCGTTTGGCGACGGGCAGCATTTCCCGCAGCCCGGCGGCATAGGTCTGCATCATCGCATTGTTGATGGTCTTCATCACCAGCCCGGTGCCCAACGGGCCGACATGGAAGATGCGCGCGCCGATGGCCGCAAGCGCGGCTTCGGCGCGCGATGCCGCCGCAGCGCTGCCGCCGATGAAGATGCCGCAGGTGCCTGCCTGCACCATCTCGGGTCCGCCCGAGATGGGCGCATCGACCGCGTCGGCACCCTTGGCGTGGAGGGCGGCGATCCGGTCGGTCAGCAGGGCCGGGATCACGGTGCTGGTCTCGACGATCAGGCGGCCCCGCAGGTCGCAGGTCAGGAGCGTGTCGAGAACCTCGGCCACGGCCGCGTCGTCAAAGAGGCTCGTCACGAGAATATCGGAGGCCGCCACCAGATCCGGGAGCGTTTCGGCCTGCGCGATACCAAGCTCTGCGGCGCGGGCATCGGCAAGGCCCGATCGGGTCCAGCCTGTCACACCTGCGCCCCGTGCCGCGAATCGCGCCGCGATGGCGCTGCCCATGCGGCCAAGTCCGATGACGCCGATCCTGTCCATGGTTGCCTCCTGTAGCTTGCGCGAAACTGGCAGGCGGAGCGGCGAAAGGAAAGGGCACGGCTGTATCGAAGGGATTGCAGTTCGGGAGGCTGAACATGCAGGGCAATGGCGCGCGGCAGCCCGCATGACAAAGGCCCCCGCGGGGGCCTTTGCCTGGATCTGGTATTTGATGTTGTCCCCCCTCGGGATCGTTTGCCTTGAAAAACGACCCTGCCGGGGTGACGGGCACATTTCCTGAAGGAAACCTGCCCTTACATCATGCCGCCCATGCCGCCCATGTCGGGCATGCCGCCGCCGCCAGCGTTTTCCTTGGCAGGCTTGTCGGCAATCATGGCTTCCGTCGTGATCAGCAGACCGGCGACCGAGGCCGCGTCCTGCAGCGCGTGACGCACCACCTTGGCCGGGTCGATGACGCCAAACTTGAACATGTCGCCATATTCTTCGGTCTGCGCATTGAACCCGAACTTCGGATCGCTCGATTCGCGGATCTTGCCCGCCACGACCGAGCCGTCGACGCCCGAGTTCTCGGCGATCTGACGCAGCGGCGCTTCCAGCGCCTTGCGGACGATGGAGATGCCGGTGGTCTGGTCGTCGTTGTCGCCAACCATCCCGTCCAGCGTCTTGCCGGCCTGAACCAGCGCCACACCGCCGCCGACGACGATGCCTTCCTGAACCGCCGCGCGGGTGGCGTTCAGGGCGTCATCGACGCGGTCCTTGCGCTCCTTCACTTCGATTTCGGACATGCCGCCGACGCGGATCACGGCAACGCCGCCTGCCAGCTTGGCAACCCGCTCCTGCAGCTTTTCCTTGTCGTAGTCGGACGTCGTCTCTTCGATCTGACCACGGATCTGCGACACGCGGGCCTCGATCTCGGCCTTGTTGCCGGCGCCGTCGATCACGGTGGTCTCGTCCTTGGTGATGGTGACGCGCTTGGCATTGCCGAGCATGTCCATCGTCACGTTCTCGAGCTTCATGCCGAGATCTTCCGAGATCACCTGACCGCCGGTCAGGATGCCCAGATCCTGCAGCATCGCCTTGCGACGATCCCCGAAGCCCGGTGCCTTCACGGCGGCGATCTTCAGGCCGCCACGCAGCTTGTTGACGACCAGCGTGGCCAGGGCCTCGCCTTCGACGTCTTCCGCGATGATCAGCAGCGGCTTGCCGGACTGGATGACCGATTCGAGCAACGGCACCATCGGCTGCAGCGACGAGAGTTTCTTCTCGTGCAGCAAGATCATGCAGTCTTCCAGCTCGGCGACCATCTTGTCGGGATTGGTGACGAAGTAGGGCGACAGGTAGCCGCGGTCGAACTGCATCCCTTCGACGACCTCGGTTTCGGTCTCCAGGCCCTTGTTCTCTTCCACGGTGATGACACCGTCATTGCCGACCTTCTGCATCGCATCCGCGATCTGGCGGCCGATTTCCTTCTCGCCATTGGCGGAGATGGTGCCGACCTGTGCGACTTCGTCGCTGTCCGCGACTTCGCGGGCGGAGGCCTTGATATGTTCGATCACGCGGGCCACGGCGAGGTCGATGCCGCGCTTGAGATCCATCGGGTTCATGCCGGCCGCGACCGACTTCATGCCTTCCCTGACGATGGCTTGCGCCAGGACCGTCGCGGTGGTGGTGCCGTCGCCGGCCTCGTCATTGGTGCGGGAAGCGACTTCCTTCACCATCTGCGCGCCCATGTTCTCGAACTTGTCCTCAAGCTCGATTTCCTTGGCGACGGTGACACCGTCCTTCGTGATGCGCGGGGCACCGAAGGATTTGTCGATCACGACATTGCGGCCCTTGGGACCGAGGGTGACCTTTACGGCGTCGGCCAGAATGTTCACGCCCTTGAGCATGCGATTGCGGGCGTCGGTATTGAAACGGACGTCTTTGGCAGCCATGGTTGGCTCCTCCTTGGATATGTCTACGGGTTTCGGGAAACGGGCTGGGGCGTGCTTACGACAGCAGGCCCAGGATGTCCGATTCCTTCATGATCAGAAGCTCTTCACCATCGACGGTGACTTCAGTGCCCGACCATTTGCCGAACAAGATGCGGTCGCCAGCCTTGACGCCCATTTCAATCAGTTCGCCACTGTCCTTGCGCGCACCTTCGCCGCAGGCGACAACTTCGCCCTCGGACGGTTTTTCCTTGGCGCTATCGGGGATGATCAGACCGCCCTTGGTCTTTTCTTCCGACTCGACGCGGCGGACCAGCACGCGGTCATGCAACGGTTTGAATGCCATCTTCGGCCTCTCCTCTAACCTGGGTTCGGATTGTCTCGGATCCGTGTTGTCACTCACCCTGCGCGAGTGCCAACGACCTGCACATAGTTGGCCGCGAGAAGCCTGTCAAGGGATCGGCAGCGGTAACCGAACATTCACTTCTTGATGGCTATCAAGGCCCGACCGACACCAGAATTTTCCTGTCCCGAGGTATATCCCATGGCGCGACTTTCCGACATATCGCTGGGCCTGCGCCTGGTCCTGACAACGGCCGTGATGCTGATCGCCCTGACCGGCGCACTGACGTACCTGTCCTACCTGCGCCAGTATGACAGCTACATTCAACGGGCAACCGATGCGACGCGGACCGGGTTCAACATTCTGGCCTTCGAACTGGTCACACATTACCCGGACACCGCCTTCACGCCCGCGACGGCCGAAAGCGAGGGTCGAATGACCTGGGGGGCCATGCCGTCGGAGTTCCCGGTCGCGATCGTCGACGAGGTCACGCAAATGACCGCGCTTGAGCCGACCATTTTCGATTTCGACCCGGCAAATCGCCAGTTCATCCGCGTGGCCACCACGCTGCGGGACGGTGCCGGAAACCGCACCACCGGCACGGCGCTGCAGCACCCCGACGCGCTGGCGGGGTTGACCGCCGGAGAACCCACGACCGTCATGCGCATGATCGACGGATCGCGATACATGGTGCGCTACCAGCCGATCTTCGACGAAGGCGGAACGGTGAGCGGCGCGATCGGCATCACGAGCGATTTCGAAATCTACGCCGACAGCATCGCGGCAGGCGTGCGCGCGAACCTGATGTCCGGCCTCGCGGCGCTGGCGGCGATCCTCGCGATCGCGCTGCTGATGGTGCGCCGCATGATCGCGCCGCTGGGTCGGATGAAGGACAGCATCGTGTCGCTGTCCGAAGGCAAGCTGTCCGACGAGATCCCCTTCGGCACCCGCGGCGACGAAATCGGCGCGATCTCCAAGGGCCTGATCATCCTGCAGGCGTCGATGCGGAACGCCGAGGACTTGAAGGAGGAAGTGGCCCGCCGGCAGGAGCAGGAGGCCACCAAGCAGCGCGACCTGACCATCGTGGTCGAGACCTTGACCAACGGCCTGTCGCAGTTGAGCGATCTGGATATCACCACGCGGATCGAAGACAAACCCGGCGCCCCCTTCCCGTCCGAATACGATGGCTTGCGGAAGTCCTTCAATCAGCTCGCCGACCGGCTGAGCGACTCGATCATCGCGATCCGGGACGCGGCGGACGAAGTGATGGGCGATGCGCGCGAGATGGCCGGATCCTCGTCCGACCTGTCCAGCCGGACCGAGGCGCAGGCCGCAACGTTGCAGGAATCCGCGGCCGCCCTGGAGGAATTGAGCCAGAGCGTCCAGTCCACCGCCGAGAACGCCGCCGATGCGGAGGTGAGCACCAATGAAAGCCGCGACGCCGCAAACCAGACCGGCACCATCGTCGAGAATGCGGTCTCTGCCATGGCCGCGATCGAGGCCTCATCCCAAAAGATCACGCAGATCATATCGGTGATCGACGACATCGCCTTCCAGACCAACCTGCTGGCGCTCAATGCGGGGGTCGAAGCGGCGCGCGCGGGCGAAGCCGGGCGGGGTTTTGCCGTCGTCGCCTCGGAAGTGCGCGCGCTGGCACAGCATTCCTCGGCCTCCGCGCAGGAGATCAAGACGCTGATCGCGGCGTCGAGCGAACAGGTCGGAACCGGCAGCAAGCTGGTGCGCGAGGCGGGAGTGGCCCTTGGGGACATCATTTCCCGGGTGGACCGCGTGGCAGGGCTCGTCTCGGACATCGCCGTCTCCGCGAAGGAGCAATCGGTGGGCGTCGGAGAAATCAACTCCGGCATCCGCGATCTTGACGCCGCAACCCAGCGCAACGCCGCCATGGCGGAGGAAGCATCCGCCGCCAGCGAAGGCCTGACCAGCGCCGCCGACCGGATGGCCGGACACTTGGCGCGCTTCAAGCTTTCCGCCGCCAAGGCGAAAGGCAACTGGGCCGCTGCCGCGGTCGCGACGATGTCGCCCCCCGTGCCGACCCCCGTGTCGACCCCCGTGCCGACTCCCCTGCCGACCCCCCTGCCAACGCCCATATCGGGCAACATGTCGGGGCCGATCCGAGCGACCGCCGGGACCGCGCCCGAGCCGCCCCGCGCCGTCGCCGCCGGGGGCCGTGCGCAGTCCAAGGTCGATCCGTTCCGCGACTTCTGACGGCCGGCCTTTCGTAGACGCCCCTCTTCCCGTCCGGAACGGGGGCCTCACCCGCATCATCGACCGACATGACCGGCCCGCATCACCGGCAACATCACCGGCAGCATCACCGGCAGCATCACCGGCCCGCATCGCCTGCACCGTCGGCCTCGTGACAAAGCCCGGGGCGGTGGATAGAAGAGCGCAAAATTCCGCTCATCTCGCAGGACATATCCCATGACCACACTGGTATTCGGCCACAAATCCCCCGACACCGATTCGACCGGATCGCCCATCATCTGGGCCTGGTATCTGGCCGCCGTCAAAGACACCGAAGCCGAGGCGGTCCTGCTTGGCGAACCAAATACCGAAGCCGCCTTCATGCTGCGCCGTTGGGACCTCGACAAGCCACGCATCATCGATGCCGTCAGCCCGGGCCAGCGCGTGGTCATCGTCGACACCAACAATCCGGCGGAACTGCCGGACGATATCAACGCCGCCGACATCGTCGGCATCATCGACCATCACAAGCTTGTCGGCGGGCTGGAGACCAAGGGTCCGATCGACATCCGGATCGCGCCGCTGGCCTGCACCGCAACCCTCCTGCACAAGATGATCGGCGCTGATCTGGACAAGGCGCCTGCCGGCATCAAGGGCGCGATGCTGAGCTGCATCCTGTCGGACACCCTCGAATTCCGCTCTCCCACCACGACCCCGGAAGACCGCGCGATCGCCGAGGATCTGGCGGCCGAACTGGGCATCGACATTCCCGCCTACGCGGCCGAGATGTTCGCCGCGAAATCCGACGTTTCCACCTTCTCGGACGCCGAACTGTTGCGGATGGACAGCAAGACCTACGAGGTCGGCGGCAAGATCTTCCGCGTCTCGGTTCTGGAAACCACTTCGCCCGACACCGTGTTATCGCGCAAGGACAGCCTGATGGCGGCGATGGGGCCGGTGGCGCAGGAAGACGGCGCCGACCAGGTGCTGCTGTTCGTGATCGACATCCTCAACGAGGACGCCACGTTGCTGGTGCCCAACGACCTGGTGAGGACCGTCGCGGAAAAGAGCTTTGCCACCGTGGTGGGCGACGGGGCGGACATGGTGGTGCTGCCGGGCATCGTCAGCCGCAAGAAGCAGATCATCCCGAACCTCGTGGTCTGAGCCGCCGACACGCTGCACCCTTGCAGGACGCGCCGTAATCGGGAAGGCTGTGCCAACCCGTTTGACGGAGCCGCCCCGATGCGCCCTCTCGCCACGCTCGCCCTGATCCCGTCGCTGGCCCCGTCGCTGGCCCCGTCGCTGGCCCCGTCGCTGGCCCCGTCGCTGGCCCCGTCGCTGGCCCTGTCGCTGGCCCTGTCGCTGGCCCTGACATCGGCCCCGCCCGCCCACGCCAACGGGCATTGGCCCGGCCCCGGCGACGTGGTGGCGCCCGTCAAGGGCGGCCTGTCCCATGTCGGAGCCGATGGGACGGCGCGCGACCCCATCGCCTTCGGCACCGGCTTCCAGGACACGATGCACATCCTCGTCGCGATCTTCGGCCACGACGTCACGATCGGGTTCCCGCAGGAATGCGGCGCCGGACCGCTGGTATCGGCCCGGATCCCGGGCCAGATCGACCTGATGTTCCAGGACGACCGGCTGGCCGGCTGGATGCTGATCGACGACACCGCCCTGCGCATGCCGGACGGGATCGGGGTCGGCAGCCCCCTCTCCGCGCTGGAGGCGACCGGGCCGGTGGAGACGTTCGAAACCGGCCTCGGGACGGAATTCGCCGCGGGCGACCTCTACGGGTTGCTGACCGCGGACGGCACCGCGATCGAAGGGATCTGGACCGGCACGACCTGCATCTTCCGCTGAGCCGCGGGCAGGGCTGGCCCCTTGGGCGGGCATCGACTAAGCCTGCGCGCAAACCGCAAAGGGAGCGCACCATGACCCGCATCGTCGATAGCCTTGCCGACATCTCGGAGCAATACGACGCCGTGTTCTGCGACCTCTGGGGCTGCGTGCATGACGGCGTCCGCGCCTTTCCCGACGCGATCGAGGCGCTTCGGACCTT
>Ga0100398_1005007_pt1 | contig 10712 bp, 9 predicted proteins | sample CryGeymeta201522_FD_81568 | JGI IMG/M metagenome (GOLD analysis project Ga0100398, IMG submission 81568) | Groundwater microbial communities from Crystal Geyser aquifers in Utah, USA - Crystal Geyser metaG 2015-22 | ecosystem: Environmental > Aquatic > Deep subsurface > Groundwater | place: USA... | reverse complement strand
CCCACAAGGGGGGAGGAGATATTCTATTTCATTTTTTAACTAATTCGAAAGGGTTCTCAGTTCTCTTTCTGGTCTTTGCCATGCTGTTGATGGTGACGATCGGGTATGTCTTCTCTTACCTGATCCCAACGAAGCAGAAATCTCTTAGATTCCCTATCTATTCCAATCAGGCCTTCTATATCGCTCAATCCGGAGTTGAGTTTGCAGTCCGTTATGCCTCAGATCAAGGCTGGCGGGGTGCAACAGATGGGACCCCCGCCCGCTTGGATCTTGATCGCTTGAACGATGTCGGAAACAACCAGCGAAACCTTGGGAACGGGAGCTTCACCATTAATTACAACACTGTGACAAATACATTAACCTCAACGGGACAGATCACTAATTCCAGCGAAAATAGGGTTGTTAGGGTGTCTAACTTCAGCCCATTTCTCAGGCTGGTATTTGTTACTTCACCTACGCCTCCTTATCGGAATCCCTATTGGAGTACGGGCACTTCGAGGGCCCGATTCTATATAAGAAACGAAAGAAGTACCATTGTAATTTTGAATGCTTTTTCTGCCTCTTGGACGCAAACGGGTACAGTACGGCGGATCAGGAGAGTTTATATTGGAGGCACTGAAAAATTTAGAGGAAGTTATAGCAGCGGCAGTGGAGCCGTTAATTTTAATCGTCCAGCCGCCGGGCCTTTTACTTACACCCTTAATCCAGGGACGGTTTATTTGGTCGAAATCAGATGGAATAATAATGTGACGAATGGAAGGAATATCCTCATCAGTTTTTATACGGCTGCAGGAGACAGTTACACCTTTAACCTCGACTCGGCAGGAAATGGATTATAACTCTGCTAATTTGAATTTGGAGTTTTAATATGAAAGAAACAATTGGTTTGGACATTGGTTCTTATTCGATTAAATTGGTAGTCACTAAGACGACCTCCAAGGGGCCTTTCCTAACCTGTATAGGGATGAAGGAAATCCCTCCTAACATAGATAAAAAGGATGTGAACACTTTTTCTGAAACCCTTAAGACCTTACTCGAAGAAATCGGTCTTAAAACAAAAAGGGTGAATCTGGTGGTTTCGGGTTCTGGGGTTCACATCATGAGAATCTCTATCCCTTCTCTACCCAGGACTGAATTGAAAGAGGCGGTTCGCTGGGAGATCAAGAGCCACCTTCCCTTCCCCGTCGAAACAGCCCGGATCGATTTCCATATCCTGAATGAATATGTGGAAGATAACGTCAAGAAATTGGATTTGATAGTGGTTGCTTGCCCTAAAGAACTCATTGACCGAACTCTTTCCATTGCAGCAGGGGCTGGACTTCAACCCACTCATCTCGATGTGGGGCCTTTCGCCCTCTGGAATAGTCTCTTGGCTTGGGGTCAGATTAAAAAAGAAGAGACGGTCGCCTTGATTGACATGGGAGCTGAAAAAACAGGGATTTATCTTTTTAAAGACCGGACCCTCCAATTCAGTCGAGAAGTCACTCCTGCCGCATCGGATATTACAAGAGCGATTATGGAGGGAATCGGCTCCATCGGAGAACCTGAACTAATCTATGAACGGGCGGAAAAAATAAAGCGAGACGTGGGAATTCCATTAGAACCTTCTCAGGAAGTCCTTCGACAGAGTCAGGATGACCTTCAGCAGGCTAAAGATACCACTTTCTCGAAGATATCTTTCCTCGTCAGGCCGGTGTTAGAAAAGCTGGCAGCGGAGATAGGGCGCTCGCTTGACTATTATAGAAGCCAATTTAATGAAGAACAAATTGGCAGGGTCCTTCTGACGGGCGGAGGCGCCAATTTGAAGAATATCGTCTCCTATCTCGGAAAAGAGCTTCGCTTGCCCGTAGAACAGTTTAACCCGTTCAAATCCTCCCAACCCCCCTTTACTAATCCCCCCTTCTCCCCCCTTTACAAAAGGGGGGGTGGGGGGATTAAAGGGGGGCGAGGGGGGATTCTTTTTGATCCAAAGACGATGGATGCTCAGACCCTTGACCAGATGGGTTCAATCTTCACCATTGCAGCAGGAATGGCGCTCCCTGAACCCGGACGAATCGAACTGCTTCCGGCCAAAGAACCATTTTTATCTAAAGTTCAGATAGGGAAGTTGATTCCGGTCCTGGCTCCTTTAATCACATTTATCATCTTTTTGGGAATCATCTGGTATATGAATGGACAGGTGAACTCCCTCCAGAAGGAATGGAATGCAAAGATGTCAAAAGTGGCGAGTCTGGATACGCTTCAGGCAAAGCTGAAACTGTTAAAGGAGAAGGACCTTCAGATCAATGAAAAGCTTTCCCAATTTCCATCTTCGATGATTGTTCCCGTCCCCTATCGAGATATATTGATAGAATTCAATAACATTCTACCAGACAATGTCACATTGGCACTTCTTTTGGTTCAAAACAAAGGGAAATCTTTCAAAAAAGGACCTCCGTCCCCAAAGCCCCAAGGAGGGGAATTACAAAAGGATGAAGGGAAGGAACTTTATATCACAGGCGTTGCTTTTGGCAGCGATGTCCGCTGTCTCACAGCATTGGCCCAGATTATTGAGCGCCTCGAGAGATCTCCCTTATTTAAAAATGTGAAGCTGGCTTCAGCCGACGAAAATAAACTCTACACTCAACCAGGAGCAGGGTTTGAGATCGTTTGTGATATCAATCTTGATAATCCCCCCTCTCCACCCATTAATCCCCCCCACCCCCCTTTATTAAAGGGGGGAGAAAGGGGGATTACTAAAGGGGGGTTGGGGGTATTAGGAGAGGAAAAAAGATAAACGATGGCGCTAAAAAGCAGAGAAAAGATATTGACTATTTTGGTAATCATTGCCGTTGCCATTTGGGCCTTCGACCGATTTTATTATACCCCCCAGATTCACAAAATGAAGCTGCTCGAGGCAGAGGTCAAGGGGGCCGATCTAAAATTGAATGAATCCCTACTCTTAACAAAAGGAATAGAAACGTTAGAGGCTGAGATCATCCGTCAGGAGGGAGACCTGGCGAGGTTAAGCGAGCGGACCCTGAAGGGTGAAGAATTCAGAACCTTCTTGAAGCACTTAGCCAAAGAGAGCGACTCCCTTCAGATGAAGGTCATTTCTCTAACCCCCCAGGAAGAAAAACTTCCCCCCCCTGAGGGGGAAAAGGAAGCTTCTGCTTCGCAATACAGGAGGATCAATATCCAGATGGTTCTCCATTCAACCTATACCAAACTGGGGACGTATTTAAAGGGGATTGAGGAACTTCCTTTTCTCATCCATGTGGACAGTTTCCAGGTAGAGAAGAATGAAGAGGTGCAACCCCTTTTAAAGGTTACGATAGGGTTAAGTATGTACATCGCTGGGGAAGAAAAAGGATTCAAGGGGTCAAGGGTTCAAGGGGTCCAGTAAAGAATTCTAAAATATAAACACTCGAACCCGTGAACCCTTTTTGACAACGGTTTCAGTAACTCAACCCTTCAGGGTTGATAGATCAGGGCTAAAGCCCTGAGTTACAATTTTATGATTTGTAATTCAAAACGTCAGGGTTGAGATCTTCAGGGAGGAATTTAGTGAGACGATATCAAAAAATAATTTTGGCTATGATTTTCATCACCATTTTTATTTTAGTTGGAATGACCCTGATGGATTTGGTTGCGGCTGCCGAGCAAACCAAAGGGGGAATGGTTTTGTTTCAAGAAACTGGAAGGGATCCATTCCTCCTCCCCTCAGGGGTCCGCCTCCTTTCCAAGACCGATGCGGCTTTGGGAACGAAGGGGAGTCCCTCAAAAACGGAAGGAAAACCCAACGATATTCTTCCCTCTCCCTTGAAGGTCAAAGCTATTTTAATCAGCGATCGTGTTCGATTGGCGCTGATCGATCGCCATATTGTAACGGTAGGAGATTCGATTTATGACGAAAAGGTTTTGGAAATTAAAATGGACCGAGTCATTTTAGGAAAAGGAGATCAAAAGAGGACTCTTCTTTTGTCTCAGAGCCCTGTTCTATTAACCGTCGAGGAGAGATGATGGTAAAGATGAAACAGGGCAAAACCGTATCGCAAGGCTTCGGCCTTGACTTTAAAGTAGCAAACTTAATCAAGGCTAAAGCCTTGAGTTACATCTTGTTAAGGATGTGTAACTCAGCCCTTCAGGGCTGATATAATGAAAAGGAGAATACCTATGAAAACAAAAATTTTTCTAATTTCATTTCTCACTCTATTATTAGTCCTGGGCTGTGCTACTGCCCCGAAGAAAGAGCGAGCCAAGTTACCTTCTCAAAGGGTAGAGGCTACCAAACCTCAGCCCCCTCCTGAAGAAAAATTAAAGGAAATTGTGGTCCCCCAAATGGAGGAGGCGAAAAAGGTACCCGACAAACTCTTTTCCATATACGCCAGAGATTCAAACATCCAGGATGTCCTTCTCGCCTTCTCAAAGGAGAGCGAACTCAATATGGTCATCGATCCTGAGTTGAATGGGAAGGTGACCATTGATTTGAAGCGAGTGACCTTGAAGGAGGCCCTGGATGCCATTCTCTTTCCATTGGGATGGACTTATCACATCGATGGGAAATTCATCAAGATATCAAGACCCCAAATGGAAACCCGCCTCTTTACATTGAACTATATTGCCACCCGACGAAGCGGGAAAAGGGAGGTCTACGTCAGCACCAGCACAGGTGGAGGCCTGCAGACCAGCACCCTGCCAGGGCAACAGACCGCTCTCAGCCCAGGGAATGCCCGAACCGGGTATACTGACCTCATCAGTATTGATGAGATGGACCTATGGAAGGAAATTCATAAAGGATTAGAAGCGCTCATTTTTGGAACGTCAGAGGAGAAGGAGGCTCCTGCTGAGAAAGAAAAAATAACGTGGACCAGAATGGACGAAAAGGGGAAAAAATTAGTGATCAATAAGTCCACGGGCGTAATTCTGGTGAGCGATTATCCTGTCAATTTGAATAAGGTCGCCTCCTATCTCGAGACCGTTGAGGGGAGTTCACAGAGACAAGTTTCCATTCAGGCAAAGATCATGGAGGTAATCCTCACCGACGATCATAAAGAGGGGATTAATTGGAAGGTGATCGAAGGGCTACCCCGCTCCATAAACTTTGCCTGGGGACTTACCAATAAGGCTGGAACGACAGGATATCCTGGAAGCACCACGGGCTATGCCATTGGAGATACCTCCACAGGGACAACCATTAATACCCCGGGGCTCTTTAAAATTAAACCTTTCGGAGGCGTCCTCTCCCTCGGTGCGGCAGGATCTGAGATCGCCCTTTCAGATATCATGCAGGCAATCGCAGAACAGGGAGATGTCAAGGTTCTCTCCAGTCCAACCATCTCCACTCTCAATAATCAGAAGGCGATTATCCGGGTCGGAAATCAGGATGTCTTTTTCATAACCGGAGCCGTGGCCACGGGTGGTGATACCGTTCTCCAGACTATCCAGCCTATGACCATCGATATTGGGATCATCCTGGATGTAACTCCCCAAATTGCTGAAGATGGCACCATTATCATGACCATCCATCCCAGTATCACCGATAAGACAGGGGAGAAAACGACTCCAGATGGAAAGTCGACTTTTCCTCTCCTGAGCGTGAGGGAAACTGATACAACGGTGAGGGTCAGAGACGGTCAGACGATTATCATTGCTGGCCTGATGCAGGAGAAGAACGAGGAGAATTATACAGGTGTCCCTGTCCTGCAATCACTTCCCCTGATGGGCGGTCTGTTCCGATACAAGACCGAAACGAAAAGAAATTCCGAGTTGGTGATCATGATTACTCCAACTCTTCAAGTGGGTAAAAGAGTGGAAGACTTTACGAAAAAATAGGGTGGAGATGGACATGTAACTCAGCCCTTTAGGGCTGATGATTCAAGGCTGAAGCCTTGAGTTACGAGGAAACGCCTATGTATCAAGAATTTTATAGCCTAAGAGAAAAACCATTTGCACTTACTCCCGATCCTCAATTTCTATACTTGAGCGAGAGTCACCAAACGGCCATCGAATCGCTGCTGTATGGAATCCAGCAGAAGGAAGGATTTATCGTCATTACCGGCGATATCGGAACTGGAAAGACTACGATCTGCCGGGCCCTATTGGAAAAATTGGATAAAAATGTGAAGACAGCAGTGATCTTCAACTCCTTTCTTACCGAAGGAAAGCTATTGGAGTCGATTCTCTTAGACTTTGGTTTTCCGTCAAAAGGTAGAACAAAGCATGATCGGATCAATGCATTGAATCAGTTTCTCCTTCAATTATTATCTCATGGAGAAAATGCCGTCCTAATCATCGATGAGGCTCAAAACTTGTCCGTTCCTGTTCTGGAACAGATTCGTATGCTCTCAAATTTAGAGACGGAAAAGGAAAAAATGCTTCAGATCATATTATTTGGCCAATTAGAATTGGACCAAAAACTCCGATTCGGCGCACTAAAACAATTGAACCAGCGGATTGCCATCCGGCATCACCTCCTGCCACTCACTCGAACAGAAATGGAGTCTTATGTCTATCAACGTTTAACGGTAGCGGGGTCCCGGGGAAGCATTACCTTTTCAAAACCGGCTCTCAATGAGATCTATGAATTTTCGAAAGGGACTCCCAGACTGATCAATCTCCTCTGCGACCGGGCCTTATTGGGCGGTTTCGTCGAACAAACCTATCAGATCGACAAGGAAATCATCAAGAAGGCAAAGGATAGCCTTTTGGGTGAGGAGGAGAGTCCAAAACCGTTTTTATCTTTCGTCTTACCCAGAAGCTTAACCCCTTTGCGTATCGCCCTTTTGACTATCTTTGTCTTCTTATTGGCTGGCATGATCCTAACAAACCAGGCCTATTTTTCCTCATTTCAAAATACTAAAAACTTTATCTGGGGAAGGATTCAAGACATCTATTCTCAGGTCTCCGGTACTCCTTCTCCATCTACTTCGACCATCCCATTGGATAAGGAACCGGTCCAAGATTCTATGAAAAATGAAACCACGAAGGATTCAGAAAGGGCATACAAGGAGGTTTCAAAATGAGCCTGATCATGAACGCCCTCAAAAAGGCGCAACAACTCCGATTGAAAGGGTCCGAGGGCGCTCCCATTTTAAAATACCCGCACCCGGATAAGAAAAGAGGAAGGGGTTCTAAAAAACAATGGATTCTTATCGGCGCTGGTCTTATCAGCCTTTGTATCGTTTTATTCATTCTTTTGAATCCTGTTTCTCCACCCTTAGCCACCCAACTCAATCGAGCCATTGTTCCTATAGAAGAGAAACCTTCTGTTCTTGTGACAGAGAAAATATCTCCAGAACCTCCAAAGGAAGTGGTGAGTTTATCGAAGGATCACTCAAGCCGTTTCCAAGGAGAAAAGGCGTCGCTTGAAACCAAGCCATCTCCTATTGAAAAGAAAGGAGAATCACTGATCAAACAGGCGCCACCTCCTCTTCCTCCGGCGGCTCAGAAAGAAGAGGCTTCTTCCAAGTCTATTGGATTGGAACAGGAAGGTGGAAAGGACCGCACGTTGACTTCGGATGTCCTCAACCACTTCAATTCGGGAGTCACTTTCTATAATCAAGAAGAATTTTCAAAAGCGGTTCAAGCCTACCAGAAGGTCATTGAGTTAGATCCGACTTATGTCGAGGCTTATAACAATCTGGGGATTATCTATCAAATGATGGGAGACGTGGACAGGGCCTTCGGGGTCTATCAGAAGTCGACCGAAATCAATCCAAGGTATGAAAAAGGGTATAACAATCTTGGAATCCTCCTTTTTCTCAAAGGCCGTTATGAAGAAGCCGCGGGGGTTTTCCAAAAAGCCCTTGACATCAACTCCAATAACATCGAAAGTCATATCAACCTTGGAATCCTTTTTAAGAAAAAAGGCGAGTGGGAGAAGGCGATCGAATCCTATCAGAAGGCGCTCGCCATCAACCCGCTTCACAGAGAAGCGCATTACAACATGGCGCTTCTTTATGAACAATTGGAGAACCTCGAATTGGCAATCAACCATTATCAACAATTTATCCAGCTCTCCTCAAAATCCCATCCGGATTTGGTTTCAAAGGTACAAAGGCATTTAAATTATCTCGTGGAGGCAAGAAGGGTTAAGAAAAATTGACCAATATATAGTAAACATCCAAAATAATTATACGTAGGGCAGGGCTTTAGCCCTGCTTAAAGCAAGCCTAAAGGCTTGCGTTACATTTTCATGTGTAAACTTATTTATGACGTCGGCGATAATAAACTTTTAAAAGAGGCAAATGAATTAAGGGGAATATTCTCGGCCATTGCTGATAAATCTTTCTAATTTGGTTATTAGAAATTGGGGCTTATCTGGTGTTTGGTAATTGGTGTTTGGAGGTCATATGATTGAGGAGAAAAAAAGCTTCGGTGATTTTCTAATTGGCTTGGGGGTCATCACCGCCGACCAATTAAAAAGAGCCTCCCAGGAACAGAAACAGAGAGGAGAGCGTTTGGAACAGGCAATCGTTCGGCTGAGTTACGCTAAAGAAGAACTGACCCTTCAGTGCTTGGCTGATTACTTTAATCTCCCTTATGTTGATCTGGACACCTATCTCATTGATGAGAAGGTCGTAAAAATCATCCCAGAAGAGATGGCGCGGCGTCATACACTCATCCCCATTTTTAAAATTGGGGACACCTTGACGGTCGCTATGACCAATCCTCTCAATCTCCTCGCATTGGATGAGGTGAGGAACAAGGTGAAGACCGATGTAGAGATCGCCATCAGTATGGAGAAGAAGATTAAAAAGGCGATCGAACAGCACTACGGAGCCACAGCAGTCACACTTGAAAACACCCCCAGCAATTGATGAAGGGGAATCGGGTCGGATCGCCCCAGGAATCTTCAGACTATAAAAAGACGTACGAACTCGCCATGAAAGATCTCCCCACTGGTCCCATGGATGAGGCCCCGGCTGCCCGGATGCTCGATTTGGTCATGATCCAAGCCATCCGAGATCGCGCCAGTGATATCCACTTCGAACCCGATGAAAAAGCTTTGGGGGTCCGATTCCGAATCGACGGGTTTTTATATGAATCCCTCACCCTTCCCAAGCCAATCCATCTCGCCCTCACATCAAGGATTAAGATCCTGGCTGAGATGGATATTGCTGAGACCAGACTTCCCCAGGACGGAAATTTCAATGTCAAACTGGAGAAGCGTGGCTTCGAAATCAGGGTCTCAACTTTTCCCACGATCTATGGTGAAAATGTGGTCCTTCGAATTCTTGACCAGACCAGCGCCCTTTTCAAGTTAGAAGACCTGGGCTTTTCTGAAGAGGTATTAAACCATTTCAAACAATTAGTCCGAAAAACAAGCGGGATCATTTTGGTCACAGGTCCTACTGGAAGTGGAAAAACAACCACTCTTTACGCCCTTCTCAATATGATTAATTCGAAGGATAAAAATATTATCACCATTGAAGACCCTGTAGAGTATCGGTTGGCCTTGATCAGGCAGACCCAGATCAATCCCAAAGCAGGGATTAACTTTGCCACAGGGTTGAGGTCTATTCTGCGTCAGGACCCTGACATTATTATGATCGGAGAGATCAGGGATTTGGAGACCTCAGAGATTGCCATGCAGGCAGCCCTGACAGGCCACCTGGTTTTAAGCACACTCCACACAAATGATGCCCCGGAGGCCATTAGCCGACTGGTAGATATCGGCGTAGAACCTTATCTCATCTCTTCGTCTGTTATTGGAGTCCTTGCCCAGCGTCTGGTTAGAATTATCTGTCCGGATTGCAAAGTTTCTTATCAGGTTGACCCAAAAGTCATGAATGATCTCGGCGAGGATGTGACAAAGTCCAAAGAGCCTTTAACTCTTTATCGGGGAAAGGGCTGTAAAAATTGTAAGCAATCTGGATATTGGGGAAGGTCGGGGATCTTCGAACTCCTCTTAGTCAACGAGGAAATTAAAAAACTCATTTCTGAAAGGGCTTCCACCCAGATCATTCGAGATGTGGCAAAGAAAACAGCAGGGTTGGTTCCTTTGAGGGTGGATGGTTTAAAAAAAGTTCTGAAAGGAATTACCACACTCGATGAGGTGGATCGAGTCGCTTATTGAGCTTTCCTTTTGCGCCGGGTAAACCACCCCATCCCAATGCAACTCAAAATCCCCAGAAGGGTCACTCCAGCTCCCAGTTTAAAACTTATAGGATCATAAATAAACTCTACCTGGTGTGTCCCTGCACTGAGAGGGACTGCCCGGAAAGCATAATTTGCCTGGTAAATCTTTCTGGGGTTTCCATCCACCAAAACTTTCCATCCTGGATAGTAGGTATCGCTTAATACCAGTAAGTTATCTGCTGTCGATTTGACAAGAAGTTGAAGCCGATTATTGCTTTCAGAAATAATTTCTACCTTTTGAGGGAGCCCGCTGAGTGGCTCCCCACCATCATTTGTTTTTCGTAGGGGCGGCCCTCTGCGGCCGCCTTCAGTAACCCCCCTTTCTCCCCCCTTTACCAAAGGGGGGTGGGGGGGGTTATTCCATTTCGGCTCATCTTCAAGAAGGACTTCTCGATCGGGATGAAAATCCTTGCTCGTCATTCTTGAAAGAATCTTCTTCGAATCCAAAACTTTAAAATCTCTTACGAACCAGGCTCTCGGGAAAGGCCTGCGATTTTTATATAATTTAATGGTATTTTCATTAAGAAGGTCTTCTCTGCTTCCCTGAAGTCCTTCGATCCTTGCGTAAATCAATTCAAAACGAGAGCTCT
>Ga0100398_1005004_pt1 | contig 10714 bp, 6 predicted proteins | sample CryGeymeta201522_FD_81568 | JGI IMG/M metagenome (GOLD analysis project Ga0100398, IMG submission 81568) | Groundwater microbial communities from Crystal Geyser aquifers in Utah, USA - Crystal Geyser metaG 2015-22 | ecosystem: Environmental > Aquatic > Deep subsurface > Groundwater | place: USA... | reverse complement strand
TGCCGGTGGAGGTGCTCGGAACTGTCGGCGGTACCGGGCCGGCGGTTTGCGTCGAGACCCCGAGCGCTCTTGAGCGGTTGGTGAGCGGGCCGGGTCCGGTGTTGATCCGGCAATGGCGACCCTGGCGGAAGGTGGTGCGCTGTCTGGCCGTGGATTTCGTTATCCTGGGATTTCAACTCGGCACCGGGCCCGGCCTCTGGGAACCGCTGACCCTGGACCGGCAGCTTATGGAACCGCTGGAAAAAAGTCAGGTCTTGATCAACACCGCCGGTCTCGACGATATTGTGCTGAAGTGGGGGTATGATCACGGCAGCTGGTTCTGCCTTGGACTCGGCCGCCCCCCTCGAATCTTCGCGACCCGTTCCGAGCGGCTCGACCGGCATCGATGGATTAGCCGGAGGATCGAGCAGGGGCGGTTGTAGTGGTTGTAGCACTTGGTATTGGCGATCAGGTTTTGGGGCATGGTTGGGGCATGATCCAGGGATACCCTGTTTTGGGTGACCGGTGTCCCCGGTGGTCCCGGCGGAAGCATGCGGGAATGGAATGCCGATAGCGATACCGATGCCGATGCCGAAGTGCGGGGGATTACCGCGGGACCCAGAATGACTGCCCGATCGGGCAAGGTGAGGTGAGCAACAGATGATCGATCTCGAACAGGAATACGCCAAGTCACAGGCCTTGGCGCAAAGACATTTTCGTAAAGACGTCGATGGGTTTCGGCAGCGCCGCCGGCTCGAGTTGGAAGATCTTCTGAAGACCGAGCGGGAAAAGCCGGAGGAGCTTCAGGACCCGGTGAAGCTGAAATGGGTCCTGAAGGAACTGGAAAACATGGACTCTTGACTCTGGGCCGACTCGGGGCCACGCGCGCAGCTCTTGCCTTGCGGATTGGGCGGTGCCAACATCGCTGACCGGCGCGAGTGGGTCTTTATCGGTTAAGGATGCGATCATGCTCATGTCATGGACTCGTTTGCGCTTCACCGTTGCGGCGCTTTTCGCCTTCAGCCTGATCGCCGCCGCCGCGCCGCCACCGCTTCCAGTCGACGATCAGGCGTTGCCGCCGGAACTGGCGGGGCAAGTGGATCGGCGACTGCCGTCAAAAGCGGGCGATCTTTTTGTGGTGCTCAAAAACGGCCTCACCGTGCTGATTCGCGAAGACCCCAAAGCCGCGGTGGCGTCCACCCAGGTGTTCGTGCGCGCCGGCTCGCTCTATGAAGGTCAGCGGATGGGGGCGGGGCTGTCGCATTATCTGGAACATGTGGTGGCCGGCGGCAGCACCCGGTCGTTCACGGAAGACGAGGCGCGGGCCCGTCTGGAACGACTCGGCGGCGCTTCCAACGCTTATACTTCCTACGACCGCACCGTCTACTACATCGACAGTGATGGCGATCACTGGCGGGAAGCGCTGGACCTGGTTCTGGCCTACGTGACCGAGTGCGCCCTGGCGCCGACTGAAGTCAACCGCGAAAAGGCGGTGATCCAGCAGGAATTCAAGCTGGGGGAAAACAATCCGCGGCGCCGGCTGTGGGAACTCTTTCTGCAGACCGCCTATCGGGTGAATCCGGTGCGTCATCCGGTGATCGGTTACGAATCCGTGTTCGTTCGCCAAGACCGGGAGGCCCTCCTGGCCTATTACCATGACCGATATCAGCCGCAGAATATGGTGCTGGCGGTGGTCGGAGCGGTCCGAGCAACCGAGGTGCTGCGGCATGTGATCGAAAAGGCGGCCGCGGTCGAACGCACGCGGATGGCCCCGGTGCAGTGGCCGGAAGAACCCTATCAGATCAATGCCCGCCGTGCCGAATCCCGGCTCCCGATGGCCCGCCTGACCCAAGCGATCGTCGGCTTCCCATCGGTGCAACTGGCCCATCCGGACCTGTTTGCGCTCGATGTGCTGGCCATCCTGCTGGGCGAAGGCAGAACCAGCCGCCTCTACCAGCGCCTCAAGGACCGGGACCAACTGGTGCTCTCGGTCAGTTCTTACAACTGGACTCCGGCGTTCGCTCACGGCCAGTTCATCATTTCGCTTGATCTGGCGCCGCAACAGTGGAGCAAGGTCCAGGAAGCGCTCCAGGACGAATTGACGGTGTTCAAAAAAACCGGATGTTCGTCCGAAGAATTGGACCGAGCCAAGAAGAAAGTCATCGCGCAGCGTATTTTCGACCAGGAATCGGCTTCCGATGTGGCTTCGTCCCTGGCTTCATCATATTTGGACACTGCCGATCCCTATTTTGAACAGGCTTACGTCGACGGGGTTCGCGCGGTCACCGTGGCAGACGTGCTGCGGGTGGCGAAAGCCTATCTGGTGCCGGAACGTTCCACCGTCGCGGCGGTTCACCCGGAGGAAACCAAGACTGCCACCGCCGCGACCGCGATTGCGACCGCGGATGATCCCGCGAACAGCGCCGGAGCGGTTGAGGAAATCAAGCTGGCCAGCGGGTTCCGAGTCCTGCTCAAGGAGGATCACCGGCTGCCGATCACCAGCGTGCAACTTTATGGACTGGGCGGCCTGCTCCTGGACCAGGAAGCCAAGCCGGGCCTGACCGGATTCACGGCGGCCTTGCTCACCGCCGGCACCACCACCAGGACCAAGCAGCAGATCGCCGCCACGATCGAAGACGTGGGCGGTTCGATCAGCAGTGGCGCCGGCAACAACACCTATTCGGTGTCCATTCGGGTGTTGCAAGATGATCTCCCGCCGGCCCTGGAACTGCTTGCCGATGTGGTGCTCCACTCCCAGTTCCCGGATGAAGAAATCGACCGGCGCCGGCAGGAAACCTTGCTCGCGATCGAGCGTCAGGACGAGGATTGGCAGCGCGAAGTGCTGCGGCTGTTCAAGGCCAATTTCTTCAAGAATCACCCATACGGCAGCGATGAACTGGGTACCAAGGACTCGGTTACCGGCTTCAGCCGCGCCGATGTGATCGACTGCTATCAACGGATGGTGCGGCCCCAGCAGGCGGTCCTGGCGGTTTATGGGGATTTCGACGCGGCTGCGGTCAAGCAGCGGATCGGCGACTTGTTCGAGGCCTGGGCGGCTGATCCGGTGGAGCTTCCCGTCTGGCCCGAGGAAACCGCGCCGCTCACCGCCGATCGGCTGATCGAGCACAACAACGACAAGACTTCCGCCGCCCTGTTTCTGGGGACCAACGGCCTGGCCCTGGATGACCCGCTGCGGCCGGCCCTCGATGTCCTGGATGCCCTGCTTTCCGGTATCAACTACCCGGGTGGCCGCCTCCATGAGGCCCTGCGCGGTGGTACCGCGAACCTGGTCTACGTGGTCCACGCCTTTCCCTTCTATGGCTTGAAGGCTGGTTATTTCGGGGTGTTGACTCAGACCACCATGAAGAACCAGCCGAAGGTGGAAAAAATCATTAAAGACAACCTGGACCGGCTCAAAACCGAACCGGTTTCCGCGGCCACGCTCCAGACCGCCAAGGACATGGTCATCACCATGCACCATCTGGGGCTCGAAAGCCTGGCCGCTCAAGCCCAGCGGGCGGCAGTCGATGAGCTGATGGGTCTCGGCCGGGACTATGCGGAAAGCTATCCCCGCTTGATTCAGGAAGTGACCGCGGCCCAAGTCCAGAAAGTGGCCCAGCGGCTGTTCGCGCATCGGCTGCTGGTACGCACCCTGCCGGAGCATCCGGTGGAAGTCCTGGAGGCACCGCCGCCACGGGCGGATTACCGCTAGCCGATTATTGGGGTATGTTCGTAACGGGCCATTTCAGACAAGATCAACCACGGAGGCACGGAGGACACAGAGCAAGTTCAGGGTTTTTCTCCGTGTTCTCCGTGCCTCCGTGGTGAAAGCCTTGGGCGGTGGCCGCAACGATGATCATGGCCCAGCCAGACTTGATGAGGGAAACGGGGGGAGACCAGCGATGAAGATCAAGACCGGGGACCTGCCGGGGATCGGTAAGCGCTATTCGTTTGCCACGGCGGAAGGGGAACAACTGGTGGTGATCCTGCATCAGGCCGGACACCGTGAAATCTATCATTTTGCCGATGCCGACCAAGACGATCCGGACCTGGTGCTGAAATTGAGCGATGAGGAGGCCCGTCAGTTGGGCACCATCTTGCTGGGCGTTGATTATCAGCCGGTGGCCGACGACCGCATGGAATTGCTGCTGAAAAGCGTGCGGATTGAATGGATTCGGGTGGCGCCGGAGAGCGAACTGGCCAATAAAACGATCCTCGATTCGCAAGTTCGCGGCACCACCGGTGCCACCATCATCGGCATCCAGAGGGGCGACCGGATGATCGGCAGCCCCGATGTGAACGAAGTGATCCGGCCCGGCGACACGCTCATGATCATCGGCAATCGGGAACAGACGAAAAGTCTGGAATCGTTGTGCGCATCCTGTGGTTCACCCGCATCGGCAGACACGGAGAAGTCGGCCATCATCCGCTAGCCGGGGAAAACCTTGGAAAACATACCGTTCCTGCTGCTCGGCGGGCTGATGCTCGGGGGCTTTTTCGCGGTCAGCTTCGCTTCCTGGAAGTTCCGGCTGCCGTCGGTGCTGGTCTACATCATCCTGGGAATAGCCGCAGCTTCCCTGTTCCATCACGCCGACTGGATCCATATCACGGCGGAAATCGGGATTGTTCTGCTGTTTTTTATCCTGGGCCTGGAATTTCCGCTGGCGCGCATGGTCACCGTGTCCAAACGGATCTGGCCGGCCGGCGCCCTGGATGTTGGGTTGAACCTTGGCGGCGCCATGGGGGTGGCGCTGCTGTTCGGGTTGGATCTGATCGCCGCGCTTACCGTGGGCTCCATCGCCTACGCCACCAGTTCTTCCATCTCCGCCAAACTGCTCGATGAACACAAACGGCTGGCGAACCCCGAAGCGGAATTCATTCTGTCGCTGCTCATCTTCGAAGATTTGGTGGCTCCCGTTCTGGTTTCCTTCCTGGCTGGGGTGCGCGCCGGCGATCAGGTGTCGGCGGCTTTCATGGGGGTGTTGTTCGGAAAAATCCTGGCGCTGACCGCCGGCGCCGTCCTGATCGGCCTCTACGGCTTTAGGCGGCTGAGCCATTTCGTCGCCAAATGCCTGCAGCACGACTTCATGCCCATGCTTGCGGTGGGGCTCGCCCTGGGCTACGCGGGGCTGGCGGTAGCTCTGGGTTTATCGGAAATTCTGGGGGCCTTCCTGGCCGGTGTGATGCTCTCGGAAACCGGTCGGTCTTCCGAACTCGAACATCTGTTGCTTCCCCTCCGGGACCTGACGCTGCCGTTCTTTTTTTTCTGGTTCGGAACCACGATCCAGTTCGGCGAAGGCCTCCCTCTGGTGAGCCTGCTGGGCGTCCTGGTGCTGCTGGCGGTGGTCGGTAAGATCGTCACCGCCTACGCCGGCGGCCGTTGGTTCGGACTGAACCGTAAAGTCGCTTTGCGGGCGGGTTTTTCCATGGTCCAGCGGGGTGAATTCTCCGCCATTATCGCCGGTCTGGCTTCAGCCCAGTTGCGCGTCTTCAGCGGGGCTTACATCCTGGCGACAGCCGTCATCGGCGTCTTTCTGTTCGACCGGGCGCCCGCTCTTGCCGGCTGGATTCACCGCCGCCGGCCGCCGCCGGGAGCCGATCCGAGCGGTTTGAAGAATCCGGAGCCTCCGGCCGCCGCGCCCTGAAATTCGCGGCGGCCAGAAACCTCGGCTTCCGCTGAAGGCGCAAACAGCGCAAGGAAACGCAACAACCTAATCTTTCAATAAAAACCTTTGCCACTCTCGGCGTCCTTTGCGTCTTTGCGGTGAATAAAATCGGCAATCCGTTCCCGTGCGTAGTATAGCACCATGAGGGAGCCGTAGGTCGGGTTGCGACCATCGGGAGCTACCCGACGGTTCGGCAACGCCTCCAATCCACGTTCCCACGGTGAATCGTCAGGGAGTGCTCCGCACACCGTGTCCTACGTGGAACGGATCGGAATCCGCGGCATCGTGTTGCAGGGCTTTTTTCAGGGCCTCGGTCCGGTAGGGTTTCTGCAACCAGCCGTCGGGCTGAAGGGCATCCGAGCGGCGGCGTTCATGCTCCACGTCATAGCCCGTGGCCATCAGGACGCGCACCTCGGGCCGTACCTCACGCAAAGCCTGGAGGGTTTGCCAACCATCCATGTCGGGCATGCTGAGGTCCAACAGCACGCAACCAATCTCTTCGCCGCGAGCGCGCAACAGTCCCACCGCCGCCTCGCCGCCGTCGGCCACCACCACGGTAAAACCCAGATGTTCCAGCATTTCCCGGGTCACCGAACGAACCGTTTCCTCGTCATCGACCAGCAATACCATGCCGGTGCCCCGCCGGGTTTCCTCACGATCCACTGCAACGGACGAGCCCCCAGAGACTTCCGCGGCAGCCGGGAACCACACCCGGACCGAGGTCCCGCGGTCCGGTCCGCCGGCGACAAATATCGCTCCTTGATAGGATCGCACGATCCCCAGGATGACCGCAAGGCCCAAACCGCGGCCGGTGAACTTGGTGGTATAGAAGGGATCGAACAGGCGACTCAGGGTTTCCGGACTCATGCCTTCGCCATCGTCGGAGATTTCAATGCACAAGTAGGGCCGGTCGTCGAGGGGCACACCAGTATGATTGATGTCGGCGGGGGCCTTTGAGCCATGCGCGGCGGCAACCGAAATCCGCACCATTCCCTGGCGCGACCCGACGGCTTCCCAGCCGTTGGTCACAAGATTCAGCACCACCTGAGAGAGGTCGGCGGGATCGATCTCCACCCGCGGTAATCCCTCGGGGAGGTCGGTTTCGATCCGGACATTCTTCGGCACGCCGGCCTCGACCATGGGAAGGAGCCGGTGGATATGGCGGGACAGGTCGAGCGGTTGGGAGCAACTCGATCCCTGACCGACATAGGTCAGCATCAGCCGGCTGAGTTCCGCCGCACGACTGGCGCCTTGTTCCGCTTTCTCGAGAAGTGCGGCGTTGCCGGCCGTGGCCCCGGGATCGAGCCGCGCCAATTCCAGGCTGCCCAGCACCACCATGAGTTGATTGTTGAAGTGATGGGCGATGCCGCCGGCCATGGTGCCGAGGCTTTCCCGCTTTTGCGCCTGTTGCACCTGCCGTTCCAGCTCCAGGCGTGCCTTTTCCGCTTGTTTGCGTTTGGTGATGTCGAGCATGACGGTCAACAGATGGGGCACCCCGTCCACATGGATTTCATCGGCCGAAAACGCTCCGGTCCGGATGGAACCGTCCGCGGCTCGAACGTTGGCCTCGAAATCGTGCAGCCGACCCTGGGCCATCAATTGGCGGAGCATTTCCGCCCGATCCTGGTGGCGAACAAACAGCTTCAGGTCCGAGGAGGTCCGGCCGATCACGGCTTCCCGGGAAAACCCCAGGGTTTTCAGGAAAGCCTCGTTCACCTCCACGAAGCGACCCTCATCCAGGGTGGTAATGGCCATGGGAGCCGGGTTGGAATGAAAGGTCCGGGAAAATTTCTCTTCCGAACGCTTGAGATCGGTAATGTCCTTGCTGACCCCGAAGATCGCCGGTTCGCCCTCCCACAACCCCTTCACGATTTGGGTTTCAACGGCGATCTGCTCGCCGTTCTTGGTCATGAGCGGCACCGGGCAGGTTTTCCGGGTCCCGGCCAGCATCTCCGCCACGATCCGGGTCGCTTCCTCGCGCCACCGCGGAGGATGCACCAGCAGCACCGATTGTCCCACCAGTTCCTCGAAGCTGTATCCAAGACGATCGATGACCGTTTTGTTGACCTGCCGAATGCAGGCGTTTTCACCCACGACGAACAAGAACTCGTCGATCGTATCGAAAAAGGTCTGTAGATTGCCGCGACTCCGGTCCAGGGCCTGTTCATAGCGCTTGTGTTGGCTGATGTCGCGGGCCACGTGAACCCCGCCGCTCAGATTGCCGGCCGTGTCGAACAGCGGGGACACCGACACCTGGAAGCAACAGCCCGGATGACCGATCTCGACTTCAGCACAATGCTCCAAATGATCCCGAAGCAGCTCCGAAAACGGACAGAAGCTGGGCGGGGCCTGAGACTGGTGCACGAGTTCGAAACATTGGCGGCCGATCAATTCAGAGGGTTGTTTTCCGAGTCGCTCGGCCATGGCGCGGTTGATCCGCAGGATCCGGTGCTGGGGATCGAGGAGGCAGATCAAGTCCGGAACCGCGTCGAAGGTCCGTTCCCATGCTTCCTTGGCCTGCAATAGAGCGAGTTCATGGCGCTTACGTTCGCTGATGTCCTCGGCGACCAGGATGGCCAGGTCCTCGCCCAGTTCCGGCGGAAGACCGGCGTACCTCGGAAGACAGGTAAAACTCGAACCATCTTTCCGCCGCCAACGGGTTTCCAGGGGAGCGGGCGGGGCCTGGGCCGGATCGTGATTCAAGACCCAATCCATGAGCCTTGGATCGCTGCCGAAGATCTCCGACTGGTCCAGTTTCTTTCCATTCAGTGCCCCGTGCTCATGCCCGAGCATGCGGGCCATGGCCGCGTTGTGCCACTCGATCACGCCGTTTCGAAGCAACGCGATGCCCAGGGGCGAGGCCTGCAAAATGGCACGCAACGTCGTTTCCGACTTGGCCAGGGCTGCCGTCCTGACGGCCACCTGGCGGCGCAGCTTGAGGTTCCAGACCCAAACCAGAATCGTCAGCAGGAAAACGGCGCCCGCCACCGCCAGCAGATAGGGCAGGACCTTCACCAGTGGGGACTGGGCCGGCGGCAAGGGGACCCCCAGCCATTTCCGGTCGATCCGAGCCAATATCCCTTGCTCGCGGGCCTGCTGGATCCCCTTGTCGAGAATCCCAATGAGCACCGGATTCGGATCTCTCGCTCCCATGCAGTTCTGACCGACGTAAAGGGGTGCGCCCACCTTCTTGATGAAGCGGTTGAGATTGTTGGCATAGAGGTGGTAGAGCACGATCTGCTCGTCGCCGATAACGGCATCCGCCTTGCCGGCAATGACCAGATCGGCGGCTTCGGCGAAGTTTTTCGTATAAGTCACCCGGCACGCGATGGCTTGCGACTCCAGGAACTCCTTGGCATAATCGCCGGCCTGCATGGCAATGGTCCGACCCCGCAGGTCCTCGATGCCCCGAATGTCGGGGCGATCGGCCGCCACGAAGATCGAGGCCGGGACCTGAAACATCACCTCGGTGAAATCGAAGACCAGGTCTCGCTTTTGGCTGTAAAATAGACTGGTGAGAACATCCGCCCTGAGAACATCCGCTCGGTCCGCCAAGAGCGCCTGCTGCGCGTCCTGGAAGCTGGTATCAATGAACCGCGCCTCGAAACCGTATTCGGTGGCGATCCAGCGCGCCAGTTCGATGCACATGCCGGCGTGATCCCCGTCGGGGCCGATGAATTCGAAGGGGGGATAATGGGTCTGGCTGATAAACGTGATGACCTTCTTGGCGCGCAAATAGTCCTGTTCGGCGGAAGTCAGCTTGGCGGCGCCGGCGCCATGGCAAACCGGCAGGAACCCGAGCACGGCGACGGCTAATGCAACGGTGTGGATGGGACCCTTGAGGCGGCGGCACAACCTGGTCAAGATCGTCATTGCGCTACCCCCCGGTCCATGGGATTGACGATGACTTGTAATGTGCGGGTGTTTAATGGTAACCCCGGCTCTGGTAGTCCACAAGACCTTTTCCAGCATGCCTTATGGCGGCGCCGGGGGGGGGCACATCTTGATCTTGATATCCGGGGCCTTCATCGACAAAGCCCTGGGGCCCCCACCGTGATGGTCGCCGAGCGAGGGCTTGCGATCCGGATGCGACCGGTCGCTTAAGCCGCTGAGATAGCCTGCGATTGCGATCCGAGCCCCAGTTCGATTTCGGCTTGCATGGTCGCGACTACGGCGAGGGGGTCCGGAGCACGGCTGATGGGGCGGCCAACCACCACATGATCGGCGCCGTTGATGATCGCCTGCCGAGCGGTAACGATGCGGCGTTGATCATCTTCCTGGATCTCGACATTGGTGCCCGGGCGGATTCCCGGGGTCACGATCAGCAGATTCTCGCCGAGGTTTTGGCGCAGGCGGCGGGCTTCGAGACCGGACGAGACAATGCCGTCGCAGCCGATAGCGAGCGCTCGTTTGGCTCGAATATAGACCAGGTCGGCAATGGACCCGGTCAGTCCCATCTCGCGCATGTCGTCCTCGCCAAAGCTGGTGAGCACGGTAACGGCCAGGATCTTCATGGAGCCTCGTTCCGCCACCGCGGCCCGAAGAATGGGATCGTTGCCATGCACGGTGGCGAACGTCACGCGGTGCCGGCGAAGCTCGCGGACGGCCAGTTTGACGGTTTCCGGGATGTCGAAGAACTTGAGGTCGACCATGACCTTGTGACCGCGTTCGGTGATGGCATCAATGACATGGAACCAGCCGGCGAGGAACAGTTGCAGTCCGACCTTGTAGAATTTGATGCTGGGCTCCAAGCGCTTCACCCAATCGAGGGCGACCGTCGGATCGGCCACATCCAGGGCGAAGATGATGCGCTCGTTCAATGGAATGTGTTTTGCCATTGCGTCCGCTCCAAGTCGAGGTGATACCGTTAACGAGTCCATGGATACGATTCCCGGCAACACTGTGTCAAGGGCAATGGAAACCCGTAAAGCATGAATGCCATCTGCAAAGGGTGCAGATCTTTTGGAACAACGATTCAAACAGGAAACAAAAACCAGCGCGGCACAATAGTCCGCGCCTTCTCTCCGAGCGTGTTCTAAAAGGTCCACACCCAAACCAGACCAGTTACG
>Ga0100398_1004993_pt1 | contig 10732 bp, 4 predicted proteins | sample CryGeymeta201522_FD_81568 | JGI IMG/M metagenome (GOLD analysis project Ga0100398, IMG submission 81568) | Groundwater microbial communities from Crystal Geyser aquifers in Utah, USA - Crystal Geyser metaG 2015-22 | ecosystem: Environmental > Aquatic > Deep subsurface > Groundwater | place: USA... | reverse complement strand
CGCGGTCGGATTGGTCTTGCTGGGCCATGGCAGGGTTCCTCGCGCCCATCCCGGGCGCTTTCAATGTTTCAGTCGCGCAGGATCAGTCCACAGCCCAAGTGTGCCGGAACATGTGGATTTGGGTCGGGCTCGGCGTCGTCAGGGTCTCCCCGGTCATGTTGTCGGTCATGTACCAATGGAACTCGCCCTTGCGGTCTGTTCCGGCGGCACCGCTCAGATCGACCGTATGCTTGAGGAAGAACCATTCTCCGTCCCTGTAGACTTCGGCCCGTGTGATCGGTCCGCTGATGATGTGGGCGCGGTCTGCCGCCGGGGTGCCGTCTGGGGTGATATCGAAGTAGACCTTCCAGGGCGTCGTCAGGAAACCCATCGCTTCCATCAGGATGTAGAGCTTGACGGTTGGGGCCAGCACCGGCTTCACCGCCGTGCGGAAGAAGTTGATGCCTGCAATCGGGAAGGTCTCGAAGTTCTTCCAGCCGCTGACGCCGCTGGTGACAGTCGACGTGAACTCGACCCCGTTGGTGCCGCCCAGAGGATCGCTCGCGTTGTTCCAGAGATTGCCGCCCGTCTTGCTTGGACCGGATTGCGAGCCATTGTGGAAGACCTGATAGGCGGGCGGCGTAAGCGTGGCCGCATAGTCGAAGGCCCAGGTGCTGACGAACGCGCTCACGGTGACGATGACCGTGCCGGTGTCCTGATCGCCGCCCTCGTCCTCAATGGTGTAGGTGATGGTGGCCGTGCCTGTGAAGCCCGGGGCGGGCGTGAACTCGACCACGTCGCTGACAATCGCCACGGTGCCCTCGCCGGGGTCGACCGAGGCCGCGACGATGGTCAGGGCGTCACCGGCAAGGTGGATGTCGTTCGACAGCACTGCGATGCTGACCGGCGTGTCGATGTCGGTGCTGGCCGTGTCATCCACCGCCACCGGTAGGGCTGCGATGACCGTGACCACCAGCGTTGATGTATCCTGGTCGCCGTTCTGGTCCTCGACGGTATAGGAGATCGTCGCGTCTCCGAGAAAATCGGCCGCAGGCGTGAACACCAAACTGGCACCCAGAATCGACACGGTGCCCTCCAGCGGATCGACGGAGGCCGCCGAGATGGTCAGATCGTCGCCTCCGGGATGGCTGTCGTTGGCCAGCACATCGACCGTGACGGCGCGATCTTCGTAGGTCGTGGCGGTGTCTGGAACGGCCGCGGGCAAGGCGTCGGCGCTGACGGTGATTGTGAGCGTCGAGCTGGCCGTGTCGCCGCTTTCGTCGGAGATCGTATACGTGATGACCGCCTCGCCGAAGAAGCCCGGGGCAGGGGTATAGGTGATGACGCCCGCCGCCGCGATGACCGCCGTGCCGTGGAGCGGGTTGATCGAGACCGAGGACAGCCCGAGGGTTTCAACATCCCTCGGGTGGGTGTCGTTGTCGAGGATGAAGACGCTGATCGCGTTGCCGATCAGTGTCGTCGCCGTGTCGGGAAGCGCAGTCGGGCCCGTGGGCGGCTCCGGCACTGTCACCTGAGCCGAAGCCGCTGCCGTTATCATCATCCGCATCAGGAAATATCCACGAAGGTAACGCCGAAGCCCACCGGGATTTCGGGGATGATCTTCGGCGACGACCCCAGGTCGTGCGTGATGACAAAGCTGCCGTCCGTCGTGCTTGGATAGCCGGTGCCGTCGTCAAAGTAGAGCAGGAATGGGGGGGCGCCGTCCGAGGCGCGGGGGTTGAGCCCAGTGATCGTGATGCCGCCCCGGACGTTCGTGGCGTTGTTGAAGTTGAGAGCCTTGTCGGCCTCGCCGCCACTGGCTGCGGGCAGGACGTCGATGGTCAGGTTGGTGAGGGTGACGTTGTTGATCTCATCGAAGACCATCAGCCAGTTGTCGTTCGTCAGGTTCGCGCCAGTGATAGTCCAGTTTTCGAGCGTCAGGCCGTCGACATGCAGGAAGTACATGCCGCTGATGGCAGTCTGGCCGGGGATCGGGTTCCCGTCATTCGGCATTGACGTCGGGCCGTCCGCGCCGATGGTCCAGTTTTGCAACAGCAGGCCCTCGGCAACCCTTCGGTCATCCACGCCCGCGTTGTGGCTGACGTGCCGGATGTCGAGCCAGCGGTCCTTGATGTTCTTGGCGTCGACGTTCCGCACGATGACGTCTTTCAGGGCCAGATCGGTGTGCCGCGAGTTGCGCTTGAGGTTCATGATCCGCCAGACACCATCAATTTCAAGGCCGTCAACGATCACGTCCTGGATGCCCGGCACCAGGGAAAGGGCGTTCCCGTCGTAGCCGATGACACGGTTGTTCAGGACGCGAATGTCCCGGTCGAGGATGAACTTGTTGTTGCCGATGCGGATCGCGTCCGTGGCTTCCGAAGGGTCCATGTCGGGAGAGACCGCAGCCGAATTGCGGTCCCGGGTGATGAGGTTGCGCTGGATCGTAATGCCGGTGTTCCAGTTGCCGTGGGTGTCGATGGAGCTGGAAGTATCGTCAGCACAGTGGTTGTCCTCGGCCACGCAGCCCCCGGCCGTCGACCAGAACTCGATGCTGTGCCGGGCGCCCTCGATGTAGCTGTTGCGGATGACCGAATTGCGCTCGCCCTTGCGCATCGACACGCCATAGCCTTCGCCCGCTGTAATGGAGCCTGGGCGGCCGATGGTGAGGTTATCCATCACGGTGTTGTCGCCCGTGTCCAGACGGACAGCCTGTCCGGTGCGGCGCATGTTGGTGGCCTTCGACGCATCCATGTCGAAGGTGCCGTCTCGGATCGTGCTGTTCACGAGATACCTGCACCAGATATACTGGTGATCCCATGCCGATGCGCCGCCATGGGCCTCAGCCCCGACAAAGTCGCCACCGATGATCGTCATGTTGTCGATCGGATCAACCTTGAAGGCGAATGCCTGCCACTCCATCAGCTTGTTCTTGCCAAGCGGCGAGGTCAGCGTGACCGTGTTGCCGCTGATCGACGCAATCTGATGCAGCTCCTCGTTGATGTTGATCTTGTTGTCGCCGAAGTCGGCGGGCACCGTGGCTTTATCCAGCTCATCGCCCTCCTGGAGCGCGTTGGCCGCGCCGTCCATATACTGCCCTTCGTCGGGGCCGAGTTTTTCGTTGGTGCCCACGACCAGCCAGTCACCAGGCAGAAGGCCCAGGGCGCTGGCCATGTCGATGGTGGAGGCGCCCGCAGGGGAGTTGGCACTCAGCAGCGAGCCTCGCAGCAGCACGACGGTCGAGGGGTCGGACGTCTCCCACGAACCCACCGGGTTGTTCTCGGGCACGGCGATCTCCAGCGGGTCGACCACCGTGATCGTCTTGGCCGCGAAATTCACGCTCTCGACAAAGCATGTCGTGCGCGACTCGTCGGGGTGGTAGCCTTTCCGGGTGGTGTTGGTCCTGATCTCAATGATGGAGCCGGGTGCGGCTGCAGTCAGGAGCGGGTCGGTCGCGATATGCGGGTAGCGCAGCGTCAGCACCTTCGTGCCCAGGGCCGCGTCGGCACCGATGATGCCCTCGCTGTCCAGTGCGCTGTCCGTGACCTTCTCGCCCCAGATGAAGAACTGCCCCCAATAATCGTCGCCCTGGGCGCGCTCGATGCGATTGCCCGAAAGGTCCAGCGTGAAGTTGCGGGCCGCCCTGCTCGACGGTGGCTGCATCCGCCCTTGCAGGTGGATTTGCCCGGTCGGGCTCGTCAGGTCGATGATCGCCCCGTTCGGGGCCTCGTTGGCCAGCACGTTCTGCATGAACCATTCAAGAGGCACTTCCGCAGGACTGGCCGAACTTTCGCCCCAGCCGGTCCAGTCCGCGCCCGGGTCATTGTCGGAATAGACCAGCGTTGCGCTGTGATCGGTGAACACGTCGGCCCAGAGATAGACCGGCAGCTCCACTTCGGGGATTGGCTCGGCGCTCTCGATGGCGCCCATGAGAAGCCAGACATCGGCCGCGATCTTGCGAAGCACCGCGCTGCCGTACTGGATGGTGATCTCGTTCGCACCGGCGACAACGCCATTGATCGTGACGCCAGCCGCGCCCTGGACCGTGACGGCGCCGGTGCCGAGACGGACGATCTCGTACTCGGCCCCGATGGGGATGAGCTCGGCGGCGTTCGCCGGTACGGTCACGGAGAGATCGACCGCGCTGTCCATATGCACGGCGAAGCCTTCGGTGACTGCGGTAACACCCGTGCTGACAATGCGTTGGATGATCGGTCGCCGGGCCATGACAATCGGCCCGGTGCCGATCTTCTCGTAGGAGATCGTGATCGTCTGATCCAGGTTGTCGACCAGGGTGAAGCCGACAAAATCCATGTTGAGCGGGGGCAGGGGGACCGGGATCAGGTCCGTCGACATGAGAACATGAACGCCCTCGTCGGTGACAGTGTGCCCACCCTCAACGCCGGTGACATCGACGGTGACGCTTCCGTCGATGTTGGCGGCAACGGTGACGCCTTGCCCCGTGAAGTTGATGCCGGTCGGGGCTGCGGCTACGACGACGCCCTCATCCGAAACGGCGGTGCCTGGGATCGCGACGGTGGCGACACCTTCGACGTCGGTGGCGGTAACGCCCGTTCCGGTGAAATTGATCGCGCTCGGGGCCTCAACGACAAGGACGCCCTCGTCCGCGATGGCGGTGCCGCCCGAAACCGTGTCGCCGGGATCGACATAGCCCTTGACCGAGATCACGCCCGTGAGCACGTCGCGCTCGAAGTGATCGGGGCTCAGGTTGAGACCTACCGGCCCGGCTTCCTTTTCGAGGTCGATCAGGAAGTCGGGGGACAGGTTCTCCGGGGTTACAACGCGACGCGGCATGGGGTCATCCTGCGATGGAGGGCGGATCAGTTGCGCTTCTGGGCGACGGAGAAGCCGACACCGACGACGGCGAGTATGGCGCCCACCAGAACCTCAGCCTCGGCGGCGTCGATGATGCCGCGCGCCATCAGGGCACCGGCGCCGATGGTGAGCAGGTGGCGGACGATGCCGAGGGTGGCAGGGCCGGAAATCAGGGTCTTGAGCATGGCGTATCCTTTCACGCTTCGTTGTGGGTGATCTTGGTGGCGCCGGGCTTCATGCGGGGCAGGTGGATCGTGCGCGGCCTGATCCACGTTTTCGGCCAGCGGGTGCCGAGCGAACGGGACCTGGCGATCCGGGCGGTGGTGACGCCGTCGCTCTGGTTTCCGCCCAGCACATGGAAATGGGTTTCATCCTGACCGACGAGGTTGCCGACATGGCCGCCCGAGCCGCGCGCGAAGACGACGACTGCGCCGAAGCAGGGCTCGATCTTTGATCCGAAGAGCAGCCAGTTGCGCGCCCAGAACGGGTTGACCCCGAGGTCGCCCGGGAAGGGCTCGTTCGGCAGCGTCTTGACGAAGAGGGATTCGGTGAAATCTCCGCACCACGGCAGTTTGGCAGGATCTCCGAGATACTTGCCGTTGCTGGACAGGAACCGCCGCAGGGCGGCATTGTCGTGGCGCTCGTGCAGTCCGAGCATGGTCTCAGCCAGCTTCATCCACGGCAGCGCGACGGCGGTGGACTGCGGTGCGAGAGGGCCGGTGATGGCGATGTCTGTGGCGGTGGCCGCGACCAGGAAGCGCAGACCGGCCTTGTCGAAGAACGCCTGCAAGCCGCCTGCGGTCTTTGCCCCGCCGATGCCGTCGGCCGGGCCGCAGGGGAAGCCGAGGCCGTTCAGCGTGGTTTGCATGTCCTTGATAGCCGGGTCCATGATGCGGGCTCCTTGAAAGAGGGGAGCCGCACATCATGCGCGGTTTATCGGCTCATACCACAAGATGCGGTATCGGCGCCAGACTGCGAATATCGCAGCGCGGTCACGGGTAGACCATTGGGGCGCGCTCGTCACGCAACCGCTGGTTCAGCCTGGGGTTCAATGTCGCGCCGAACTCCGCCCGGTTGCGGGCTTGGTTGCGCGCCGACAGGGAGCGGCGGATCGTGTCGCCCATGATCGGATAGTCGGGGTTCTCGGCGTTGAACTCGTTGATCCGGTCGATCATCGCTGCATCGAGGGGTTTGCCGTCCATGATGCTTCGGCTCGCATCGCGCAGCACCGTCGATCTGGCGTCGAGGATTTCCTTCTGACGGTTGTAGAGGCGAGCGTTGACGTCATACCGCTCCGCGATCTCAGCCGGCGTGAAGCCCAGCGCCTGAATAATGACGCCATAGGTCGGGACTTCCTCAACCAGGGGGTCGCCGTTCTTGGTCGTGGCGCCGTCGGTGGCGTAGCGATACCCTTTCAGGATGTCGCGCACCGCCTTCGGAACGAAGCCCTCCGCGCCGCGCTGGATGTCGCCGTCGGCGATCTTCTCGGCGCCTCGGAACATGCTCAGGGCAATGCCGGGAACCGCCCCCAGCAACTCGCGCATCCAGTAATTGAATTCGTCCTCGCCTTCGAGCGGTCTGTCATTCGAGCGGAACCAGAGGTCGGGCATGCCGATCCGGTTGCTCAGGTCGATGCCGGTGACATGCCCGGGGACGCCGTTCAGCACCATGCCCCCGAGGTTGCGGCCCAGCAGCTCCACGGTGGCGCGCTTGAACTCTTCCTTGATGTCCTCGTCGTCGCCCGGAAGGAGCGCCCCGAGGATCAGCATGGTCACGCCATAGAGCCACGTTCCCGTGACCCCGGCATGCAGCATCATCATCGCCGTGATGCCGAAAAGCTGCTTGCGCGCCTCGCGCTTTTCGGATGAGGTTCCGCCGATAAAGGACTGATGTGTATCGCGAATGAGGCGCCACAGGAGGTTGATCTGGAAGTTTTTGAAGGTTAACGCCACCCTCGCGAAATCGCCCTGCATGAGGCGCGGGCGGGCGTTGTTCTGATAGTCGAAATGGGTCTTCCAGGTGATGTCGGCGGCCTTCTCGATGGCCTCTGCGGGGCTCGATCCGTTCGCCTTCGCCATGCGGTACGAGGCGAGGAAGGTGATCTCTCGGTTCATCCGCTCGGTGTGGTGGAAGAAGAAGCCGATGGCGCCCATGACTTTCGTGCGCACGGGGCTGTAGCCCACGCCGGTCTCGGCAATGCCCGCCAGGTCGTGCGCCTGCGTCTTGTCGATGGTGCCGCGCCGGTATGCCTCCTTCATTGCGTTCCGCTCGTCCTGGGTGAGGCGTTGCGATTCCGCAGCGTGGCCCTTGCCCCGGGTGAAGTCGAGCAGGGCGCGGTTGAGCTGCCGCGCCGCCTGGGCCATCCCGCCCTTGCCGGGGTGCAGCGTGGACATGACGGGGATGCCGACGATGGTGGTCTGGGTCAGGTTGACCAAAGCCGCCGCCGGGCTGGCTCCGAGATACCAGACGAAGGCTGCGGAGGTGAGCACTTGGGACCACCATGCGCCTTTCGGGTTCATGGTGTATTCGTGCCTGCGCTCCATTTCCTTGACGATCAGCCCCTGCCGGGTCGGATCGCCGGATTTTGCGGCTTCGCGCTTCGACTCTTCGAGCGAGTCCTCAAGGTCGAGGATGTAGGAGAGGCGCGCGAGCTGGTGGGCGCCATGGAACATTTGGCGGCCGAAGGACCGGAAGGCGTCGTTGTCGTATCCCGAGACGCCCGAGCGGTGGATGCGGTTCTTGCGGACGGACAACTCGGGCAGGGTGGAAAGGAACTTCTGCCAGACCTGATCCATGACCTCGTCGGGGATACCCGCCGCCTGATCGAGGATGCCCATGATGTCGGCCACGAAGGTCGGATCGACCATGGTGCGCAGATTCGCGTCGGAAATGACCCCGGACTCGACCGTCACGTCGGGACGGCGCGCAGCTAGGGCGGCGAACTTGTCGCGCTCGCGGACGCTCTCGAAGCGGGAGAACTCAATGACCTTGCCCTTCTCGTCCCGCACGGTGGCGAAGAACTCGCCGAAGCGGGACAGGGGGAAATAGGGGCCGGCGATGCGGTTGGACTCGAATTGCTGGCGCAGGGACGACGTGCGCGCCCGCGCGCCCCATCCCAGCCTTGCCTTGGCGCGCGCCAACAGGGCGCCGGCCTCGGCGATGGCGTTGGTGCGCTCGCCCCCGATCAGCCCTTCGTCGTCAATCCGGCGCAGCTCGTCGGCATGCGCGCGCTCGGCCTTGCGGATGTTGTTGCGCTTGGCCTTTTCGATATTTTCGATGATCGCGGCGTCAAAAGCGTCGGCCATCTCGGTGTATTCGTCCCGGATTTCCACGTAGAGGCGCCGGAACGGGAGGGGAAGCTGGTTGAACCGGCGCCGGAAGTCGTCATGTTCGGCCTCGCGCTCGACATCGCGGTCGATCCGCGCCTGCGACATGATGGCAAGCGGACTGCCCGGCGGCAGCGACCGCACATTGCGCCAGTCCGACCGCTTGGCGAGAGGCTTGAACGGGACGGACGGGTCGATGCCCGCGATGGTGGTCTCGTGCATCAGGTCCATGAGCTGCGCGTTGGCGGCCTTGTTGCGGATGAACGCCGCCCTCCACTTTTGCGCCAGCGTATCGGTTCTGGCATGCCACGAGTCGCGCAGGGCGTCCATTTCCTCCTTGAACCGGATGTAGCTCTGCGCGGACTTGATCTTGCGGCCCAGCTCCCTGATGAGCGGGCGGCCCGGGACGAGCCCCAGCATGTTCAGGCTGGTGCCCGACATCGCCTGCGTGATCGTCGTTTCGAGAAGGCCCTTCACCTCGGGGTCTGTCACGGCGGGCGGGTTCCGGCGGCGCGCGCGGATGTCCATGTCCTCGCCGGTGATCCTGTTGAGAGCAGCTGTAAGCTCGGGCGACAGGGTGCCATCGGCATCCACGTCGGCCGCGACGGGCAGGTCGATCCTGCGGGGCCTGCCCGGGCGCGTCGGCTCTGGCGGTTGCGGTCGTGTGGCGACGGTGCCGTCGGCCATGGATTTGAAGATCGCGGCGGAGTTCAGGTACCCATGGCCTTGCAGAACGGAGGCGATGGCTTCCAGAATATCGCGGATGCGCTGGAACAGCCAGCCGACCGGCGTGGCCGCCTCCGGCACCTCTGCCCACATCCTGAACTGCTCCGCGATCACCTCTTCGATCTGAACATGGCGCGGCATGTCAGCATAAAGTTCGGTGATCTCCTTGAGCAACTTCCGGTCGCGGCGCGCGTTGGCGACAAGTGTGCGCCATTCCATTTCGGTGAAGGCACCGTATTCGCGGCCCCACAGCCTTTGGCTGCGCAAGGCATGGACCGCCTCGTGGCGCAGGACGCCCAGGGCGCCGGGTGCGGCATCGGGGTCCACCACGATCCAACTCTGGTCGAAGTAGCCATCGACAGGAGTAACGTTGACGAAGAGCGAGCGGGCGACCCCGAGGCCCACCTTGACGCCAAGGCCCATCTTGTCGAGCGCAACGGCCAGCTCGGCGCGCACGGCATGGATGTTGCGCTTCCCCGGCATCTGGTCGAACTGGCCGGTGTTTTTGGCGATGCGGGCACGGCGGCGGGCACGGGTGTCCGCGCCGCCGCCAAGGCTGGGGATGGATTCGCCCTTGATCGCGCGGGCCTCATCCTTGAAATTGTCGGCGACGAAGGAAACCCCCAGATTGTTGGAATAGGCGGCCAGCAGGGGCTTGAGATTGTCGGTAGTGACGGTCCCCTGAAAGTACTTTCCCTGCTGGCGGAACCCTTCAACGAGGCTCTGGACCGCGCCCAGCATGAAGTATGGACGCCCACGGCCACCCTGCACCGCCGCCGAAACCTTGAACCGGCGATAGCCATTCTGAGTGATGCCGAGGATCTTGTCGGAGCTTTTCAGCACGGCTTGGTTGGCCGTGATGAAGGCCGCCGCCTGATCGGCATTGGCAAAGATCACGTCGCGGGCGTTCAACTCGGCCTCGATGTCGAACTTGCGCGGATAAATCACACCGGGGCGCACCGCGCCGGTATCGGTGGTATAGAAGATCACCTGCCCGTTGGAGCGGAACTTCTCGATGCCGTCGATCAGGTTGCCGGTGATGATGGTGCGCTCTTCGCGCCGCTCAGCCTGCCCGTTGTCAAACGCCTCATAGACGGAGTCGGTGTTGAGCATCGAGCCGAAGGCCACGCCCCCTTGCTCATCCAGCAGGCGGAAAAGCGGAAATGTGGTCTCGCGGCTGGCGTCGGCGACGGCGAAGTGGACTCGGATGCGGCTGGCGGCGGTGGGGTTGTCCCCCAGCCTCGTGATATCGACGTCGGTGACGATGGCCGCAACCTGGCCCTCCGGCGTCGTGATGACATACCCCGTGCCGGGCTTCATAGTCGCGATCTTCGCCAGGATCGTGGCAAGGCGGCCCTTCTCGGTGGTGATCCGCTCTTTCGCAGCATCGACACCGGCCTGCGCCTCGTCGCGGGCCTTGGTGAGCTTGGCAACATGACGCGCAGCCGCGGCGGCGGCCTTGTCCAACGCCACAAGCGCCTTCTTGTCCATGCCCGCATCGGCGCGTCCCTTGCGCAGCTCGATTTCGGCGCCGACCTGAGCGGTGGTGGCCGCAGACAGCACAACACCCACGGTGCGCAGGGTTTCGGCCCGTTCCTCGCGCAGCCTGTTCAGATTGGCGAGGTGATCGGGCATCATTGCTTCCAGACCGGCCCTGGTGTCCTCAAACCATGCGTCGGGGGCCTTGCCCGCAAGCGCCTTGGCGACCATGGAGCGGACAACGTCGGCCTTGAACGGCATGCCCAGGAGGCGAACGGAGACGCGCTCGGCGACGGTGTCCTGATCCAGCTCGCTGCCGGACTTGTTGCCCTCGCGCAGGATCGAGCTGTTCAGGGTCACGGCTTGCAGGTCGACGTTCTTGGCTT
>Ga0100398_1004992_pt1 | contig 10734 bp, 7 predicted proteins | sample CryGeymeta201522_FD_81568 | JGI IMG/M metagenome (GOLD analysis project Ga0100398, IMG submission 81568) | Groundwater microbial communities from Crystal Geyser aquifers in Utah, USA - Crystal Geyser metaG 2015-22 | ecosystem: Environmental > Aquatic > Deep subsurface > Groundwater | place: USA... | reverse complement strand
TGGTTTTTCGCGGATAGCGATTTTGTGTACAGCAGGATTGAGTATTCTCGTTGCAACCGGGATTTTGTTTTCCATTACACCTGCGCGGGAAAAATTTTTAAATATTCTTACCAGTAATATTGCAGTGCAGCCAGTTATCATTGCAAGCCCAGCAAGCTTCATGCAAGTCCATTCGACGGATTCGACAAGCTCTTCACAAGCAGATTCGACAAGCTCACCGCAGGCAGGCTCGGGACAAGGTTCTATTTCTCAAAGTAGTTCAAGCAATCAAGTTGCGAGGATTTTGGGCGATTCATCGTATCAACCCGCAGATTCCAAAATAACATTTGTTACTACGCCGCCGGCTTCGTCAACGGTTTTATTTATGACGCCGCCGGTTGTGTCATCCGAAACAAAAAAACAATTTGCGCGCATTTTGATTTCGCAGGTTTTGCTTGAAGATGAACAATCAACGCGGCACGAATTCGTGGAATTGTATAATCCTAACGAATATGCGGTTGATTTGTCTGGGTGGGAATTGCGCAAGAAAACAGAAACCGGAACAGATTCGGTGCTCGTGTCGTCAAAAAAGTTTGCAGGAATAATTGCGCGTAATGGATATTTTCTTATCAGCAATCCTGAATACAACCAAACAATTGGCGCTGACGAAGTATGGTCAAGCGATGGATACGGTGTGAGCAAAAATAACACTGTGTATATGGTAAATCCTGATGGCGGCATTGCGGATTTGGTTGGATTCGGGGAAGCGCAAAATTACGAAAGCGCAAGCGCGCAAAATCCGGACAAAGGTATCGCGCTCTCGCGTGTTTCCAGCAAAGATACGAATATGAATCAGAATGATTTTGTATGCGCAATACCTGTGCCGCGTAACACGAAATCAACAATTGGATTTCGCACTTTGGAAATAGTCGCATGCGCAAACCAAGGGCAAAACATTGCGGTTTCTCCAGCGCCAAGCCCAATTGCGAGTCCTGAATTATCTCCGTCGCCTTTGCCGAGCCCCACATTGGAGCCAAGCCCGTCGGTTGAACCAAGTCCAATGTTATCACCAACGCCATCCTTGATTCCAACACCATCACCGAGTCCAACAAGTTCCCCTCAACCAACCCAGAAGCTTTTAATTTCAGAAGTGCAAATAACAGGCGGGGCAGGGGAAACAAATAATGATTTTATCGAGTTGTACAATCCCAACGACGGTACAGTGAATTTGAAGGGATATCGGTTAGTGAAACGGACAAAAACAGGAGCATCAGATTATGCAATTAAATCATGGACAACTGATACGTTTATTTATGTATACGGGACGTATGTATGGGCGAATAATGATTTTGTTGAAAAAACAGCAGATGCCAGAACAAGCACTACCCTTGCGAATGACAATGCGATAGCGCTGCGGTATGGGTCTGCGGATACTGGGCAGATTATAGATAGCGTGGGGTGGGGTGAGCATACAGGAGTATTTTGTGAAACACAGTGTTTTGCGCAAAATCCCGTGGCAAACGAGGTTTTAACAAGGAAAAATATGCAGGATACGTATAACAATGCTTTGGATTTTGAAATACGATAATGGATATACGAAATGTATTAAACCATTACAAGCACTTTATTTTTTGTTAAAAGTGTGGTATAATGTAATCTCTTTCTCCTTAGGGAAGCCGGTTCATTTGTACCTGCGTGGTTGGCGCAGGGAGAATCGGCTTCCGAAAAATTCCAAGACCCGCAGATTGTTGCGGGTTTTGTTTTGACGAATATCACAATCTGTTTTATACTGGATACGCGGGGTAGAGAAGTGGTCATCTCACGAGGCCCATAACCTTGAGATCGCTGGTTCGAATCCAGCCCCCGCAACCATCCTTCGCTAAGGCTACGGAATGGTGTGTTATTTCTTATTGTGTAATGTGTAATGGAGATAAACTAAGGTACTCCGAAGCTTTATGGGTAGGATACCAGCCCCCGCAACTGATTCGACTCGTCTTGAGCGGTTCGACTCCGCTCACCGTCGAAAGACTCGCTCACAGCTATAGCAGCGAAAGAATCATCCTGAGCGAGTGGAACGAGTCGAAGGAATACATTTTTTAAATTTTTCGAGCAGTGACGGGCGTTTTGCAATGCGCGCTGTTTTGTATTACAATATATATAATCTATAATCTAAATCCCAAATCCCAAACCTTAGACTTTAAGTCCTAATTTCTTCAGCCAGAGGCTGATACGCCTATGGCGGAAAATCCTAAATACTAAACAAATTCTAAATCCTAAATCCTAAACTTTAAACTCTAAATTTTAAGCACTAAATTCTAAACTTTATGGATTTTGAAACATTGAGAGCATCGGCAAAACAAGAAATTGAACATATCAAGAATTTGGCTGAGCTGGAAGCGTGGCGGGTAAAATATGTGGGCAGAAAAGCTGAACTAACTTTGTTTTTGCGCAGTTTGGCGCATATGCCGCTTGGCGAGCGTCGCGCATTTGGTCCAAAAGCAAACGCTTTGCGCAAAGAATTTGAGCAGTTGCATCAAAAAAAATTATCAAGTATTGGCAATCAATCGCAGGAGAATTACGCGCTTGACATGACTCAGCCCGGAACGAAATATGACATCGGGCATCTCCATCCCGTAACGCAGGTCAAAAACGAGTTAAACGACGCATTTAAGTTTTTGGGATTTGAAATATATGAAGGACCTGAAATATCAAGCGAGGGGTATGATTTTGACAATATGAATTTTCCGGATGACCATCCCGCGCGCGAATCTATGGATACTTATTGGATTAAGCCCGAATCAGTTGGAAAAAGCGCAGGAGCAAAAAAGGGTTTTGAAAAATTGTGCTTGCGTCCGCATTTAACCGGCGTCAGCGTGCGGTACATGCAAACGCATAAACCTCCATTTCGGTTCGTGTATCCCGGCAGGGTATTTCGCAATGAGGCAACGGACGCAGGGCATGAGTGCACGTTTTACCAGTACGAGGCATTGATAGTGGATAAGGATATTTCGCTTGCCGGAGGAAAAATTTTGGTCAGCACGATTTTGGAACGGGTTTTTGGCGCGCAGGTAACCACACGCATGCGTCCGGGTTTTTTCCCGTTCGTGGAACCTGGTTTTGAAATTGATATGCAGTGTTTGAATTGCTCAGGCGCAGGATGTTCAATATGCGGAGATGGGTGGGTGGAAATGATGCCGGGCGGATTGCCACACCCCAATGTGTTGGCTGTCGGAGGCATTGACCCGAAACAATGGCAGGGTTTTTACATCAACATCGGGCTTGACCGCATTACTATGATGAAATACGGCATTGATGATATCCGGTTATTGCATTCTGGCGATATGAGATTTTTGCGCCAGTTTTAATCGCATTGATGAATATAACCACATATATATGTTAATAAGTTTGCGTGTTTTGAAAAAATATATTTCATTGCCTTCGCGAGTTTCTGCGGAAGACATCAAGTTGAAATTGACCACGTCAACTGTTGAGGTTGAAAAAATTGAAACGCAAGGAAAACAGTTTGAGCATATTGTTGTGGGTCGCGTCACGCGTATTGCGAAACATCCGAATGCGGACAAACTCAAATTGGTATTGGTTTCATTTGGGCCGGGAGTGGAACAAAAGGAAGTTGTGTGCGGTGGGACGAATTTACATGAAGGCATGCTGGTTGCATTTGCGCAAGTGGGCGCAATGGTTAGATTGCACGGGCAAGGCGATTTGGTCAAATTAGAAAAAGCGACTATTCGCGGCATTGAGTCTGACGGGATGATTTGCTCAGCAGGCGAAATCGGATTGGCCGATATGTTCTCGCGCGCCGAGGGAACTTGTATGAAGCCTGTCTGCGAAGAGCTTGCCGAATCTGCCGAGGGAGAGGTTGTTGATTTGACAAATTTGAAACTTCCTGTTGGCGAAAAACTTGCACGAGCATTGGGTCTTGACGATGTTGTGTTTCACATTGACAATAAGTCGCTTACCAACAGGCCTGATTTGTGGTCGCATTACGGCATTGCGCGAGAACTTGGCGCGTTATACGGGGTACGAGTGAAATCTCCTGCTGTGTACGCAAAAGCGCTATCGCTGAACAAAAACCAGAAATTGAAAATTGTTATTCAGGATAAAAAAGCGTGTCCGCGCTACATAGGCGCAGTTATTGCCAATGTTGAGGTTGCAGAATCTCCTGCGTGGTTGAAAAAAGAATTGGCTGCCGTAGGCATGAAGAGCATTAATAACATTGTTGATGTGACGAATTATGTTTTGATGGAAATAGGGCAGCCCTTGCACGCGTTTGATATTTCGCTTTTGCGCAAAGGCGCGTCTAAGATGCCGTGCATTATGGTGCGTAAAGCGCGCGCGGGCGAAACAATCACCTTGCTTGACGAAGAGGAAAAAACATTGACCAAAGATATGCTGGTCATTACTGATGCGCGCGATCCTGTTGCGCTTGCGGGAATCATGGGTGGTATGAAAAGCGGCATTCACGACCGCACCACAACCATCGTTTTGGAGGCTGCGAACTTTGACGCTATGCATATCCGTCGCACCTCGCAGGCGCTGAATATTCATACAGAAAGCTCCATTCGTTTTGAAAAAGCATTGCATCCGAAACTGGCAGAGCTCGGCATGCGCAGGGCAGTATTTTTAATCAAGCAATTGCTTCCCGAAGCGCAGGTGGTTGGGTTGTATGACCGTAATTATTTCAAGGGTGAGGATAATACCATACGCGCCACGTATGATTTTATTGAAAAGAGAATCGGGCAGATTATTGGCAAGAAGAAAATCGATGCATTGCTTACCAAACTCGGGTTTACGATTGTATCACATGCTCATGGCAAAACGTTGCGCGTGCGCGTTCCGTGGTGGCGGGCAACAGGAGATATTTCTATTCCAGAAGACCTTGTTGAAGAGGTCGCGCGCATGTATGGCTATGACCGTGTGATGGAAAAACAGGAATTGGTGAATTTGAAAAAACCTGCATATCAGCTCGCATTCGACATGGAATCAAAAATCAAAACATTGCTTTCAATGGGATGCGGTATGCAGGAAGTATTTAATTATCCGTGGGCAGAGGAGGGTATTGCGGAAAAACTCGGCATTGTTTCTGGCTCCATCCCTCACGCCGGAAGACCATCCCGTACATTGCGGGATGAATGGCGTTTCGGGATGTCGCCCAATGGGCGAGAAAGTAGGTACCACGGGCTTCGCCAGTGGGGCTCCATTGAACTCATAAATCCGCCTGCGGGGAAAAATCGCTTTTTGCAAAACACATTGATGCCAAATTTAGTAAAAAATGTTGAAAGCAATTTGCGCTTTTTTGGAGAATGTAAGCTTTTTGAGCTTAGCCGCGTGTATCGGACGGGCATAGGAATATTTGATGGATGCGATGTGTTGCCCGCGCAGCCCAAGATGCTTGCAGGAGTTGTGGCAGGTGATGCAAAACAAGATTTGTTTTTTAACACAAAGGGCATTGTTGAAAGCATCGGCAGCTTGTGCGAAGGCGTTTTGGTCTCATTTGCGCCTGAAGATGGTATCGGATTTTTAGACCCGCATACAAGCATGCGTATTATGGCAAACGGGCGTGATGTCGGGTATATGGGCGCCATGCATGACGCGACATTGCGAAAGTTTGATTTTCACAACAAAGGCGTTGCGCTGTTTGAACTTGATTTTGAACAGCTGGTAAATGAATGCAGTGTCGTTTCCACAAAGAAATATCAGCAGCTTCCCAAATATCCGGCAATCAACCGCGATATAGCAATATGCGCAGAAAATGATGTGCGGTGGCAGGATATGGTTTCTCGCATGGAACACATTGACCCCATTGTGGCAGGCATAGAATTTTTAAGCGTGTATGATTTGGGCAATGGCAAAAAATCAGTTGCGTTTCGGGTAACGTATCGGTCAGATACGAAAACATTGCAAGACAGCAATGTAGTTGCGGCAGAACAGAAAATCATACGCGCGCTCCAAACTCATTTTCATGTTGAAATTCGATAAGTTCTATGGCTAAAAAAATTCTTGTCAAAAAACAATCAGGCGAACCAAAGAAAAACGCTTTGGCGCAGGGCGCGCGCGCGGCTGTTTCTTCAGATAATTCGTACGAGGCAAAAGATATTTATGTGCTTAAAGGACTTGAGCCGGTGCGCAGGCGTCCGGGCATGTATATCGGTTCAACAGGAACCGACGGATTGCATCATTTGATTTGGGAAATCGTTGATAACTCGCTTGATGAGGCGCAAAACGGATATGCCAAAATTATTGAAGTGCAGCTGCTGCCGCAAAACCGCGTATCAGTTTGTGATGACGGCCGCGGCATTCCTGTTGACCCGCATCCGCAAACAAAAAAATCAGCGCTGGAAACAGCAGCGTGCACCTTGCATGCGGGCGGAAAATTCGGCGGCACATCGTATAAAATCGCAGGAGGACTGCATGGAGTGGGGCTTTCTGTTGTCAATGCGTTGTCCAAATGGATGCGCATTGACGTATATAAGCGCGATGGCAAATGGGCTGGCGCATGGATGCAAGAATATGCGCGAGGAAAGCCAAAAGCGCATGTGAAAAAGCTTGGCGCAACAGACAAGCAAGGGACATTCATTGTGTTCGAACCGGACCCTGTGATTTTTTCCGAAATAAAGTTTGACATCAAGCACATTTTGGACCATTTGCGCGAGCAGGCGTATTTGGTGCGCGGCATCACCATTCGGTTTGTTGACGCGCGCGACGAAACCAAAGAGCCCATGCGCTATACATTTTATTTCGAAGGAGGTATTGTGTCGTATTTGAAATATTTGACCGAAGATGAAACGCCGGTACACAAGAATTTATTTTTCATGGCAAAGGACGTTTCCGATATGCATATTGAAGTCGCCTTGCGCTACATCGACGATGTGCAATCACTTGAAGTTTCGTTTGCAAATAACATCAAAACCGGGGAAGGGGGCATGCATCTGACCGGATTTCGTTCCGCGATTACGCGCGTCTTGAATGATGCGGCAAAAGAATACAATATATTTAAAAATGGAAATGAGTTCTCAACCTTGACCGGGGACGACGCCAGGGAAGGATTGGTTGCGATTGTGCACGTGAAATTGCACGAGCCGCAATTTGAGGGTCAGACCAAAGCAAAACTCGGTAATCCAGAAGCGCGTTCTGTAGTTGAAAACGCAATGAATGCAGGGTTCAAGGAATTTTTAGAGCGAAACCCCGATGACGCAAAAGCTATTTTGGAAAAAGTGGCGCTTGCGGCCAAGGCGCGCATCGCGGCAAAGACCGCAAAGGATTTCGTGCTGCGCAAAAGCGTGCTTGAGGGTTCGTCGCTGCCGGGCAAACTTTCAGATTGTCAAACGCGCAAAGCTGAAGATGCGGAAATTTTCATTGTTGAGGGACAATCCGCTGGCGGTTCGGCAAAAGAGGGACGCGACAGGAGATTTCAAGCGATTTTGCCGCTTCGTGGAAAACCGTTGAATGTTGAAAAATCGCGCTTGGATAAAATTCTTGCGAATGAAGAAATTCGGTCGCTTATCGTGGCGCTGGGAACCGCAATTGCGCAAGATTTCAATTTGGCAAAACTGCGGTACCATAAAATCATCATTATGGCCGATGCAGATGTTGACGGCATGCACATTCGGACATTGCTGTTGACGCTGTTTTTCAGATATTTTCAGGATATGATTACACAAGGGTATTTGTATTTGGCACAGCCGCCGCTGTTCAGAATCCAAAAAGGAAAAGAAATCAGATATGTGTATTCGGACAAAGAAGAAGAAAAAGAAAAAGCGATTCAGGAAGTTTTGAAATTAGTCAAAGCAGAACCGCAAAAACAAAAAGTTGAAATCCCAGAGGCAACGGATGAAATTGGAGAAACAGAAACGGGTAGTGAAGATATCAGTCTGTACAAAGGCGTGTCTGTTCAGCGCTACAAGGGCCTTGGAGAAATGAATCCTGCGCAATTATGGGAAACAACTATGAATCCCGATACGCGCGTGGTCAAGCAAGTGACGATTGATGACGCAGTTGAAGCAGACAGGTTGTTTAATGTACTCATGGGTGACGATGTGCTGCCGCGCAAAAAATTCATTCAAAGCTACGCTACCGAAGTAAAACAAGTAGATATATAAAATAAAATCCTAAGTCCAAATGTCAAATTTTATTTTTATGCCCCGTAGTAGATTTTGAACATCCCGCAAAGCGGAATCCCACTCAACCATTTGCGCTCGCGCGTAAAGGAAAGCACTAAATCCTAAGCACTAAATTCTAAACAAGCACCAAATCCTAAATTCTAATGTTCAAAACAGTTTGGAATTTGTGACTTGAGATAATTTAGAATTTATTTAGGATTTAGAGTTTAGGATTTAGGATTTAGGAAATGGTAAGCCCCGCAGTAGATTTTTAACGAGTTACGAAGCAACAAAAAGAAATTACGGGGTATCGCAGAAAGAAATAGTCCACAAAATTCACTACGTGGTATGCAATATCATATTGAAAATGTCATAATAGGCGAGAACGCGCCGCAAACAATCAGCGCAATTATTGAGATGCCGCAAGGGAGCCAAAACAAGTATGAGTTTGACGCGCGTATCGGAGCGTTCGTGCTGGACCGTGTGCCTAAAAAACAACTGCAATGCCCGTTTGATTATGGATTTATCCCCCAGACGCTTTCCGAAGACGGCGACGCGCTGGATATTTTGGTTATGGGAAGCGAACCGACATTTGTGGGCTGTGTGGTTGAAGCGCGGCCCATCGGCGTTTTAATTATGCTTGATGATAACAAGCGCGACCACAAAATTTTAGCAGCGCAAAACAAAAATCCGCGTTTACAGAACATACAAAAACTTTCAGATGTGAAACAGTCGGTGCTTGATGCAATTGCGAAATATTTTTCCAAATCCGCAAGCTTTAAAAACGAACCCATTGAAGTCGTGGGATGGCAGGATTTTGATTCAAGCCGCCAGGAAATCATTGCTTCGCACGCGCGGTGGGAGCGTGCGAAAAACAGTCAATCTCATCCATAGTATAAAAAGCATGGAGCTTTCAGGGCGAAGCCCGTGGTACGTGCCTGTCCTGCCTGCGCAGGCAGGGCTGCCTTTTCGCTCTTTATTTGGCTTATTTCTATCCATTTGATAATATTACAGTGTAGAAACAACAAAAATATGCGCAAAATTGATTTAAAAAATGTAGTCTGGAAAGAAGGCAAATATTATGTTGCTCAATGTTTGAATGTGGATATTTCCAGCTTCGGTAAAACCAAGAAAGAAGCATTGGCGGCTTTAGACGAGGCATTAAGGTTATATTTTGAGGATACAAAAGTTCCGAAAGTGGTGAAAATTGAAAAACCGGAACTTGTCAAAGCGTCAATCTGCAGTGTCTAAACTCTGCTCATCTTTGGAAATCATCAAAGTCCTTCAGAAAAAGGGCTTTATTTATATTTCGCAAAAAGGCAGTCATGCCAAATTTAGAAAAATCGGAAATCCAATTTTGACCGTGATCGTTCCGGCTGGCAAAAGAGAAATCCCTTTCGGAACTTTTAAATCAATTTTGCGCTAAGCCAATTTGACCGAAGATGATTTCAGGCAAAAATAAGTCAAACCTCCTTTATTCTTAAACGTTAGTTTGATTCCAGAATCTAACGCAACACTGATGATGCGGGGGGGGCGTGGAATTTGACAAGGGCGTGTTTGGTTGTATAGTATACATAAGGCCGCAGGGCCTTTTAAGATTGTTTGAAATCAACGAATAACTAATTAGTACGAATTTGCGAATAAACGAATTATGATTATTGGTTACTCGTTGGTGTAACCAATTTGGAATGGCTAATTACTACCTACCTGCCGTAGGAAGGCGAATATACGAATGTGATATAGTTGTGTAAAGTCCTATGAAACTTATTGAATCATTGAAAGTTTATATCAAAGGCGTTGCCGAGGAAGCGCGCCGCATCAGTTGGCCGTCGCGCAAAGACGCAACCAGGGATGTGATTGCGCTCATTGTTTTTTGCGCGATTGTCGCCGTGTTTTTGGGCGCGATTGACTTCGTGTTTTTGCAAGGAGTGGGAATATTCATTACAAAATAACAATATGACACTAATATACTAACGGCGACGAATGATACAAATAATACGAATAGGTGCATTTATTAGTATCTATTCGCATCATTAGTACACATTTGTATATTGGTATCTTTTATTCATTTGTAGTATGCCAAAGCAATTGGGAACTCAAGAGCGGAACTGGTATGTGATTCATACATACTCCGGGTATGAAGACGCGGTTGCGCGCAATTTGCACAGGCGCGCGGAAACGCTTGGTATGCAGGATAAAGTGTTTAACATTTTGGTCCCCAAAGAAAAAAAGGTGAAAATAAAACGCGGCAAGCGCGTGAACGTGGAAGAAAAACTTTTTCCCGGCTATGTGTTTGTGGAAATGATCGTGGACGACGAGTCATGGTATGTGGTGCGCAACACCCCTCAAGTGACGGGATTCGTGGGCGCGGGCGTCACACCGACACCGGTTGATGCCAAACAAATGGAAGAAATTATGCGCAGGGTATCAGGCGGGGAACCTGTATATGTTTTGGACGTGCAAGCAGGGGATTTGGTGCGCATTACCGACGGGCCGTTTCGCGATATGGAAGGCAAGCTGGATGATGTGGATGAGGCGCGCGGACGGGTGCGCGTGATGGTAGCCATTTTCGGCAGGGAAACGCCGGTAGAGCTAGATTTTTTGCAAATTAAGAAACTGTAGACAGGGATCAGGTATC
>Ga0100398_1004987_pt1 | contig 10741 bp, 8 predicted proteins | sample CryGeymeta201522_FD_81568 | JGI IMG/M metagenome (GOLD analysis project Ga0100398, IMG submission 81568) | Groundwater microbial communities from Crystal Geyser aquifers in Utah, USA - Crystal Geyser metaG 2015-22 | ecosystem: Environmental > Aquatic > Deep subsurface > Groundwater | place: USA... | reverse complement strand
TTCCATGGGATCCTCCCATTCTGAGGGTTAGAGATCTCATGTTCTATTAATGCATAAAAGTTGATTTGTCTACTGTTTTCATCTAATTGTTCCCAATGAAATGTCTCGTTGTAGTACTAGTACGGCGCGGCGGAAGCAAGTGACCCGTTTGCATGCCACACAGGACACAGCATCCGTCGATTCCCGGGTTCAAAAAGGGGGTGGAGATTTCCGCCGCGCTGTACTAGATTTTCATGCTTCGTTGTGACCGCCCCGGTCGTGGGGGTTAGCGGGAATCCAGTGCTGCCACCGGCCTTCGGCCCGCCTGAACGGCGAGTGCTGACTTTGAAGTCAGATAAGAGCCGCACAACGGTATTGTTCCCAAGGGGCCCGTACCCTAGTCAAATATCACTCCGTCGTCGGTCCATTGAAAGTGCTCACCGTTCACCACGATCTCTTCCTTGGCGAACCAAATGGCGTAATGGTCCGTATCTTCTTTCTTCTCATCGGCCTTGTTTTCTTTCGCCTCGGGGTCTGTTGCCGACCCTTTTTCGGAAGCTTTCGGCTTGGCATCACCGGCTTTGGGGAAAAGATATTTGGAGTACTTTATGATTTTCGATAATTGCTGCTCGGAGGGCAGGATCTTAGCGGCAAATAGCATCTCGATATCGTAGGCCTCCTTGGCGGTCTTGTCCTCTGCGAGCTTCTCGCGCACCAGGGCGATGGTGACTTGCGCAGCCCGTTTTTTCTTTATGAACGTTTTGATCGATAAGACATTCTTGAACGTCATCACCGTTACTTCCGGTAAATTGGGCGATACGGTGACCTCGGCCGGTTGGAATTCATGCTCCCCGGTCTCGTCGTTCAGCACCAATGTCACTGCCAAGTTATCGGCCATCCAGCGGGTTGGCAAGAAAAGTGAGAGATTGTCGCCTTTGAACATGTTGAGCGGATTCAACAAGGACTTGTTCGCGGCAGCCAAGAGCACGTGGTCGAATTCCGATTCTATTTTTTTCAGGATGTCGCGGTTGCGGATCTGCCCATAGAGCCACAACACATCGTAATTTTTTACCTTATCGTTTTTCTGAACAATCTCCATTATGCGATTGAAAACATCGGGCCGGGCGTTGAGCAGCAGGGCCGGACCGACCGTGCGAATCATTTCCGGATTCTCGATGAAGGCCTTATGACCATTATCCAGGTTGCGTAGGATCAGGCGGCCGGCCGTTTGCGCATCCCCCATGCGCGCATATTGAAGTGCGGCAAAAAGAATATTGCCCCAGTCGGCATCCTCGGAGTTGGCCAAAATCACTTCGAGGTCGCTCTTGAGGCTACCCGGCGCAGCCTGTTCCGCCGTCAGCATGGTCTTGCACATGGCGGTGGAAGCCGCATAGGGATCCTTTCTCAAGATGCTCTGATGAATGCTCTGAAATTGGTTGAAGCAATGCATCGCCTCCTTTTTATTTCCCATTTCCTGAGCCGCTTGTCCGCGGTAGTACCAGTAGGGCGGAAATTTCTGGAAACTGTTTTCAATCCGCTCCAATTTGCGATAACGCAGTTCGAGGTTGGGTTCCTTCAAGATGGCGGTATAATCGTTGAGCTGTTTTTCATCCAGTCGCCATTCGTCAGGGAAATTGTAACGGCGCATCAAGTCCCAGGAGTATTTGAGCAGTTTTTTGTAAAAATTATTGAGCCCTTGCATGGTGTTGGTTTCGATTTTCCAGAACGCTTCTCCCCGTTCTTTCTTATAGTCCTCCATTCTATAACGGTAATTGAAATAAAAGGACCCGACGTTAAGCATGGCATTCAGAATGGAGGTGTAGGGATTGATGAGCAAGTCGGTTTCCAAGATGCGCGATCGCATTCTTTTCTTGAGCTCTTCTTGGACGTTTTTCTCATAGTTGCGCGAGAGATAGGCGCGGTCACCATCCTGTATCTTCGAACTGGTGAGCAGATCCATGAGTTCCTGTAGTAGGGTGATAATGTCGGCGTCGGGGATTTTGCTCAAATTCAAGTTATTGATGATGGTGTTGTACTCCTGATCGAGCACCACCTTGTCATTGTAGGTGATGATATGAGTCAGGGACACCGCAATTTGGTTTAAGGCTTGCAAGACTTGCAACTGGGTTTGCAGCTGTTGTTGATCCTTATTTTCCGGCGTGCCGGTTTCCAAGGATGCCGCGGGCCCCGCGACCAGGATCAGAAGCACAATGATCAACGATTGTAAGCTTATGATGATTTTTCTCCGGAGATTCTCCAGACCAATTTCCATGGCAGGCTTGACCGGTTCCTCCGGTCGTTTGGCAAAAGCTGACTCGGGCAACTGAAATTTCGATTCGTTCATGATCCGGCTCCCAGCATTAAGGCAAATTTCCGCTCCCGAGGCCAACAAGTCGATGGCATCGAGACACATCGGCAACTCAAAATGTTCCTGCCCGGTACCCCAAACCAATTTCACTAGCCGATTTTTCCGCCGGCTACAAGCATGACAATTTTGTCAGGGTGTTCCGAGGGGGCAGGGCGAGTTCATGGGGTCCCGTCGAGAGTGACCGAAACATTGTCCAGAGCCCAGAATTCGGTGCCCTGACCGGTGAGATAGCCCATGAAGTCGAGCGTCAACTTACCGTCGGCACCAATTCGGTCAGGTTGAATGACGATTTTGTTGGTCACCACATGGTAAGCGAGGGTCCTTCTGCCCGTATCGACCTGGCCGCGAGTTCCGGTCGTGGGCACTCGCACGCCGTTCTGCCAGCCGTGGTCGAAGCTGGTCAGATCGATCAGCGCATCGGCGCCGGCGATCTTCAAGGTCCAACGGTCGGCCAGTTCGCCGCCGCTGTCCCAATCGCCGATGAAATAGAGATCGAAGACCACCTGGATCGATGTGTTTGGTGGAATGTCCGCGATGGTGAGATTGGTCCCGCCGGGGTACTTACGGTTGCGGTTGTTGAACAGACCGAGGACTTTGTTCGAACCGAGGTCCACGGTTCGGTCGGTCGACCATTCAGGACCGACCTGGGTTTCGAAATCCCACTGGACCCTGCCCCCGAGTTGCGCCTGAATACCGCGCCCCGAACAGCCCACAATGATCAGGGCAATACCGAGGCCAATGCAAAGCATGCTGCTATTCGCTGATTGTTGCATGGGGAATGCCTCCTGAGTTTGATCGATGCAACCTGGTTCGGCAAGAATTACCCGCGGCTCGATCGAAGGCAACCAAAAACGGCGCGACGGAAAGGATGATCCATCGTTGGATCACCGCCCTTGCTAACCATCCCCCATGAGCCTCTTTCAAGATCCAGGCTGAGATTTTTGCGCAACTTTCGTTCAAGTCGAATAAGGATTGACACGATAATTGCATTAAACTAGAAGCACTGTTCGCTGTAGCGGAAGTTGGTTTTGCTCACATGGAAGATGTCACGTTGAAGGAAGAGGAGCGCATCATGGAATGGTATTTCATCGAACTCTGCAAGCCCAACCCCGTGGGGGCCAGTATCTTGGGCGCAATTCAACTGATCATATTGGCTGCGGTCTACATCTTGGGAATCGGGCTCACTAAACCCGTCAAGAAGGACTAGCCGTGATCTTTCCGCCGATATCGCGGGGAAAAGGTCTTGAATACCGCCGGTCCATCGGCTGCAACCCCGATAGCGTTGATGGGAAAAGGGCATATTGAAACCTTCCAAGGCTGCCGGTACTGCCGCAAGGCGCTGCGCCGAGATTCAAGGCGCCGAGTTGATTGCGTTGCCGCCTATTGCGGTAGAACGGCAGGCAGAATGACTGCCGGCGCTCATTCCTGGCGATAGGGCCGGCCGAGCGCGCGCGGGGCCCGGCCCTGAATCGAGCGCAGCAGTTTCCGAACCCGCGGGTGGGCGTCGGCCCACCGTTGCAGGGTGTCTTTTTGAGTGAGGCCCAGCAGCAGCAGAGCAAGAATCATCAGCGGAAAGGGCGCCACCTGGAACACCTGGGCCGGTACCGACGGCCACCAGCTTTGCAGTGGAATGCCCAGCACCTGAAGGAAAGCGAAAAGATAGGCGCCAAGGGCCACCTTGAGCGGATGCCAACCGCCGAAAATGACAATCGCCAGGGCGATCCAACCCATCCCTTCGGCCCCCTGCGGTCGTCCCCAGCCCGGCTTGATCCCGAGCGAAAAGGCGCCCCCCGCCAGCCCCACCAGGGCGCCACCGAGCAGGGCGTGGAGCAGCTGCAAGCGCTTCGGATCGATGCCACGGGCATGGGCCGCCTGCGGATTTTCACCAACCGCCCGGAGTTCCAAACCCCAGCGGGTGCGATACAGATACCACCAGGTCGTGGCGATCACCGCCACGCTCAGATACACCAACAGGCTGTGCCGGAACAGCAAGGATCCCAGGAGCGGCAGGCGTTCCAGTCCGGGCACCGGTAGCGGAGCCAACCGCGGCCCTTGAATCCGCGAATAGGGATTGCCCAGAAAATAGGCCAGATCCCGGCACATCAGAGTGAGCACAAAACCGACCGCCACCTGGGATTGCCCCATATAGACGCCGGCAATCCCGACCACTGCCGCAATTCCAGCTCCGACCAGCGCCGCCGCCAGGAAACCAAGCCCCAAACTGCCCGCGTCATGAGCGACCAGAAAGGCCACCATCGCCGCCAGCAGAATGGTGCCATCCAGCGACAGGTTGATCAGCCCGGCCTTTTCGGTGATGGTTTCGCCCATGGTCGCCAGCACGATCGGCGAGGCGCCGGCCAGGACTCCGGCCAGAACCGCCAGTACGTTCAAGTCGTCCATCGGGTCCCGGCCTTTCCGCTGTTCCAGGCGTGGATCAGCAGTACCGTCAGCACCAGGGCGCCCTGGATCACCCCGCTCAGGGAAGAATCCAGTTGCAGCACCAGGGGCAGTTGGATACTGCCCACATTGAGCGCCGCAAAGAAGAAGGCGATGAACGGGACCCAGCTCAGGCGATAGTCGGCCAGCATCACCACCAGCAGGGCCAGATATCCGTAATTACTGGAAATGGCTGGAATGAGCCGGTGGTAGACGACGGTCACCTGCAGGGTCCCGGCCAATCCGGCCAGAGCGCCGGCAAGGCCCATGGCCCAGAGCATGAGTCGGCCGGGCTTCAGACCGAACAGGTAGGAGGCGCTCGGATTGCCACCGACGGCTCGAAGGGCCAGGCCCAAACGCGTATGGCGAAGCACCAGAGCGGTGGCCGCGAGCGCCACCAGGGTGAGCCCCAAGGCGTGGGGGGAAATGCGCCAGACGGCCGGCGTCGGGAACCAGAGGGATTCGGCGAACGGTTCCGTACCGCTCATGGAAGCCACCCCGGGCCGCCGCCAGGGTCCGAAGATCAACCAGAGGATCAGGCCCTGGGCGACAAAATTGAGCCCCAGACCGGCAAAGATTTCATTGACCCCGCCCCAGGTCTTGAGCAGCCCGGCCAACAGCGCCCAGAGCGCGCCGCCAAGCATGCCCACGACCAGCGCCGCACCCAGCACCGCACCCGGAAGAGCGCTATCGAATCCCAACCGCAGGACCGCGGTGGCGCCGATAGCGCCCAGCATCACCTGACCTTCCACGCCGATGTTCCAGAGGCCGATCTGGAAGGTATAGAGAAGTCCGCAGGAACAGAGCGTGAGCGGCACCCAGACGCGCAGCACCTGGGCCAGTTTGCTCCAGCTGCCGACGGCACCGGTCACCAGCAGGCCATGGACCTCGAGGACCGGGGCCCCGGCCAGCACCAGAATGGCGCTGATGAACACCAGCACAATGGCCGCGACCATGACCAATTCCTCGACGGCCCTGGTGACTTGCCGATGGTTCATATGCATCCGCCCCGCCCACGATTGCCCGTCATGATCGCATCGCCCCCGTCAATCCTGTCAATCCTGTCAATCCTGTCAAGAATATCCCGTTGGCCAGTACTCGGCCGGCCGGCTATTTACCCGCAATGGCCCGAGCCAGGTCGTCCAGATCGCTGTCCCGGGTATCCAAATCACGCACCAGGGACCCATTGTAGAAAACCAGCACGCGATCGGCAAAGGCCATGATCTCATCCAGTTCAGCGGAACTAAAAACGATGGTGGCGGCGTCCGCGCAAAGCGCCCGCAACTGGGCCCAGATCCAGCGCGCCGGCTCGAGGTCCAGCCCTCTGGTCGGCTGTTCCAACAGGAGCAGCCTGGGCCTGGCGGGCATGAGCGAGAGTAGCAGGCGCTGCTGATTGCCGCCGGAAAGCAAAGCGGCCGGGGTATCCGCACTGCCTTGAATCCGGAAGCGAGCAATCCGCTGCGCGGCGGTGTTCGCCGCGCCCTGCCAATCGATCCGGAAGCTCGGGTGAGGCTCGGTCAGCGCACAGTGTTCGGCGATAGTCAAACTGCCCACCAGCCCTTCATCCAGACGCGCGGTCGGCACGAACACCACGCCGGCGTCACGAAAACCATGATGGTCTCCGGGTTTTAGCTGTGTTCCAAGAACCGTAAGCGAACCGCGGACCGGCTTCGCCAGACCGGCGGCCAGGCGCAGAAACACGCCCTGACCGCTGCCTTCGAGGCCGGCCAGCCCCACCACCTGCCCGCGGCGAACCGACACGGTGCAGTTGCCGAGCCCGGCGCGGTCGCCCCTGGCAGTGGCTTCATGCAGCAGCAGCACCGGCTCGCCCGAGGCCACCGCGCCCCGGGGAGGCGGTGCCGGGATGGTCCCAAACATGAGGTTTACCAGTTCATCCAGTTGAAAAGGCGCGGTCATCTCCCCGCTGACCCGACCCTGGCGCAGGACGGTCACCGCATGGCACAGGCTTTCAATGTCTTCCAGCTTGTGGGATACCAGCAGCAGAGTCATGCCGGCGGCGGCTAGACGGCGCAGTGCGCCGAACAGTTTCTCTTTCTGCGGAGTCGAGATGCCGGTGGTGGGCTCGTCCAAAATGAGCAGTTTGACCTCGAGGGACAACAGCCTGAGCAGTTCTAGTTGCTGCCGTTCGCCCACGGTGAGCTGCTCCAGGGACCGCTCCGGTTCCAGATCGAAATCGAAATCGCGGCACAGACGGGTCAGTTCCTCCGCCAAGGCACGGCGGTTGAGGCCTCCGCCGCGGTTCGGGCGACCCAGGGAAAAATTGTCGAGCACGGTGAGGGAAGGGAAGTCGAGGGGATCCTGATAGAGCATGCCGATCCCCAACCGGTTGGCTTGGGCCGGAGTGGTGGTGTCGACCGCGCGGCCGTCAAGGAAAATGTCGCCGCTGGTCCTGGCCGCGTAGCCGGACAGAACTTTCATTAGGGTGCTCTTGCCGGCTCCGTTTTCCCCAAGAATGCCATGAATGGTGCCGGACGCGACCCGCATGTGGATCCCCCGATTGGCATGAACCGTGCCGTAATGCTTGTGGATGTCACGCAGTTCCAGGTCCATGGTCAAGGGTTTCCGTCTGGTTCCGATCGCGGGGTGGATGCCGCCGATATACGCGGGAGCGCCCGCCGCCGGGCCCCCACCGCTCCCGCGCCGGCCTCGGTTTCCATCGGTTGCTATTGCGCTATTTGGCGCTGCTCGGCCCTTCCATGCCCTTCAGCAGTTGCTGCATGTACCAAATCTGTTGGTCGCTCGCGACTTCACCGGCTTTGAGATAACTGGAGCCGTCCTGATAGTCGAGCGGTCCCTGGAACAGATTGACTTTGCCGGCACCGAGTTCGGCCGTGAACTGCTTGAGCGCCGTCCGAGCCTCCGCGGACAGGGCCGGACCGGGCAGGAAGCCGATAGGACCGCGGTCTTCGTTGTTGATGTCGCTCCAGTCGGGGCCCAGCCACAACCACTGCTGCTTCCAGTTGCCGGACCGAGCAGCGGTGATGAACTGGAGATAGCTTGGACCCCAGTTATAGTAGGGCACACCCAGGCAGACCTGATCGGCCCCCTCACAGGCCCCCTTGAAATCATAAGGAACAGCCCACACCGGCTTGCCTCCCTGATGCTTCTGGCGAGCCACCACCAGCGCTTCGGTGGTGTCGATTCCACTCAGCACCACGTCATAACCGGAATCGAAGAAATTCTGTGCCACCTGGGTCGGGTCGGAAGTGACCCCGGGGATATTGAACCAGAAGCCGATCCAGGTGACCTTGAATTTCAAGTCGGCGGCGGGTTGCCTGCGCACCTGTTCCCAGCCGTAGCGTGCCCCAAGATAGGCGGCCGCGGCCAGACGCCGGGTTTCTTCGTTGATCAGGGGGCCCAGATATCCGATCTTGCCGGTTTTGGTGGTGAGGGCGGCGGTGAAACCGGCCAGCATTTTCCCGTATTCCATGCGCCCCATCAGATTGGACAGGTTGTTCGGGCCCTTGCCGGTGAGCGCATCGTCACCGGAAATATGGAGGAAGTAGGTGTCCGGATGCTGCTTGGCCGCCTCCCGAATCCCATCCTTCATATCATCGGAATTGGCGATGATGAGTTTGGCGCCCTTGCCGACCAGATCGTCCACCAGTTGCGGAATCGTTACCCCGGGCCGATCCGCCGGGTTCACCTTGTCGATGTAGAGCATTTTCACACCGGGGAGCTTGGCTTCCACGTAGTGCCCGGCATCGAAATGCGCCTGACTCCAGCCGCGATCATTGTAGGGGCCGACCAGCAGCAGGCCGAACGAAAAATCGGAGGCGCCGACCGGTTGCGGCGGTGCCGTCAGGATTGTCATGCTCAGTGCCAGTACCATCAAGGTGCCCAGCAAAGTTTTCTTGATCATCCTCGGCCCTCCTCCTGGTTGATGTGAATTTTCTCTGTAAACCCATATCCTTATAAAGGAATGTAAATGATAACGGAAAACTCAAAGGCTTGCAACCGGTTCGAACCTGCCAAGTTGACATTTTATTCCCCCGGTCCACGGTGAGCGACCTGCTCGATTGGCGACCATTCGAGCGACAGGCGACCGATTTCCATGCTTGACTTTGGCAGAGGCGGCCCTATAATTGATTCGATATACGCCTGGGAATTAAAAGCAGGCGAGATGGGGTTTGAAACATCAGGAGGACTGAAAATGCCAATCTATGAGTATGAATGTGATCGATGCGGGAAAATCACCGAAGCCATGCAGAAATTCTCCGATCCCCCATTGACCGAGTGCGGCTATTGCCATTGCGGCGTGCACAAATTGATTTCGGCGAGCACCTTTCATCTCAAGGGATCCGGCTGGTACGTGACCGACTATTGCGGGAAGAATCAGAGCGTCGCGCAGGCCAATCAGAAAAAGGAATCCTCCGAATCCAAGGTCGAAACCAAGACCACAACCAGCGCCGCAAAAGACACGGCGGCCTAGCTGCAAACCGGCGATGGATTTGTGCCGGGCCAAGCCATGGCGAGAACCAGTGGCCGTTAGCGGCCAGAAAAAGCGGGCAGTGCGCCCGCTTTTTCTGTCCTAATAACGGATCTGGGGGGACTCTGCCTGTAGCCGCCCAAAGAGGGCGAGACCAGAAGGTCCCGTAGCCGGCTGGTAGGTCGGGTTGCGACCAGCGGGAGCTACCCGACGACTCGGCAACGTTTCCAATCCACGCTCGCACGTCGGATTGTCAGGGGGTGCTCCGTACACCCCGATGCTACGTGGAACGGATCGAAATCACGCCCGCGGCGTGAAGGAATTCCGCGGCACTGATGCAACCCTCGCCTAATGAAATGTGCCCCCCAATCCGTTATAAGCAGCACAAAAGCTCAAATCCCAGAGGACCCGGCGAGTCCCGCGCCCATGCGAGAGAGCAATTTTTCAGATGAGCCGAAGGCCTGGCGATCGTGGTGACTGGCTAAGCCATGCACATCAGCCATGGAGAAGGCGACACCTTGCGCTCTCCCGGCGGCTGGATCACAATGGAACGGATTCCCGGTTCGCTCGCCTGCTCCGGGGCCTGCTGCATCGACGCCGACCCATCGTCGGCCTGGCTTCCCCCGCTGCAGCGTGAAAGATGATGAATGCCGTCGGAACGGAGCGTCAGCTTTACCGAGGATTCCCAGCCCTACCTATGGGCCACCGAATACCCCTGGCTCGGGCTCGATCCGACCGAGATCATTGGTAAACGGGTGCTCACCATCGCCGGCGGCGGGGATTTGCCGATCTTCTTCCAGGCTGCCGGGGCTGGAGCGGTTCAGGCCATCGACGTTTCCCGGCGCGCCTGCCAGGTGAACGAACTCAAGCGCGCCGCTCTGCAATGCCTGCCCTGGGAAAGCTTCGTCTGGTTTTTCTGTTCCGGGCTGAAAGCGGCCACGGCCTGGCTGCAACGGCTGGGTCTCACCCGAGTGTTGACCGCGGCCGAGCGGCTGGCAATTTACCAGCGGCTGGCCCCGTCGATCAGCGAAGCGGCTCGCGCTTTCTGGGGCCCCATGCTGGAGGCCGCCACCGGCACCACCAATCCCTTTGCCGCGTTGCTCCGAGCCACCGATTTGCTGTGTCCCAATGCGCTGCCGCCGCTGTCTAGCGCGGCGGACTATCAAGGTTGGCGGCAAGCGGCCGGCGGCTACGCCCTGTCGCAATGTTCCCTGGATGAATTCCTAGCATCTTCCTCACAGAGTTTCGACTTCATCTATTGTTCCAATGTGCTCGATTACCTACGCTGCGACCTGGTCATGAACCACGGTGTCGATGCCTGTCGGGCGGCATTCCAACGCCTGCTGGACCAGGTCGATAAAAGCCTCGCCCCGGCCGGGACTCTGGCCTGCTACGTTTTCGCCGCGCCCGAAAGCGCGGCGCTCACCGCTTTTATCGCCGATTTCGGCGACCTTGATCGGCGTGGCTACCGCCTCCAGCGCATTCCGATCGAATGCCGCTCCCAGTTG
>Ga0100398_1004976_pt1 | contig 10760 bp, 10 predicted proteins | sample CryGeymeta201522_FD_81568 | JGI IMG/M metagenome (GOLD analysis project Ga0100398, IMG submission 81568) | Groundwater microbial communities from Crystal Geyser aquifers in Utah, USA - Crystal Geyser metaG 2015-22 | ecosystem: Environmental > Aquatic > Deep subsurface > Groundwater | place: USA... | reverse complement strand
TCATCGTCCAGAGCCTGCCTCGATACATCGATGGGTAGATCCCGCGAGTAAATGGGGGCTCTCCGGGAAAACCGATGTCTTGGGGGTAATCTATCGAAGCAATGCTGTCAGGAGTGTAGAGTATATCTACATCCACATCCACTCCTGATAATTCCGCCTTTGCCGATCGATAGGGAGCTTGAGAGAGGCATTTCTCCCTCCAGCGATCTTTCTTCTTAGTGATCTTCTCCTTCATTTCCCGTATCTCCGTTATTGAGTCTGCATGAAGTTTACCCCGTTAGAAAAGACGGGGCTTTAACCCCGCCTTTTCAATAAGGAATTGAAATTCTATCTATATTATCCGCGCCATAAATGGCGGGATTTTCTAACGGAGTAAACTTCTTCATCTCAAAGCTCATTTCCCCAGATCGTTATGCCAATGACGCAGTTGGCCGGAAAACCCCCAAGATTGTGACTGAGACCGATTCGAGCATTTTTAATCTGTCTTTCCCCACATTTTCCCTGAACCTGTTTGTAAATCTCATAAATCATTCTCAACCCCGAGGCCCCAATGGGGTGTCCAAAACTCTTCAGTCCCCCATCGCTATTGGAAGGTAAACTTCCGTCGAGGTGATAGAAACCTGAATCCACATCCTCCTTTGCCCTTCCCCGAGGCGAGATTAAGAGATCTTCATAGATCACTAACTCCGTAATGGAGAAGCAATCGTGAACCTCCATCAGACTGATTTCTTCCCGTGGGTTTTTTATCCCTGCCTCCTGATACGCCCTGACCGCAGCCCGTACAGTTGTCTCTACATGGGTCCCATCCCATTTCTGATACCTGAATTCTTCCTCAGGACTCACTGCGATTTGGAGGGCCTTGACATAGATAGGGTCAGTACGGAATTCCTTCGCTCTATCCGCACGGACGATGATGGCCGCGGCAGACCCATCTGTAACTCCGCAGCAATCATAGAGCCCCAAAGGCCAGGCCACCATGGGAGCATTCAGGATCGTTTCTATGCTGACTTCCCTCTGAAGATGGGCCCTGGGGTTGCGAGCCCCATTGGAATGACTCTTTGCGGAAATCTTCGCCAGGGTTCTCTTCCCTTCTTCTGGACTCAGACCGTAACGATCAAAATATTTCGTTGCCATCATGGCAAACATTCCCGGAGCAGTCATATTCGGATAAATCAGTCGGTTGTAAATCCCTCTGAGCTGACTGAAGTCAGGCAACCCTCCATAGCCAATATCTTTCAGTTTCTCAACTCCTAAGGCCAATGCTATGTCACAGGCGCCTGAGGCCACCGCATAACAAGCAGCCCGAACCGCTTCGGTCCCACTGGCACAGAAATTTTCTGTCCGTGTTCCAGGTAAAAATGGTAGTTTTAAAGCTGCGGCCAAAGGAATAGCGCTCTTCCCTACATTGTTTTCAACAAAACAACTTGAAAACCAGGCGGCATCAATGTCCTTCTTTTCTATTCCCGCATCAGTGATCGCTTCTTCAAAGGCTTCGACCATTAATGACTCGGCGCTTCTGTCCCATAGCTCTCCAAATTTGGTGCAACCCATACCAATGATGGCCACCTTATTTTTTATCCCTTCAGCCATATCGATGCTCCTTATTCCCTCAACGGCATGGCCTTCCAGAAATAACCATAGAGACTACGGGCCCGATCCCGGTATTTTCTCCGGAAGGTCATCTCAACAGCCTGGCCAACCTTAAGCGTTTCAAGAGGACAATCGGTGATGTCGAACCAGTATCTTCCTCCACCTTCAAAGTCGACAATCCCATAGAGGGCAGGGGGATCTTCTGAAAAGGTCAAGTTGTCACCAGTATAAGTAAAAAGTTTGCCTTTTTTATCTGAGAAGGGGTAGTCTTCCATTTGATCAATGGCCCCGCAGTCCGGGTTGATGCAGATCCTCTCCTGAGGGAATTGGGGAGTTCCACAGGCTTTGCATTTGAAGCCGAAAAGCCCCAGGATCGACTTTCGCTCCCTCCAATGAAGAGATAAACTCGTCGGTGCGATCTCTTCCCCCCTTATTCCTATCTCTTTGGGTAAGACATCTCGAAAGGATAGGTACTTTTCATACCCCTTAAGCTCTTCTTTCTGAGACAATTGATTTTTAAGTTTTGACCTGTTTTTCAATTCTCTTATCTCCTCTGTCACCTGAAAAAGCAGGGCATCACCACCGCCTCCATAGCTGATGGTCAGGATTTTATCGCCTATCTTTGCCTCTTCAAGGGCGCCGATCAGCATGATGAATGGGTGGGCACAACCTGTATGACCCATCTCTTCAATGAGGGAACTCTGTATTTGTTCTGGTTTTAGTCCCAAGCTTTTGGCCATTTCTCCATGGTCCCTTGCTGAAAGAGGAGGGTATACAACTTTGGCAATATCCTGAAGGTGGAGTCCGTATTTCCTCAGAATAGAATGGAAGACCTCCATAATTGTTTTACTATATCCCTCTTCCCGGACCCACCTCTCCTCCCAACTCCGATTAAATTTATCCCCCTCGATTCGGCGATGGTCAGGGAAGTCGTATGAGAGGGAGTAATGGCCTTCGAATGTGGCTATAATTCTTTCATTCCCTATGATAATGGCAGCAGCCCCATCCCCGCAGAGCGCCTCCTGATTTCCGCCAGGCTTGCCAATCCTGCAATCTGTTGCACAGACAAGGGTGGTCTGTGAACCGGCTTCATTGAGTGCAGAGATGAGAGCGGATGTGCCTGCTTTGAGGGGGCCGGAGTACTCAGATGTCCTTACATCCGAAGAGAGATTCAGGGCCTCATTCAAGATGGCTGCATTTCCCCTCTCTTTATAGGGTAGGGTTGTTGAAGCAAGATAGAGGGCATCGATCTTTGCCCTGTCCATGTCTGTAAAAGAGTCCCTCCCTGCGGCCACTGCCATGGTGAGGCTGTCTTCATCGTAGTTTGCTATGGCTTTCTCCCCTCTGGCCATTCCTTTAATTCCGGGATTAAACCACCCCATGGCCTGAAATAAGGTCTCTCTCTTTAAGCGGTAACGGGGTAGGTAAAGACCACAAGCGGATATTCCAACCATGCCTCCTCCTTAACCCTGTTCAATAAGCAAAAACGACATCCTTATGGTGAACAAAGATCTAATAAAGAGCCGATGTCCTTCAATTCTTCCAAAATCTTTATTTTCTGGATTAATTTTTCTATTTTATTCCTTGGTAAAACACCCATTGTGATACTTCTAAATTTCTCCGCTAGTTCATCATAGGAAAGTGGGTTCTGTGGATCCCCTTTGGGGAATACGGTGGACTCCTTGTATTCGGTTCCGTCCTTCATCCGGACAGAGCCCCTGGCGCCAAGATAGAGGTCATCATCTTCTACTGGAATGGCTTTCACCTTCTTCATCAACTTCACCATCCGAGGATCCTTTACTCTTTCATCGGTAAATTTATCGATACCCGCTTCTCCTTCTTTCAAAGCCAAAGCGGCACAGTAGTAAATACTAAACTTTCCTTCAAGGCCGGTCTTCGGCTCGATCTTTCCTGCAGCGTCCAGGGCGCCTCTGTTCACCTCTATCTTGATCTCCTCAACATCATTCACATCTACCTTCGCCTTCTTTCTTACCTCTCTCATCAGATCGATCGTGGAGTGGGTAAACCCGCATGAGGCATAGGGTTTGAAGCTAATCTCTCGGAGATGATAGGTTTTGCCCAAATTGGCCACTACCTTTTCAGAACCCGCACCATCTGAAAAGATATCCAAAAAACCTTGTTTCCCTTCGATCATCTCCTTGGAACTGGTAAAACCCTTTTCTGCCAGAAGGGCGGACAGAAGCCCATCCATAGAAGCCTTGCCTGCATGGAAAGGTTTACACATTGTACCAAATACCTGCCGAACGCCTCCAGCCTGTGTCCCTGCAATCCCAAAAGCATTGACCAGTTGTTCTGCATTTAGATTTAATAATTTGCCAATCCCTGCTGTTGCACCGAAATGGCCCAGAGTCGAAGTGGCATGCCAGCCCCGGTCATAATGGATTCTTCCTGCGGCGTAGCCCAGTCTTACAAATACATCAAAGGCCATTACCAGGGCGGTAATCAACTCCTTACCGCTCAGTCTTTTCCATTCAACTACTGCTAATATGCCTGGAAGAAGGGTCGCCGTGGGATGCGCAAGGACAGGGCCATGATAATCATCCAGGTCTAACGCATGAGAAACCGCGCCATTGATCAGACTGGCTTTTAGAATATCCGTCTTCAAACCCTTTCCGATTAAAGTCGCCTGAGAGAGACTGTGACCACCATCGACCTCTTCTAAAAAATTAAGTAAGATTGCGGCTATCTTTTCTCTCGATCCTGCGAGGGTGACACCAAGCCAATCGAGGAAGAGAAGCTTGCTTTGTTCAATTACATTCTCGGGAATATCCTTATAAGAAGTCTGATAAATAAATTTGGCCAGCTTTCGGGTTATCATTGGATCAACCTCCCACAAATTTTTATTTATCCGATGGCTTACGATACTCCACCAGTTCGATTAGGATACCGTAGGTATCCTTGGGATGTAAGAATGCAACGAGTGACTCATGGGCTCCTTCTCTTGGCTTCTCGTCTAAGGTTCTGATCCCTTGGGAACGGAAGGTCTCCAAAGCGGATTGGATATCTTCTACTTCAAAGGCAATGTGATGAACCCCTTCTCCTCTCTTTTCGATAAATTTTGCTATGACTCCGTCGGGTGAGAGGTCCTGGATTAGCTCTATGGGAGTCTCTCTGGTAGGTAAGAATGCCGCATGAAAGCCCCTCAATTTTACTTGATAATCTGTATCGAAACCAAATCTCTCTTCAAAATAGACTATTGCCGATTCTACATCTTTTACAGCAATACCAATATGGTCTATTTTTTTAATCATATTTAGAAATCTTGCAATTTTTATTCCGATTTTTTATTCTAACTTTCTATTTGAAATTATTGATTTATTTTTGAGAACCCATTTTTAAAGAAACATTATACGTAATCATTGTTGATACAAAAATGGGTGGATTCACTTAAATACTTGAAAATAAAGTAAATTATTATGTAAAAATTTTTTACATGAAAAAAATATTTACATTTATGGTAAATTTTTATAAAATGATTGTTTAAAATATTTGAAAGGAGGGGGGCTATATGAAAATCAAAAAATTAAGCAAATTATTTCTTGAGGCAATCGTCAACAATTCCTTTGTTGGTACAACTATTATTGATAAAGATGGGTACATCATTTTCAGGAATAAAATAAGCGAAGAAATTTCTGGAATTAAAAATGATGATGTCTTAGGAAAACATTTCTCGGTCATTCCGGGTAAAGGTGAATTGTTAGAGGTTTTAAAGACGGGTATCCCCAAGTTTGGTGTTCTTTATAAAACAATAAAGAGCACCAATGCCGTAATCCATCGATTTCCTCTTTATGATAATCACCACGAGATATTGGGGGCTATGACGATTGTCACATTCAAAGACGCCATGGAAATGGAAGAGATTTTAGAAAAATATAACATTGTCAAAGGTAAATTGGAGTCCTATCAGCAAGAATTGAGGAATTTACGATCTGCAAAATATAGTTTAGATAGTATTATCGGAGAGAGTGATAAGATTCTCTATACTAAAAAACTGATCATAAATTGTGCCAGAGTTAACTCCCCTGTTTTGATAACCGGGGATACGGGGACCGGAAAAGAATTGTGCGCCCACGCCATTCACATGGCCAGCGAAAGAAGGAATGGCCCTTTTGTCAAAATCAACTGTGCCTCAATCCCCCACGATCTTTTTGAAAGTGAGCTCTTTGGATATGAGCCAGGCGCTTTTACAAGCGCTAAAACACAGAAATTGGGGAAGTTTGAACTGGCAAACCATGGAACCATATTTTTAGATGAAATATCGTGTTTGCCGTTCGAAATGCAATCAAAATTGCTGAGGGTCTTACAGGATAATGAGATCGAAAGGATAGGTGGAAATAAAGTCATAAAGATCAATTTTAGGTTGATCACAGCGACGAACAAAGATCTCGGTTTACTGGTAAGAGTGAATAACTTCCGTGAGGACTTGTATTATCGCATAGGGGTATTTAATTTGAACATTCCGTCTTTAAGGGAAAGGAAAGAGGATATGCTTCCTCTGTGTGATCATTTTATCAAATCCTTTAATGAAGAATTTGGTTTAAGAATTTTAGGAATAGATGAAGAGGTAATGAATATATTCGATAATTGGCATTGGCCTGGCAATGTGAGGGAGTTAAAAAATGTCATCGAAAGGGCTGTTAACTTTGCAGATTCAGGGATGATTCGGGTTGAAAATCTCCCAGATTACCTTTCAGACAATCCAAAATTAAAAAACCCCATTTCTGAAAACAATCTATCCATAAACCTTCTGAAAGAAGCCAAAAATGGGTTAGAAAGAAGATTATTGGAATCAACTCTTATTGAATTAAACTGGAATAAATCAAAGTCTGCAAGACAAATAGGAATCTCCCGCCCCTTATTGTATGCATTAATAAAGAAGTATGGCTTAAAGGGATAAGCAGAACCGGATACTCCGAGACTGCAGGATGAGAACTATTTCTACCTAACTCTACCTCCTCTCTTCAGGTTCTCATGGTGTTTGGGCCTTGGCTTTTAAGGCCACGTTTCCTTTCATTCTTATTTCTTCTATCACCTGGTTCATCACTTGAAAGAACAACTCCCTGCCTTTGAGGATGGTTCGACGTTGCATCCTTTCTTCAATCCATCGATCTAAAGAATCGAATGCCCCCTCTTCGGAAACTATCTTCCTCTCCCTCCATATCCCGAGGAGTCGCATCCCACGGTCCAGTTCCGTATCGCGAGCGAGATCAAAGTCTATCCATTGCCCATCCAAGAGGACTTGCAGGATAATATGGTCACGGTCAGGGGGCAGCGAAAGAATAGCTTCTTTTAACCTTTCCTTTTCCCCCAATGAAAGATACGAATATTCACATTCCTCCAATTGACGCATTGCAAAGTCGAAAAGTCCTCCCTCTCCCAGTATCTTCATCACCTTGAACCGAGTAGAGATGCCCACCGCGAGGTGAATCTCTGCTGCTAAAAGCGCCTTCCCAGCACACATCCCTCGTCCTTTCTTCAAAACCTTGATAGGCTTTACATTCCACTCGTCAAGACAGTAGGGGATGTTATCGCGAACGAAATTATTGATATTTTCAGACAACTCATGTTCGGAGAGCGCTCCACGGGCCAGTTCTTTCGCCTTCTCTTTGATAATGAGATTCACCTCTTCCATTCTTATCAATTTAAAAGGTAAATAGATCGATCCCACCCCCCACCATCAACACCTGCCCCGTGATGTATTTGGCCTCCTCTGAAACCAAAAAAGCGATGGCCTGGGCCACATCCATAGGCTCTCCGGGGAAACCCATGGCTGTCCTTTTGCTGATCCGTTCTCTCATCTTCTCCGGGACGGCGAAGAAAGCATCTGTTTTAACGACCCCTGGCGCCACTACATTGCAGGTAATACCCGCCCGGGCTCCTTCCAAAGCCACTGTTTTGGCCAATCCAATGACGCCGGCCTTACAGGCAGAGTAGCCACACTGACCGAATCCCCCAAGAATACCTGCAACGGAGGAGATATTAATAATCCTTCCCCATTTCCTCTCAGCCATTGAATCGAAGACTTGTTTGATACAATAGAACACTCCGGAGAGATTAATACTGATCTCCCTGTCCCAATTTTTCTTTTCCATTTTGCTGATCGTTGCCACATTGGTGGTGAGCGCAGCATTATTCACTAAAATATCAATAGGTCCTAGCGTTGCTGCGACCTTGGCGAATCCTTCTTCCACCTGTTCATATTTTGAAACATCCATCTGGAGAGCGAAAGATCTTCGGCCCAACGCTTTGATCTCTTCAGAGGTTGATTTTGCCTGTTCTAACAGAATATCAGGAATGGCCACATCCACCCCTCTCTTAGCCAAAGTCAGTGCAGTTTCACGCCCCAGCCCTCTTGCAGAACCTGTAATTAAGGCAACCTTACCTTCGAGTGACATCTTTCATTCTCCTCTCTATTTTGAATGATTGTTTCAGGGGTGGTTGCCCCGTGTTAGCCATTATTCTTACCGACCCACAAAATGAGGTGTTCGCTTCTCAAGAAAAGCCTTCACTCCTTCCCTCGTATCGGATGTCTCAAAAAGTTCACCGAATAATTTTGCTTCGAGCTTCATCCCTTCTCTTAATCCCATCCCAAGTCCTTCACGAATGGCTCTCTTGCTCTTGGAAATGGCAACAGGCCCTTTAGTCAAGATCTTCTTTGCCATTTTTTTTGCCTCGTTCATCAAAGATTCTGGAGGAACAACACGATTGACCAATCCAATAGCTCTTGCCTCTTCGGCACTGATCATATTTCCAGTGAAGACTAACTCCATTGCCCTGCCTTTTCCCACAAGTCTTGGAAGTCTCTGAGTTCCTCCAGCCCCAGGCATTACGCCCAGATTTACCTCCGGTTGACTCAGCTTCGCTTTCTCCGATGCAATTCGTATGTCGCAGGCCATCGCCACCTCACATCCTCCCCCCAGGGCAAGGCCATTGATAGCACAGATCACCGCCTTCCGGGATTCCTCCATCTTAGAGAGTGTCGATTGAATCGAGAGTGCGAACTGTTCGGCCGTTACCCTATTAAGGCCAGGAAACACCGTGATATCGCCCCCAGCAATGAACGCCTTTTCTCCTGCCCCAGTGAGAATAATAATCCTTGCTTCAGGTTTTTTCTCCAGCTCATCGATCACCTGTCCCAATTCTGCAACCGTTTTCTGATCAAGGGCATTGACTGGAGGATGATTGATCGTTACGACGGCAATACCCTCCTCCACCACATAATTAACATAGTCCCAAGCCATCAGCGTCCCTCCATTCTCATTCTGAGAGCCGTTGAGCCTACTTACTCTTGCCTATCAGATAGCTTGCAATCGTATTCTTCTGGATTTCCCGTGTGCCTTCGTAGATTTCTGTGATCCGTGCATCTCGGTAGAATCGTTCCACTTCGTACTCTGTAATATAGCCGTACCCCCCATGAATCTGGATCGCCTCGTCTGCAATTTCCACCGCTGAGCGGGCAGCAAACATTTTGGCCATGGATGTGAGCTTGGGATCGAAACTCAGGTGAGTGCCTTGGACACCCAACAATTTCTGATTCTCCAATGACTCTTCCTCTCTCTTAGAGTCCATTTCCCTATGAATCAAATATCCTTTCCCCAAATCGTGACGCCGATCACACAGTTGGCCGGGAAACCTCCCAGGTTGTGTGAAAGACCAATGCGTGGGTCTTTGAGTTGCCGAACCCCACACTTTCCTTGAAACTGCTTATAGATCTCATAGACCATCCGAATCCCGGAGGCTCCGATGGGATGGCCAAAACTCTTCAGTCCTCCATCGCTGTTGCAGGGTAACTTTCCATCGAGGTTATAAAAACCTGAATCCACATCTTCCTTTGCCTTTCCTCGAGGGGAGATCAAAAGGTCCTCATAGATCACCAGCTCTGTGATGGAAAAACAGTCATGCACCTCGATGAGGCTGAGTTCCTCCCTCGGGTTCTTTATCCCGGCCTCTTTATAAGCCCTCACCGCAGCCTGAACAGTGGGTTCCACATGGGTTCCGTCCCACTTATTAAATCTAAATTCTTCCTCAGGACTCACTGCGATTTGGAGGGCCTTGACATAGATTGGATCGGGGCGGAATTCCTTCGCTCGATCCGCTCGAACGATAAGGGCAGCAGCAGCCCCATCCGTCACACCACAACAGTCAAAGAGCCCCAAAGGCCAGGCCACCATGGGAGCATTAATGATGGTCTCCACACTGACTTCCCTCTGAAGATGGGCCCGTGGATTGCGCGCCCCATTGTAGTGACTCTTCGCCGATATCTTGGCAATGGTCCTCTTCCCCTCCTCCGGACTCAGACCATAGCGATCAAAGTATTTGGTCGCCATCATGGCAAACATTCCGGGGGCGGTCATGTTTGGATAGATCTGCCGGTTATAAATCCCTCGAAGCTGACTAAAGTCTGGCAATCCACCATAACCAATATCTTTCAGCTTCTCCACCCCCACAGCTAAGGCGATTTCGCAGGCCCCTGAGGCCACTGCATAACAAGCAGCCCGAATGGCCTCTGTTCCGCTCGCACAGAAGTTCTCTGTCCGTGTTACAGGTAAAAAGGGTAATTTTAAAGCTGCAGCTAATGGAATAGCGCTCTTTCCTACATTATTTTCAGCAAAACAACTCGAAAACCAGGCTGCATCGATATCTTTCTTCTCAACTCCAGCATCCTGCATGGCCTCTTCAAATGCTTCAACCATCAAAAACTCAGAGCTCTTATCCCAAAGCTCTCCAAATTTGGTACAGCCCATCCCAATAATTGCAACCTTATTTCTAATTCCCTCTGGCATCACGATCCTCCTTTCTATCTGATAGGCATCGCTTTCCAAAAGTAACCATAGATACTTCGCGTTTGATCCTGATATTTTCTCCTGAAAGTCATCTGAACAGGTTGGCCAACTTTTAATGATTCAAGACGACAATCGGTAATGTCAAACCAGTATCTCCCTCCTCCCTCAAAGTCAACGATTCCATAGAGGGCAGGAGGATCTTCTGAAAAGGTCAGATTGTCCCCTGTATAGGTGAAAAGCTTTCCTTTTTTATCAGAGAAGGGGTAATCCTCCATCTGATCTACGGTCCCACAGTCCGGGTTGATACAAATCCTCTCCTGGGGAAATTGGGGAGTCCCGCAGACCTTACATCTCGAGCCCACCAGC
>Ga0100398_1004969_pt1 | contig 10770 bp, 7 predicted proteins | sample CryGeymeta201522_FD_81568 | JGI IMG/M metagenome (GOLD analysis project Ga0100398, IMG submission 81568) | Groundwater microbial communities from Crystal Geyser aquifers in Utah, USA - Crystal Geyser metaG 2015-22 | ecosystem: Environmental > Aquatic > Deep subsurface > Groundwater | place: USA... | reverse complement strand
TTTGCCTTTTCGTCGAATACGAAAGCAACTTTATATACCTAAAATAGTTTCTTAACTTTGCACCGGCATCAAGTTGACTATCGCCAACATGTCCGTTACTTTCAAAATCTCCGATATCTACTCTCAGGCCGACGCCTGGGAAGCTCCCAACGCTGACTACGGCGCCATCAACGCTAGTCTGGGTCCCGGCAGCGCTCTCAATCGTACCCAGGCCGCCACCGGCATTGCTAACCTATCCACGCGTACTCCCATCGTCGTCGCCTTCCTCTTGTCGGCCAATCCCGATCGTATCTACCTCGGGCACACCGTAGCCATCTACCCTGGTGACGCTTGCCTTAACCCTACGTACGCTGGCAAACATCTTTACACAAAAAATAATGCTCTCGTTACTCTACGTAGACCCTAGTACAAATTCTACGGTATTACTTGCAGTCTTTTTGGGGTACCAGGTACTCCGAGTAGGTAGTTACAGTATCACAGTAAATTTTTGAAGACAAGGCGTATTTGTATCATTGGGTACTACTAGGTACAAACTCCTCCAACTCGTGCCTAGTAGTAGTTGTAGCTAAAATGAACAATAGACAACATTGATATGTGCACCCATTTAAGTCGTTACTGTATATATATAAATTATATATATATATCTAATTTGTGTACGTGTAAAGCTTAGCGCTTTTTAGCATGTTTGGAAATTTAAATACCCTCGATGCGATCCTCCCTGTAATAATATCGAAAGAGAGCATGTGTGAGTTCACAATTTAAAAAGCTACAGTACAAAACAGGCATAGCGAAAAAATCGGCCGCTTACACTTCGGAGTAGAGTTCTTGCAAACGCTCAATGTTTTCCTCTGATGTTTCCCAGTATCCGCGTCCATTAGCTTCCAAAAAGGTTGTCACCATATCACGGAAAGCGTTGGGGTTGGTATCCAACAGCTTTTGTTGCATTTCAGGATCGTTGATGAATACATCGTTGGCATCTTCAAACACAAAGTTATCAACTTCTCCGGCAGTGGCAGACCAACCCATGGTATTACGAAGTCGCTTTTGGATCTCACGAACACCTTCGTACCCAGTGGCAAGCATACCGTCGTAGAATTTGGGGTTCAGCAACTTGGTGCGAGCGTCCAGACGTACAGTTTCGGAGAGAGATCTGACTTGAGCATTGGCAGTGGTAGTGTCAGCCATGAAAGACATGGGCTTCTTCTTGTCGTCACGGAGTCCCTGAACAACCTTGGTTGGATCGGAATCGTAGTAGTGGGAGACATCGGTAATAGAGATCTCGGAAGAATCCAAGTTTTGGAACGTGACATCGACATTCTTCAAGGCAGACTTAAAAAGATCAGCTTGGGCTTCCATCATACCGGGCTTGTCGGCGTTGAAAGCAAATCCCTTACGGGATAAAAACTGCTCCTGTAATTGGGACTCATCCTCCCATCCGCCATTCTCGATTGCAAGACCAACGTTGGCAGAGTAGGATCCGGCAGAGTTAGAGAACACACGGCAAGAAGCGTCACGAAGAGAGATTCCAAGTTCCTCGGCTTGCTCAAGGGCGTGCTTGCGGATAAAGTTCATCTCCAGAGGCTCGTCGGCTTCGGCGGCCATCTTGATGGCACGATCCATCAAGTTCATCTGGTTGATGAACAAATCACGGAAAACACCGGAGCAAGAGACAACGACATCGATACGGGGGCGGCCGAGTTTCTCAAGGGGAATCAATTCAACTTTGTTGACTCGTCCAAGAGAATCGGGAACAGGCTTAACTCCTACCAAAGCAAGGACTTGGGCCAGAGATTCTCCGTAGGTTTTGATGTTATCCGTACCCCACAAAGTGAAAGCAATCGACTCGGGGAAAGCGCCGTCATTATCGTCGGCCAACTTCTCCAAAAGCTTTTCAACAACATTTTGGGAAACCTCAACAGCAGCCTGAGTAGGAATGGCAGAAGGATCCAGTGCGTGCATGTTACGTCCAGTAGGAAGAACATCAGGGTTACGAATGGGGTCACCACCTGGGGCAGGCATCAAGAACTCTCCGCTGAGAAGCTGCATGATTCCCTGAAGTTCTTGGTCGGCAACAACTTGCTTCAAGCAGAACTCAAGGTATTTGATGACAGGAGTCAATCGGTCTGCCTCGACTTTTGGGAATCCAGCATCGACAATGGCTTGGACCCAAGGAGATTTTTTGCCCATAAGATTTCCGAAGAAGGCGCCAACATCGTCAAAGACAGAGTTCACTTCCTTCACACGACCATCGGAGTTTGTGGACTGCATAACAAGAGCACGGACAGCTGCACGGGAAGCCATGGTAATCTTCTCGTTCAACTCAACATCTGTCAAGACACCGTTGTTGTTGCCTCGGTAAACTTCGTTTATGTCGCGGCCAACAGAGGCAGCGATGACACGAGGAAGACCTTCGATTTTATCTTCGGGTCGGTCTAGCTGGGCAATGTTAACAAGAGTAGCAATTGCTTCTTCCGCTGTAGGTGGGACACCGACAGTATGAAGACCACACGGCAGCAATCGGCTTTCAATCTGCATAATTTGAGAGTAAACAGCTCCGACAATGCCGTCGCGGTACTCTTGGGTAGAATCCTTTGCGTTGTAGGTCTCCATATCGGGGAGGTCCACATCCTTATCAAGATTACACCCGTAGGCCGTAGACACAATAGAATTGACAATTGCGGGTCCACGTCCTTCGTTCTCGCGAAGCCCCTGGTAAGACGAGATTAATTCCTTCAGTTCCTTCAATCCCTTGTACAATCCAGCATTTTCAGCGGGAGGTGTCAGGTAAGAGACGGTGGCAGCGTATGAACGCCTCTTAGCAATTGTGGCCTCGGAAGGGTTGTTGGCGGCGTACAAGTAAGCAGAAGGAAGCGAGTTGATCAAACGATCAGGGTAGCAGGTTCCCGACATACCGACCTGCTTACCAGGCATGAACTCAAGTGATCCGTGTGTTCCAAAATGAAGGACAGCATCAGCTTTGAAGATCTTCTCAAGATACGTATAGTAGGCAGCAAATCCATGATGAGGACTGGCAGACTTAGCGAAAAGTAGACGCATGGGATCACCTTCGTATCCAAAAGAAGGCTGGACACCAATGAAGACATTTCCGAACTGCTTTCCGTAGACAACAAGATTCTGTCCATCAGAGTTGAGGTTTCCTGGAGCAGGTCCCCAGTTTTCCTCGAGGTCCTCGGCGTAAGGCGTCAATTCGTAGTATTCGTCGGTACTCATGCGGTAGGCGACATTCAATTCAGGAGAAGAGATCTTAGCCTCAGGGTCGTTTAAGATGGACTCCATGATTGCATCTTTGTCAAAAGGAGCATCGCCAACATCATAACCGTCGGCCTTTAACTGCTTCAGAACGGCAGCGATGGAATTGAAGACATCCAAGTAAGCGGCGGTTCCGACATTGCCCTTATCCGGAGGAAAAGAGAAAATGGTGATGGCAATTTTCTTATCCTGAACAGGCTTCGAACGGAGGTTGGACCACTTCAAGGCACGGTCGGCAAGCAAGTTGACACGGTCGGCAAGAGGAACACTGCGTCCAGTTGCACCTTCACGCCCGGCGTAAATAATGGGTTCGATGGCACCATCAATCTCAGGAAGCGACACTTGAAGCGCAACCTGGATAGGATGCAGGCCCAACTCAGACGATTGCCACTCCTCAAAGGACTGGAATACAAGTGGTACAGCACACATGTAAGGACGGTTCAACTTTTTCAAGACCTTGGAGGCCTTGTCGTGATCCTGAGAGGCTGGTCCTCCAACCAAGGCAAATCCAGTTAAGTTGATAACAGTGTCGACAATAACACCTCCGCTGGCATCGTAGAAATATTGCTCGACAGGTCCAGAGAAGTCAAGGCCTCCAGAGTAAATGGCAACGACACGAGCTCCTCGACTTTCAAGCTCAGAGATCAATGAGACGTAGTGCGTGTCATCCTTCGTATTGATGTGAGACTTTTGAAGAATGATACCAACGGTAGCAGCAGTTTCAGGGTTGATGCCAGCATCGGGGCAGAATTCTTTGTTGTACCAGTTAAAGTAATCGGCGTTATTCTCAAAGACAAATTTAGGTGCTACTGGATGCCAGATAGCAGTATCAGGGAGAAGAACGGGCTCTGCCGCTACAACTTTCGTCTTTCCTTCCATGCGTTTCATGATGGGCTCAACGTAATCCTGACCAACCATAGTGAGCAAAGCCTCGAGATTTTCGGGAGATCCTCCAAGCCAGTACTGGAACGACATCATGAAGGTGCGGGCATCGGCAGCCTTGTCACTGGGGAGAAACTTGAGCACTTTGGGAAGAGTCCGCAAAAGCTTGAGCATGCCCTCCTCGAACGAAGAACCATCCTCCTGCTTTTTCTTCTTCATGAAATCGGCAATGACGCTCTTGGATTGTCCCAAATTCTTCATAGTAAAGCTTCCCACCTTATTCATTCGCATGACCTCGGGCATGGAGGGAAAAACCAAAACTGCATCGAGATCCTTTCGTCGGGGTTCTACGACCGCTACGACCTTCTCGGCAAGCTCTTGAACAAAGATAAGAGATCCGATAAAGATGTTGGCGTCCTCTACATCCTTCTTGAATTGTTCATAGGCATCGTCGTTTCGCAGCTCCTCCAAAAGGTATCCCACGCATTCTACGTTCATGTTTTCGTTACCAGCATTGATGCGCTTGACGGCGGCTGTCATAGAAGATTGATATTGGGATTCCAAGACAACGTACACAACTTTCATGGTAGGCCTATCTCCTGGGTTTTCTGGTACAACGCGTCGACTTTCTGAGTTGGTTGCAGTAAACATACCGCCTCCCATCGGTCCAGCCGCGGTCGGGTCTTTGAGAACCATGTTAAGCGCCGATCGAGACTGAAGACCGTTGCTAGTTGTGGTGATGGCTTTGTTTGTAAATGCCGCATTGGGTGTCCAACTGTAGTTCAAAAAGGGATTCAACAAAAGTGAGAAAACGTGATAAAAGTGGTGGAAGAAAACTTGTCGTTCCGCGGACAAGATGAAAGACCCCGAAAGGGAACAACTGATCGTACGACGGGAAACTTACGCTGTGCAGACTCCTGCTGCGAGCAAAGCGACGGCTGAAGCTTTGAAGTGAACCATCTTTCTGTTTCTTTGTTCAGGTGGTTCAATGCAGAATTGTTTTTTATTTTATGCCTACTAGGTAGATACTCCAATCGTTGTTGGCTGGTACCGTAATAGATATTCAGGGAAGTGTGTTTTTTGCCTTTTGGATATCATCATCCAACAAGAGGAAAGAAAGAATCCGAGGCTCGCAAGTTGAAGTCGGATCGAGTCGAATAGGTCCAACTCATGAGTCAACCCATTCTGGCGAATTGTCATGTTAAAATGCGCACACGGGGAACCATGGTGCGTGCGAAACCAGACACATCACAGTACCCTGGTTGTATTTTTGAATAACACGTACGCGCAGAGAAGGCAAAGACAGAATGACGGACTGTAAAGTTGAAGTTGGAATGTAGATGTCACGGGGTATCTTTGGATTCTACCAGGTAGTACTAATAGACTACTAGCTAGAGTAGTAGTAAAATTGCTTTATGAATGAATATCTGTAAAATCTGAGCTGGATGATGGTTTCGAAGTTTGGAGGTGCTGCACAATTGAAGCAGATGCACAAGTTGACTGAGGTGGACATCTTTCGTCACTGTCATAGAGAAACCAACGCCGCGGTATCTTTGCCTCGCCTATGATGATGTCGATCATTATTTTAGAGTAGTCTAGTCAGCAGCACGGAAACTGGTTGAAACGGCAAGGATATTATTTATTTCAACGAGGGAGCGAAAAAGAACACGGAGACGACTGAGTGTTTAGACTGTCCTTCATTACAATTTAAGGATATCAAGGGGAACACTCTCACACGCACGAAAAAGCATTTTGGGTTTTGGCGTTTGCATCAGTCATCGGATATCCAGGGGTGTCCTCGGATGGAAGTTTGGGTCTCTGCTACCCGGTCTGAAAATTGCGCGAGATCAGATGGCTCGACACATCGTGCAGGTTGATGTGATTGTGCCTGTTCATAATGCGGCGGAAACTCTGGAAGAGACAGTACTTTCGGCTATGCATCAAAATATTCCTCAAGAGTTAATTCCGACGTTGGATGACTACGAATTATATGTGCGCGTGTGCTGTTACGACGACGGATCCACCGATGGTAGCTGGGAAATATTGTTGAAACTGCAGCAAAAGTATAGTGATTTGAATGTGCAGGACGCAACCAGCTCACGCAAAACATCCCAGACAATAATACCGTCCAGACTCCTCATTGCCAAAAGCTCCGATGGCGTAGGACGAGGAGCAGGATATGCTCGTAATCGAGCAGCAGAATTAAGCCAAACCCTTTGTGATTCTTCTAGCTCTGAGATTGATAACGATTCTCGGAACGGAATCCAACCATTTCTATGCCTCTTAGACAGTGATGATGTTATGGATTCAACAAGAGTTGCCGAACAAATCAGCGGTATGTTGGCTTTACCGCCAGATGAACGCCTCAAAACTCTCATGGGATGTCGAGTTGTTCGCGATCCACCAGAGAGTACTTGGCACTACACATCATGGGCCAACAACTTGACAGAGGAACGTTTGCTTTTGGAACGATTTCGAGAAGTTACGCTTTTACAACCAACGTGGATGATGTGCCGGTCGAGATTCGAGGAGCTGAATGGATACATTGAAGCTCCCAAACCCGGAGAAGATGTAGTAAACTTGATATCTGCGTCCCTAGATGACGGACAGACGGCTGTCCTACGCCTCATTCACCCTACATTCGATACTCCGCAAACTCTTCGATTGGCGGAGGATCTGCGATTTTTTCATGCCCATCTGTATGCAAATGGCTTATTACGACTGCACAAGTCAACCAGCAATCCTGACAAGCCACTGCTGACGTATCGTCACCGCCACAATCAATCGCAGAGCTATTCAACCTCTCGCAAATTATTGCTGCATTTGCGAGCTCTGGCTTTTGAATGGAATGTCTTGCGCAATCGACCCACGCCTGCTACGTCCAATGTCACACCCACACCATGGAATAATCACGATGGAAAATTTGTGGTGTGGGGAGCGGGGCGGGATGGCAAAGATTTTGTCAAGGCTCTTTCAGAAGATGCCCGCAAACGAGTCTATTGTTTTCTGGACGTTGACCACAAAAAAATTCAACAGGGATATTATACAAACCGTGACTTGAACTTGAAAATTCCAATTGTTCATTTTTCCTTATTAGTCAAAGATTTACAAACCCAGAAAAAGTTGCTGGAAGAGAATACTAATTTTGGCCTGATCAACAAGAGCAAGGCTGCAAAACCTCCAGGTGACAACCAACCGGCGACAAAAAAGCAAAAAACTCTAGAGAAACAGCAGCCTGTAGTAGTAGCAGCATTGCCGCAAGTTGCAAAAGCACTGGACCTAAGGATGTTAGTTGAACTTCCTGTAGTTGTCTGTGTTGCAATGAACCGCACAAGCGGTGCTTTGGAGAATAATGTGGCAGCTGTTGGGAGGCAGGAGGGATTTGATCTGTGGCACTTTAACTGACCAAGACCAATGCGTTCTAAATTTGATAGTGGAAGATCATTTCATTGAACGTTAGGCTTTCTTCAAATTTTCTGGTCAAGATCATTTCCATAGACAGCAGAGCAGCGACCCATTGCCCATATTGGAAACACATTGCGGTAGGCTGTGTAGGTAATTCCAGTTGAACGATTAAAAACTCCGGCAATTCCTTCTTGTGGCCAATCTCCACATGGTAACTGGCGCTTGATAAGGTATCGAACGCCTCTTCGAATTGCATCTTTGTCATCACACTTGGCACATGCCAAGGCAAGCAGAGCCCAGCCTGTGTTCACAACGCTGCTTCCTTCGTCACCATAGGCATCCATCCCATTTTTGGCGTAATCTTTGTCATAGCATGAAGTAAAATCTTCACCCCAGCCACCATTTGGGCGCTGGTGCTTGAGAAGGAACTCACATGCCTTGGTAAGATGTGGCGAATCCAGGGGTTCTCCACTTTTGACCAGACCCTCAACACCAAACCATGTTCCATAGCAGAAGCAACATGCCCAAGATCCATACCAAGAACCGTCCTCTCTTTGAATGGATTTCAAAAATCGATTTCCCATTTTTAGGGAGTGATTGATATCTCGGCTTCGGACATTTGGAAATCTATCCTGAAATTCATGGAGAGCTGTTAAACAGGCCATGCTGCATTCAACATAAGAATAGTCAATCATAATATCACCAAAGGCTTCACTTGGGTTGAGTGATTCATACCAACCATATCCTCGGTTGTTCTCGTAGGTAGCCCAGCCACCATCCTCATTCTGGTATGCCAAGATGACATGAACTGCTCTCTCTAGTCGCTTATCGTCAATTGGATCAAGCTTATTCTTGCTGATGCCCTTTTGGATAGTCTGGGATTTGAGTAGACAGAGCACACCCTTCAACCCTTCAGAGGTGCAGTCACTGATAGGCCAACCGTGAGCACTAGTACTGAATGGCCAACCTCCCTCCGAGACATGTCTGTAGTATTCCTTTCGATATTCGGCAGCTTCAAACTTATAGGCAGGTGATGCTCTTGAAGAGGCACAGCATGTATGAGATTTGGATTCGGGCTTCAGTTATGCGGAGTAAAGCATTGTGTACTTCAGAAACAAAGTCAGCGCACAACTTACTTGGCAGCTTTGGAACACAAAATCTGGCATCGCTCGAAGAATGCCCAGGCTTTTTCAGATACCTCAGGGAAATCGTCTAAAAGTTCAGCCTCGTAGTATCCTTGCATAGCAAAGGAAGTATCCCAGCATTGACTGCCGTTATAACCCTGCATTTTCATGCCATCATCAGCAACCCAAAGATAGTCCTGAACACGTAGCATATGACTCATTACATTAATATCATTGAGATTACCAGCAACTAGATTTCAAGAAGGCAAGGGTGAGCAATTGATTCTTTAAAAATGAGGAAGGAGAAATCTTGTAAGAAAAGAACATACCATCATAGGCAGACAGCATATTCAGAACTTTGTTGACAGGACCAATATCAATATAGTTTGTTTGCAAATCTTCGGCGTGCATGTAGTCAATACAAAATTGATTGGCATGATGGCGAACAAACATCTTGAAGGGTTGAAAAATTGCCCAAGTCTCATAGCGTGCCAAAGCATTTTGAAGGACTTTCATCATCCAAGGAAGCGGAGAATAATTGTCCATGGGAGCCACCATGTGCCTGGTTTTCATCCATGGAATGGATTCATAATCTTCTACATACAACTCCTTCCGGAGGCTCAAAATTTTGGGGTCCGACTCAGCATTTCGGTAAACATATCTGCGTGAATACAAGTATGACATGGGCAAATAGACCATGCGTGCATGGCACCACATGCGGCCAGGGTGAAAGGGCACAAAGTTGGGCAAAAGCCACATCTCAGGAGGGACTGAATTGTGAGCATCCCAATCCATTGCTCCGAGAAGGCACAAGTAAAACTTGGCCCAAGAGGATGTCATAACGACTCCACCATTCTCATGAATGAATTTCCGACCCTTGGCAGCTGCAGGCTCGTCCACACCAACACCCAAAAGTCTAAGGGCTACATACATCAGTGTCGTTCCAAACATTGTAGAAGGAGATTCAATATGGGTACCCCAACCACCATCAATTTGCTGGTGGACCAGAATGTAATGCTTCAATAATTGAATAGCTTCATCATCTAACATTAAAGCAGGTTTTCCCATGATGTACCAGACACATACCAAACCAGGCATGAGAAAATGAGGGCCTCCATAATCGCCGCCCCAATGACCATCCTCCGTTTGGAGCATGGAATAAAAATGAGCTGCCTTGTAAAGGGCATCTCTGACCATTTTGGGTTTCTTTTGATCAGGCGCTTTGTTGCCGCGTGCAAGAAAGGCTCGGATTTGCTGTCTTCGAAATAGTTGGTCGCAGCTGTGCCGTAGATAGGAAATAATGGACAGATTTGAGAAGGAAGAGGAAACGGTGGAACGAAAATAATGTTACATCAACAGTATAAATGTAAAACCACGGAAAACGATCGCAATCGCAGGAGACACTAGCTAGAAACGCACCTATTGGGATTCCTTGAAGGGTTAAAGCTCGAATTCTCTCGTCCGCCTGAGGCCATTTCCATGACGAGTTTCTCATCGACCTTAATCTTGTCTGTCGTGGGATCCTTTTCCTTTTGGTTTGTCCACATTTGACGACCCGATGCCTCTCCTGTGAGACTGGCGGCGGTACCAGCAAATTTAGCTTTCGAAATCTCGTGTGATTCCTCTGCGACGGTACACCTCCATTTTTTGGCAAAAGCTGGCAGTGTGGTGGTGGTATCTTCCCAAGCAGGAATTCGTTGAATTTTGTGATCTCGAGGACCTCCCGGATGACTGACTCCTGGCAAACAATAGTGGATCAGGTATTGCAGCAGCAAGTAACATGTCATAGCCAATACACCCGACTGAATGTGACTGAGAGAGATTCCCGAGGAAAAGCACTGATCGGGAATGATCGAGACGGGCCAGTGAGATAACAGGCCTGCCCACAAGACCAGAATTACCACCAGGTGAAATCGAGTTCGGAGAGGAGGAGCAAAGGCTCCTAGAACAGGATCATAACCCCAAACTCCGACTCCATCTTTGTAGTATCGGAACAAGTAGGCGAACAAATGGGACCCCAATGGTCGATTGCCCAGCTCCGTTACAGGACTGCCTTGAAAAATAGACCCTGTCCAGATGGTGCTGACAA
>Ga0100398_1004960_pt1 | contig 10779 bp, 6 predicted proteins | sample CryGeymeta201522_FD_81568 | JGI IMG/M metagenome (GOLD analysis project Ga0100398, IMG submission 81568) | Groundwater microbial communities from Crystal Geyser aquifers in Utah, USA - Crystal Geyser metaG 2015-22 | ecosystem: Environmental > Aquatic > Deep subsurface > Groundwater | place: USA... | reverse complement strand
TCGTCGAGGCGCACGCGGTTGAGGCCCACGATGCGCATCGGGTGACGGGTGTTGCGGTCGATGAAGTCGATGGCCCGCTCGATGGCTAGAGGCATCGGACCGCGGATGTCTTCGTGGTCTCGCGGATCGCCGTCGGGCTCCGTGCTCCGATAGGCGTCGGCCAGAATGCGGCATTGGGGGAAGACCGCCGACGGGTCCCTGGCCAGCAGCACGATCCCGGCGGCGGTGGCATAGTGTTCGTCAGAGACTGCATCACGCCAAACGAGACCGCGCAACATTGCGCCGGCCAGCAGGTCCTCATTCGTGAGCTCATCCGGCTTTTGCTTTTCGGCCACGGAGATGAGACTGCGTGCCACGGTCAGATCCAGATCTTTCCACCGCACCCGGTTGAGCGAACGAGACTCAAAAAGCGAGGTAGCCTCAATGGTCTGTTCGGCAATCTCGTTCTCATCGCTGGTCGGCGCGATGCCGAACCGATCCCGCAAGAGCTTCACCAGTGCCGCACGGACTTCCTTCTGCAACTCGATTACATTGCCGAAGCGCTTGTATTTGGGGCCGTCTGTATTGAGCTCCGCGAGCAGGGCAACCGTTCCTTCCTCGCGCTTCACGTGCCGTTCGCCCTTGATGAAGGCGAGTACGGGAATCCCAGATTCCTTTGCTCGACGATATTCGGCATGGGTGATGGAGATCTCCCCTACCAGCGTACCGTACTGGATGCCCACTATGAGCAGATACACGTTGCAGCCGCCGAGGGCTTCGAGGCAACCATCCAGGGCCTTCGTCGGAGAGGCGGGCTCGATCTCGTAGAGCACCGACACGCAATGCGCAGACAGAAACGGGTCGGTGCTCACCAAGTTCTGAACAATGAGGCGCTCGTCTTCGAGCTCTTTCTGCACTGAGCTTACAAATATCCGGAGGGTCGCAGTCATCTTCGCGTCTCCGCCCGCGCCTCGCCCAAGACCGACGACGTCCACGACATGCACAATGTGCTCGCATGTCCATGCCGTAAGGACATATGCTCCGCACTGGCCTTGTTGATGGCGTCCAGAGGGAGGGCGACTTCGACGAGTTTCCTATGAACGTAACCAGGTTCAGTCATGACGCCGGGCCCCTCGGTATTCTAGCGGTAAACAGGTCCCGGTCATGGTCCGATTCCAGCCATAGTGCCGGGACGGCCGCCAAAGCGCGGCGAATTCCCGTCCCTATCCCACGATAGGGCAGTTCCTTGGTCGCAAACGAGGCAATCAAGGGATTACGCACATTGGAAACGCCGTTTCGGATGTGCTCGACGGTCAGGTTGTTGGGCAGCGCTCCGGGGTTGATCAACTCTATCCGGTCGTCAAAGATCATCACACGCCACGGCGCGGAGATGAAATAGTCCCGATGCAGAAGCATATTGACCACCAGTTCCTCCAAGGCGGCCTCCGCTACCTCTAATCTGCCCTCCGTGTTGAATCCCTGTCCCGCCTGCACCCGGCGCAGATTGCGCAACAGAAACGACATGGTCCGCGCATGCAGGTCTCTCAGGCATCCTCCGATATCCTCGCTGTCGCGATAACGTTCGCCTGCCGGGTCGTCTCCAACGAAACATACTGCTTTCACCACGAATGCGGGCCTGCGTCGTTGGGGGTTGCGGGCAAACAGCAACAATCCCGCCAGATTGAGAGCACCGGCCTTCACCAGGTTGAGGTTCGAAAGCAATTGGGTCAGCGGAGCAGCACCATCCTCCAACGGCTCACCGTAATGCTTCTCGAAGAATGTCCTGAAGTGGTCAAGGTCCACATCCGCTATAGTCGCATCTTCAACCGGGACCTCATCGGCGTGAACGAGACCGGCGCTTTGAAGCATCCGTTGAATTTCCTCGCGCGAGGTCACCCGGCGCTTGTCCGCTCCCGACTTCACCCAGAACACTCCGGTGTTGTCAGCATACGGTTTCGAGATTCCTTCGCGAACGGTTACAACGACCACCAACTTGTCCCCCACCGGGACGTTTTCTGTTTCAGGATTGATGGCAGGTCTGACGTTATTCGTCGCCGTGTTGGAGAGCAGCTCATTGAGTCTTCGCACATCCGCCGATGATACTCCGGTGACCGTTCCCAAGTCGGAAACTCCGATGAGAATTCTGCCACCCTTGCTGTTCGAGAAGGCAACCAGTTCACCGGCCAGCGATTGGGCGTTCGTAACGTGCTGGCTTTGCTTGAACTGAGTGCGGCTGTCCTCGCCCCGTCCAATCAATTCGATGAGCTCTATTGCTTCCATAACTGATAAATCTCCTTACGTCGGGCAAAGGCTTCATGCCCGCCCTCCATGATGGACACAATGGCCTTCTGAATCCCCGGCTCGTCGATGCTGCCGACCTGAATATCGGCGCTGCCGCCGGCAAAGGCACATGCGCCCACTTGCTCCGCGTCGCCCAGTACGGGAAAATTGGCGTTGTGTGTCGCGAAAATGAACTGGATGCCTTTCTTGAGAGAGCGGATCAGTTTGATTACATCCTCGAAGATGGTCTGGTTGTCCAGGTCGTCTTCAGGTTGATCGATTATGATTACATCGTTGTCGCGCTGGCTCAAGATGAAGAGGATCAGCGCCGAGGCCCTCTGCCCCAGCGAATGGTCGCGCAGGTCCTTTCCATGATACTCGATTTGGAAGAGGTTCGGCACCTGCCAGGTCAGCAATGATGCCCTGGCCTCATTGAAGTACCTGCGGAACACATCACCCGAAACGCCGAGGCTGTTGCAGATCGTATCCAGCGTTTCGTAGACCGAGATGAAGTCAGCGTGCGAATCCAGTACGCCCTTCAGCGTTGTCTCCCGGAGCTTGCTGCCACGGAAATGATCCTGCAGTTCTTTGAGGAAGGCGGCCTTGTCACCCTTGTACCGTGGGCTGATGCGCAGGGCGGTTTGACTGTCGTTGAGCTTCTTGATCTCGGCTTCTATCTCTTTGAATTCCTTGTGCCACAGGTCCGAAAGCCGCTTCAACTCTCTCAGAAATTCGTCCCGAAGAGCGTTCTTTCTGATTCGGCCTTTCGCGATCTCGGCGAGCGCCAGTTTCGCCTTCTGCAATTCGGCATTCAGCTTGACAAAATCGTCAGGTCGAACACTGACGCCGCCGGTCTGCTGGAATTGTTCGCTCAGTGTCCGCTCGATGGCCGCGAAATCATCCTTGAGCATCTCCCGGCGACGCTCCAGTTCCCCAAGCTTCTCACGCAGCGCGCGCGCATCGTTGCGAGCCTCGGTCAGAACTTGCCGCGCCTTGTCGGGGGCCTTGCGTATCCGATCAAGGATGCCATTGATGTCCGCGATAACGTCGGCGTTTTCCTTGGACTCAAGTGTTGACTGCGCAGCCAGTTCTGACTCTTGCTCCTTTAAGAACGTATCGAAAGATCGGACAAAGGAATCCGCCACGTCAGCGACGCGGCGAGCGTGCGTCACGTCGGCGTTGAACTCCACCTGACGCCGGAGCTGCTGCTCGACACCGTACTTACGGAAAAGCTCCAAACGAAACTCTGTGTCCTTTTTCTTGGTTTGATATTCCTGTTGCAGTGTGTCCAAGTCTTTCAGCTTGTCGAGGCTCGCCAGCACGTCCACAACTCGTTGGCGTTGGACGGCAATACCGTCACGGACGGCATCGAGCTTCGAGCCCAGCAAGCGTTCCACAAGTTCACGCTCGGAACCCTCGCCTCTCTTCACCAATTCCTTTTGGCCGAAGAACAGGGGGCTCTTGAGAGGGATGCGCACGCCGGGCCGCAAATCCCCGTCGAAGTATAGGTCCGCCCGCTCGTTGAGTATCCGGCGGATTTCGTAATGCCGTCCTTGTGCGTCTTCCACTTCGACTACGACCTTTCCGCCGCTTCCGAGGGCAAACCGGACAAGGTCCTGCTTGTACTTGAGGTCCAACTCCTCGGCGGATTCAGGCAACGGCAATTCAAGCGCAAAGCGCAAGCACTCGAGGACGGCCGACTTCCCGCTTCCTCGTATGCCGATCAGGCAATTCATCTCGTCGGAGAAATCAATCCGCTTTCCATCCAGGATGCCTCCCTCAAAGCAAAGCGAGCGTACCCAAGAGTGATCTTGCTTCCGGGCTGCCTTGTCGGACAAGCGCTCCGCCCCGGGTTTGAGGGCGAACTGTACCGCCTCAAAGGTAAGTGCGCCGATCTTGATGAAGGTCGGCTGCCCGTGTCCTATTTCATCCGTTGCCTTCGGGTCCGAGCCCTCCACTTCCGAGGGGTACCAAGCACCGAGCCAGTTCTTTACTTTCTCTCGCTTGCCTCGCGTCCGGACTTTCTGGAACGCCGCCGTGCGGGAGCGGAATAATTCATTCTGCCCGAGCTCCTCAATCCGGCCACCGTCAAGCCCGCCCCATAACCCGTTTTTCTCTTCGACATGCGCAAAAACAAGCATGTAGTCCTTCTCGAACTTGTCCAATTCGCGAATCGTGTCCAGGAGATCGTGATTCGATCGGGCATTGCTGTTGTCATAGCCCGTCTGGCCCGCGAAGGTCAGGCCGATGAAGCTGTTAATGTGGTCTACGTTCTCGCGGTTATCGATCCAATTTTCCTGGAAAACAACGAGCGTGTGGATACCGTCGCGACCGTCCTTGACCGACAGCTCAACTCCAGGCACCAGGTAGATCTCTTCCTTATTTGCTGCTTTCCGGAGGGCCTTGAATTCTTCCCGGTCAAACTTGTTGTGGTTCGTGATGACGCCTACGCGGATGTCCGCTTGCTTCAGAGCCCCGATGTAGCGTGTCACGAAGTCCTGCTCGGTGCCCGCGTCTTTGAATTCCTTGTCCCGTCGGGTGTGAAGATGGAAGTCAGCCCGCACCCATCGAGTTCCATGGGCGAAAAAACCTGTTCCTTCAGTCATGATCTATCTCCTTCCGTCCCGTCACCAAGGGGTGACGGGCATAGTCACTTCTCCGCGCCCTCCGCGTCTCCGCGTGAGACCCCCATCACCTCCGCCCGTGCCAGCAGATCGGCGAAGTCGTAGTTGACGCTGGTTACGCCGAAGTCCGGTTCGCGCTGGAAGGGCCGGCGCAGGTAGTGAACGCGGTGGTTGTCGCCGTCGAGGAATTCGACGATGGCGAGGATGAAGTCATCGGGCTTGTTGAGCGAGTAGAGGATTTCGTTACGGGTTACGGTGATGGTCGTTGCACCGGTGATGCGGCCTTTTACCTCGATGAAACGCAGCTTGCCGGTGCCGGGAACGCGACTTTCGAGGTCGTAGCCGAGCTTCTCCAATTCGCGGTCGACCGGTTCGAAGCCGAGGCTGCGCTCCACTTCCATGACCATGGCGCGGGCCTTCGCCGCAGCGGCCTGGGTATCGGTAGCGGATGCTGGAGTGGGAACCGGCAGGCCCTTCATCGTCGCGAGCAGGCCCATCGGCACCACCAGCAGGCCACCGAGGACCACCGGCGGCAGGGGCGAAATCCGGGCTTCCAGCTTGAGTTCGTCCAGCCGCTTTTGCAGCCGCGCTTGCAGACTGTCGGCGCGCTTGCGGGCCTCGCCCGAGTTGAGCCTGGCATTCGGTTTCCCAGCCTGCTCCTGAAGCTTGAGCTGTTCGGCGCGGTGATCCCAGTAGGTGATTTCCTTGGTCAACCGATCCTTCACCGCCGCCTCGGTCTTGGCGATGAGCGCGAGCTTCCCGGCTCGCACCTCGGCCAGGTGTTCGGGCACCACGTTGGCCACGGCATGGCCCAGCGCCTTCTGTTCCAAATCTCGGGTGATCCAGGCGCATTCGGGCCGATCAAGGATCGCGTCTACCTCCGGTTCGCCCTCGGCCGGCGGCCGATAGTCGAGATAAGGTGCGTAATGCAGGTGACGCGCGGTACCGTCGGCGTCGAGTTCGACATAGAGCATTCGCTTGGAGATGACGCGGCGTTCGCCGGAGCGGGTGAGGCCCGCGTCCTGAACTGAATGTTCAAGGTAGAACAACACCCGCGGCCGGGTGCCGGGATCGCGCTGGTCCACCAGCAGGGTCCCGCGTTTCAGGAGATCGCGATTGCGTTCGAGGGTGAGATCGATAACCGAGTCGAGCAGCGGATGCCCCGGGCAGACAAAGGCTGCCAGCGGTTGGCCCTGCGGTGCCACCAGCGATTTTTCGAAGGCGATGCGTTCGTAGCGCGGCAGCACCGGTTCGCCGATTCCGATCAGGCGGTCGCGAGCCCGGACCGGGGCGGGAACGTGGGTGATCTCATAGCGGCGCGGTTCCCGCTGCCTGGCGGTTCCGCCCAGGCGGCGGAACGATTCGAGGAAAAAGGATTCGATGTAGTGCGGTTGCAGCCGGCGGGCTTCGGCGCGCTCCATGTCTTCGCGAATGCGGCGCACCCGGCTCGCGTCCATGGCCTCAACGGCGAGTGCGTGTTCTTCCAGCAGGTCCTGGAGCCGACCGCGGTCGAGCGCGTGATCCAGCACCGTGGTGAGGCGGGCCCGCACCTCGGGCTGATCGCCGTAGCGGATCGCCTGAATCAGCAGATCACGCAGCGGCTTGCCCTCGAACTGAAGCTTCCCGAGCACGTCGAACACTTGGCCGCCGAGGCTTTCCCGGGCCTGCTCCAGCTTGTCGAGCAGTCTACGGTAGACGTCGCCTTCGCGGGTCTCCTCGGCCACCAGGTTCCACAGGTGGCACACCTCGGTCTGGGCGATGCGGTGGATGCGGCCGAAACGCTGCTCGATCCGGTTGGGGTTCCAGGGGAGGTCATAGTTGACCATCAGGTGCGCCCGCTGCAAGTTGATACCCTCGCCGGCGGCGTCCGTGGCCAGCAGCACCTGGACCTCGGGGTCGTGGCGGAACGATTCCTGCGCCTTCATCCGATCCTCCCGGCCCATGCCGCCGTGGATCATGACCACGGCATCCTGGCGGCCGAGGTGCGTGGTGATGCGGGTTTCGAGATAATTCAGGGTGTCGCGGTGTTCGGTGAAGAGCACCAGCTTCTGCCGGGGCGACGGCGTGGGCCGAGGGATCGGGCCGGAACCGCGAGGGGCGACCGGTTCGGCCACGCAGTCGGCGATGGCCGTGGGGGTGAAGATCTCGCCGAGGAGACTGGCCAGTTGGCGCCATTTGGTGTCGGCGCCGCTGCGTAGGACTTCCAGGGCGAGGGATTCCAGCCTTTTCAGGGTTTCGATTTCGGCTTTCAACTCGGCGATGGACCGCGCCGCGGTGGCCTGATCGAGGAGCCTTTCCTCGGCGGCGGCGGCTTCATTTTCCGGTGCGTCTTCGAGATCTTCGAGATCCTCGGGGGACAGGTCGGAAAGAGAGGCGGGCAGGATGCCCGCGCTCCCAGACGACGATACCAAGGCGGGCAGGATGCCCGCGCTCCCAGGTGACGATGCCAAGGCGGGCAGGATGCCCGCGCTCCCAGGGAAGGCGGTCCCGGGTGGCGTGCTCCCGGGGGAGGTGCCGCGCTGGAGCAGTTCGAGTTCGCGCAGCCGGCTTTCCAATCGTTCACGGCGGCGGCGCAGCGACTGATGGATCGCCTCGGGCGAGGACGCCAGGCGCCGCTGCAGGATGGTGAGGGCAAAGCCGACGGTCCCGGCGCGCTTGTCGTTCGCCAGCGCTTCGGCGCGGTTGAACTCGTCGCGCACGTAGTCGGTCACCTCACCGTAGAGCCGAGCTTCGGTCGCCGAGAGCTTATACGGCACGGTGTAGGCGATGCGCTCGGGAAACAGCGGGGTGCCGTCGAACTTGAGCAGGTTTTCCTTGACCATCCGACGCATCAGGTCGGACACATCGACCACATGGACCCCGTCACGGAAGCGGCCCTCGAAACGGTCGCCATCGAGCAACGCCATGAACAGTTGGAAGTCCGTTTCCTTGCCGTTGTGAGGCGTTGCGGTCATCAGCAGGAAATGCCGGGTGAGGGTCGAGAGCAGTTGGCCGAGGCGGTAGCGTTTGGTGTACTTGGTTTCGGAGCCGAAGATCGTGGCCGCCATCTTGTGGGCTTCATCACAGACCACCAGGTCCCAGCGGCAATCCGGTGCCTGCAGCTTGTGCTGCACGTCCTCGTTGCGCGAGAGTTTGTCGAGCCGGGCAATGATCAGGTTGGTTTCCAGGAACCAGTTGCCGGTGCGCGCGGCTTCGAGCTTGTCGTTGGTGAGGATTTCGAAGGGCAGCTGGAAACGGCGGTAAAGTTCGTCCCGCCACTGTTCGGCGAGGCTTCCCGGGCAGACGATGAGACAGCGCTGGAGAGCCCCGCGGGCGATCAGTTCCTTGATCAGCAGGCCCGCCATGATGGTTTTACCGGCGCCCGGGTCGTCGGCCAGCAGGAAGCGCAGTGGCTGGCGTGGCAGCATGGCTTCGTAGACCGCGGTGATCTGGTGGGGCAGCGGATCCACCAGCGAGGTGTGAACGGCCAGCATGGGGTCAAAGAGGTGCGCCAGGCGGATCCGATGCGCTTCGGAAACCAGGCGGAACAGCGCCCCGTCGCCGTCGAAGCTCCAGGGCCGGCCTTGTTCCACCAGATCGAGCCGGGCCTGGTCGGTTCGATAGAGCAGTTCGTTCGCCACCTTACCAGTGGGTGTCTTGTAGGTGAGTTCCAGGGCCTCGGAACCGAACCACTGGACGCTCACCACAGTGACCAGGCAGTCCGGAAGAACGCCTCGCAGGGCGGCATTGGGTTGTAGATCTTCGAATCGGATCATTCACGGCCTCCCGAGACCAGGCTGGTAGGATCGCATCGTCTCGAACCTGTCAGTCCTAGAAATCCGGTCAAACACGTCCCGAGGGCCGTTCAGATTGAATTGACCACCTTCAGATCGGCGAAATAGGTCCGGTAGAGCCCAAGATCCCGCGAAAGAAGACAGTCTGCCTGCACCAGGGCATGGGCGCCGATCAGAAAATCCGCCAAGACGTGGAGTCGCTTGCCGAGAATTGTCCCGCATTCTGGGCAGGACACTTCGAAGGCATGGCCGCACTTGCCGCATAACAGCCTGCTCCGGGCGCTTCTCCTCGAATATTCCGCCCACCGCGAACCCGCCAGAAAAAGCGCGCGGTCATTGGAAGAGACGACCTTCATCCCGGTGTCCGCAAGAAAGCACCCGAGTTCCTCCTCGGTGGGGAAACCGGCCGCGAGTTCGGCGAAAACGACCTCGCAAATGATCAGTTTCCCCTTTGCCAAATGACGGTCCAAAAGCACCTTTGACGACTCGCTGAAGGGTTCGCCCGGGATCAGGAGATCCAGAATGATGTTGGTGTCAACCGACGTTATCATGGCCGCGAGCCTCCCTTACCAGGTCGTCGCTGCGCTGTCCCTGCAAGTGCTTCAGCTTGCCCACCCATTTATCGAAGGGAGATTCGGTGACCACTTTACGGATGACGATCAGGTTGTCTTGCTCCTCGAAGCCCAACTCCTCGCCGGGATGGACTCCGAGCTTTTCCCGGATCTTCTTCGGAAGGGTGATTTGTCCTTTGGAAGTGATCTTTGCCGTGATCATGAAGCACCTCGTGGTAAGGAATAATAATCCTTACTTTTATTGTAAGGAACAGACGGTAACGTGTCAACGCCTATAGGGCTGGGAGGGAAAAACATGAAAAAGGTTAAGCGGATGGATCGTTCTCGGCTGTACCCGCCCGCTGCCGAAACTGTTCGCCGGCGTTGCGCGCCAGGGCGGCGTAGCGGTAGACCGAGTGAAGAAACTTGCCGTAAGGCAGGGTCAGGAAAAATCCGGCCACGCAACCGAGATGCAGGACCAGCAAGGTGCCCATGGTCGGGGTGGAGCGGAGCAGCAGCAGGAGGAGTCCGGTCAGACTGACGGCGAACAGGAGGAGCACGAAGGCCAGGTCCATGCCGAAGGATTCCTCCGCCGCCGGCGCCCGATCCATTTTCGTTTTGAGATAGATCATGCCGCCGGTGCCGATGAGCAGAGCAAGACCCCCCAGGGTGCCCAACGCCACCGGCCAACTCAGCACCGGGTAAGGCGCCGCCCGGCCGAGAAGATGATCATAGACGAAGGCCAGGCTGGTGGAAGCCAGGCAAAGCAGAAATCCGTGGAAGACAGCGTGATGAAAATAGCGCCGGCTCATGCTGAAGCGCTCGTCCGGGTAATTGCAGCCATCCCCACCGCCCTCCAGATATCGCAATCGCAAGACGTCCCAGGCGGCGTGAAGGTGAGCCCGAAGGTCCCGGAATTCGGCCGGATTGCCGCCGGTGGCGCTCCAGAAAACGGTCAACCCCCGGCCCAGGACGAGGATCGCCAACGCGGCGGCGGCCGTGAACGGCAGCACCATGGCCCAATAGGGGATCAGCCGGTAGAAGGCGCCGGCGCCGAGGTGGGTTTCGAACAGTGCCCCAGGTCCGCCGCCGAACCGAGCAGCGAACAGGACCAGGGCGGTGGCCAGCGCGGTGACCAGCCCGACCGGGACGGCGCTGCCGTTCAGCAGGGAGCGGAACAAGCGGGGCCGGCAGCATTCGCGATAGGTTTCGAGGCGGAGTCGAGCCAGGGTTTGCGGCACGTTCACCTGAAATTCGTGGGGCGGGGCGTACTGACAGGCGTAATAGCAGCCGCGGCAGTTGTGGCAGAGATTGGCCAGGTAGTTCAAGTCGCCGGCGGTGAACGCGCGCCTCAGTTCCATCGCCGGAAACACGGCGCAGAACCCTTCACAGTAGCGGCAGGCGTTGCAGATGGTCAGCACCCGTTCAGCTTCGTTCAGATTGTTCGAGCGCATGGCGCGCCGCCTCCCGGCCGGCGATCCGGCCATAAACCGTGCCGATGGTCATGCCGAACCCGGCCATGTAGCCCTGGCCCAGGATGTTGCCGGCCATGATTTCACCGGCGGCGAAGAT
>Ga0100398_1004935_pt1 | contig 10799 bp, 9 predicted proteins | sample CryGeymeta201522_FD_81568 | JGI IMG/M metagenome (GOLD analysis project Ga0100398, IMG submission 81568) | Groundwater microbial communities from Crystal Geyser aquifers in Utah, USA - Crystal Geyser metaG 2015-22 | ecosystem: Environmental > Aquatic > Deep subsurface > Groundwater | place: USA... | reverse complement strand
TCAAACGCAGATCGGATCAACGTTACGCCCACTTCTCGATAATTGGCATGTAAATTTTCCAAAGTGTCTGTTTGAGCGAGGGTTCGAGGTATTCACTTCAGCAGGCTAAACACTTACGTTTCCATAAGCCTTCCCAGTTGGTTTGGGTGCCGCCAGGGTTGGACTGTCTGACAAGCTTCCCGTCTTCGTCGAACAGACCGAACATGAACGCGGGTTGATCCGGCTTGAGGAGGGTCTTTCTCGGATCGATGAACTTTCCCGCAAGCTCATGAATCCCGGCTTTATCGAGGGTGAGGTTTTCACGGAGGGTGTCTGCAAGCATTCTTCGGGGGTCGAAGCCATCCAATAGCTTGGTGGCAGCCGGAACCAGCAGTTGCCTGGCTTCTTCCAGCTCTGAATCGGTCAGATCGCGGTGATACCACTCGAATAACCCTACGAGCAGGATTGCGATCAAAACAGGAATGGCAGGGAAAATGCGCCAGAAACGGGCTTCCCAGGCTCCAGCGCTGAAATTTACCGAGCTCGAACGGTTGCGGAGCACGCCGGAACTTTCCGGAAAATCTTGATGTTCAGCATTATTCATTGGCTGGAACCACCAGTTTTAACACAATCTCCTCGTATTTTGGGAAAACCCTAAGGTTCCGGGGCTGGCGGTTCGATAAACTGAGAAAGGGTAAAGGGGTCATTATGAACGCGTATTTCGTCGGCATTGGCGGAATGGGAATGAGCGGGATCGCCAAGATCCTTCACACCGCGGGCGGAAAGATCGCCGGTTCCGATCGCAATCTCTCGGGTGAATACTGCCGACGATTGGGCACTCTCGGGATACCCATTTATCCGCAGGATGGCAGCGGCTTGAATACCTACCTTGAAAGTTTCGGATTGCGACCGGATCAGGTCGTGGTTGTTAAATCAACCGCCGTCGAGGATCAGGTGCCGGACGTCGTCACCGCACGTCGTCTGGGCTTACGCGAAATCATGCGCTCCGACCTGCTCGCCGACATGTTCAACGCCAAACTGGGAATCGCGATCGGCGGAACCGCCGGAAAAACGACAACATCGGGTCTGGCAGCCTGGACACTGAAGTTCGCCGGCCTCGAACCGACCTGCGCGATTGGCGGGGTTATATCCGGTCTCGACACGAACGCCTTCAGCGGGCATGGCGGGCATTTTGTGATCGAGGCTGACGAGTCCGACGGATCGATCGTAAAATATCGCCCGCATATTTCCCTTCTCACCAACATTTCCCGCGACCACAAGAGCCTCGAGGAGCTAGAGGAACTATTCGGCGCATTCCTCGGCCACACCGATCCGGCCGGAATGAGGATTGTTTTCGGGGAAGACCCCAACATTGCAAAAATGCTCCCGTCGATCGGCAAACCGGTCATGACTTATGGCCTGACAAAGGCTTCCGACATCTATCCGAAGAATCTAATCATGGTTCCGGATCACTCATCCTTCACGGTCAGATCCATTCCGTTCGAGCTTCGAATCCCGGGAATACATAACGTCTTGAACTCGATGGGAGCGCTTGCCATGGGGATTTTCCTTAAGATTCCGCTCGAAACGATTGCGTCGGCGTTTCTCGCATTTCCCGGAATGAAGCGCCGCTTCGAGAAGTTCGGGGTCGCCAACGGGGTTACGATTATCGATGATTTTGCGCACAACCCCGCTGAGATCGAGGCAGCAATCAATACCGCCCGCAAGACCTCCCGCAGGCGCTTCATCGTCTACCAGCCCCACGGATTCGGTCCGACCCGGTTCACGCGGAAAGATCTGGTTAAGGTGTTTCAGTCGCTCGATTCAGACGAGTTTCTGTTTCTTGACGATATTTTCTACGGCGGCGGAACGGTCGAAAAGGATATCTCTTCGGAGAATATCATCGAAGAGGTCCGCCAGGGTTTCCCCAATGCTTTCTATTACGGAGACCGCCATAAGATCGTTTCCGATATCGTCACGCAAGCCCAGTCAGGAGATATGGTGCTGGTCATGGGCGCCCGTGATATCAACACGATTTGCCAGGAAATTCTGGACCATCTTTGAAAAGCTCGCCTGATTTCGCCGCTCATTTCCGTTCAATGGGAAACCGTTTCCGAAATCCGCGATTACAAAAGAACACTTGAATTTTGCAAACTGACCACCGAAAGTGTCATTGCGAGCGTAGCGAAGCAATCTCGCTATTCACCCTGAGATTGCTTCGTCACTTCGTCACTTCGTTCCTCGCAATGACATGTTGTCTGCTTGCAAAATCCAGGGAACACTAAATTTTTCCCTATGGGGCCTCTGTGGTCTCCGTGGTTTTCTTGAATTTCTTGAGGTGTTTGGCATTCTTTGGTAATCACGCCGAAATCTGGTATCTTCCTGGAGTCAAACCATTTTTGCCGGAGAGCCTCCACATGAAAACGTCTATCTTCATGTCCCTTTCTCCCGGCCAGTTGCGTCTAGGCCTCATCGAAGCCGAGGGATTGCTGGTCGGGCCTTCTTCCGCCGATTACATCCGACAGATCCAAGATGATTCCCGGAAAGTCATCGCGCCTGATTTTGTCTATCCCGATCATCTGAAGAAGGGAATCCGCAGTCTTCTTAAATCTTACGGATTTCATGCCTCCGGTCGGAACAGGCCGGCGTCGGAATTTCTAGTGAAAGACATGCAGGCACGCGGGGCATTTAACCCAATCAGTAATGTGGTCGATATCAACAACCATCTTTCGCTTGTTTACCATCTTCCTATCAGCATTCTCGACCTGGATCTGACCGGGAAAAACCTCTGCATTCGAACTGGGTCTGAAGATGAGCGCTATGTTTTCAATCGCGAAGGACAGGAGCTGTCTCTCGAAAACCTACTGGTCATCGCCCGCTCGGATGGCGATTTTGCGGCGCTCGGTAGCCCGGTCAAAGACTCCCATGCCACCAAGATCAGCGCAAAAACTGTCAGGGCCCTCGGGGTAATCTACACCGTGACCACTTTGACCTCCGAGGTTGAATTGATGCGAATACTCGAACGTTTCAGCGAACTTCTGCGTGTTCGGGCCGGAGCAACTTCGTTGGAATGGAAAATTGTATCATCTCAATAATTTGAGGGAAGTGAAGTGAATTCGCGAGGCTCATCCCCCGCGGTCGGGCGCTTTGCGCCCTCCGGTCTGCCTTCACTCTTCCCCCGGCTTATTGAGATGATACGAGCATTAGTAACTTCTCAAAAAAGGGGGGCATTAGCCGATTCTCAACATAAAGCGAGATTCCTCACATTCGTTCGGAATGACAAACGATGCTGTCATTTCGACCGAAGGGAGAAATCTCCTGCGCCCGGAATCATTGAGTTTCCCCGAATTATTGAGTAGATACGAATCAGCGAGGTCTGGTATAATTCTTACAAAAGAGTAAGAATTTTTTCCAGGAGGACACATGAAAAAGTGCCTGATGCTTGTTGTGACCATCGTCGTCGCACTCTTCTCCATCGGATGCAACGGAGTCGAGGACAAACTCGAAAAACAGCTCAAATCGTCGGACGCCAGCATCCGGCGAGAGGCGGCGGTTCAGCTTGGCGATGTGGCCACCCCTCGCGCGCTGCAACTGCTTGAAATGGATCAGGACGACCCGGATTTCCGTGTCCGGGAGGCCGTTCGTGCTGCAATCGCGCTGATCAACAAACGCACCTTCATGAAATAACAACTGTCCCGATGCCGAGCCCGGTATCAGAAGCGGATCTCGAAGCCTTGGTAAGCAGGAGCTTGAGAGGCAAGATCGGAAGAGATGACCACCCGGTCAACATCGGCCATCGGGGGTCCCTGCCGCATGGATTCAAGAAACTGTTCGACCTTTTCGGAGCTTCCCTCGACCTCGAACCCGACCATTCCATCCAAGAGGTTGATGACCCAGCCGCCAAGACCTAGTTCCCTGGCCACTTTGCGGGTATAGAACCGAAAGCCCACCCCCTGCACCCTTCCCTGAACGATCCCCTGGCAACGTCTCAACATCGGGGTTTTCCGGTTTCAGGGGTGGCCCAATCCAAGTGCCGGCCCTTCACAGAATCGCTGAATCTCGCGTTGGTACAAATAAAGGATCGCCTGTCTTACACCCAGCCGTGAGTGGATGACCCTCGCAATCGTGTAGGTGTCACCCTTCAGTCGCAGGCCGCCGGCGGCCTGAAGGAAACTGGTTTCGAGCTTTTCTGCAAGGGCCGGGTCGACTTTTCCCTGGGACATTGCGAGGAATTTTTTCAGATTGATTTTTTCGCTTTTAAGGGAAATCACCGACTCAGCGGAAGCCTGCCAGTCATGCAGAAGTTCCAGGTCAAAACCTTCAATGATGTGGGGGCGTGCGAGCGTCGGAGAGGGCGTGTGGATCGACATCAAGATGGTGCATCGTAGATCGCAGGCTTTGCGACGAAGTTGACTCGCGAAGCCCGGGCGGGATCTTATCTCGTCGAGGGGAATCGATTCCAGAAGCAGGAGTCTTGGTTTTCCGGAAGGAAGCATCTTGACCAGCTCACCCAGGGAATTCAAATCGAACAGGTCGATCGAACTGTCGGTTCCACGGAAGAAGAGGCACTCGCCAAGGTTTGCCGCGGCATTTTCCGCAATGGCGAGAAACTTCTGCAGGGCGGTCTCCGCTTCGGGACAATTTGCTCCGGCTCGTCGTGCGGCAGTATGGGCCATCGAAACCTTTCCGCTCCAGGCGGCGAGTCTCGCAATAAACTCGGACATGTTATGTTCGTGTGACATGTACAAGATAGATGTCTTGGGCGCGGCTGCCATTGCCTGGTTGAAAAGAAGCGCCGCCTTTCCTTCTTCGCGGGGGCCTGCAATTACGTGGACTGCGTTGGGAGACCAGCCCCCGCCCAGCGAACGATTCATTTCGGACCAGGGCGCGGCCAGGTATCCGGTGGGGCGGCCCAGTCCGGGAAGCAATTCGCGGGCCTCCGAGGCCAGGGATCTGAATCCTCCGGCTGCGGGAGATGGCGGTCGGGAAGAGGGTTGAGCGTCCTCGGTGCGCGGCCGTTCAAGGGTCTCGATCGAGGTCACAAATTCCTTCAGCGTGGGAATCGGGGCGATTTCGGTCTCAATGAACTTCAGCCAGACTTTCAATTCTTTGATGCACTCGTCAATGGACCGCTTCTTTCCGCAGAAATCTGAAAAAGCCGCCGTTCCATAGGCGAAGTGGGCTTGCCCGACTACGACCTTTGGCCGGTGGAGAAGCGGGTGGACGCTTCCCGGGACAAGGATCTGAAAATCGGGGAAGGCTGTCCGAAGAAGAATGGTGCGGTCGGCGGTCTTCAGGTTTCCGCGGTCTCCGCGCTTAATGCCGCCCAACCGGTGAAGCAATGCCCGATAGCGTTCAGGGAGAAGAGGATCATCCCCGAAGCCGAAGACCCCTTTATGGACTTCGATCGCGATCTCATCAGCCGTGGTATGGAGAGCCATGGCATCCTGATGAACCCCGAGCTGTTTCAGCCCCTCAATGAACCGAACCGTGTCATCGTACACGCTCTGAAATGGAAACACCTCTGACCCGGGTTTGAAGAGCTTTCCATCGACCACGACAAATGTCTGATCCTGTTTCAAAAGCGCTTCAACCTCCGAACGTGCCGGCAACTCCGGGAGGCGTTTTCCGGCGACCTCCAGTTGAAGGGAAAGGCCCTCGCAGGCAGCTTCCTCGAGAATCAGGTCGCCGGCTCGCCTTACCGCGTGGATAACAGTAAAGGGGCCTGAAACAGGCAGACTCCCGGCGCTCAAGCCCGCAATGACCTCGCCCGCATTAGCGGAGGCGAAAAAATACGGCAGCCTCATCAGGCCCTCAGGATGAGCTTTCAATTGGTCGGGAAGGGACTTCAGCGCCGCGATTGTTGGGGATCGATCGAGGCCGGGGAAGCTGATAAGGCAGTTCAGACAGTTCAGGCTCATCATTGACTCCTGAAGTGGGTTGGATTAGTAGACAGCAGCACCCATGATAGTCGATGGATAGGTCAAGTTCAAGTGAGGGGTAATTCGACACTCCAGCGTCTGGATGCAACCTTTGCATTATTTGACTTCCCAAACTGGCAGCGGCTTCCAGCCGCTGCTGCGGAGGCTCTCAAAGGTCGCACCCGTAGCACATTGACAGATTTCGCAAAAGCAACCCTAAGGGCGCAAAGCGCCCAACAGCGGAAAGATAGGGGCGTGAGGGAGCGCACGCGGATCTTTTGAGAAGTTACAATGGAGGTGCTACAATGGTCGGACTGAAACCACAGGAGTGAATATGCGATTCGCGCTGAATACGAAGCTTGTAAGCGTTTTTTCCCTTGTTTCGCTTGTGCCACTGTTTGGAGGCTTTTTGGCATGGTGGGGCGCCAACAGCTGGGAGGCCTACTCGGAAGATATATATCAATCCAGGGTCCCAGGGATGCAGCTTCTTCCAAGCATGCAGGTTGCATTCGATAAAATTGCCGTCGCTCAGAGAAGCCTACTCGACCAGGGACTTTCAGACGGAAACCAGTTGGCCCAACGGAAGGAATTCCTTGAAGCTCAAAAGGCGTGCGATGCCGCTATGACTGAATTTTCGACTATTCCGCGAAAATCACAGGAAGCGGCTCTGGTGAAAAATTTCCAGGAAGCCTACTCCGACTGGAAAAAGGAATCGAATCTTGTTGAGGAATTCATCGACAAATACCAGCGCGAGGGCCTTTCCTCCCTCGTACAACAGAAAGTGGATCTCGCAAATTTCCGGGGGGATCATTTTGCCAATCTATTCAAAACGAGCGAACTGTTACTTTCCGGAAAAGAGTTCGAGGGTGGTGACGACCCAGCCGCATGTAGCATTGGAAAGTGGTTTCAAGCATTCAAAAGCGGCAACTCGAAAGTCACCGGAATCATTGAAGAAATGAAGCCTTCACATTCCGCATTCCATGAATGCGTGAAGAAAATCAAAGAAGCGCTTAAACAGGGGCAGACCGACTCGGCGAAAACAATTTTCCAAGAAGATATGGCAGCCGCCTGCCATGCCGTTGTCGGCCATCTCGAAGAACTGATGAAGATCGTGGACGATTCCGAAACCGACTTCAGAAGTCTGAAAATACAGGTTCTCCGCGCCTGGCAGGTAAAACACGCTGCTGCTGAAGACCTGCTCCAGAAACTGGTCGCTGAAAATCGGCAGGGTATGGAAACCGCCCGCGATCTGGCGCGAAACGAGGGGAAAAACCTGAAAGGCTGGTCGTCCGTAGGCACAGGGGTTGGTTTCGTTGGCTCGATCCTCGTCGGAATTCTTCTCGCGATCTCCATTTCCAGGCCGTTTCAGCAGATTATCGACGGGTTGAACGACAGTGCGGAGCATGTTGCCTCGGCTTCCCGCCAACTCGCCTCGGCGAGTCAGAGTTTGTCCGAAGGTTCATCGGAACAGGCTTCCGGGCTTGAAGAGACCTCCGCTTCCCTCGAAGAAATGGCCTCGATGGTTCGTTTGAACAGCGATAATACTGCGGCCGCCAATTCCCTGATCGAGGAAACCAACAAAGTGGTCACCCAGGCATCCGGCGGGATGGGCGAAGTTGTCGATGCCATGAAGGAAATCACGTCGGCAAGTGAAGAAACATCGAAGATTATCAAGACAATTGATGAAATAGCCTTCCAGACAAATCTTCTCGCGTTGAATGCCGCGGTTGAGGCAGCCCGGGCCGGAAGCGCCGGAGCCGGTTTCGCGGTAGTCGCCGACGAGGTGCGCAATCTTGCGATGCGCTCCGCCGAAGCTGCAAAGAACACCTCGGCCCTGATTGAAGGAACAGTACGAAAGGTGAAGCTCGGTTCCGAATTGGTGGGCAAGACCAAAGAAGCCTTTGAAAATGTAACCGGTAGCTTCAAAAAGATCGGAAGCCTCGCCGGCGAGATCGCCAATGCTTCAAAAGAACAGGCCATCGGGATCGAGCAGGTGAACCGTGCCGTTGCCGAGATGGACAAAGTTGTCCAGCAAAGCGCCGCCACCGCCGAAGAAACCGCCAGCGAAGCCGAGGAACTGAGTTCCCAAGCCATGGATATGCGCAAAATAGTCGACGACCTTTCAGTGAACATCCGCGGAAGCAACCGCGGGGGCAAACCTGAGAACAATCAAGGGAACAGCCGGCCCGAATCGGGCAGGGAAAGCGCGAGTTCGGGAGACAGCGCGACAAGCTACGGCAAGGCTGCGATGAATGCAGCCAAGGTTGTGCCAACCCCCAGGACATTCGATATGCCGCAACATCATGCCCCTCCCCCCCGTGCTCCGGCGAGACGGGTTTCCAATCCCGCTCAGGACAGTCAGTCCAAGGGACAAGTGATCCCGATGCCGGGCGACAAGGGTTTCGAGGATTTCTGAGAAATCTGGAGGAAGGAGAATTTCCGATGGCAAATTCAAATGTGAATGAAGCCCCACCCCCCCCGAACCTAATGGCGGGCATAGCCGGGAAGTATCTTACTTTCCGACTTGCCGGTGAGGAATATGGAATCGGGATTCTTCAGGTACGTGAGATCATTGGTTTGCTTCCCATTACTATGGTTCCGCGGATGCCGGATTTCGTTCGGGGGGTGATCAATCTTCGCGGAAAAGTCATTCCTGTTATCGATCTTCGGCTGAAGTTCGGTTTGCAGAGCGTTGAAGATACCAAGCAGACATGCGTCATCGTGGTCGAGGTCAAGTGTGCGGACGGGACCACATTAATGGGGTTGCTTGTGGATACCGTGAGCGAGGTTCTAAATATCGTGGAAGCTGAGGTAGATCGTGCAGTGGTCTCCGGTCGCAATCAGGAGGCGAACTTCATGCTGGGTGCAGCGAAGATAAAGGGGAAAGTCAAAATTCTTTTGGATATCCAGCGGATTCTTTCGGCCGAGGAGTTCACAACTTTTAGCAGCCTGGCTTGAAGCAGGTTTACCGAAAAAGCCTGAATTTCAACGGAGAGAAATTTAGTATTATTGAATGCGGTTTTCGTTCAGTCCAGGACTTGACTACTAAAGAAGCCTAAATTACCACCAAGAAACCCAATGAGCCACAGTTCACAGGAGAGCAAAAAGAACTTAGGAAAAGGAATTTAGTATTGTTTGGTATCCGCTCAAAAAGAAGGGGCATTAGCTGATTCTCAACATAAAGCGAAATTCCTCACATTCGTTCGGAATGACAAACGGTAATGGCGAATCGATGACTGATGGAGTTTGTCATTGCGAGGAGGCAGCGCCGACGAAGCAATCTGGTTCAGCGGGATTGCTTCGCTTCGCTCGCAATGACATGAACCTGTCAGTCAGAATTCCCCACCACCAGTTTGTCAATCACGATCCATGATTGGTGATTTGATACAAAAAACAATGTTTCGTAATCTTGCTATCTGGTTTTCCCTCGTCGTTGTCGGAAATGCCGTTCTCGCTTTTTTCGGCCGGGGATCGGCAGAGCAGTTCATGCTCCACCTCGGATGCTGGCTTGGAGCAACCTTGATTTTCTTTTTATCCTTTCCTGTCTGGTTTTTTGCTCATCGGTATGAATGGGAAAGGACCGAGAAAGTTGCAAGGTGGGTGTTAATCGTGGTTGCGCTGGGCTATTCAACTGTCCTCGCGTTCATTATCGGATCCCCCCTAGCAAAACGGGACATCCGTAGCGGTGTTGGATTTTGCGAGGCACTCGCTCCGAAACTTGAGGAATTCCGCAAGGCGCATCAATCGTATCCCGAACGGCTCGATCAGCTCGATGCTGCTACCGGGCAGGCTTCACTGCCGGAGATACTCTTCGCCCCTTTCTGGTGGGGCGCCGTGCGGACGCACTTCTATTGCCCGTCTCCGGATCTCACCTCGTTCAGGTTCGAGTTCCGGGATCCCCGTTTCATTTCTGAATGGATCACGTATGACAGCACCAGGCCCGGCTGGTGGAGACACAATTCCGACAGTTCAAGCCCGTTTCGGCTCAATTGACCGGATTATCCACGGAGATACTTTCAGAGATGCTTACGAGGGTTGTGGTCTTCGCGCAATGTAGCGGCCCAAAGTGGCGGAGGCATTCAAACACAGTCCGAGTTTTTAACAGCTTCAAACATGCTTCAAAGGTCACACCCCCTACGGGGAAGGCGTTAGCGGGATCCCGACGAGCGCAACGCACCAAACAGCCTAAATAGCCGGGCTTGATGTGGGCGGAGCGGTTGGGACAGCCGCAACGATCGAAGAGACGGCAGGAACCGAGAGCGGCAGTTCGGTCTATTTTAAGTATCTTCTCAATAAAGAGGAAAGTAAATTCGCGAGGCTCATCCCCTGCGGTCAGGCGCTTTGCACCCTCCGGTGCGCTCTCATGCCTCCCCCGGATTATTGAGATGATACAGAGGAAAGGACTTCCGGTACTTTCGAAGTTTCCACGAGTTACCGGGACGATACTATTTTACGGTATTTCCACCTCTCGGATGGCGCTTAAAGAATGCCCAGATCACCTCTGCAGGATTGAACCGTTGGGTCGCAAAAGAGGGCGAATCGACATTCGACGCTTCCCATCCGGGCCAGGAATGGCCCTTGTTCTTCACGGTGACAAGAACCACCTCGGTCCCGTTTTTCCCGTCAGGATAGATATTTGTTGCGACGTTCTTGCCGGAACTTTCGGTCATCGTCGGAGAAGGCCGACATCCGTCGACCTTCTCCCAGAATTCGACCGCTTCAGAAACGCTCTTGACGATGACTGTCGGCTTTGTTCCGGAAAATGATTCCGTCTGCTTTCCGCCGTTGAAAGGAATAATTTCGTCTTTTAGCCCATGGATAACAATGACGGGAAGAGGCAGGGCTGGTTCGGGAATCACGTAGGCTGGAGCCTGGTCATTTGCTTGCCCTCCGATCGCG
>Ga0100398_1004922_pt1 | contig 10823 bp, 10 predicted proteins | sample CryGeymeta201522_FD_81568 | JGI IMG/M metagenome (GOLD analysis project Ga0100398, IMG submission 81568) | Groundwater microbial communities from Crystal Geyser aquifers in Utah, USA - Crystal Geyser metaG 2015-22 | ecosystem: Environmental > Aquatic > Deep subsurface > Groundwater | place: USA... | reverse complement strand
TAATATTTTATAGCATTTCCAGGGAACAGATTGTTGAATCTTTTGAATTTTTTGCCACAAATATAAATTGTCAGCTTTTTGACGGGATAATTCTGCAGTTAAAAAGTTGATGTTGTTAAAGTAATCGGATATATTTTTATTATTTTTGTTTTTCATTTTTTTATGAGGTGTTTAAGCCTATTGTACCAAGGCCAAAGCATATAAAACTTCGAGTTTTTTATTTGTCTTAGTTCCTCCTCAATATTTTTGAATTTAGAATTGTATTCTTTTATGGCAAGTTCCCATTCGTTTATAAAATCCGATACAGGTTTTAGCGTCGTAGTATTTTTTTTAAAAGATTTGTAGGAGGAAGGGCGGGTGTTGGTAGCAGAAACAATATATTGAAATATTTTATGTTGAGGCCTTTTGAGATTTTGAAGTAAGTATTTAACACCCTTAACTCGGTGTTTTGACAAGATATTTTTGATAGTGGCTGAAGGAAGATCAAAAATAGTAAAATCGAGTTTGTTTATGTATAGATGATTGCTTTCAATTAGATTGACAACTCGGTTGAAATCGAAGTATTGAAGATGACTATGGTCTAGTATGCCGGATGACTCATAGTTCCACTGGTTTGAAAGAAGCTCGAGGATGACTGATTGGTGAGTGATATTGGGTATGGAGAATAGTATTTGACCGCCTGGTTTTAACTTGGGAGTAAAATCGGAAAGAACTTTTTCGGGGTTGGTGGTGTGTTCCAGAATATCGGCAAAAATAAGAACATCGTAAATGTTCGGAAGTTTAGAGACTAAACTATTGTCTTGGATATCGATATTGTATACATGATCGAGTACTTTAGTGGCTTTTTTGAAGTCGCTTTTTTCTATTTCTATACCATCGACGATGACTTGAGGATGGTTTGATTTGATGTATTTTCCTAAGTATCCAGAAGAACAACCTAAATCAAGTATGAGGTGACAATCATTTTTTAAAAGAGATAATATTTTTGAAAGAGAAGAATTTGAGTCGGAAAATATATTATCTTTAAAACTAGCGGTATAGATACTCATATAAGTATTATATAAAATAAACTATCTATATTTGAAGGTAAATTATTTCGTGAATGTTAAGCCTTGCCTGGGTAGATAATATTTTGAATATTAGATATTATCTTTAGTGTATGAAAAAAATAATGGTAGAAAAATATAAGGAAAGGTCGATAGAAGTTACGTCTAGAATCGGTTGTAGAAATATGTGTAAATATTGCCCTCAAGAAAAAATTATCCGCGAATATACAAAAAGAACAAGTGAATATTTAATGAGTTTTATGACCTTCAAAAAATGTTTGAAAAAGGTACCAAAAAATGTAAGAATTGATTTTTCGGGTATGGCAGAACCATGGTTGGGTAATGAATGTACAAGAATGTTGTTATATGCCTATAAATCTGGACATAGAAAAATTGCTGTTTTTACTACTGGTATTGGAATGACCCTGGACGATGTCGAAAAAATAAAACATATCCCCTTTGAAGTATTTTGTGTACATGTTGTTGATTGTGAAAATAACACAAAAATTATTATTAACAGAAATTACATAAATCTGATAAAAAAAATAAATATTTCAAATATAAAAAATTTGGAATATATGACAATGGGTAGACCCCACCCCGAGATGAAGAAACTATTAGGTGAAAAGATAATTAGTAAAGAAATGGTTTCCAGGGGTGGTAATTTGAAAAATTTTAATGAAATAAATAGAGTTGGAAAAATTATTTGTAGTTTTCCTCAATGGCCAGAAAGAAACGTATTACTTCCAAACGGCGATGTAGTGTTATGTTGTATGGATTATGGTATGGAATATGTTTTGGGAAACTTAATTGACATAAACTATGAGGATTTATTTAAAGGCCATGTATACAATGATATTGTAAAAAAAATTAAAAATGAGAAATTTGGAGATGTTATTTGTAGACATTGCGAAATGGCAGTTAGTGACAATAGGCTGTCTTTAAATGAAGTAATAATTAAATATTTGGTCGGTTTTAAAAATGCTATTTTTTCGAAGAAAAATTAAATTAGTAATGAGTTTGTTAGTGCGTGATGAGGTGGATATTTTGGAAAAAAATATTTGTTTCCATTTAAATTCCGGTGTAGATAAAATAGTAGCGATAGACAATGGTTCAGTGGATGGAACAAAGGAAGTATTAGAAAAATATCACCAAAAAGGACTATTGGAGTATTGGATAATAAATAAACACACCTATGAACAAGATAAATGGGTGTCAGGTATGGCAAAAAAGGCCAAAGATATGGGGGCGACACACATTTTGCACTGTGATGCTGATGAGTTTTGGTATGCGAAGAAGGGTTTAAAAAAATCGATAGAAAATATGGGTGATGTCTTGTATGTACCAGTAAGAAATATTTTACCCCCATTGATTGGTGAACAAAATATAAAATTTTTAAAACGTTTTAAATACGAAGTAATAAAGACGAGACCAGTTGAGGGAAATGTAGAAGAAAGAAAAAGTAGCCGATTATTATTTTATGAATATCCAAAAAAGATAATTACAAGAAGTAGCTTGGTGAAAGTTGGATATGGAAACGACACGGTAATAAGCCAAAAAAAATTGGAAACGTCGGTTTCTTCAGATATTTGTATTTTTCATTTTCCAATTCGTTCCTACAAACAATTTGAACAGAAGGTGATAAACGGTGGCTCATCCTACATAAATAATCCAAAACAAAATCCAAGTATTGGGTGGCACTGGAAGTCTTGGTATAAATTATATTTAAAAGGTAAATTAAAAAATGAATACAAAAAACTGACATTAAATAACAAAAGAATTGAAAACTATCTAAGCAAGAATATAATAAAACATCTAAATATTCCCGTTGAATTAAATAATGTTTTAGAAAATTAGAATATGAAATTACTAATAAAAGATCTCGAAGGAAAGTATTTTAGAAAAGTAAGAATATTAATTTATACTGATAGACGTGGTGTGGATATTATAAAGGATAGATCATATAAAAATTACATTGAAAGATTGGGAGAGGAATTTGAGGTAAGAAAGATGATTTGTCCAAGGAAGTGGACAACAATAATTGATTTTTTGGAATATTATGATTCGATAAATAGAAATGATTATGATTTGATTGTTTTACATGTTGGCATTGTCGATTTTTCACCCCGAAGGTCATGTGAGGTGAAAAAAATTTATAAAATGAAAAAATATGCCAATATTATCTTTCCCAAAAGTGAGATTAAGAAGTATTTGAAAAATAATTTAGGAAGTAAACATGAAGGTGAAGATACAAATAACTTATATTCTTTAGATATGGCACGAAACTATCTAATTCATCGGTTAAGATGTATTCCAAATTTAGTTTGGATAAACTCGAACCGTTTTATAAAAGAACACAAAGGAAACTATCCTAAAAAAAGACCGGACAACATAGACTTGGTTGAAGGATACAATAACTTATTTTCCAGCCTGATCTTAAACGTAGTTGACCTGCGGGTTTGGGGTTTAGAAGAGGTAAGAAGTTTTACATACGATGGGATTCATCCAAATAAATTTGGAAGTGATTATATTTATACTGAGACAAAAAGGATAATGGAGTCATTTTTTAAATGTGCGGGTTATACAAGATTGGAAAATTTAATAGGAAAACCAGTAAGTGGTTTATTATCAAAAAATTACCAAATAAAAAGGGAAAAGAATAAAGAGAAACCGTTGTATATTCTAGGTTCTGGTCCGTCACTAGCTTTATTTGATATAAGAAAGTTGAAAAACTGCGAGACAATGACCTTTAATTGTTCTTATATTGCTTTTAGAGACTGGGGTTTCTCACCTACATATTTTGCTGGAGTTGACACATTGGTAAATAACGAAAATAAGAAAGAATATAAAAATTTGATTAATAAGAATGAGATAAAGAGATTCTTTTTTTCAAGAGACCCAGGATATGAAAGTTATCTAACGTCGAAACGGACCAGTTTTGTGGATGTTGAGGATGATCCCTTAAATCCCAACTTAAATTTTAATACTTTTTTAAAAGTAGGTAATTCTGGTTTGTTTGGATTACAGGTTGCAATTGGAATCTTAGGTTTTAAAGTAGTGTATTTAATTGGTTGTGATGCAAATTATGAGGAAATTGTTCCTGGCGTTGAGATAGTAGACGGTGTTTATAATGTGAAGGAAAATAAAGATATTAACCATTTTAGGAAAGATTATTTTGGGAAAGGAACAAGGTATAATAAACCCGGAACAGAAAAATGGCACTATCAGGCATGGAAGAATTTTTATTTAACACATATAAAAAACAATAATCTTGGTGTTAAGATTTATAATTTGTCACCCATTAGTAAATTGAGCTTTTTTAAAAAAGTAGAAATTAATAACTTATTAATCAAGTAGCGAATTCTTTTGTGTATGAAATTTTATTAGTTTTTTATTAACACCAGTGTAGTGTCATAATGAATAAGAGGAGTCCATGATGAGAGTGTTAGGATGTGCTCTTTTGCGAATTTTGTAACTTCTGGCCAACTTGGATCGCCAAAATCGTCAATTATTAAATAACCACCCTTTTCTAGTAATGGACCATAGACGGAAAAATCATTATTTATTCCCTGGTAGGTGTGATCGCCGTCAATCATGAGACTGACAAGTCGGTGTTTTTTTAAGGCAGGTAATGTTTTTGAAATATCTTGAGAGCGATGATTTATTAAAAAAAAGTTTTTTAGGTTTAAATTGAAAATTCGAATGTTTTTTAAAAATGATTTTTTATCTACGGGTTTACCTGAATTTGGATCGGTTGTTTTGCCATAGTAGCCAGAAAATGGGTCAAGTGCGATAACTTTATGTTTATTTTCAAGATGTTCATGGTGTAACAATAACCCCTTTAAGATGCAAGAACCGCCGAATAAAACACCAATTTCTAAATGAGCAACTGAAAGGTGTTTAAATTTCCGCGATGACTCAAGATAAGTTAAACCTTGGATTAATTTATCTTCAAAGGAACCGCAATAACGGCCATATATATTATTGTTTATAGAGATGATTATTTTTACAATATGATTAATATCAGAAAGAGACACTTTTCTAAAATACCTAAGAAGATAAGTTGAATTATTATATACGTGCACTTGAAAAGAAATATTTTATGGTTTGTTTTTAGAGTATTGTGAACAAACTTTTACTGCCGTGTCAAAGTCAATTACCTGAGATTTGTCAAGGTAAATTGCTTTTTGGCAGTATTTTTTTATTTGTTCCATATTGTGAGAAACGAAGACGGTGGTGATGTTTTTGTCCTTTTTAAATTCCTCCATTTTGGTAAAACATTTGGATTGAAAGGAGGTATCACCGACGGCCAAAATTTCATCAACCAAGAGTATTTCGGGATTAACATGAACGGCGATGGCAAAAGCCAAACGCATGTACATGCCGGAGCTGTAATGCTTGACCGGGGTATCGATAAAATCTTTTAATTCGGCAAAAGAAACAATACTATTAAAATTTTTACTTATTTCTTTTTGGGAAAGACCTAGAATTGAGCCGTTTAAGTATATATTTTCCCGACCGGTAAGCTCCGGGTGCATACCGGCTCCTAGTTCAATCAGAGGTGAAACTTTTCCGGAAACAGTGACAGATCCGGAAGTGGGCGACATGACATTGGCGATAAGTTTGAGAATGGTAGATTTTCCGGATCCGTTGGGACCGATAATGCCAATCACCTCACCGCGTTTTATTTCAAAATTAATATCGTTAAGGGCAATAAAAGTGTTGACAGTGTCTTCACCCCTAATCAGGGCCGGTAGAAATTCCTTAAAGGTTTTGTGGTTGTTTTTGGAAAAACGCTTGGTGACATGATCAAATTTTATGATGGTGTTGGTTGACATGGTGGGATTTGTTTTATATAATGTAATTTATCACGATGACTGGACTAGCCTAAGGTTTCGACCGACCGCGAATGCCAGTCTTTTTTTGTTTTAGTGAATTTTTTAAAAGATCAATACGTATTATATAGTTGTTGAACTTTCGGAGTAGGCTTGAGTAATGTTTGTTTGGAGCAAGGACACAGAGAAGTTTATTTTTGTTTACTAAATATTCGACCAGACAGTGAAAGTCACCATCACCGGAAACGATGATAGCTTTGTGGTAGCGAGGATACTCGATCATGGTATGTAGGACTAATTCAGCATCAACATTTCCCTTGACTGATCCGTCATGTAATTCAAGTGTTGGCTTGAGAATCACTACATATCCCATTTGTTGCATTCGCGTGTACAGTGCCTCATTACCTGCTTTATAGCCAATGAAGGTAAAGGCTCTATCGGCGTGATATTTATTTTTTAAATATTGACGAAATTTACGCCAGTCTAATTTCCAGCCTTGACTTTTGATACCTAAATTTAAGTTTTGACTGTCGATAAAAGCGTATACGGTGGGCTTTTTGATGGTATTTTTTGACATATTCAGAATTATTAGATGTTGTCGGCAAAGATTTTTTCCCGAGATTTAAAGTAGGATAAACCAAAAAGCAGGATAATAAATGAGAGAACAAGGGCAATAATGATACTAGAATACTTTGGCTCCCCTCCCCCCAAAATTACCTGACGGTAGGCATTAATAATTACTGCCATGGGGTTTAGTTGAAATATAAGGCGGTATTTGTCGGGAACCAGGTCAACTGGATAGAAAACCGGGGTGGCATACATCCACAAAAGTAGAATCATATTTAGAAGATATTGGATGTCACGATAAAGGAGGTTGGAAGCAGCCAGAAAAAGCGACAAACCAAGAGTGAAAATTTGTTGAATAAAGAAAAGAGGTAGAACCCAGAGGATGTTTAAAGTTATGGGGATTTGGTAAGCAATCATAAAAATAATTAAGATAATTGAGGCAAATAAGAAATCGATGATTTTGGCGATAATGGTTGCCAGGACTAAAATTGTCCGGGGAAAGTATATTTTGGTTATAAGAGGTCCGGAGCTAACCAGAGATCCAGCCGAAAATGACAGAGAATTGGCAAAAAGATTCCAGGGGAGAAGAGCGACAAAGAGAAAAAGAGAATAGGGAATATTTTCAGAGGAATTGGTGGGAATTCGAAGAATGGTGGAAAAGGCAAAGCTCATGACCAACATTTGGGCCAGAGGATTTAGAATAACCCAAAAGAAACCAAGAATTGATTGTTTGTAGCGGGCCTTGACCTCTCGACCGACAATTTGCCAAAGAAGTTCATGCCATTTAATAATAGATTTGATTTCCTGAAAAAGTGGCAACACAAGATGATTATAACTTAAAAATTAATTGGTGCGATGAAGATCGATTCGTTTTTGAAAAATAATATAGGTTAGATATGACAAAGGAAGACAAATAATTAAAGTTGCCAGACCCAAAAGATGGTGATCCAGATGAAATATTTGGGTGAGAATATTTATCAGTAAAAAATGACTTAAAAAGAGGGGGTAAGAGATGTCGCCAAGAAGACGGTCAAATTTGGAACTTTTGGTAAACGAAAAAAGAAAAGGAATGGTTAGGAAAGTTAGTAAATAGTAACCGATCATCTTAAGGGTTTGGTGGGGAATATATTGGTAGAAAAAAAAGAAAATAAAAAGGGGAAGAAGGAAAATATATTTAGTTTTATATTCGAGAGTTTGGTAAAGACGATAAGCCAGTATTCCGGAGACAAAAAATATTAGCTCGTTGGGGAAGAAGCGATATTCCCAAGGGTCGAAATTAAGATGAAAAGATAAGTAGATGAGAAGACGAATAGCAAGACTTAAAAAACAAACAACAAGTAAAAGTTTTGTTTTTTGACGATTAAGCCGGGGGGCTATCATATAAAACAAGAGTTCAAGGGATATTACCCAAGTTTGAGGCATAATAAGAAAGTTCCAGATTTCGGGTTTAAAGGATCTGAAGGTGGCAGTAAAAAACAGAGAATGACTTTGAGGGTTGTAGGCTAAATAGTTAGTTATGTCCTGAAAGACGGGAGAAAGATTGAAGAAGAATATGATTATTTTGGAGATAGGGTTAAGTTGAAAATCCAGAAAGGCCTTAATACCAGCTTGGGTTATTAAACCGACAAGTAAACACAAAAAAAGAAATAGCCAGTATTGGGGAAAGATTTTTAGGAAACGATTTTTATAGAAAGCATGGAGATTGCCTTGATATTTGTCGGTTAAAACCAGAGCCATATAAAAGCCGGAAAGCAAAAAGAAGCTTTCAACTGCCACCCGGCCACCAATAAGATTTAGTCCAAATATAGGGGACGAATGAGCAATAACAATAGATATAGCCAGTAACAATCTAAATAAACCCATTTTGATAGTATAATCTGTAAATGCCAGTCTGGAATAAAGAGGATTTGATTTGTACTATCGGTGGCGGAACTGGAACCTCAGTTGTACTTCAAGCCTTGAAAAAAATCCCATTTTTAAATTTAAATGCCATAATTTCAGTGAGTGATAGTGGTGGTTCTACGGGGAGACTTCGAGATGAGTTTGGATTTTTACCAGTGGGAGATTTAAGGCAAGCTTTAGCAGCTATGGCTAGTAATTCAAAGAATGAATGGATACGACAATTATTACTTTACAGGTTTGAAAAAGGAGAAGGTTTGCAGGGCCACAATTTAGGAAACTTGATATTAACTGCACTTCAGGATATGTCGGGATCAACAGTTAGTGCTTTGGACATAGCTTCAAAAATATTCCAATTAAGGGGATCGGTAATTCCCATAACTACGCAAGATATTCAAATTATTATTAAGTATATAGATGGTAGTGTTGAAGTAGGCGAAAAAGCATTAGATGAAAAAAAAGGAGGATGCAAAATTGTGGAAATACGGACGAGACCAAGGGTAAAACTATATAAAAAAGCTGCAGAGGCAATCGAAAGAGCTTCATATATCATAATTGGACCGGGTGACCTTTATGCCAGTATTATGTCTAATTTAATAATCGGCGGAGTTTCTAAAGTGATAAAAAAGTCTCGGGCCAAGATAATTTTTATTATGAATCTGATGACAAAATATACTCAAACTTATGGAATGAGTGCCAAAGATCACTTAACAATAATTGAGAACACAATTGGGAAAAAGGTTGACTACATTTTAATAAATATAGAAAATATTCCAAAAAGTATTGAAAAATTATATTTAAAGGATGGGGATAGTCCCGTAATAGATGATTTAGGTATTGATAAAAGAATTATTAGAGCAAAATTAGTAAAACCTGTAAAAATAGTGAATTTAAAATATGATTCTGTTCATAGAAGTTATCTGAGACATGATCCAATAAAATTGGAAGAAATATTAAGAAAGATAATATGTAGAGAAATAAGAAAATAATTTTTTTGCTAGAATGGAAGCATGTCCCAAAAGAAAATAAAGAAGCTTAAAAAGATAGTGTCCCCGATTGTTGAAGAATTGATAGTCTTACCTAATTTTAAAGTATTTTTAAAAAAGTTTGGCTGGATGTTGGTTGTTATATTGCTTGGAGTAACGGCAGTATTTGCAAATGGAATTAAAGGAGATTTTGTGTCGGATGACTATGCCACCGTACCCCAAAATCCAAAAGTGACTGATTTTGGGGCATCGGTGTTGACACCGGGGAACCCATTTAACAGCATGAACATGGCCAATTTTGTGGTTGCCAATATCTTTGGGGTGGCATCGCCGATACCTTACCACGTATTAAGTTTAGTGACGTACTTACTATCAATATTTTTAGCCTGTTGGTTTATATATTTGATTACTGGGAATGAACGACTAACACTATTGTCAATACTGATTTTTGCCTTTTTGCCGATACATGTTGAAGCTGTGTCCTGGAATGCCGGAAAGATATATTTAATTATTTCGAATTATGTATTGATGGCCTTAATTGCTTTTATTTATTTTTTGCACACTAATAAGAATAAATACGGAGTAATAATGTTGGTAACGTTTTTTTTAGCTTTTTTGACAGACAGACCTAGACCGTTTGCGGTGTTTTTGATAGTACCAGGTTTACTAGGCCTTTATCCAAAAGATTTGGTTATTAGGTTTTTAAAGAAATCACTGAAATGGATAGTACCATCGGCTATAGTGTTTTTGATAATTGCATTTCCATACGTAGAAAGCCGAGTGAATATTGTTAATTCTGGCATAAATGAATCAGGAAGTATTTTTTATTCACCATTTTTTCAGTATCCGATTTCGGTGGCAAAGTATCTTCAGCTGATGATGGTACCAACCGACCTGACTTTGTATCACACTATGTTTCCCTTACCCGGATGGTTAAATTGGATGATTTTGTTGTTGTATATAATCCTAGTAATTAATTTTTGGTTTAAAAATAAAGTCTGGTTTTTTTCCTTGTTTTTTATATTTGCGGCCACATTACCTTCAATGGCACCAGTAAAAGTCAGCTGGCTGGTAGCGGAAAGATATGCCTATTTGGGGACTTTGGGGTTCGCCATGTTTTTGGGATTAATATTTATGAAACTAAGTCAGAAATTAAAATTAATACCAGCCGTTTTACTAATAAGTTTGATATCGGTATATATTGTTAGAATTTATTTGAGAAACAATGACTGGTCGACAAATCATTTACTGTGGGTAAATACCTGCCAGGTATCACCCAACAGTCACAATGCCTGGAACAATATAGGTGATGATTACGATAAGTTAAAAGATTATGCTAATTCAGTGAAAGGGTTTACCCAGTCAACAATTGTAAAACCAAATTATGCTGATGCTTATCATAATCGAGCCAATATATTTTTTAAATTGGGTAAACTAGATTTAGCCAGAGAGAGCTATGATATGGCCATACATTTTAATTCAGGACTATT
>Ga0100398_1004921_pt1 | contig 10823 bp, 9 predicted proteins | sample CryGeymeta201522_FD_81568 | JGI IMG/M metagenome (GOLD analysis project Ga0100398, IMG submission 81568) | Groundwater microbial communities from Crystal Geyser aquifers in Utah, USA - Crystal Geyser metaG 2015-22 | ecosystem: Environmental > Aquatic > Deep subsurface > Groundwater | place: USA... | reverse complement strand
TTGCAATCCGACTACCGAAAGTGTCATTGCGAGCGCAGCGAAGCAATCTCGCTTTTCACCTTGAGATTGCTTCGTCACTTCGTTCCTCGCAATGACATGTTGTTTACTTGCAAAATCCAGGTGATACATGATTTCGTTCCGCGATCGCTGCACGTTCAGTCGGTAGTTTCGCCGAGCAGGCGCATGGCCATGTGGGCCACGCGCTCATGGGCGCCCGGGCGCCCAAGATGGGTCACTACCTCCGCGAGGTCGTCTTTCTGGCGCTGATATTTTTCCGGAGATTGGAGGATTTTCCAGGCATGGTCGGCGAGGTTTTCCGGAGTGAGATCCCATTGGATGAGCTCGGGGACCGCCTGACGCCCAAGGATAATGTTCGGAAGGCCGATGAATTCAGGAATCTTGTAAAACAGCCTGGCGAAGATTTCAGTGATGACGGAAACTTTGTACGTAATAACCATCGGTGTTCCCACGTTGCTGGCTTCGAGAGTCGCGGTTCCGGAGCTGATGAGAAGGATCCGGGAAATGGCCATCACATCGTAGATTCGTCCTTCGATGAGATGTACCGGCAGCCCGGAATTTTCGAGAAGTTCCCTCAACTTGACTTTCGGAACGCCGAAAACTTCCGGGCCGGATGTCACGGCGATGGGGACTACGAACTGGAAAGAGGGGTCGCGTTCGTACAAGATCCGGGCTGCATCGAGCATCAAGGGAAGAAGCTGATCCAGTTCGCTTTTCCGGCTTCCTGGGCAAAGAGCGATCACCGGCCGCATCGGGGCGAGACCGAACTGCCTGAATGCCTCGGTTTGAGTCATTGATGGTTTGGCGACGGTCAGAAGCGGGTGGCCGACAAACTCAACGTTGGCTCCCGCCCGCCTGTAGAGCTTGTAGGTGAAGGTGAAGTTCGATGCGACGCTTGTGATGTTGCGGGCCGCGTCTGCTACATCCCTGGGGTCGGCTGCGAACTTGCTGGGAGGGAAATAATACAGTGTCGGAATTCCAAGGTGATTGGCTTCGCGCACAAGCCTCATATTGAACCCGGGATAATCCACCAGGATAAGCAGATCCGGGCGCATCCGGTTCAGAAACCGCTTCAGGCGCCGTAATACGAACATCAATCTCGGAGCCTGCTTTATCGCCTCGATGAATCCGATGGCGGCCCATGTCGAACTGTCGAAAAGCAGCTTGACATCCCGCTTCGCGGTTTGGGGGCCGCCGACCGCGTAGATTTCGAGATCCATGCAGCGGATGAGCACGTCGATCAGGGTGCTTGCATAAATGTCTCCCGAGGTTTCCCCGGCGACGATCAGAACCCGCTTTTTGAAGGGGCTCTTGGTGGGACTCAAGTTCAAGAGCGCAACCTCCGATCTGCAGCCGACGCGCTCTCCGCCATTTTTCTTTCAAGGAGGCGGCATCCATCCTCAATGGGCGTTTCGGGCTGAATGGCGAACGGTTCTCCCAGGGCTACCACTGCCCGGGAGAAGGGAAATGGAATTTCAAAATGGTCCCAGTTGTTGAGGCGCAAGGCTCTTGAATAGCTTGCTCCGACGGCGATCACGACCGCCTGGATGCGTCGTGCAAGAAGCACCGCTCCGGGTTTTGCAACATGGTGGGGGCCTCGGGGTCCGTCGAGGGTCATCGCAGTGGCTTCGCCTCCCTTGAGGCGGCGGGCCATTTCCAAAAGGGCTCTGCCGCCTCCGCGCGAGCTCGATCCTCGGATGGTTCGGAAACCGAGGCAGTTCAGGCTCTGCGTCTGGATATCGCCATCGCGGGACAGGGAGGTCATGAGCCAATATCCGCTGTCGCGATAAGCGATCATCGGCCCGAGTTGTGCCCCGTGCCAGCATAGAAAAAGCACCGGGCGCCCCGTCGCGAAAGCCCTGTCATTGTTTTCCCATGCCAATTTTTCAAGTCGCAGAGAGGATCCAAGAAGGCGGACCACGATCGCCGCCATTCCGCCCTTCAGCCTTACGGAGGAAACGTAGCCGGGTTCCTTCCAGCGCGGATCGTCCACTCCGCTGAGGAAGCTTTCGCGAAGTCTTTGCTTGCTGCTACCCGTGAGGGAAATCGCAGGCTTTTCCCCAGGCATTGCCGTAGACCTTGTCGTAGCAATTGTCACAGGCTTTGTACCACCTGATTCGGAATTTGAGAACTATATTGAGAATTATAGAGGTGGGCGTAAACGCCCCTCTTCTCGAGTAAATTTGGGTGGGTTCCCCATTCCACTATGATTCCGCTTTGGAGCACCACTATCTTGTGCGCGTTCACAACTGTCGAAAGCCGGTGGGCAATGATGAAGGTTGTGCGATCTCTCATTAGCCGTGCGAGCGATTCTTTGATCAGATTTTCGGTTTCGCTGTCGAGCGCCGAGGTGGCTTCGTCAAGGATGAGAATTCGGGGATCCTTGAGGAATGCCCGGGCCAAGGCAAGCCGTTGGCCCTGACCGCCGGAAAGATTTACTCCACGCTCACCAAGTTCTGTCTTGTAACCCTGCGGCTGAGCGAGGATAAACGAATGGGCATTGGCAAGCTGCGCGGCTGCTTCGACCTCGGAATCTGAGGCATCGAGCCTTCCAAGACGGATGTTGTCGGCGATGGTTCCGGAGAAAAGAAGAACCTCTTGGGGAACCAGCCCGATGTGGTGTCTCAGCGAATTGAGTGTGAGATCGCGGACATCGCAGCCGTCAACACGAATGCTTCCTTCCTGGATGTCGAAGAATCGGGGAAGCAGATTGACAAAAGTTGTTTTCCCGGCTCCCGAAGGACCGACCAGCGCCACTACCTCGCCTGGCTCGACGATCAGACTGACATTGTTGAGAACCGGTTTCTGAGGCGTGTAAGAGAAGCTGACTTTGTCGAACTCCACCCGCCCCCGGCACTCCTTCATCGTAATCGCGGCCGGTCTCTCCTGAATCTCGATCGGCGCATCGAGGATCTCGAAAACCCGTTCTGCCGCACCAACCGACTGGGAGATCACGTTGCTCAGCTTGGATAGATTTTTTATCGGAGTGAACAAACCGACAAGGGCGGTCATGAAGCTGATCAACTGCCCCGCATCGAGCTTTCCCTGAATGACTTCGAAACCGCCGTACCAGAAAATGATCGACAGACCGACGGTGTTGATGAATTCTATTATCGGGGAAGTCGCCGCATTGATGCGATTTCCTTTCATGGTCTCCTGGAAGTTGTCGCCGTTCGCCTTCTCGAACCGGGCCTTAACAAATTTCTCGAGGGTGAACGATTTGACGACCTTCACCCCCGTTACCGTTTCCTGGAGAACGGTGGCGAGGTCGCCAATCCGACTTTGCATACGGGTTCCAATTTTTTTCATCTTTCGGGAAAACTTATTAATCAAAGCCCCGATGAAAGGAATGATGATGATGGAAATGACGGCGAGCTTCCAGTGAAGGTAGAAAATGTAGCTACAGAAAGCGATGAAGGCGATGACATCCCCGACAAGTCCGGTGGAACTCGAAAGAAGGTTCTGCAAAACCAAAACATCGCTGGTGATGCGGCTCATGATCTGGCCTGTCCGGTTCTTTTCGAAATAGGTCAGGGAAAGCTTGATCAAATGCTCAAAACACGATGAACGCATCTTGCGCAGGATGTCCTGGGAAGTCCGGGTCATCAGGTAGGTCTGGATGAAATTGGCGATCCCCTTGACTCCCATGACTGCGATCAGAGACCAGGCGATGTAATGGAGCATCTGAAGGTTCCGGTTGACCAGGACATCATTCACGACACTTCTCATGATCCAGGCGGGGTAGATTGTACAGATCGCCTGGATAAAGCTGAAGATGATGCCTATGACGAGATGCCAGATGTAGGGCCGGAAGTATCCGAGAAGGCGCTTCAGAGTCTTCATTCAGATAACCGTTCGTCGAGTCTTCTGAGAAGGTGCCGTGCCACACGGTCGCTAGCCCCGGGTTCTCCGAGTTTTGCCCTTACCTGGGCAAGGTTTCTGCGCATGGTGTCCTGGCGTCTTGCATTTCCGAGAATCGAAAGGGCTTCTTCGGCGATGAGCTCGGGTCGAAACCTCCATCGAATGAATTCCGGAACGATCTGCCGGCCGGAAATGACGTTCGGAAGACCGATATGGGGTTTCTGAATGAGGAACTTCGACATGATGGACGTGAAAACATTCGTCTGATAGACGATGATCATCGGGGTTCCAAGGATGGCGGTTTCGAGGGTGGCAGTGCCGGATGCGACAAGCGCCAGATCGGAGGTTCCGATTGCTTCGTAGGTCTGCCCGCGGAGGAGGGTAAGCGGGAGGTTCCGTCCTTTCAGATGCGGCCGCACGAGGGATTCCTGGATGGTGCCCGCCAAAGGAAGAAGAAAGCGGGTGGCGGGTTTTTCCTGAAGAATCAGTTCCGCGGCATCGAGAAGAACCGGCAGAATATAATGGATCTCCTGGGCTCGGCTTCCGGGAAGGAGGCTGACGAGATTTCCCGAGCCCAGCCCGAGCTCAGCCCGGAAAACCTCCGGGGCGATCCGGCTTTCGCTGATTCCAACGAGCGGATGTCCAAACCATGAGGTTCTTGCGCCGGCCTTTTTCCAGATCTGTTCTTCGAATGGAAACACCACGACCGCTTCGTCGATCGTGCGCGTGATCTGATGAACGCGGCTCGCGTGCCAAGCCCAAACCTGAGGCGTGATATAATATACGACGTAGATCCCGAGCTCTTTGGCGACTTTTGCCACGCGGGTATTGAACCCGGGATAATCTATCAGCACAAGCATGTCGGGCCGATGAGTGGCGAGATATTGCTTAACCTCGCCGAAGATTCCAAGAAAGTGGCGGAGGTTACGTAAAACCTCAATGAAACCGATCACCGCCATTTCGTCGATGCTGTACAGCGAAGTTTGGCCGGCCTTCGTCATCAGTGGCCCGCCGATTCCTTCGACCAGCAGGTCGGGCCTCAAGCGCTTCATGTGAGAGATTACGAGCGAACCTTGAAGGTCGCCGCTGTGTTCCCCGGCAATAAAAAAAACGTTCATGCCCGGGCTTCTCCCCTGAGGAGGCTTGCAAAAAGGAGAATCGCCAGCAAGGTTCCGCTTGATCCGAAGGTCTTTTTTTCAGAGCGTAGCGCCTCGAAAAAGGAATGCGGGGCGCCCGCCTCGACCCCAGCGCCCGCTGCCCCAACCGCGCCTGCAATGGACGCTGCGCCTTTCGCGCCTGCACCGGTCGCTGCGCCTTTCGTGTCTGCACCGGTCGCTGCACCTTTCGCGCCTGCACCGGTCGCTGCGCCTTTCGCGCCTGCACCGGTCGCTGCGCCTTTCGTGTCTGCTCCGCTTCCCCCGCACACCAGAATCATCTTGAGCGCTTCGAGGGCATTTTGAAAACTTTTCGGGATGAAAACCGGCACCTTCCGGCAATAATCAGCGAAATCCTTTGGGAATTTCTCCTGTAAAAAAGACTCTTCGAATGGAATCACGGTTGCGTATTCGAATGCGTAGAAGCACAGCACAAGCACCGCAAAAGGGAAATTCCCGGCTATGGTAACGAACCCGGCTACCTTCAGAAGATTTCCGAGATAGAGCGGATTACGGATTATCGCATACGGCCCGCTGACAATCAGCCTGTCGGCGCAAATCGCACGGGTGCGTGTCGTAGGGCCGATGTGCATCAGCGACCAAAGGCGCAAGGTCTCCCCCGCTACGATGAATGGCAATCCCAGAATCCAGGAAAAAAACGATGGTTTCGCAACCTTCGCCATCAAAGCGGCGAGCGGGATCGGAAGAAGGTCGCGCCAGCGGAAAAGGATGGCTCCGATTTTCCTGGCTTGAGTTATCATGGTGAAAATCCAGTTTGGTTACCAGCTAGCTTACCTGGTTAATCTACAGAAACGCGGAAAAAGCCGGAGGGGGGGAGGAGAAGCCAAATTTCGACGCGCTTTGGTAAGGCACAACTGCTTGCTGAAATTCAGGGTAGTGAGTGATAACCAACTGTTGCATTCGTGTCATCGCGAAAAGCGCCAACGGTTGCGAACGAAGTGATGCAAAGCAATCCATGGCAGGAAGCCTGCTTCTTTTCCCTCGCGATAACATGTTTCCATCAGACAGAATCCTTATTAACCATCTTCCAGCCGGACTTGATCTTGGCCAGGATCTCCAGGGCGACTTCGAGGGCGTTCTTTCCGTCTTCGATCGTTACGAGAGGTTTTTTCTTTTCCCTGATGCAATGGATGAAATGTTCCAGTTCAAGTCGGAGAGGCTCCACCTTGTGGATCTCCAGCTCTTCCTTGATTATCTTCGATTCGAGATTTGATTTCCGCCTGAGGGTGATCGCCTGATCCGCGTAATCGAGGGAACAATATTTGTCCATCTCGAAGATTCGAAGTTTGCGGATTTTTTCATCGCTGACTCGGGATGCAGTCAGATTAGCGATGCATCCGTTCTCGAAGACAATATGAGCGTTGGCGATGTCTTCATCGTTGGAAAGGACGGGAATTCCGACTGCGTCGATCCGAAGAATGGGCGAGTGAACCAGCGACAGGACGATGTCTATGTCGTGGATCATCAGATCCTGGACAACCCCCACATCCTGAACGCGGTTGGAGAAGGGGCCCATCCGCTGGCATTCGATGAATCGTGGCTCCTCGGTCAACGATTGGAGCTTGAGCATCGCAGCATTGAACCGTTCGACATGGCCGACCTGAAGGGTCAAAAGTTTCTGGTTGGCAACCTGCAAAAGATCGGTTGCCTCCTCAAGGGTTTTGGTGATCGGCTTTTCAATAAAAGTATGGACGTTCCGCTCCAGGAAAAATCTCGCCACTTCATGGTGAAGAAAGGTCGGAACGACCACCGTCACCGCATCCACCAAGCCTTCGAGCGCCTGATAGTTGGTGAAATACGGAACCTTGTAGACATCAGCCACTTCCTTGGCAACAGTTTCCTGTGAGTCGACGATACCCACCAATTTTGCATTTTCAACTCCGGCTAGTATCCGGGCGTGATGCCTGCCCAGGTGCCCTGTCCCGACGACCGCCACACGCACGACCCGGTGTTTCATATTGCCACTCCCTGAATCAGCGTTTAAAAAACCGTTGCTGGCAGCCGGCGACCCGCGGTTCTCACAGAACCACAATCGCGAGATTGGCTCTATCAGCCATCGCGACTACCTCGCTGCGATCGAGCAGAAGCGTCTTCTTTTCTTCGATCGCAAGACAACCGGCCTCGGCCTGAATGAGCGTTCGTATCGTGTCCACGCCCACTACGGGTAGGTCGAACCTCATGTCCTGTTGCGGGCGTGCTACTTTAACGACGGTGACACCTCCGTTTCCAAGTCGGCCGCCGCGAAGAATAGTTTCATCGGTGCCTTCAATGGCTTCAACCGCAAGAATGGCACAGTTTTTCACGACCACGGTCATCCCGATGTCCATGCCGGCAATCTGCTTGGCAAGATCGTATCCATACTGGATATCGAGATTTTCGTCCTTCGTGGGAACCCGTTTGGTGAGGTTTCCTTTTTCGGGGAGAAGGTCGGCAAGGAATGTCGTGGAATCGCACACATGAATGCCTTCGGCGATGAATTCATCGGCGAGGGTCTTCAACAGGGCGTCATCATTCCGGATGGGGGTTTTTTCAAAAACCCTTCTAAGCCTGGCGTCAGGTTTTAGCTGGTTGAACATCCGGGTTTTGGTGATCTTTCCGGCCATGACAATACGATCGATTCCGCGAGTAAGGAAGGTATCGATGATTGCCTGAAGCTCTCCGACGTTGAGCCAATGGATTTGCTCGACGAGGTTCTCGAGATCTGGTGATGTCTCCTCTTGTATGGCGACGGCGATCACCTGGTGCCCGTCCCGGCGTGCAGAATCGGCGAAAAACAACGGGAACCGACCGTTCCCGGCGATCAATCCTATGCGTGACACATTCTTTCCTCGATTCATCCGGGGGGAAGCCCTTCCCGGAGGGTCATACTAATCACATTTATTTCGTTCGTGCAACATCCACGCAGGGGGTTTCAAACCCGCCCTCACGGAACGCGGATTGCGAATTGCGAATTGCGGATTGCGAATGGTATCAGTCATGAATTTCGTTCGGGTCTTCCCATCAATTCTGGTCTTCGCCTTCAGGTTCATTCGGGACAGGGTCATCATCTGGCGGACCGGAAATTTCTTCGGCGCGAGATGCGGAATCGTGAGTGGGCGGTTCGGAATTCCCCGAATTTTCTGGATTCTTTCGGCTCCCCTGGGTCTCGGGGTTCTTCTGGCCAGTCTTTGCGTGCTTGGGGTCATCGGGAGTGGTCGCGCCATCGGGCTTTCGCCGTTCGCGTTTCTTGCTTTCTTTTGCTTCTTTTGCCTCCCTGGCCTTTTTGACAAGATCGGCAATCTGATAGGTCTCGAGCAGGAAGTCCAGCTCGGGCTCGGGCTTGTTTGCTTCTTGTACCCACCAGAGGTTGCGGCTGATCACAGGCTCTTTCCGGCCATGGATCTGACCGAGCGGAACGTAAGCCTTGCGGCGATCGGGAAACCCAGCCAGTGCTTTCTCGGTAATGAAATTGATATCCATTATCTTGGCCTTTTCTGAGCCGATGCAGATCTCGGCGCCGACTCTGGGGAACTTCCCATGGAAAGACGCGTAATATTCGTGTTCGTGTGCCAGGCAGCACAACAATCTTCCGCAGATTCCGGATAGCTTTACCGGGTTGAGGCTCAGGTTCTGGTCTTTAGCCATCTTTGTCGACACGGGGTAGAAGTAGGTCATGAACTGCGCGCAGCAAACCTGCTTGCCACAACAGCCAATCCCGCCCAGAAGCCTTGTCTCGTCGCGAACGCCGATCTGTCGCAACTCGATTCTCGTATGGAACGAGGTGGCAAGCGTTTTCAGAAGATCTCGGAAATCGACCTTGACATCTGATTTAAAATAGAAGATCAGACGGCTTTGGTCGAACAGATATTCAGCTCTGAGAAGCTTCATGCTCAAATTCTGCTCGGAAATCAACGTGCGGGCTTTCTGGAAGACTTCTTTTTCTTTCTTGCAGATGTCCGCGAGTTTGGCGCGATCGGCATCCTGAAGGGGACCAAGGATTTCCTTGACGAACGGATCGCTGGAAAGCCTGATTTTCTTATCAGGCGATGCGATTCGAAGGACGGTGGCCACCTCGAACCCCTGCTGGGTGCGAACCAAAACCCTTTGAGTGCTTTCCAGGGGAATGGAGCGCTCCAGGTACCAATGGATCACCGGAAGTTTCCGCAGTCGTAAGGCGACGAACTGGCTCAATTCCTTCCTCCAATTGATGAAAAGACGTTTTCCAAAAGAAGACCTGGCTGAACGTTCCGCGACTGCAGTTCCAGGATTCTTGCGAGAAGCTGTACTTCGGTTTCTGCAAAACCAATGCCGCGAGCCTGGGACAGGGTCATGATATCCTCTTTGCGGTCGAGGTTCAACAACCAAGTTTCATCGCCGGTATGGCCGAAGTGGAAAAGGTCTTCGCACCAATGGCGGAGGCAGTCAAGAAGCCCGTGGATCTGGGCTTGAAAAAGCATTTGCACCGCGAGGCCGAATTGCCAGTCGATGTCCTTGATGATCTCGGAAGCGTAAGCCGATTTTTGCCGAGAAATCACCGTTTCAATTACTTTCTCCAGGCTTTTCCGGGATCGTTGGATCGCGTTCTGAAATGCGCCGGTGAACATAACCGGAAAGGCAGCCGGGAGGCTTTCGGCCATCAAGAGGCCGCGGACAAATGATTTCCGGGATTCAAGCAAGGGGAGGAAAAGCGCGATCTCAGGGCTCTCGAACACACTCAGAGCCGCTTCGAGCGACGGCGCCTCGTTGACTTTTTCCTGAACGTGAACGGAAAACTTTTCAATGTCCTCAAGAAACCGCACCTGGGCTTGGCCGAGCGGAAGATATTCTCCGATCGGGGTCTCAAGGGAAGATAGGGCGAGTGTCGCCCCGAAGGCCCCCTCGGTCAGCGCGTAGAGCCGGGCAACTACCTCGGGGGCCAAGCCGCTGATCTGGACGATCGTATCACGTGCGGCCTTGTGGGATGGGTGATTGAACCTTATCATCTCGCTGCGGCTCTGGATGGTCGGAAGAATTCTCTCAATCTCCTCGGCTATCAGGATGAAAACCACCTTGTCGGGCGCTTCCTCGAGAATCTTCAGAAGACTGTTTGCCGACGACTCATTCAAACGATCGGCAGGGTCGAGAATGAAGATCCGCCATTTTCCAAGGTATGGGTGGAGCATTGCCTGATCCCGCATCTGGCGCACCTGTTCGATTCGGATCTCGTTTCCGAGGGGGCGGATGAATGTGACATCAGGGTGGCTTCCCGCCAGAACCCGGCGGCAGGGAAGACATTTTCCACAGGCTCCGGGTTCACCGTCTGGGGAAATCGTCGGTCCGAGGCATTGCAGAATGGCCGCGAATGTTTTGGCAAGTCGCATTTTCCCGACCGATCGGGCTCCCGCGAAGATGTAGGTCTGCGCTATCCGGTTCTTCCGGAGAGAACCTGTCAGGAGGCGAATCGGTCCGTCCTGCAAATAGATGTTGCAGAATCTAAGAAGGTTGCTTCTCATTTTTCGTGCTCAGAAAAAATTTGATGCTGATGATTACCATGACAACGAACAGAACCGTTACCGCGAATTCGATACCGCGGTGGTGGATATTGGCCGTGAGAATTGCCAGAAGACCGAAACAACTCGAAACCATCCAAAGGAAACGCGTGGTTTCTGTTTGGGAAAAACCAAGCTTCAAAAGTTTGTGATGAAGGTGGTCCTTGTCTGCCTGGAAAATCGGAACGCGTTTTGAGAAACGTCGAAGTATGGCCAGGAATACGTCTATGACGGGGAGACCAAAGGCGACCAGCGGAACGAC
>Ga0100398_1004915_pt1 | contig 10826 bp, 9 predicted proteins | sample CryGeymeta201522_FD_81568 | JGI IMG/M metagenome (GOLD analysis project Ga0100398, IMG submission 81568) | Groundwater microbial communities from Crystal Geyser aquifers in Utah, USA - Crystal Geyser metaG 2015-22 | ecosystem: Environmental > Aquatic > Deep subsurface > Groundwater | place: USA... | reverse complement strand
GGGATCTTCGCTTTCTGCCTGTCGGCAGACGCTCCGAAACTCTAAAAAACAGAACTTTTAAGAATATACGACTTATAAGCTGCGCCTTTTTACCCCGTAAGAAAGCGGAGGGAGTGAGATTCGAACTCACGATCCACTTGCGTAGATACCGCATTTCGAGTGCGGCCCATTCGACCGCTCTGGCATCCCTCCGCCTTTCTACGGGGCAGACCACTTTTACCCCGAGTTCATCTCGGGGCGGCCATTCCACCAAAATATTTTACCTAAGAATCAGGCATTATCTTAAAAGCCACCGGCTAAAAGATGTAAATTACCACGCCCAAGTAATTTAGCAAACCCCAAAGCCAAGGTTTAAGATTTTTTACCCCGTTAGCCCCGCTTAAAAATTTATTTCTAGAAATTCTCGATTTCTAACAGGGCTAACGGGGTTCATAAAACTATTTTAAATTTTTATTTAGCTTTAAATCTAGATTAATCATACCCGCTAGCGCCACTAAGAGCCAAAACATCATTGCTAAATCATTCTTAAAATACGGCGCATCAACTAGGCCATGAATAATTATTACTATCATAGAACACATTAATCCTATAACTATAAATTTATTGCTCTTTTCCCCTTCCGAATTTCTAATTTCTAATTTCCAATTTCTAAATAAACTCACAAACCCCAAATATAAAAACTTTCCAATAATCCAAATAAATAATAATACTCCTGCTAGCCCTATCTCTGTCCAAAAATTTAAAAAAATATTATGCGGATAAAGATAAATTTCTAATGGTTGCCAATTTTTTTGTCTAAACTCCGCGCTTGCCAGGATTTTATCAAGCCACCTTGGATCGCGGTAATCTTCTAGAAAAACCCCTGTCTGATGATAAGGCGCAACTGCCTGCTGGTAATTAGCCAGCCCAGCACCGGATATAATTCGACCGTCAAGAAGCATTTTCTTTGCTTCTTGCCAGCCGGCCCGCCTAATTTGATATGATTTGCTATAGATGGTTTTATCTAAAACATAATTGCGGCACGACTGGCAAACCGAAATGCCAATGATCGCGGCTAGAACAAAAAATATTATTCCCCACTTTACTCTTTTCCTGCCAGCTAAAAAGAAAAAAACAACCACACCAATTGCTACTCCCGCCAACGCCCCCTTTGATTTAGCAAAATAAATTGCCAGCAGAGATAAAATTATAGTTAAAGTTACTATTATGATATTAAAAATATTATATTGATACTGTTTTGGAATTTGAAATTTGGAATTTGTTTGGAAATTGGAAATTGGAAATTGGAAATTGGAATTTTTAAATTGCGTTCTGCTTTTTTCTACTAAATAACCTATTAGCAATAATATAATTGGCCCTAAAAATAATCCTACTGCATTAGGGTAGCCAAAAAAAGAAACCACCCGGCGCGTTGCTAGGGCCTGCCACAAGAGATTATCAATTAATTGTCCGGTGATTTTCTGGTAAATCGCCAATAGCGAAACTACAAGCGCCGACACTGCCAGCGCCAAAAATACTTTCTTCCTGCCCTCATTGCCCCTGAAAATATTAAAAATTAAGATATAAAATAAAATCGGCTCAAAAAAATAAGCCTTCCAAATTCCTAAAGCGCTATTTGTAAAACCAGCAACAGCCACAGCCGCAAAAGAAATTATTAAAAGTAAAATTATTTCCCATTTAAACGGATAATCAACTTTGACTAAATTTTTATCTTTTTTAAATATTCGCTTTATCTTCGTTTTTAATTCGTGATAATTCGTGATAACCCAAACTAAAAATGCCAACCAAATCATCAATTCTAGCAAAGTCGCCGGCAAAGTTAAAACATTAAACCTGATTAAATAGCTTGGCAAGGCGATAATTATAAGCAGAACCGCCCAGTCCAGTCGAAGCTTGGCTAAAATTAAATAGAAAATAGCGAATAGAAAAATTAAAAAATTCATCATCTATAACAGAACTTGCGCGCTTAAAAAATATTTGTTAAGAATCAACCGCGTAAGTCCTGATCTATAATTAACTGACTAATAAATATAAGCCGATGCTAATTAGCATAATACCAATGATTTTTTGTATCATCACGCCGCTGCCCAATCTTTCTTTGAGTATCTGAGGGAATTTGGTTGATAGCAATAAAATGATCAAAAATAAAAATAAATACTGGATGCCCTGCAAAGCGTTGACCATAGCCACATTGCCTAAGCTAATCGCCCAATTAAGCATAATAAAAGCGGCGGCGGCCAATAATCTGATTAGAAAAAAGAAAAACAAATTTTTCGGCGTTTTCGTGCCTCGTTGCTGTTTAACCACCAACTGACGCCAAGGCGCGACTAATAAAATTAATAAAACGCCAATAAAGGAGCCAAGACGCGACCAGACAAAACTGCCGATAAAGGGCTGGCTGGCATAAATATATTTCATTAAGACATAATAAACAGCAAAAAACAGGGCGGAAATAACTGAATTAATCAACAGACGGCGCATCGGACGGTATTTGGCGTGGATCTCACCCAAAAAACTGCCGTAAATATTTTTAATTCTGGTAATTAGGCGCTGGTACAAATAAACTTTAGTCTGCTTAACGGAGATCAAAATGCCGCCAAAAATCAAAACAATAAAAGCCAAGAGATGCGAGTTATTCAAAGTTTCTCCCAGAAAAAAATAAGATAAGATAAAACTGAAAATCGGCACCAAAGCGCCGACAATCGGCACCACCCTGGTGGCTTCGCTCTGATGCAAAGCTTTATACCAAAAAACCAAAGTCGCTAAAAATAAAACACCAGCTGACAAATCAAGCAGCAACTCGCGCCAGCTAGGCAGCCAAGGAGCGAAAAAAAGCAAAAATAAATTAAAAATACTCCAAATACCCACATAAAATGCGTAAGCAATGGAAGAATGAATTTTTTTTGACAATAAAAATTTATCAGCCACATAAACGCCGGCATTGATGAAATAAGCCGAAATAGCTAGAATTAACCACATAGAAGTGTGGGATTATTGGGATTTTTAGGATTATTGGGATTATTGGAAATAAACAATTTTTATCCTAAATATCTTAAAAATCCTAAATATCTCAAATATCTTAAATTAATATTCTGTTGTTTCTACAAATTTCACTGTATAATGCAACACTGGGTCTTGGGGTTCGTTTAAAAGTTCTTCTGTCCATGGTGTATAGACCGAATTTTGGCGCCCAGCCGTGCGCCCATTCAAAATTATCAAGAAGCGACCAATAAAGATAACCACGCACATCAGCGCCTTCGCTGATAGATCGATGAATATGTTTAAGGTGATCAACAATAAACTTTATTCTCTTCTTATCTGCAGCATCAGCAATGCCGTTCTCCATAACATAAATCGGCTTTTTAAAGCTAGTTAAGTATTTTATAACACAATAGATCCCTGCGGGATAAATCTCCCAACCCATATCATTAGTATAATAATTAAAATTGGCTTTAAATGGTGGCAACCAAGATAATCTTTGATGAAAATAATAATCAAAAGCGATAAAATCAATATAACTTCTTGTCTCATTTAAAAATTTGCGGTGGTGCCAATACCGAGCAATAATTACAATTAGCCAATCAAGCGGATTATATTTATTAGCCGGCTCAAAATAGTCAGTTAGCGAAGTAAAACTTACTTTACTTTGTGGTTGAATTTGCTGAATTTTTTTATAAGCCAATTTATGGGCTTTAACTAAATTTTTATAAGCCTTAATCAGGCCGATTAAATCACCGCGCCTAGCTGGCGGGAAATTCCCTCTAAGATAACCAAAGCCAAGATGCGCCATTGGTTCATTAAGCGTTATCCAAAAATCAACATCTTGCCCCAGTTTCTTGACAATCAGCTCAACATAGCGAATAAAATAATCAACCGCTTTTCGGTTAGCCCAGCCGCCTTGTTCAGCCAGCCAAATCGGATTAGTCCAATGCCACAAAGTTAAAATGACTTGCAGGTCTCTTTTTTTAGCTGCCCGTAAAACTTCTTTATAATGCTCAATTTCTGCCTGGTTAAATTTACCCTCCACTGGTTCAATTCTGGCCCATTCAACGCCTAAGCGAAAAGCGCCACAGCCTAATTTTTTAACTAAATCTAAATCTTCTTCATAACGATTATAAGAATCGCAAGCCTGACCGCAGATAAAATCTCTAGGGTTTAAATTTCTTAATTCTAAATTCTTAATTCTTAATTCGCTTTTTTCCCACTCGCTCCAATCATTGGTAATGCCGCCTTCAATTTGGTAAGCTGAGGTGGAAACGCCCCAAAGAAAACCTGAAGGAAATTTTAATATCTTTTGTTCCGCCATATTTTAATTAATAATTAATGTCATTTTTTGCTTAGTACTCCCGGGGGGAATCGAACCCTCATCGCGGCCTTAGAAGGGCCTTGTTCTATCCATTGAACTACGGGAGCCCAAAATAAAATTGCCAAAGACACTGGCAATGTCTTAATTTAACAAAAAAACCAGCTATTTGTCAACAAATCTCGTAACTCTAACTTGTAACTTACTTAACTAATTTTAAGTTGCGAGTTATGAGTTATAAGTTATAAGTTATGAGATCTCCTTCTGCCATGGAAAGCTTTGTGGACGTCGCGCAATTGCTGATCAGTGATGTGAGTGTAGACTTGAGTGGTAGTTATAGAAGAATGACCAAGCATTGCTTGGACACTCCTGATATCCGCTCCGTTTATTAGTAAATCAGTAGCATAACTATGGCGCAAGGTATGCGGCGTGACTTGCTTGGCAATGCCGGCAAGGCGTGCGTATTTTTGGACCAAACGCTGGACGCTCCGTGGTGTTAAACCAACATGATTCTGGCGGCCAGAAGCAGCCTTGTCATGGCTGACAAATAAATAGGGATTTATCTCATACCTTAACTTTAAATATTCTTCAATCGCTCGTTTGGCTTCATCTGATAAAAATACCACCCGCAGCTTTGCGCCTTTGCCGCGAACCGTAAACTCACCTTTTTTTAAATTAATATTTTCTATTTTTAATTTGCATAATTCAGAAACGCGCAGGCCGCTGGAAAAAAATAATTCCAAAATTGCCTTATCTCTTTTTTTTATAATTTCCGGCGCCTCAATGTTGAGCGGCGCTGCTAGCATTCTTTCTAAATCGCTCCCTTCCAAAAAATCAACTTGCCGTTGCTCTTGTTTAGCTAGCTCAACCTTTTCCGGCTCAAGCGATTTAATATCTGTCTTAACTAAATATTTTAAAAATCCGCGCAAAGCGATTAAGTGATAGTTTTGGGTATTCTTTTTTAAATTTTTATCTTCGCCGCTAACTAAACGGTTAAGCCATAACCTGTATTTATACACTATCTCTTTGGTTATCTTAGCTGGCGCTACTACGCCTTGCCCTTTGGTGTATTCTCTAAAACGGGATAGATAAAATCTATAATTATCCGTAGTTGCTTTTGCTAACCCCCTGTTAACCTCAAGATATTCTAAAAAATTTTTAATATATTTCTCCATAATTCGTAATTCGTAATTCTTAATTCTATTTTACGACACCTTGCCATTTTTTACAATTCGTGTTAATATTGCGTAGCAAGGACAAATAATTTGAGTTTAATTCTTAATTCTAAATTATTTAATGGTACCCTTTCTTGGTTAGAGTTTTGTCTCTCTGTCTCAGTTGGGGTGAAAGCAACAATGCTAGACAAAAAAACCAAACAAAAAGTCATTAGCAAATTCAAAATCCACGAGACTGACACTGGTTCATCTCAAGTGCAGATTGCTATTTTGACTGAAGAAATTAAAAAATTAACTGATCATCTTAAACTGCATAAGCATGACCACTCTTCCCGCCGCGGACTTTTAAAAAAGGTCTGCAAAAGAAGACGGCTCTTGAAGTATCTGCAAAAAGAAGATGAAAAATCTTTTAACGAGCTGGCTAAAAATTTGAAGCTGAAAATTGCCAAAAAAATGATTGAAGAAGAGCAGGAAAGATTGCGCCTAGAGCAAGAGTTATTAGCCAAACAGGAAATTAAAACTAAAGCAGCTGAAGAAGATAATGAAGAAAAAAAAGAAAAATAATAACAATACGAATTACAAATCTGACAGCTCCGCTGGCATCCCGCATTTTGCGGGATAATTGCAGAGCAATTACAAATTTACAAATACTTTATTCGCATTATTCGTATCATTCGCATTTACCCCATTAAATTCGGCTTTGCCGATGCGGAGCAATTTAACGGGGTGAATTCGTATATTAGCATTATATCTATATGATTAAACACAAAGAACAAAGAGTTGGCGTCTTAGTTGATGTTTCCAACATGTACCATAGCGCCAAAAATTTATATAAAAAACGAGTTAACTTTAAAGAAATTCTCAAAGATGCTGTGGCTGACCGGAAATTAATCCGCGCCACGGCTTATGTTATAAAAACTGAAACCGAGGAAGAATCGTACTTTTTTGAAGCCTTAAGCCAGCAGGGTTTTGAAGTAAGGATGAAGGACTTGCAAATATTTGCCGGTGGGGCCAAAAAAGCTGATTGGGATGTTGGCATCACAGTTGATGCTATAAAGCTGGCGCCCAAGCTTGATGTTGTTATTTTAGTAACAGGTGATGGCGACTATGTGCCGTTAGTGAATTATCTGCAAAACACCACCGGCTGTCTGGTGGAAATAATGGCTTTCCGCCAAACCGCGTCTTCCAGATTAATTGAAGAAGCAGATGACTTTATAAATTTAAGTGAAGATAAAAAATATTTATTAAAATAATTAACGCTTGACCGATAGATACTTAGAGCTGTGAGCTATCACTCATAGTCTACAATTTATTGGCCAAGCAGGAGAATAAATAAGTACGTGAATTATAAAAATTAATCGGGTTAATCTTAAAAAGATTAACTGAACTCGAGTTATAAGTAATAAGTTATTAGTAATAAATTACTTATTACCCATAACTTATAACTCCAGGCAATTCGTATCCACGTATTTATTAAACAAAATTATGTCAAATGAACAAACGTTTACTACCGAGTGGCTTGGCCAAACCCTCACCATTAAAACCGGCAAACTTGCTAGACAAGCTGACGCTGCCGTAACCGTACAATACGGGGATACGTCTGTTTTGGCTACAGTCGTAGAAACCAAAGAAGAGCGCGAAGGCATTGATTTCTTCCCGCTAATGGTTGAATTTGAAGAACGGCTTTACGCCGCCGGCATTATCAAGGGCTCACGTTGGATTAGCGTGAAGGCCGGCCGTCAGACGAAGCAATTTTAAGCGGACGCATGATTGACCGTTCCATTAGACCGCTTTTCGGTGCTGATTCCAAAAAAGATGTGCAGGTGATTATCACAGTTTTATCTGCGGACATGCAAAATGATTACGACATTATCTCTTTAATCGCGGCCTCGGCTGCTTTGTCCATTGCCGGCTTGAACTGGCGTGGACCGATTTCGGGCGTCAGAGTGGGCCGAGTTGAAGGTAAATATATTTTCAATCCGACTTACGCTGAACGGGAAGCTAGCGACCTGGATTTAATCGTAGCCGGAACTGACAAAAAAATTATTATGATTGAAGCTGGTGGCAGAGAAATTAAAGAAGCCAATATGCTGCTAGCCATCAAAGCTGGGCAAAACCAGCTCGCTGGCGCGTTAGACTTGATTAAAAAAGTACAAACCAACATTAAATTAGCCGAAAAAAAACAAACCAAAGAATTAGTCAGCCAAGATGAACTTGACAATGAGGCGGAAAAAGAAAAAATTTTTACGCTGGCTAAAAACTGGCTTAATAAAAATATCCCCGCGATTTTATTTGATAAAACCTATTATACTAAAGGTGAGCGTAAAGCCGCGGTCAGCGACATTAAAGACGGCTTAAACCAATATTTATTTGAACAAGGCGTAGGTAAAGATAAGCGGCATCAAGCCGTAAATTGCTTGGTTGACAAAACGGTTGAAGCCGAAGTAATGCGTGCAATTTTACAAGATAAAAAAAGAGTTGACGGCAGAAAATTGGATGAAATCCGAACTCTCACGGTCGAAGTCGGCATTTTGCCGCGCATTCATGGCTCCGGCCTGTTTAACCGCGGCGAAACCCAAGTCCTCTCTATCGTAACTTTGGGTGCGCCTGGACTGGAACAGTCTTTGGAAGGCCTTGAAGGTACAGGCACTAAGCGCTATATGCATCACTATAATTTCCTGCCTTTTTCCGTAGGCGAAGTCAAACCTTTGCGCACTGCTGGCCGTAGAGAAATCGGACATGGGGCTTTGGCAGAAAAAGCCATGCTACCCGTTTTACCGACCAAAGAAGAATTCCCTTATACCGTGCGTGTTGTCTCTGAAACTTTAAGTTCTAACGGCTCTTCGTCTATGGCTGCTACTTGCGGTTCCAGCTTAGCTCTAATGGATGCTGGCGTACCAATTAAAAAAGCCGTGGCCGGCATTGCTATGGGGCTAGCTTCCAATCCTGATATGAGCCAATGGGAAATTTTAACCGACATCCAAGACTTAGAAGACGGCGCTGGCGGCATGGATTTCAAAATAACCGGCACAGCCGACGGCATCACCACCATTCAGCTGGATACTAAAACTGACGGACTGACCGAGAAAATTATAGAAAAAACATTAAAGCAAGGCTTAAAAGCTAGATTAGAAATATTGGAAGTAATGAAGCAGGCCATTATTGCGCCGCGACTCGACCTGTCGCCTTATGCGCCGCGCATTACCAGTTTTCATATTGAGCCGGAAAGAATCAGGGAAGTTATCGGCAGCGGTGGTAAAATTATTAATGAAATTATTGCCGCTACCGGCGTTAGTATTGATATTGACGATGACGGTTTGGTCATGGTTTGCGGCACGGACACGGCCAAATGCGAAGAAGCCGTGGCTTGGATTAAAAATATTGTCCGTGAATTTAAACCCGGTGAAATTTTTACTGGCAAGGTTGTCCGGTTACTTGACTTTGGCGCTTTTGTGGAATTAACACCAGGTCATGATGGAATGATCCATATTAGTGAATTGGCACCTTATAGAATCGGCCAAATCAGCGACTTTATTAATGTCGGTGATGTGGTAACAGTAAAAATAAAAGAAATAGACGAGCAAGGCCGAATTAACTTAACTATGAAAGGATTGCCAGAGAATGAACATCTCTGGAAAGATGAAAAAGGTAAATCAGAAGGCTTTGCCAGCCCGCGCTTTGATAATTATTCCAGCGGACGTAGTCGATTTGGCAGTCGCGGAGGCTGGTCAAGAGACAACGGCAGTCGACGCGGCGGATTTAGAAGATAGACCCTTTTGTCATTCCCGCCCCGCAAGATGCGGGGGAATCCAGAAAGATAATATCACTCAATTACATAAAAAACACCCCTTTGCCAACTGGCGAATTAAGGGGTGTTTTTTGTTTATATAATTATTTTTTTCGCTTTTTAATTTCTTCCTTAACAGAATTTAAATTATCGCAAACAAATCCATACAAATTATCAAAAGTTTTTAAATAATCCGCGGGACTTACTTTCTCGTCTTTTTCTGGCAAGGATACCTGCAAAGAAGCGGTTTCCATTATATAAAGGTCATTCCCCTTTGCTTCTTTATAGCCAGAAAATAAGTTATTAATAACAAGAAGTTGTCCATTATTTTCTATTACACTTCTAACTGATTCATCCATGCCGCGTATATCCCAATCCATAAAATTTTTCAATCTTTTTCTTCTACCAATAGCATCTTTTGGCGGAGATGTCTTTGGTTTATTTTTTCGACCAAAACTCTCTATTTTACTCCTCTCGTTAATTCTATCTTTAAGCATAGGCCTTTTCTGACCAAAATCTATTGATGATATGGGAGCACCGGTTAACTCTTTCTCTCTTTTTTTCATTATCTCTGCGAAAATATCTCTATTCTTTTTTACCCTCTCTCTTTCCTCTTCTGTTGGTTCTTTTATTTCACGTCCAAGCAGTTCGTCAATATGAGGTTTTAAAATAATAAAAATTTTATCTTGCGTACTAATCCACTCGTCAGAATCTCTATTAGCTAAAATATTTATATTTGCCTAGATTTATTAACATTTTAAAATCACCAAGGAGCTCAGGGGCGGAGTTGGCGTCCCTGCTTACAGTAAGCAGACAAATCAATGTGATAGCCAATCGGAGCCCCCGAAACTTTTGCTTACTTTTGGTTACAAAAATAAGTCCCAGCGAAGCGCTGGCACGAACAATGGCGCTAAACAAAGGATGATTATAATAATAAATGTTCGTTATTTCTGGATGCCGGCTCGGAGGCCAGCATGACAAAAAGAAAAAAGTTAAACTTTGCCACAACTGATTAGACATACTATAATAGAACTATCTTTAACTTTATCTTGTCATTTGTGAGATTGCTTCGTCGCCCGCCTAAATTTTTGATTTTATCAAAAACTTAGGCGGGCTCCTCGCAATGACAGCCGACACATATGCTTAAACCAGAAATACGCAAAGATTATTTGTTAAATAAATATGTTATTATCACGCCCGGCCGCGCTAAACGGCCGCGCGACATTAAAGAACAAACTGTTATTACTCGAATGGCTAAATGCCCTTTTTGTCCGGAAAATATTAATTTTAAAGAAGTTACTGATAAAGTCGGCTCAACCGAAAATTGGCAGATGTTAAGTTTGAAAAATATTTTTTCAGCCGTCACTTTAAATAATCCAAAAGCTTATGGCGCGCAAGAAGTTATTGTGGAAACGCCAGACCACGCCAAAGAACTTTATAACTTACCGGAAAAAACAATTGAACAACTCCTGCGGCTATATGCCAAACGTACGCTGGCTATCAGCCAAAACAAAAAAATTGACTATATTTTGTGTTTCAAAAATCAAGGCTCAAAAGCCGG
>Ga0100398_1004910_pt1 | contig 10829 bp, 9 predicted proteins | sample CryGeymeta201522_FD_81568 | JGI IMG/M metagenome (GOLD analysis project Ga0100398, IMG submission 81568) | Groundwater microbial communities from Crystal Geyser aquifers in Utah, USA - Crystal Geyser metaG 2015-22 | ecosystem: Environmental > Aquatic > Deep subsurface > Groundwater | place: USA... | reverse complement strand
TAAAAAGTTTTAACTGTTTTTATACTAACAAGAAATACAGTTAAGCCGTTGGGAAAGAATAATTTTTGGTAAGGAAGTTTCTTTACCACAAGGTTATTTTAACATATTCTCCCCCTGTTTTTATTTCCTCTGAAAATAATTTGATAAAACCTCTTTTTTCTAATATTCTAATACCTGAATATTAGGGTATTAGAAAAGTATCAAAAGGTTAAAGCAATCTTGTTTTTTGGCAAAAAACAGAGACTCACGGACAAAACCCGTGGCTTTCGCCTTTCTTGAAATAAACTCCCTACTTCATTATATTGAACTCATCTGATAAAATAGCTATATAATATATTGTAGTAGCGACATTCATTGAAATGAATCATCAACAACTCCCTTATCGCGATGGCCATTTAGTGGTTATCTATGATACCCGCATCATCGAAAATCACTATAAGAAAAATGACTTTAAAAAGAAAATTGGCTACTTTTGCCTTATTCTTTATCTCGTCAGCCTAAGTCTAATAGCGCAACCAATTATTGCCGTTAAAAATTATCACCAATCACCTAAAACAACTGTCTCAACAGCAAAAAATATATCAGAAAATCAAAAACAAACAAACAACTTTAATCTCGCCGACTGGCTTAACAAAAAAGGTATTACTTCTATACCCGATAATAATTTCAGTTTGATCATCCCCCAAATAGATATCAACACTAAAGTAATTCCCTTGGTAGATTTGGCCGATGAAAATGCTACTCAAAAAGCTCTTAAAACAGGTGTCGTTCAAGCCAAGGGTAGCTCCTCTCCAGGACAGCTAGGAACAATATATATCTTTGGCCATTCAACCGACTCTCCCTGGCATATTAAACTCTACAATGCTATTTTCTATCCCCTTAAAGATGTAGAAGAAGGTAGCGAAATTATTATTATTTACGAAGGCAATCCTTTCATTTACCAGGTGGAAGAAAAAAAAATTATCAGCGCTAACGATCTTCAATATCTTACCAATCCATCAGAGAAAGAAAAATTAATTTTGCTCACTTGCTGGCCGCCGGGAACAACGTTGAAAAGACTCTTAATAGTCGCTATAAGGACTTGACAAATCCCCACTTATATAATATTATATCTTTTACTTCTGCCCAAACATTTCTTCTGCCCTAAACAATAATCCAGGGAAATTTTTAAGCCAATCAATAATGAAATTTAAATTTAATCTCATTGTTTTTCTGCTTTCTCTTGCTATCTTGAATATAATATTGGTAAGACCCTCTTTGGCGAGTGTCCGTTGCGAAACTCAATATGGCGGCGGCCAGGTTTGTATAAAAACCGGCGAACTACAAATAAACAAAAAGGTTTGGGATCCCCAAAACCAAACATTTGTTGATAACTTAGGAATTACCAGCTATAAATTTACGGCGAACGAGGAAATAACTTTCCAAATAGAAGTTAAAAACGTCGGTGATGAAACCTTTGATAGGGTTAATGTTCAAGACACTCTCCCCAACTATTTAGAATTTTCTTCGGGAAAACTTTCTTTCGAAATAGATAATCTTGAGCCGGGCGAAACGGAAACACGAGAAATAAAAGCTAAGGTTGTTTCCATCAACCAACTGCCTAACGATAAAACTCTCATTTGCGATGTCAACAATGTCGAAGGATGGGCTAATGACGAAAAAGATAAAGACACCGCTCAAATTTGTATTGAGAAAAGAGTTTTAGGAATTACCAATCTTCCTCCCACCGGCCCCAAAGACTGGCTAATTGCCTCTCTTTCATCGCTTTTAAGCGGCACACTGGCAATTTATTTTTTAAAGAATAGTCAAAAGAAAATTCAAAGGGAGGTGAAAATATGAGGAAAGAAATTAACAGAAGAGAATTTTTGAAAGGGGCAGGTATTTGGGTGGCAGGGATAGCTCTTGGCGGTTGTACTAAGAGAAAAGAAGACCCAGCAATAACCGAGCAACCAACAGTGAAACCAACAGCAACACCAACTATAGAGACGCCAACCGTAACTACCAAAGAATCAATAAAAGTAGAAACACCAACGATGACAGTAACACCAGAAGTGAACAAAATAGTCATTGAGGGGATAATTTTAACCAATGTGCCTAAGGAAGTTGATAGTAATATCGTTGATATTGCCAAAGGCGAATTTGAAAATAAAACCGGTGTTGCTCCCCACATTTTTGCTGATCCGGGAGGGCTGTTAGTTGGACCTGATTTTGGTTACGAGGGTAAAGAAAATCCTTGGGGCAATAATCCTGGAGGATGGAAGACAATGTATGAAAGTGAAGGCAGTATTCAAGGAATTAGCCCCGTTAACCAAGAAGTAATTCGTTGGGCAGGAGAAGCATATCAAAATTTGCCAGAGGGAGGATTCATCCTTTTCTCAGGAGGGCAAATGACAGTAGAACTCGGAAAAATTAACATTAAGATGCTCGATAAGGGCCCAGGTCATAATTATTTCTTTGCTGCTCGTGGGTTATACCCCGACGGTAGACAAGATACAGATCGCAACATTCAGGTTAAAATTACCGATTATATCCCAGGTCATATAGAAATTAATGAATATCAAAGCAAAAAGGGGACTAATTTAGCTTTTATTTCAGAAGAGCAACTCTTGCAAAAAGTAACTACCAGTCACTCAAGTGGCACCAACTGCGGCGCAGAAGGATGCTCTACTTTAACCATAGTCGCCTTAGATGTTAATACCGGCGCTTTGGAGATTTATAATCATCGCCAAGAAGAAAGTAATAGTTTAGAAAAAGCTCTAGCCAAGGCAGAAGAAGGCTGGCAGTTAGTTTATAGCAATTATAGAGAAGTTGAGAAGTAAAGTAAATTACTATTAACTATGGCCAGCAAACTTTTTGGCAGTATTGCTTCTTGGATAAAAGAGCAAAAGTTTGTTTTGTTGCTAATTACCATTAGCCTTTTTTTAGCAGCAAGAAATTACCAGCCAGAAACTTGGCTCTCCGGCTGGGATACCCTTCATCCGGAGTTTAGTTTCTCTCTTTATTTTAAGAGAATTTTCTTTGGCGTTTGGCAGGAACATCAAGGCTTAGGAGCCGTTGCTTCTCAGGCTCATCCCGCCGAGCTAGTCCGAATGATCACTTATTACCCTCTATCTTTTTTTCTTTCCCCCTCGTTCCTGCGTTACAGTTATTTCTTCCTCACCCTAATCTTAGGTCCTTTAGGGGTCTACTACTTTTTAGAAAAAATCGTTATCCCCAAAAATATTGCCAAAACTTCACGCCAAGCCGCTTCGTTTTGCGGCGGGCTTTTATATCTCCTTAATTTAGGCACTCTTCAACATTACTATCTTCCTTTGGAAATGTTTGCCACCCAATACGCTGCCTTAGGCTGGCTTTTTCTTTGGGTTAGCAAATTTTTTAAGGGCGGACAGAAAAAAAATTTGCTTTGGCTTGCCGTTACTACCCTCTTGGCCGCCCCCGCCGCCCATACGGCCACTCTTTTCTTTGCTTATTTCTTAGGACTGTCTCTCTATGTAGTCACTTTAATGTTTTTCTCTTTTTCCAAAAAAAATATCCGCAAGGGTTTGGCAATTTTATCAGTTACCTTTCTACTTAACTGTTTTTGGCTTCTACCCAATCTTTATTTTATTAAAAGCCATGGTCAAGAAGTGGTTAATTCTAAAATACACCGCCAATTTTCCCAACAAGCCTTTCTTACCGGTCAAAAATTCGGTACCCTAAAAAACACCGCTTTCTTGAAAAATTTTCTTTTCGATTGGGGAGAATACGACGACGACAAAAAAGAATTTGTCCGCGTCTTTAACGAATGGACTCCCAACCTTAAAAAACCAATAGCAATAATTACTGAGTATAGCGTTTTTTTCATAGTGGCTTTGGGTATTTTAATTTCTATTAAAAAAAAGAACAAATACGCAATCGCCCTTCTCCCCATTTTTTTAGTTTCTTTTTCCTTTATCACTAATAATATTGCCCCCACCAAAATAATATTTTCCTTTTGTCAAGAAAAAATCCCTCTTTTTAAAGAGGCTTTGCGATTCCCATTTACTAAATTTTCTCTTCTTTTAATGTTTTCCTTCGCCGTTTATTTTTCCATCGCCTTAAGTTTTATTTACCAGTTTTTGGAAAAACATCCCTTTGCTCATCAAAAAAATATTGTTCTATTAACAATGCTTTTAATTTTCACCGCCCTTGGTTATTATATGCTGCCCGCCTTTACCAGCCATCTAATTAGTCCCAGTATGAAAGTAAAGTTTCCTTCAGAATACTTTGAGTCCTTCCAGTGGCTCAACCAACAAGAAAAAACGGGAAGAATTGCCCCTTTTCCATTACACACTTTTCGGGGCTGGCAATACTACCTTTGGGGCTACGAAGGCGCCGGCTTTGAATGGTTTGGTTTAAGTCAACCTCTTTTAGCCCGTGAATTCGATCGCTGGTCACCCTATAATGAAAACTACTATTGGGAAATTTCCTATGCCTTTTATTCCGGTAATTTAAACTTATTAGAAAGTGTCTTAGAAAAATATCAAGTCCATTGGCTTTGGGTTGATAAAAATATTTTCGACCCCTCATCGGCTAAGGGCACCTATTTTGATGAACTCACTAAAATGCTTTCTTCTTCCTCAAAAATTTCCCTTAAAAAGGAGTTTGGCAAAATAAAAATTTATGAGGTTAGCTTAAAAACCCAATATCAAAACTTTATTAGTCTCTCTAAGATTCCCGTCAATATTAGTCCAAAATACAACTGGAATAATTACGATTTAGCTTATTTAGAAAATGAGGATTATCTCACCGATCCCCAATCCCCACCTCAAGCATATTATCCCTTTCGTTCTCTTTTCACCGGCCGATCTCGAGAAGATTTAGAATTTAGCCTTGAAGATAAAAAAGACTATTTTCTTTTCAAGGCGCCAATAAATCAAGAGCTGCCAAATTATTACTTAGACATCCCTCCTTCTTATCAAAAAGAGCTTTTATCAGTTACCCCTTATGATTTAAGTGAAATTCAATATCAAAGCCCAGAAATATATTATAATGGTAATGTTTTAGAAGTAATTATTCCCAAAGAAGAAGGATATTTTAGCGCCAACATTGAGCCGGCTAATAAATACCAAGAGCTAAAACCGAAAAACTGCGATCAATTTAGTTCCGAAGGAATAGTTGAAAACAAAATTATTCAAGAAAACGGGGAAAAGTTCTTACGTCTTAGCGCTATTAATGCTTATAACTGTAGCGCTTCATTTTGGCTCCCTAATCTTTCCCACCAATACGCCTACCTAATTAGTGTTGAGAGTCGCAACTTAGAAGGCCAAAGTTTTCTTTTTTGGTTAGAAAACTTAAATATTAGAAAGGCGGATATTGAATCTTACTTACCCTTGGACAAAGAAATAACCACTTCTTATTTTATCCAACCGCCTATGGAAAAAGATAGCTTAGGATACGCTCTTCATTTTGATAATATTTCCATTGGCCAAGCAAAAGCTACCAATGACTTAGGCAAAATTACTGTTAATCTCATTCCTTTTAATTTTCTTACTTCTTTAAAAATTGTTCCCGCCGAAAGCAACGACAATAACAATCCGAAAGAGACATTCAATATTGACAACTTTGAAGTCTATCATCCCAACCCCAGTTTCTATAAAGTAAAAATTAAAAATCTTAATAACACTGAACCGATTTTGCTCACTCTTTCTCAATCCTTTGAAAAAGGCTGGCTGGCGTTTCAAGTTAAAAGTCCAGAGTTAAAAATTAAATCCGCCAGCTGGCGGACAGAGCTCGAAATCAAAAAACTAAAAAAGCATGTCCTATTTAACAATTGGGCTAATGGCTGGATTATAGATAATTATAGCGAGGAGGAAAGCCAAGAAATCATTATTTTCTTTTGGCCTCAACTTTTAGAGTATTGGGGATTTCTAATCATCCCCGCCACTCTAATTTTGATAAAGAAAATCAGGCACTAATTTTCTCTAAAAAATCCAAACCTTCTTGGGCACAATCCCTTTCAAAATGCCGGCGGGCGGGAGACAATTTAACAATCAACCAATCAGCTACCGCCGTTTTCAAGTCCTGAGGATGAAGCCGGCCATTTTTATAATCCCCCTCTAACTGACGATGAGAATAATAGGTCTTATTACCGCCAAACTTAGCCGCTCGAACCACTCTAAATTCGCCTTCATCCTGTCCCCAAAAAACAAGATATTTAGTCCAATTTAAAATGGGATTAAAGCTTACCTGCGGCGGGCAAAAAGCCTTATCCACCTTTTCTCTAATTTCCTCAGGACTATCATGAATAAAAATAGCCGAGTTGGGTTTGGATTTACTCATTTTAAAAGCGGTGGCAAAAATATCCTTTTCCATATCTCGTTTAACAGGCCAAACCGAGGGCTTAACTAAAGAGAGTAAAAAATTATGATGAATCGCCACCGGAGCAATTTTTTCGCCTTTTTTATTTAAAAGTGGTGAGATTGTTAATTTTTTTGCCACCGCTCGCGCAACGACATGGGCCTTACGCTGATCAATTGCCGCTTGAGCAAGGTTTACCCCTAACGTGAAAATATCGGCCACTTGGAGGGGAGGATAAATTAGAGTGGCAAAATCAACCGCCTCGCCTTCTTTTTTTCCGGCAATAGTCACCGACCGCTTCACCCGAGAAAGAGTCACATTTTTAGAAACTTCCATTAAATTCTGCCAATGCCGGGTATCTTTATATAAATCGCTGGCTAAAATAAAATTAACCGCCCCGCTTTTAACCCCAAAACATTCAAGAGAGGCTTCCATCGCCTCCTGAAAATAATCACGAGCCACTTGGATGATATGATCCCAGTTACCGTCTAGCTTATTATTAATATAAGTGTGCCAGTCGGCCAAAAAAACATTGCATTCCACCCCGGCCTTGAGAAAATCAGCCACCTTACCCATGCACATCAAGCCCGTTCCCAAATGAACTTTGCCGGAAATTTCAAAACCAATATAATGGCGCAGTTTTTCGTTACCTTCTAAAAGATTTTTTAAATCTTTTTCTGTTAAAACTTCTTGAGTATTACGAGTAAGTAGATTTAGTTTGGTTTTAGTATCCATAACTATATATTTAAAAAATTTCTAATTATTAATTTCTAATCAATTACTAATTTTAAATTTCAAATTAAAAATTCAATAAAAATTAAGAATTAAAAATTGAAAATTAATAACGCATTTCCTTTATTCTACTACCCCTGAAGCATTGAGGCAAGCAATTAGATTTTCTTTTTTCTTCTCTTAAGCCACTTAGCAATGAAGATGATTATCAAAATTGCTCCCCAAATTGGCAAGTAAACCGCTACCCAAATGACCAACTTAGCAAAACTACGCAGAGTCTCAATTAAAGAACGAACTGCCTGTTTGAAAATTACTTTTGGCCGGAAAACTCCTTCAGGCTGATAGGGCAATGACAATTCATCAGTAGAAAGATATGTGGTTATTTTCGCCAACTTAGCTGTCTTTTCCCAATACTCTTTTCTCCCCTTTAAATTGTCTATCTGCGCTTGTAAACTTGTCAATTCCCGCTGAACCTTTAAAATATCCTCAACTTTCTCGGCCTTATTTAAAATTTCCTCAAATTTAGCCTTAGTTTTATTTAGAGTCTCCAACTTAGTCCCAATGTCCTCATATTGATCGGTAACATCTTTACCTAAAATATTTTCTGAACTGACCTTTACCGCCAAAGAGCGAAAATAATCAAGTGTCTCTGATAATTTTTCCGCCGGCACCCGAACAACTACAGTCGCAAAAGGCACTTCCTGGGGCTTATCTAAAGAAGCACTGACCATAAACCCACCTATTTCCTGAGTATAATTAACTACCTCTTTGCTTACCTGACGGACATCATTAACCACTAAAGAAAGGGATGAGGTTTGAACCACCAAACGCTCTTTGCTTTCTGAGGGAACAACTTCCTCTGGCGGGAGTAGGGCAGTAATTTCCCCCATTTTAGAAGATGCCACCATAGAACTTTCGTCTAAACCAACATTGCTATAACCTATCTGACGAGCAGACTGATTGCTAAGAAAATCTTTTGCTATTAAAACCAAAAGAATGACAATTAAAAAAGAGGCCAATTTATTTTTCTTCACCCAGCCAATAACTTTCATCATGTCTTTATATTAAATAAACAAAAGCTTTTTGTCAAACTAAAACAACAGCCAATAATTAAAATAGCCTCGCAAGGTGACTCCTTGCGAGGCTAAACATTGCTACATTGCTAAAAACCCTCATTCTGGTCCGCCAGCCGGCGGACTTATTACCTGTCATTCTCGACCTGACCAGCCTCGCCGATGAGGCGGGAAATTAGAAATTTTTTACCAATTAACAGCTCCCGATTACCATTCATTATTGACCAACTATTTTGTTTTCCTTTTTCACTATTAGCTTTTAGCTTGTTAATGATATAATATAAAACAGCATTTAGATTACTTTTACCTTTGCGATTTTAGATTTTCCAGGGGTGGCAGAGTGGTCAATTGCACCGGTCTGTAAAACCGGCGGGTTCCCCTTCGTAGGTTCGAATCCTACCCCCTGGACCTGTTAAAAATATTAAAACTCCTATTTAACCGATAATCGGCAAAGCTAATATGCTTCATAGCATGTTTAATAATGAAAGAGAGAGACGATAAACCAAGACTAAAACCAAAACCAGAAGTCTTTATTATCCGTCCCGAAAAAAGACCAATCTTAGAATATTTCAACCGTTGTCGGCCGCTTTACGGCTCCGATATCCGTGTGGACATAGAGGGTAATATTTTTTATCCCACTTGGCGTCAAGTCAGAAGAGAAGAAATAAATCCAGAAAATTACGACTTACTTTCCCGCAAAAGAATCCGACCGGAAATTTATCTTAATCTTTCTCTCTCTACCAAAAATCCATACGAATTGCGCATTCATCAGGTTAAAAAAGACGGCGGCAGTGTCGAAGCAGGCATTCGCTCCATCGAGCACGTTATCGAAACAGAAACAAAAAAAGAAACTCCCCAAGCAAAGATGGTCCAGGAAAGAATTAACCAACTTTTTAGTCTCTTTTCTAATTTTAGCTCCCTTACCAAAGAAGATTTCAAAATCATCCAGGGAGAAACTTATACCCAATTGGCCCGGGTAGGTTTTAATCCGGAAACAGTCATGTTAGAAGAGAAGCAAAAAATCAGTCATTGGCTAATCAAAGGAAGCGGCGGTAAAGACAGTCTTTCGAGATTAAATTCGCTCATCACCACGATGGCTCTACAAGCTGCTTATCATCGCGCTATTGAAAGAGAGCTAAGTATCGACCAAATCTTAACTAAATTTATCCGCATGCATGAAGCGCTCACTTTAGCCCGAGAATTTTCCCGGGAGATATTAACAGACGCTCATCAATGGCTTGAGCCACAAAGGCTACCAGCCTATTATCTTTTCCGCTATCCTCAAAAACCGCCCCAAAATGTTGGTGTTACCGTCGGCATCTTAAACACCCTTTCTTGGCAATTAACCCAACCGCCGGTCAAACCATACCGACCGACAGGACTTGCCGCCAGAGAGCCACTAATACAAGCGGTTGGTTTTTTAAAACAAAACCAACGCGAAGAAATTAACCAAAAAGGACTTTTCCAACAAGCTTCTACTGTTCTCCGGGAAACTTTAGAAAAATATCAAAGCGTTCACCCAACATCAGCTTAATTTTAATTCCATCAGAACAAATTAAGATGGCGATCGCCATAATTATTTGTTCGGAAACAACAATACTAATAGAATATAACCATGCCAACAAAATACGGGGAGACACCGTTGAGATCCTTAGTATCTAACAACGTAAATAAAATACACACGGGCTCACGCCCGTGGTATTTTGATCCGCCTTGTGCAACTCCTTCGGCGTGTCTGTTATATCGCTTCATCCTCGGGCTTACGCCCGAGGTTTTCGCTATCTTGGAATAAACTTACTTGAGGAATGAAGATTAAAACGTTATTAAAAATCAGAAATTAAATAATTCAAACAACTCAAACATCTCAAGCATCAAACATTAATCATCGTTCATTATCTCTTCGGTGATTGACGCTTAGCCCGCGCTTTCCCTGCTCGGCCGGGCTTGCGGCGTTCTTTTTCTCGAGGATCGCGGACTAATAGTCCCGCCTTCTTTAAAATCGGCCGATATTTCCTATCTTCCACCGTAGCTAAGGCACGTGATAATCCATGAATTGACGCCTCTAATTGGCCCATCGGTCCGCCACCGGCAACCTTAACGGTGACAAAAAACTTCCCTCCTGTTTTAGTTAATATAAAAGGCTTTTCAAATTTAATCCTATTAATCTTTTCCGGAAAATAAGCTTCTAATTTACGATCGTTAATTAAACTGTCCCCCTTACCTTTATAAAGCCACACCCTTGCCGTTGACCTCTTACGACTCCCCAAAGCCTTAACTAATGGTTTTTTAATTGATTTTTTAGCTTTAGCAATCATATTTATTATTAATCACCAATGGCGGGCGGGCATAAAGCACCGCTCCTACCAGTTTTTAAAATTTAAAATTTGGAATTTATGACTGTGAGTTTGTTTGTAATTTGGAACTTGTTATTTGAAATTTATCTTTATACGGATGTTCTTCCCCCGAGAAAATATAAAGCCGTTTAATCATTTTTGAACGCAACTTATTTTTAGGTAACATCCCCAAAACTGCATGTCTAACCACCTCATTTGGGGCTTTCTCCGCCATTCTCCTATAACTAACTTCTTTTAATCCACCCGGATAACCAGAATAACGCTGATAGACCTTTTGGTCTTCTTTCTTACCCGTCAATCTAACCTTCTGAGCGTTAATCACCACCACATGGTCACCACAATCAAGAGAAGG